>Ga0315900_10003206_pt1 | contig 24145 bp, 20 predicted proteins | sample LakEriMetagenome_FD_203521 | JGI IMG/M metagenome (GOLD analysis project Ga0315900, IMG submission 203521) | Freshwater fungal communities from buoy surface, Lake Erie, Ohio, United States - Buoy 12 MA114 | ecosystem: Environmental > Aquatic > Freshwater > Lake > Lake biofilm | place: USA: Lake... | reverse complement strand
CGCGCCGGTTCGGAATGCAGTCCATCTGAGTTTTCGGCAGCGATTGCCTGCTCCCGCTGCAACGGGGCTGCCAATGCCCTGTCGCCGGACGTTCGCGTCGGGCATCCTGCTCGACGCTCACTGCATGTCCGCTGCGCTTCGCCATCCTGGCTGCGCTTGCTCCCATAGCCCGGCTCTCATGGCACCGGCAGCCCCTCGCCGAATCCTGGATCGGACACGGCGCCGCAAGGTCAGAAGCTGGTGTGACCTCAGCCCTTGGGGAGCACCCAGACGTTGCGGTAGCGGACCGGGTTGCCGTGCTGCTGCAGGTGAAGGGGGCCCGTGGGCTGTTCCTTGGCGGCAGGGGCCGCGGTCGTGGGGCCGGGCACCTCGGTGTCCTGCTGCACGACCACGCCGTTGTGCCGCACCGTCATCTTGGCGTTGCTGGTCTTCTTGCCCTCGGCGAACCGGGGGGCGGTGAACTCGATGTCGTAGGTCTGCCACTGGAGCGGCGGCAGGCACATGTTCACGAGCGGCGCCCTGACCCCGTAGATGCCACCACACTCGTTGTTCTCTCCCTTGAGGCCGAAGCTGTCGAGCACCTGCACCTCGTAGGCACTCTGCACGTAGACGCCGCTGTTGCCGCGACCCTGGCCCCGGTCGCGGGACTGGTAGGGGGTGCGGAACTCGATGTGCCAGAGCGCATCTCCGAAGGAGTCCTTCGAGGTCGTGCCCTCCATGAGCAGGCCGTCCTCCCCGGCACGGCCGCCGACCAGTTTGTCCGTGTCGGTCGATCCGTTCAGGCCGTCGTAGATGAGAATCGCGGCCTGGGGCGGCTTCTGCCCCAGCGTGGGGCTCGTGCGCACGAGCCGCGGCAGCCGGCTCTCGGTGCCGCCGTCGTGCTGCACGATGATCGCGCCGTCGCGGATCTCGACCTTCTTCAACCCGGGCCCGAGGTCGAGCTGTTCGACGACCACCGCGTCGCCCCCGCGGACGGCCTTGCCGACCGCGCGTTCCTGGACGGAGCCACCGGCACCGGGCAGGCCGCCGGGATAGGCCACGACGTCGAACCGGCCCTCGCCACCGGCGATCACCTGCACGCCGAAGCGGCGGGGCTTGTCGCCGGCCGTCAGATCACCCAGGTACTCACCCTGGATCGAGTAGTCGGCATCGGTGCGGGCCGGATCGGTGATCACGGGATTGGCGGCAGCGGCCGAGCGGACGGTGCCGGCTCCGCAGACGGCCAGGGCGAGCACGAGGGCGGGAAGGGAACGACGCATCGCTGGTTCTCCGGTGAGGGGGACGGTCATGCAGTGGCGCGGGTTCACGGCGGGCTTTCGACGGCGAGCCTGATCGTGGCCTCGGGAAGGCGCGACTGCAACGCGGCGGCACCGGCGGCGTCGACGGCCGTCCGCGTCAGCGAGACATCGCGAAGCGCCGCCAGAACGGCCAGCCGTTCCAGGCCGGCGTTCGAGACGGCGGTCGACCCCAGGTGCAGGAAGGACAGCTTCCGCATTCGCCCGAGCGCCGCCAGCCCCGCGTCGGTGACGAGGGTGTTGTCGAGGTTCAGCCACTCGAGGTTCACGAGGCCGGCCAGGTGCGTTACGCCGGCGTCGCCCACGGGGGCGCGCCAGAGGTTGAGCCTGCGGAGCGTCAGCAGTCGGCCGACGGGTTCGAGCGCCGCGTCGTCGAGCGCCGTGGCCTCGCTGACGTCGAGATCCTCGAGGCGGGAGAGTTTCCCGAGCTGTGCGAGACCGGCCCCCGTGACCGCCGTTTTGGCCAGCCGCAGCCGGCGAAGCTTGGGGAAGGTGGCCACCACGGCCAGGGCGTCGTCGCGGACGAGCGTCTGGGCGAGCGTCAGTTCCTCGAGGTCGGCAAGCGGGGCGAGTTTCACCAGCCCGGCCTCGCTGACCCACAGATGGTCGAGCATCAGCGTGCGCAGGCCCGTGAGGCGGGCCACGTGCTCCATGCCGCCGTCGTCCACCCGCGTGACGCCAGACTTGCCGGAGAGCCGCAGGGCGGCCAGGTGCTCGAGCCCATCCAGCCGGGCCAGCCCCGCGTTCGTCACCGGGCACTCCCGCAGGTCGAGGTTGCGGAGCCCGGAGAGCGGGGCGAGCAGGGCCAGGGCATCGTCGCTCACGTCGCAGCCGGCAAGCACGAGGCTGCGCAGCCGCGGCAGGCTGGCGAGCGCGGCGAGGTCGTCGCGGTCGACCTTCGGCCCCGTGAAGCGGGCCTCGACCACGAGTCCATCGGCATCCTGCTTGAGCGTGGCTCCTGTTTTCTTGAGCGCCGCGAGTGCGGCGGGCGCATCCGCTTCGGCGGCGAGCGCAACCAGGGCCGGCAGTCCGCCGAGCAGGAGGGCGCACGCGGCGCCGGCGAGAGGACGAAGCGGCACGGTGCGGCATTCCGGGAGGGGCCGCGCGGACGCACGCACGTTCGTTGCACGCAGCCGGGGCTAAGGATAGCATCCGCGACGACGGCCGGGGTGTGGCCGGCCGCAACGGCAACCATCAGGAGTCCCGTCCATGTCGCAACGCATTCTGGTTTCCCGGCGTCATGCCCTGCGGTCGTTGTCGGCCGGCGTGGCCGGCCTCTCCGCCGGTGTGTTCTCCGGTACGGCGCCCCGGCCGTCGCTGGCCGCGAGCGACAAGCTGCGGATCGCCATCATCGGCACGGCCAACCGCGCCGGCGAGAACATCAACGGCGTGGCGGGCCAGGAGATCGCCGCGGTCTGCGACATCGACGACACCTACCTGGCCAAGGCCAAGGAGCGGTTTCCGGCGGCCCGGCCCTACGTCGATTACCGGGAGTTGATCGAGCAGGAAGCGGGCAAGATCGACGCCGTCGTCGTGAGCACGGCCGACCATCACCATGCGCCCGCCTCGATCCGCGCCATCCGCAAGAAGATGCACGTCTACTGTGAGAAGCCGCTGGCCCACACGGTGGCCGAGGCGCGGATCGTGGCCGAGGAGGCGCGCAGGGCGGGCGTGGCCACGCAACTGGGCACCCAGATCCACGCCGGCGAGAACTACCGCCGCGTCGTCGAGATCGTCAGGTCGGGTGCCTTGGGCGACGTCGCCGAGGTGCACGTCTGGGTGGGCAAGGCGTGGGGCGGCGGCGAGCGTCCCGCCGCGGGCGAGGAACCGCCCGCCACGCTCCACTGGGACCTGTGGCTGGGACCGGCGCCCGTGAGGCCGTTCGCGGCCGGCCGCTACCATCCCGCGCAGTGGCGGCGCTGGTGGGACTTCGGCAACGGCACACTCGGCGACATGGGCTGCCACTACATGGACCTGCCGTTCTGGGCCCTCGATCTCAAATACCCGACCGCCTGCGCGGCGGAGGGGCCGGCGCCGCATCCGGAGACCTGCCCGCTGGGCCTCGTCGTGCACTACGAGTTTCCCGCCCGCGGCAATTTGCCGCCCCTGAAGTTCACCTGGTACGACGGCAACAAGACGCCGCAGGAGGTGAAGGGCCAGCGGGTCCCGGGCAGCGGCGTGATGTTCGTGGGCAGCGCGGGGATGATGTTCGCCGACTACGACGGCTACCGGCTGTTCCCCCAGGAGAAGTTCGCCGGCTTCACACCACCGGAACCGTCGATCCCGCGGTCGACGGGACACTACGCGGAGTGGATCAAGGCCTGCCGCGAAGGCACGCCGACGACCTGCACGTTCGATTATTCGGGGCCGCTTTCCGAGACGGTGCTCCTGGGCAACGTGGCCTACCGCACCGGCAAGCGGCTCGCCTGGGATGCGGCGACTCTCGAGTCCGCCGGCTGCCCGGAGGCGGCCGCCCTCATCCGCAAACAGTACCGGCCGGGCTGGGAAGTGGCCTGACGGCCGCACCCGCACCGCGGGAAATACGGAGCGAAACGCCCCCTCTCGACCGCCGGAGGAGCGGTCGATACCCTACAAGGCTCGCCGAATCAACGCACGTTCCAGCACGAGGACATGGTCATGGCCGCCAAGGCTTCAGCGACTCCCGACTCCGCCGCCAGCATGAAGGGGGCGAACCACACCTATGCCGTGGTCGTCGACGGCGGCCGCCAGTATCGCGTCATGGAGGGCCAGGAACTGGAAATCGATTTCCGCCACCTGCCTGCTGGCAGCGAGGTGGTGTTCGATGACGTGCTGGCGGTGAGCAAAGCCGGCCAACTCACGCTCGGCAAGCCGAAGGTCAAGGGTGCCACGGTGAAGGCCGAGGTGCTGGGGCTCGTGCAGGGGGAGAAAATCTTCGTGCAGAAGTTCGCCCGGCGCAAGAATTACCGGAGGCGCACCGGGCATCGCTCGCTGGCCACGAAGGTCCGCATCGCGTCGATCACGGCCTGAGCGCGGGCGGCTTCGGACGTTCGCACACGCCGCGGGCGTCCTCGTGGGCCGGGGTTGCCCGTGCCGTCTCGCTCGGACGTTCGCTGCGGGCCTCCAGGCTCTTCGCTCACTCGGAGGTGGCTGCACTGCGGCATCCTGCCTGCGCTGGCCACCTCCGCCGGCTCGACGGCACGGGAAACCCCTGGCGTTCTCACCGACCAGGCACGGCGTGTCCGCAAGGCTCACGCGTGAGTCGGTTCACAGCCCCAGTCCCGCCAGCGGCCCGCCGCTGGCACAGAGCGCGTCGACGCGAGCCGTCACCGCCGGATCCTCCTCGACCGGCGGCGCGTGATGCGGCTTGAGCCGGGCGTCGATGACGAGGGGGCCGCGGCAGCCCCAGTGCTTGCGGTCGATGGCGGCCTCGACGCCATGCACATCGGCCGCGGGATTCGACCTCGTGAACGTGACCCAGAGGAGGTTCTCCAGGCTCGCGGCGGCGAAGTCGGCGTCGTCGACCACGACGACGAGCGGAAACGCCCGCAGCGGATGACTCGCGCCGATGGCTGCGCAGAGCCGCTCCACGTCGGCCGACCAGGCGGCTTCCCGCACCGACTCCCAGATCGCGGCCTCGTCGCCGGACTCGAGCCGTGGCCGGGGCTCGATCCTCGGCCCCTCGACGGCGACGATTCCAGGCAGGCAGACCCGGAGGTTGCGGAATCCTGCCGGCATTGTGCCGCCGGCGGCGAGTTCCCGGGGCAGTTCCCGGGTGGCCGGCCCCCGTGCCGCCACGACGAGCTTCGAGCCCGCGTTGAAGCCGTGCCCGGAGTAGTCGAGCGTGTCGATCGAGGTCTCGGTGTGGAAGTGGCAGTCCCGCCGCCAGTCGGCCCGGGCGAGGAGGTGACCGAGGAAGGCGGGCACGTCGTGCGCGTCGAGGCCCGGGGCGTCACCGCCGTCGACGATGAACAGGTACTTGGCCAATGACAGCTGCCCCTGGCCGAGAATCGCCGAGGCCTGCGTGAGCAACTCGGCGGGCCGGCTGGAATGCCGCCAGGGCAGGTAGCGTTCGCTGCCCACGGCGAGGAGCAGGGGATGGACGCCCGAGGCGTCGACGGCATGCACGCTCCGCACCCCCGGCAGCACGGTGGGGATCACGGGGCCGGTGAGTTCGTGTACGAGCCAGCCGAAGAGCGTGTCCTCCTGGGGCGGCCGGCCCACGACCGTGAGCGGCCAGATCGCCTCCGCCCGATGCCAGACGTGGTCGATCCGCAGCACGGGGAAATCGTGCCGTCGCGCGTAGTAGCCCAGGTGGTCGCCGAACGGCCCCTCGGGCTTCGTGGTTCCCGGCGTCACCGTGCCCTCGATCACGAAGTCGGCGTCGGCATAGATGGCGGGCCGGCCGGGCCGGGCGATCATCGGGATGCGGTGGCCGGCGAGCGCGCCGGCGAACGTCAGTTCGGAGAGCCCCTCGGGCAACGGCATCACGGCCGACACGGCCATGGCGGGCGATCCGCCTACGAACACCGCCACCTTGAGGCTTTCGCCGCGGGCCAGCGCCGCGGCATGATGGACGCCGATGCCGCGGTGAAGTTGGTAGTGCAAGCCGGCCTCGCGGTCGGGTTCGTAGGCGTTCCCGGCCAGTTGCACGCGGTACATGCCCAGGTTCGAGTGCTTCGTTCCCGGATGATCCGGGTGTTCTGTGTAGACGGCCGGGAGCGTGATGAAGGGGCCGCCATCGCCCGGCCAGCCGGTCACCTGGGGCAGCCGCGAGAGCGATGCGGAGTGGGCGAGCACCGGCCCCGAGCGGACGCGGCGCGGCAACATGGTCAGGGCATGGAACGGCGCACGCCAGTAACGCCAAGGTCGCTGGAGGGCCGCGGCTGGATCGATCTTGAGTTCGACCAGGCGCTTCACGCGGTCGAGGGTGTCGGCGAAGATCCGTTCGATGCGGGCCCTGGTTCCGTACAGATTCACCAGCACGGGGAAGGCGGTGCCGTGCGGCTGCGAGAAGAGCACGGCGGGGCCGCCGGCCCGGAACAGGCGGCGCTGGATCTCCGCGATCTCGAGATGCGGGTCGACGGGGTGATCGACCACGACGAGCCCGCCTTCGGCACGCAGCGCATCGACGCAGGATCTGAGCGATCGGAATCCCATGCAAGCGGCGTCCGCCGGTGAAAATGGCTACACTCGGAATCCAGTCGTTATAGGCATCTTGCCGGTTTTTGGCGGCAGGCACCAACCAATCTTTGGGGAACGCACGATGGTCGGAATCAGCACCAGGTACGAGGGCGGGCTGCGCTGCCGCGCCACCCATGGGCCGTCGGGCACCACGCTCGTGACCGACGCCCCGGTCGACAATCACGGCAAGGGGGAGAGCTTTTCCCCCACCGACCTGGTGGCCACGGCGCTGGGTGCGTGCATGATGACGATCATGGGAATCTTCGCGGACCGCCACGGCATCGACCTGGCCGGCATGACGGCCGAGACAGTGAAGGAAATGAGTGCCTCGCCGCCGCGCCGCATCGCGGCCCTGCGCACCCGGCTCACGATTCCGCTGCCCGCGGATCATCCCCAGCGGCAGGCCCTGGAGCAGGCCGCGCACGCCTGCCCGGTGCACAAAAGCCTGCATCCCGACATCGACGCGGCCATCGAGTTCGTGTGGGCGGGGTGAGCCGGGCGGCTACGGCAGCAGGCGCAGGCCGATCGCGGTGTTGAGGTCGAGCATGCTGCGCCGATGCCGGACGATCGCGTCCCGGTGGCTCTGCGCCACCTCGCTCGCGTCGTCGAGCGTGACCTCGAAGTCGTCGGGTGTGAGCCTGCCGGCGCCGAACTCCTTCAGTTTGCGATCCAGGGTGGCTGTCATGCGGGGCAGCACCGCCGACTCGATCTGCTCCAGAGCCTGTCGAGACCGCTCGTATTCGCGGGCGGCGAGACGCACTTCGGCCAACACCCGTCGTTCCAGCGACGAGAGCTCGAGTTTCGTCTGCGCGACGTTGCTTTCCGCCTTGGCGATGTTGCCCTGATTGCGGTTGTAGATCGGCAGTGCGAAGGTCAGGCCGATCGCCCAGGAGTGGGAGCTGAGCTGGTTCGTGGGCCGGTTGTCCTGGTAGGTGATGGGGTCGTAGAACAGGTACACGTCGTCGAATCGGTTGGCACGCTGCAGGCTGACTTCGGCCCCGGCACGCGTGACGCCGAGCCGGGCGGCGTGCACGTCGGGCCGGCAGCGGAGTGCCAGTTTCGACAGTTCCTCCACGGGGGGCGGCGGCGGGACGGCGTTGCGGAGCGAGCCCTTGGGCTGGAGGAAGGCCGCGTCGCCCGGGGGCAGGTCGAGAAGCACGCCCAGACCCTCCTGCGCGTCCTCGAAGGCCTCCGTAGTGTCTCCCAGGGCCGTGCGCGACCGTTCCAGCGTCAGCGCGAGGTGGTCGATGGCATCGCCGGTCGCGGCGTCGTCGGGCCGGGCGGTTCGGCGCAGGTCCTCGAGCATCTGCTCGCGGCGGCGTACGGCGGCCTGGGCGGTGAGCATGTCGAGCCGGGCGGACTGCAGGGTCACGAACGCGCGGGCCACGTTGTCGATTTGCCTGCGTACGACGTCCTGGAACTGGGCCTCGAGCGTCGACCGCGCCATGCGGGCAACCACCGTGCGCGCCTGCCGCTTGTGCGACACGTCGAGCGGGTAGGTGATGTTGACGTCGTACTGCGTGGGTCCGCCGGGCCGCTGGTTGTTGAACGTGCCGTAGGGGATGAATTGCGTGTCCATGTAGACGAGCGGATTGGTGCGCAGGCCCGCAGTGAGCACGTCGGCATCGGCCTGGGTGAGTTCGTGGCGCAGCGCGCGGACGTCGAGATTGGCCGCCATCATGCGTTCGATGGCCGCGTCGAGCGTGAGGCCGTCGGCCTGTCCCTCGTCGGCGAACACGGCGGCATCGAGCAGCGTGCCGGGCACGGCGGCGGACCCGGGCAACGCCGCAGGGGCGGGAAGCGATTCGGGGAGTTGCAGGCCGCCGGTCGCCGCGGTCGGTGAAGCGGCCGCCTTCGGTTTGCCGCCGCGCGGCAGCCGCCCGGTGCGTTGGCGGCCACCGAGCACGCCCGAACCCGCCGTCGAGGCGTCCGGTTCGAATGTCGCGGAGAACGCCCCGGGCAGCGGACCGAGCCGCGGCGTGGCCGAGCCGGGAACAGCGCCGAGGTTTGGAAACTCGAGGATCGCCGTGCGCTGTGGCGACTGCACGGTGCCGGCATCCTGCTGTCCGCGGGCGCAGGGAAAGGCAGTGAGCAGTGCTCCGATCAAGCACGCCCACGTGATGTCGCGCGTCTGCCGCCACGTGCGGTCCACGTCGTCGATCTCCAGAACACCGACCGCGCGAATGCCCTTCCCCGGAGCCGCACGGACACGCCTCTTTCATCGGAAAAGTCGGCGGAATCGCTGTAGATTCCCTGTTCCGCAGGGTCCGTTGCCGTGCCGCCCAGAATGCCCCTTCTTCCCTCGTTGCCCCCATGAACGCGGTCGGGGGTTCCGGTGAGGAGCGGGGTGGAGACAATACGCTCGGTCTGGCGGACCGGAGCACGCGGTGAAATCTGCCCGGGTCGCGTCGTCCCTGCCGTCACGGAGCGTTCCATGGCCGATCTGTTCTCCGCGTCGCGGGCCGCCAATGTCGCCCGGGTCGCGCCGCTGGCCGCCCGGATGAGGCCGCGTCGGCTCGCCGACTACGTGGGACAGGCCGCCGTGGTGGGGCCGGGCATGCTGCTCAGGCGTCTCATCGAGGCCGATCGTCTGGGGTCGGTGATCCTCTACGGGCCGCCGGGCGTCGGCAAGACGACGCTCGCCGAGATCATCGCCCACGAGACCCGGAGGCGCTTCCTGGAACTCTCCGCGACGGCCTCGGGCGTGAAGGACGTCCGGGACGTGCTCGAGGCCGCGCGGCGGAGGCTCGAGGACGACGGCCAGCGCACCTGCCTGTTCATCGACGAGATCCACCGCTTCAACAAGGCGCAGCAGGACGTGCTGCTGCCCGACGTGGAAAGCGGCGTCATCGCCCTCATCGGTGCCACCACGCAGAACCCGTTCTTCGCGCTCACAAGCGCGCTCGTGAGCCGGAGCCGGATCTTCGAACTGCAGGCGCTGTCTCGGGACGACATCGCCACGATCCTCGACCGCGCCGTCGCCGACCGCGAGCACGGCCTGGGTTCGGAGCAGATCAGGCTCCTGCCCGAGGCCCGCGACTTTCTCGTGGAGACGTCGGACGGCGACGCCCGCCGGGCCCTGGGCGCGCTCGAGGTGGGCGTGCTTTCCAGCGGCGAGCGGCCGCTCGAGTTCACGCTGGAACTCGCCCGTGAGAGCGTGCAGCGCAAGGCGCTGTCCTACGATTCCGGCGATACGCACTACGACTGTGCCAGTGCCCTCATCAAGAGCATCCGCGGCAGCGACGCGGATGCCGGCCTCTACTGGTTGGCGCGGATGCTGGAGGGGGGCGAGGACGTGCGATTCCTGGCGCGGCGGCTGGTGATCCTGGCCAGCGAGGACGTGGGCAACGCCGATCCGCGGGCGCTCATGATCGCGGTGGCCGCCATGCAGGCCACGGAGTTCGTGGGCCTGCCCGAGTGCCAGTTGACGCTCGCGCAGGCGGTCACCTACCTGGCCCTGGCCCCCAAGAGCAACGCCTGCACCACGGCCATCGCCGCCGCGCGGCGGGACGTGCGCGAGCAGGCCGTGATTCCCGTGCCGCGGCATCTCCAGGACAAACACTATTCCGGCGCCAGACGGTTGGGCCACGGCCAGGGCTACGAGTATTCGCAGGACGCCCCCGACGGCATCGCCGCGCAGGACTATCTGGGGGTGGAGAAGCGTTACTACGAACCGACCGACCGCGGCCTGGAACGCGACCTGGGGGAACGCCTGGCCGAGATCAGGCGGCGGTTGCGGGATCGCCCCCACGACCGGCCTGCGGCCGGCCACGACGTCCGCGGCTGACGTCGGCCTCCGCCGGCGCACGGATGGCCCGCAGTTCGGCCGCGATCTCCGTCTCGAGCACCTGCTCCAAGCGGGCCAGGGCCATCGCCACCGCGGCGCCGTCGAGCACGCGGTGGTCTGCGATCAACGTCACGACGCAGCGCCCATCGGGCTCCAGCGGGCCGTAGGAGAGGCTCGTGGTGCAGAGCGTGGGGTGGAAGCGGTTGCTGGCCTGCAAGCCGGCCAGTGTCGACAGGCTGAAGGTGCCGACACGGCTGGGCCGCTTCGGCGAGGTGGAGCGGAGGTTCCAACGCAGGATCATCCGCCGCAACGAACGGGGCAGGCCGTCGAGTTGGAGCTGCCGCTTGAACATCTCTTCGATCGGCTGCTGTGCGCAGCGGTCGATGAACCGCTGCAGGGCGGGCAGCGGTGTGGCCTCGGGCCGTGGCAGCCGCGCCCAGAAGAGTCGGTCGGTGTCCCCGATGCTGCGGTTCACGGCGAGCACGGCGACGCTTTCCGCGCTCGTGGCCAGGCACGTCGCGAGGTGGCCGGCGATCCAACTCCGCAGCATGGGCATCTCCCGGGCCACGAGCCCGTAGGCCTTGAGGAATGTCGCCGCCCATCCGATGCGCGCCCGTGCCGCGGCCCGTGCCGCGGCGCAGCTGTCCAGCCGCATCACGCGGTCCACCGGGAACAGGGGGATGTCCTGTGCCAGGATGGCGACGTCGGCAACGAGCCCGCGGCCGGCGGGCAGACGCGCGGTGGTAATGGGCGAAGACATGCGCCGGATGGTAGGCGGCTGCCATGGCGGCGGGAACAGAGGTTTCCCCGGGGCTGCGGGCCGGCACGGGGCGGCGGCGGACGCCACTGCCGGGTACATTGACCTTCATGCGGGCGGTAGTGCAGCGGGTCGCGGAGGCGAGTGTGACGATCGACGGCCAGTCGAGCGGCAGGGTCGGCCGCGGGCTGCTCGTGCTCGTGGGCGTGGAGCAGGGGGATGGCAGGTCCGATGCCGAGTGGCTGGCCGCCAAGATTGCGGGCCTGCGCATCTTCGCCGACGCCGAGGGGAAGATGAACCGCAGCGTCACCGAAATCGGTGCCGAGCTGCTCGTCGTCAGTCAGTTCACGCTCCTGGCCGACACGCGGCGCGGCAACCGTCCGAGCTTCGTCCGTGCCGCCCACCCAGAGGAGGCCGTGCCGCTCTATGAATACCTGCTTTCCGCTTTGGAGACCGCGACCGGCCGGCCGCCGCAGCGGGGCGTGTTTGCGGCCGACATGCAGGTGGCCCTCGTCAACGACGGGCCGGTGACGATCGTGATCGACACGCGGCAGCGCGACTGATTTACGATGGGAGCTTTCCCCTCAGGAGGCAGTCCAATGAGGAAGCAAGTGGCGTGGCCGATGAAGCGGGCCGCGGTCTGCGTCGTGCTCGCGACGGGCATGACACCTCTCCCCGGCGCCGACGACTTCGTGGAGGAGCCGCGGCCGCCCCAGCCCGTCCCCGCTTTTCCGCAGCCGGTGCCATTCGTGCTCCCCTTTCGGGCCCAGGCCCCGGCGCCGCGCGTCGACGGGCCGTCGCTGGGAATATGGACCGCTCCCGTTCCCCCGGCGGTGCGGGCCCAGGTCGATGTGCCGGATGGCGTGGGCCTGCTGGTCGAGCGATTGGCCGAGGACGGTCCCGCCGGCGAGGCCGGACTGCAGCAGTTCGACCTGCTCGTCAAGTTCGACGACCAACTCGTCTGCAGCCCGCAGCAGCTCGACACGCTCGTGCGCGTGGCCGGTGTCGGTGCGAAGGCATCCCTGACGATCCGACGCGGTGGCAAGGAGCGGGTGTTCGAGGCGACGGTCGAAGAACGGGCCGACGGGCTGCAGCCGTTGCCCGTCGGACCGGGCGGACCCTGGCAGCCGCCGCCCGTGGGTGCGTTCCCGGGCGGGCCGCCGGGCGCTGACGGGCTGGCCGAGGAGATACGGCGGCGCGTGGAGGAGGCACTCCGCGCCGCTCAGCCGGGCTTCGCGGTGCCGCCCGACGGGTTCATGCCGCCCCTGCCAGTCCCGGCACTGCCGCCCGGGCTCGGCCCGGTGCCGCTGCCGCCGGCCCGGTCACAGGGCATGGCCGTGGTGTCCGACGCCGCCGGCACGATCGAGCTTCGCGAGCAGGACGGCGCACTGACGGTGACGATCCGGGATTCCGCGGGGAAGCAGATTCATTCCGGGCCGCTCGACACCGAATCCGACCGCGAGGCCGTGCCGGAGGAATTCCGCGACAAGGTCCGCGCCGCCGAGGGGCGTTTGGGCCGCGGCGGCCCTCCGCGGCCGGAGCCGCCGGCAGCCCGCCCGCCTCAGGCCATGCCACCGCTCAAACCCGCACCGGAACCTGAGCGTCGCAAGGCCGCCCCCACCGATTCCACAGAGATCTGAAGGCCGTCAAGGGCCGGCAGAAAGCGGCAAAAAATCTGGTACACTCTGACGCTCCCGTGGTGGCTGTAGCTCAGTTGGTTAGAGCATCGGTTTGTGGTACCGAGGGTCGCGGGTTCGAGTCCCGTCAGCCACCCTTTTGCTCCAAGGCCAGGGAGTTCCGCGGCCGATGTGGGCCCGGCCTCCGTTTTTCGGCCGGGCCTCCGGCCGGCAAGGCCGCCGCCTGCGGTGAGTTGCGGCCCGCGCGCAGGCGACGGTAGCATCTTCAGGTGGATGGGCTTCCCCATTCCTTCCCCGCTTTACCCACCCCAGGCCTCAAGGAGCCTCCCATGCCCCGGTCCCATCGGCGCCCGTCCCGTCTGCCCGCCCCGTCGCGTCGCGGATTCATCGCGGCATCCTCGGCAGCGGCGGCTGGCTACTGGATCGCCCCTGAGGTTCGAGCCCAGGAGTCGACGAGCGCCAACGAGCAGATTCGCTTCGCCTGCATCGGGGTCGGCGGCAAGGGACAGAGCGATTCGGCGGATGCGGGCCGCAGCGGCAAGGTCGTGGCCGTGGCCGACGTCGATGCCAACCAGCTCAAGCGGGCCGAGAACTCCTTCAAGGGCGCCAAGGCCTACGCCGACTTCCGCAAGATGCTCGAGGAGATGGGGAAGGAGTGCGATGCGGTCACGGTGAGCACACCGGACCACGTGCACGTGACCGCCGCCGCGATGGCGATGGGCATGGGCAAGCACTGCTTCTGCCAGAAGCCGCTGACGCGGGCGATCTCCGAGGCCCGCATGTTGGGCGAACTGGCCAGGTCGAAGAAGCTGGCCACCCAGATGGGCAACCAGGGCACCGCCTCCGACTCGCTGCGTCGGGCCGCTGCCTTCATCAAGTCGGGAGCTCTGGGGCCTGTGAAGGAAGTGCACGTCTGGACCAACCGTCCGGTGTGGCCGCAGGGTGGCGGTCGCCCACCCGAGGGCAATCCGCCGGCGCACCTGAGCTGGGACCTGTGGTTGGGCCCGGCGCCGGCCCGTCCCTTCGGCAATGGCTACCACCCGTTCGCCTGGCGCGGCTTTTGGGACTTCGGCACCGGAGCCCTGGGCGACATGGCCTGCCACACCTTCAACATGCCGTTTATGGCGCTCAATCTGCGGGATCCATCGAGCGTGCAGGCGGTCACCAGCGGCCACAACAAGGAGACCTATCCCAAGTGGTCGATGATCGACTTCGAGTTCCCCGCGCTGGGCGACCGGGGCGGCTTGAAGATGAAGTGGTACGACGGCGGCAAACTGCCCGACCAGGGGCTGTTCTCAATGTTCGGCGAGGGCTTCCGGCCCGCCAACAGCGGCGTGCTCGTGATCGGTGAGAAAAACTCGCTGTACGCCCCCGGCGACTACTGCGACGGTCAGCTCAGGCTGAAGACCAACGACGACCTGGGCAGTGTGCAGTTCGAGAAGTCGCCGGGCCATTTCGCCGAGTGGGTGCGGGCGATCAAGGGAGGCGAGCCGGCGAAGAGCAACTTCCCCGACTACGCAGGCCCGCTCACGGAGACGATCCTGCTGGGCAACCTGGCGGTGTGGGCGGCCGAGGCCGCCGACGCCCCCGGCAAGAAGATCGAGTGGGATCCCGTGAAGTTGGTCGCGAAGAACGCCCCGGAGGTCGAGGCCTTCGTCCGTCCGACGTATCGTGACGGCTGGAAGTCCTGATCACGGAGCCCTTGGCCATGCGAAAGCAAAATCCCGCGCGCCGCACGTGCGGCGCCGTGCTGGTGGCGTGTCTGTGCGTGGTGCCGGTGGCGGGGCTGCAGGCGGCCGGGCCGCTGCCCGCCGAGGCGGCGGCGGTGAGGATGGTCGAGGGTCACGGCGGCAACGTGGCCTACGACGCCGCCGGCCACGTTGCCAAAGTCGACCTGGCGGGCCGGCCGGCCACGGACACCGACCTCGGTCTCCTGGCGGGTCTCGCCAAGCTCGAGTCGCTCGAGTTGTGGGGGGCTGAGATCACGGACCGCGGCATGGAGGCCCTGGCCCGCATGCAGGGACTGCGGCAGTTGGTGCTGGAAAACACCGACATCACGGACGAGGGCGCCACGTCGCTCGCCAAACTGCAGGGCCTGCGGGTGCTCAACCTGCGGCGTTCGTCGAACCTCGGCGACGCGGCCCTCGAATCGGTGGCCCGCCTCAAGGACCTCGAGCAGCTCGTGCTCCTCTACAACAACTTCACCGACGCGGGCTTGGCCCGCCTCGAGCCGTTGGCGAAACTCCGCGTGCTCGACCTGCGCGGCTGCGCCCTGATCGGTGACACCGGCCTCGAGCACGTGGCCCGGATTCGCAGCCTGGAGCGGGTCAAACTCCGCTGCCCCAGCGTGACCGACGCGGGGCTCGCCCATGTGGCGACGCTTCCCAAGTTGCGCGGCTTCGCGGTCGAAGACGGCCAGATCAGCGATGCGGGGCTCGCCCCCTTCGCCGGCAAGGGCGAGATCGACGAGATCAACGTGATGCGGACCTTCATCGGCGACGAGGGGCTCGCCCATCTGGCAGGGCTGAAGAAGCTCAAGCGACTGGAGTTGCGCGGCACGCTGGTGGGGGATGCGGGGCTCGAGCACGTGGCCGGCCTCGAGAACCTGGTGCTCCTCGACCTCGCCGAAACCGCCGTCGGCGATGCCGGCGCAGCGAGGCTGGGTGGGCTGCAGAAACTCGCCACGCTCGACCTCTGGGACACCAAGGTGGGCGACGCCGGCATGCAGGCCGTGGGCCGCCTCGCGCAACTCACCACGCTGAGCCTGCAAAACACGGCGGTCACGGATGCCGGCGTGGCCCGGTTGGCGGGGCTCGGCAAGCTCAAGTCCCTGACGCTGAGCGGCACGCAGGTGACCGACGCGGCCTTCAAGACGTTGGCCGGGCTCGAGGAGTTGCGCCAGTTAAATGCGGCCTTCACCCCGCTTGGCGACGAGGCCGTGGCCGCCTTCGCGAAGGCGCGGCCCGACGTGGTGGTGACGCGCTGACCGCGCGCCGGCGCCGTCGGCTCGGACATGACGGTCGTCCGCTTTCCGCCGGCTGATTGACTCCGCCCCGCGCCGGCGGTAAGACCACACTCCCGGGGAACGCGAGGGCGACGCTGGCCGCCCCACCCGGAAGCGTGCGGAGACCCGACCATGATCCTGGGAAAGCTCTGGAAGGCCCTCGCGGCCCAGATGAACAAGGTCGCCAACTTCTTCTGGACGGCCGATCCGATCGCCCAACTCCAGTACGAATACGACAAGGCCGTGGATCAGATGAAGGAGGGGCGCGAGGGGCTCGAGCAGTACCGGGCCCTCGTGGAGCGGGTGACCAGGCAGGTCAACGGCGACCGCGAGCACGTCGCCTCCCTCGAGGCGCGGATCAAGGCCTACCTTCAGGCCGGTGAGCGGGAGACGGCTTCCAAGTTCGCCCTCGAACTCCAGCAGGCCAAGAAGCAGTTCGCCGAGAACGAGGCCCAACTCAAGTTGCACGAGACCGCGTACAACAACAACGTCACCAAGATCAAGCACGCCACCAAAAAGTTGGCGGAACTGAAGTCGAAGATCCTGAAATACGACGCCGACCTGAAGCTGTCGCGTGCGGAGGCCGAGTTCGCCAAGCTGGCTCACAGTTTCAACTTCGACGTGACCACTGACTTCGGTCAGATCGAGGACGTGATCCAGGACAAGATCGGCCTCAACCGGGCCAAGGTCCGGGTCGCCGCCGATCTCTCGGGGCAGGGCCTCGAGGAGATCCAGCGCGAGCAGGCCGTGGAGAAGGCGATGGCCGACCAGGCCCTGCGTGAATTCGAGGTCGAGATGGGCATGGTCACGCCCGAAACGGCCGGCGTGAAGGCCGATGACAAGGAGCTCGGGTCCGAGCGGACCCGGCAGACCGCAAGCTGAAGGCCGCGAAACCTTGAGCAGCCCGGCGAGGCGGTCGTGACGACATCCCTCACGCAGCCCGAAAAAGATCCGTCCGCCCCGCCCAAGCCGGCCGAGGCGACGCTGGGCGCTTCCGCAACGCCGGTGGGAGGGCCGACGGCGCTGCCGGCCTGGTGCCCGCCGTGGGCGGAGCGTCTCGGCGACGCCTACCTGTCGGGCACGAGCTGCGTCTTCCTCCTGCACGGCAACGTCCGCGATCTGGTGCCGCTGGCGGCTCCGGCAGCCCCGGGTGGCCGGGACGACGTGCAGTCATGGGGAACGGTCTCCGACTTCCTCGGCCGCGAGATGTTCGGCCGCTGGGACATCGTGCTGTCCTATGACGTGGGCCGCGGGCTGCGGCCACTGGCCGGGCCGGACGCGGGCCGGCTGCGGGTGATGGCCCAGTGGCTCACGGAGCGGTTGGGCAATGCCGCCAACTGGCCACGCGAGCCGGACGCGGCGATCGCCGCCATCGACACCATCCTGGAACGCAACCTGATCGATCCTCCCGATCAGCGGAAGCGGATCGCCGTGGTCATCGACCACGCCCAGTTCCTCGTGCCCGACGGCGACGCCGGCGCGCGGAGCGGAGCGGCGCGGCTCGTGCGCATGCTGGGGTGGGCGACCAACCCGCTGCTGCGGCGGGTGAACGTGGCGGTGGTGCTCATCGCCGACGCGGCTTCGGATCTGCATCCGCAGCTGGCGGCCAACCCGGCCGTCACGGCGATCGACGTCCCGCTGCCGGATCCGGCGGAACGGGAGCGGTTCGCGGTGGCCGCGGCCACCGCGGCCGGCATGCCGGCCGGTCAGGTGGACGGCGCTCGCCGTGCCGCGGCGCTCGGGGGCGGCCTCACGCTGGAGAGCTTGCGGGCCGTGATCGCCATGTCGGCCCGCGAGGGAACGGCGCCCGACGGCCCGGAGTTCGCCGCGCGGAAGAAGGACCTGATCGAGCGATCCTGCCGCGGCCTCGTGGAATTCATCCAGCCCCGGCTCACGCTCGACGCCGTGGCCGGGCATGCCGAGGCCAAGAACCGCCTCCAGGCCGACGCGCGGGCCATCAAACGCGGACAATTCGACGTGGCTCCGATGGGCTACCTCATCTGCGGCCCGGTGGGCACGGGCAAGAGCTTCATCGCCGAGTGCTATGCCGGCACCGTGGGGATTCCCTGCGTGGTGCTCAAGAACTTCCGCAGCAAGTACGTGGGGGAGACGGAGGGCAACCTGGAGCACGCCCTCGGCGTGCTGCGTGGCCTGGGGCCGGTGGTGGTCGTGATCGACGAGGCCGACGCGGCCCTTGGCAACCGCCAGTCCGATGGCGACTCGGGCACCTCCGCCCGCGTCTTTTCGATGATCGCGCGGCAGATGGGCGACACCCGCTACCGCGGCAAGATCGTCTGGATGCTGCTCACCAGCCGCCCCGACCTGCTGCCCATCGACCTGAAGCGACAGGGGCGGGCGGAGGTCCATATTCCGCTCTTCTATCCCCACGATCAGGCGGAGATGGACGAGATGTTCGCCGCGATGGCGCGGAAGTGTCACGTGAAGCTGGCGGAGGGGCTCCCCGGCCCGGTGAACCTGGAACTGGGGCTGTCCGGCGCCGACATCGAAAGCGTCGTGCTGGCGGCACGCCGCCGGGGATTGGAGCGGGCGGCCGAGGCCGGTCAGCCGGCCCCCGACATCATCTCGGCCGCGGACCTGCGGACCGCGCTCGATGAATTCATGCCGTCGGCGCAGGGTCTTGAAAAAGAGATGCAGGAGACCGCCGCCGTGCTCGAATGCACGGAGAAGCGGTTCCTGCCGGGGCGCTGGCAGGAAGAGATCGGCCGGCCGGGCGGACGGTCGCGGCTTCAGGAACGGCTGGCGGTGATCCGCGACGTGATCGGTTCCTGACCGGTGCCGGCCCGCACAGACTCGAGATACACGATAGGCTCGATACCTCAGGAGGATAAACCGATGGCAGGCAAGACACCGTGGTTCGATGACGCGTCCGACACCCCCATGATCGCGGAGTATGCCCGCAAGCTCGACTCGTTCCTCGACGTCGTGGCCGATGGTCGAGTCGACTCGCGGGAACTCGACCAGCAGGAGAAGCGGCTGGTGGCGCTGATGAAGGAGGTGGAGCCGCTGCTCTCTCCGGAGGCCCACGAGAAGGTGACGCAACTACTCTGCGAGGTGACGGCATACGATCTGATGCAGGCGTTCCACGTGGCCGGCAAGTCCCGTCCCAAGACGATGTTCCGCGGCTGAACCGCCCGCGCCGCCGGGTGCGGCGCGGTCCCACGAATCCCCGAGGCTCTTCCATGTCTGGACAACCCAAGGCTCCGTTCTGGCTGGCGGTGTGGGCGGTGATTTTCAGTCTCGTGGGCCTGGCGGCCTGGCGGGCGGGAATGCTCGAGCAGTTCGGCCTCGGCCGGCCCGGTGCGGCGGGCCAGAGGCCGGTCGCCGGCGGTCCCGGGGCGGGAGGCGGCGGCACCGAGGGCATGACCGAGGCCCCGGACGCGGCGGTGCCCACCACCGTGAAGGAATACACGTTCAAGCCGGCGGAGAAACTGCCGCCGGTGAAAGGCGTGAGCGCCTACAAGCCGCTCGAGGACGAGACGGTGCGGTTCGCGCTCAACGTCTGGGCGGGCTGGGCACCCATCATCCGGGCCAACAACGGGTTCAAGCCGGGCAAGGTCTGGCGGGCACCTTCCGGCCGGCCTTTCAAGGTCGAACTCGTGCTCATCGACGATCCCGTGCAGATGCGCGACGCCTACGCCGCCGGGGAGGTGCACATCGGCTGGGCCACGCTCGACATGCTGCCGCTGTTCGTGGACAGCTTCGCCAAGGATTCGCGCATCATGCCGCGGGTCTACCAGCAGGTCGACTTCTCCAACGGCGGCGACGGCATCGTCGTTCGCGAATCGATCAAGACGGTCAAGGACCTGGCCGGCAAGAAGCTCGTGATGGCGCAGAACTCGCCGAGCCAGTTCTTCGCGCTCAACATGCTCGTCGCCGGCGGCCTGCAGCCCGCCGACGTCGAAATGGTGTACGTGAACACCGCCTTCGAGGCCGCCGCGGCGTTCAATCGCGACAAGAGCATCGCCGGCTGCGTGTCGTGGGCGCCCGACATCTACAACCTGGCCGATGCCAAGGGCAACCGGATGCTCGTCACCACGCAGACGGCCAACCGCCTGATCGCCGACATCTGGTTTGCCCGGGCCGACTTCGCCAAGGATCATCCGGACAAAGTCGAGGCGATCGTCCGGGGCATCTTCGACGCGATGGGTGAACTCAAGTCGGAGTCGGCCCGCAAGGAGGTGGCCCAGTTGATGGCCGACGGCTATACGATCCCGGCCGCCGACGCCCTCTCCATGCTCGGTGACGCCCACAGCACCAACTGGGCGGAGAACTACCAGTTCTTCATCAATCGCAACAACCCGGCCAACTTCGAACGGATCTGGAAGCAGGCCTACATGCTCTACCGCCGCATCGGCGCGATCTCCAACAACCCCGTGCCGTTCGACCAGGTGATGGACTTCTCGATGATCCAGAAGCTGGGCAAGGAGCCGCGGTACGCCGAGTCGAAGGACGAATACGCGTTGTCACTGCCGCCGAAGACGGTGCAGCAGATCCGTGCCGAGAACGAGGAGATCCTCACCAACACGATCGTGATCCACTTCTTTCCCAACAGCGCCGAATTGCGGAAGAAGGTGATCCGCCGCATCGACGGCAAGGACGTCGAGGAACCCTATGACGCGAGGGTGGAACTCGTGCTCGACGAGGCGGGCGCGCTCGCCAAGCAGTTCGGCAACGCCCGGATCGTGGTGGAGGGGCATGCCGACAGCTCCATGAAGGGGGCGGTGCCGGCGGCCATGGTGCGGGAACTGTCCCTGGAGCGTGCCCGGGCCGTGAAGGATGCCCTGGTCGAGAAGTTCAAGTTCGACGATAACCGCTTCGCCGTCGATGGCCTGGGCTGGGACAGGCCCGCCGACGATGATCACCCCGACAACCACGCGCTCAATCGGCGCGTGGAGATCAAGGTCTACGCTGCCGAGAAGGAGTGATCGTGGCCGGCGTGTCGCCCGCCCCGCCGCCGCCGGATGCCCCGGCTCCGCCGCTGCGCGGCGAGACCTCGGCATCCGAATCCCTGTGCTGGGGGGCCACCTGCATCGCCTGCGTCGCGGCACTGTGGTTCGTCGCCACCGCGGGTGAGCCGGAGGCCAGATTCATCAGCCCGGCCACCCTGCCGAGCCCGGGCGAGACGCTGGGCAAGGTGTCGCAGGTGTTCGGCGAGCGCCGGCTCGTGCCCAACACGCTGGTCACCCTCGGGCGGGTCTGCCTCGGCTTCGGCCTGAGCGGGCTCGTCGGGGTGCCTCTGGGAGTGTTCGCGGCCTGCTTCCCGGCGGTCCGGGCATTCGTGGCCCCGCTGACCGTCTTCGGCCGCAACATCCCGGTCGCGGCCCTGATCCCGCTGACATTTTTCTTCTTCGGGATCGGCGAGTTCCAGAAGGTGATGTTCCTGTTCATCGCCAGCGTCGCCTTCGTGGTCAGTGACACCACGGCGGCGGTGCTCGAGGTCCCGCAGCGCTACGTCGATACGGCGCTGACGCTGGGGGCCACGCGGCTGCAGATCATCCTCAAGGTGCTGGTGCCGCTGGCGGCGCCGGCGATCTTCAACTCGCTTCGGCTCCTGTTCGGGATCGCCTTTGGCTACGTGATGCTCGCCGAGGTGGTCAAGCTCGGGGGCGACACCGGCGGTCTCGGGGATCTCATCAACGTGTCACAGCGGCGGGGCGAGCGGGAGCCGATCCTGATCGTGTTGGTGGTGATCCCGCTGGTGGCCTACGCGATCGACCGCCTGCTCTGGTGGCTGCAGTGCGACCTGTTTCCACACCGTTACGGTGGGCGGGGACTGCTGCCCAGGTTCTGCCGCGATCTCTTCCACGGCGTGTCGGCACGGCCCAAGGAGGTGGCATGAGCGAGCCGATTCCGGAACCGATGCCATCGACGGCACCCCTGGCGGCGAACACGCCGGAGCGACCGCCGGCGGTCGAGTTCCGCGACGTCACGAAAATCTACGGACGGGGCACCGCGCGGGAGTACGTGGCCGTGTCGCGGGTGAGTTTCACGATTCCCGACGTCGTCGGCCACGGCGAGATCTCCTCGTTCCTCGGGCCCTCCGGCTGCGGCAAGAGCACGGTGCTGCGGCTGGTGGCGGGACTCGAGCCGCAGCACCCGCCCACGAGTGGCAGCGTGACGGTGTTGGGCCGTCCGGTCGTCGGCCCCGGTGCAGATCGGGGCATGGTCTTCCAGGACTACACGAGCTTCGACCACCGCACCGTCCTCGACAACGTGGTGTTCGGCCTGGAGTGCCGCGGCGTGCCGCGCCGGGACCGGGAAGCCGAGGGGTTGGAGTGGATCGCCAAGGTGGGGCTCGACCCGGGGCGGGATGCCCGCAAGTATCCGCACGAACTCTCGGGTGGCATGCGGCAGCGAGTGGCGATCGCCAGAACGCTGATCCTGCGCCCCCGGATCATTCTCATGGACGAGCCGTTCGGGGCCCTCGATCCGGCGACGCGGCTCGACATGCAGGACCTGCTGGTGAAACTCTGGCGGGAGGTGGAGGCCACGGTGCTGTTCGTGACGCACTCGGTGGAGGAGGCGGTCTATCTCGGCGATCGCGTTTTCGTGATGGCGACCACTCCGGGTAGGATCGGGGAGGAGATCCGCATGCCCGCGGCCAGCGCGCCGTCCCGCGAGACCCAGTCACAGCCCTGGTTTCACGAGCAGGTGAACGCCCTGCACGCCCGCGTCGAGCGGATCGAGGCCGAGGCACGGCGGGTCAACGGGGCCGGGGCCTGAACGGGCGAGATCGCCCAGGAGTCTGTCCGTGTTCCAGCGTTTCGGCGCCTACCTTCGTACGGCCTTCACGACGCGCTGGAACCTGCTTTTCGTCTGCGGCGGCGCAGCCGCGGGAGTGATCAGCGGATTCCCCGGCATCGTGCTGCCGTTGGTGGCCGCGGCCGAGGTCTTTTACCTGGCCAGCATGGTGTCGAATGACCGCTTCCGCGCCGCCGTGGAGGCCGAGCAGGCCAAGTCGCGGCGGATGGCCGAGGTGTCGGGGTCTCGTCAGGCCTACGAGAGCATCCGCAGCCGGCTGCCGCCCGACTTGCTGGCGCGGTTCGACCGGCTTCGGAAGCACTGCCAGACCCTTCTGGAATTGGCCGGCAGCATGCGTGGACCGAATGAGAACGGGCCGGATAACGCGTCGCTGGAGTCGCTCGACCGGCTGCTGTGGGGTTACCTGCGGATGATCTGGGGGGCGGCCACGCTCTCCGAGTTTCTGGGACACACAGACGACGGCTCGATCCGGGCGCGGATCGCCGACCTCGAGAAGCGTCTGACGCAGATGCCCAAGGATGCGGAAGGAGAGGCGGGGCAGCTGCGGGCGGCGCTCGAAGACCACCTGCGGACCAGCCGTGAGCGGCTCAAGAACATCGTGGACACGAAGGGGAAGCTTGACCTCGTGGCCGCCGAGATCGAGAGGCTGGAATCGAAGATCGCCGCCCTCGCCGAGGGCTCGGTCGCGAAGCGGGACGTGAGCGACATCGCCCAGCGAGTGGACGAGGTGGCGGAGGGGATGCGGCGCACCGACGAGACGATGCGGCAGTTGCAACTGCCCCCGGAGCTCGAGGACCTGGACGAGCCCCCGCAACTCCTGCGTGAGGAGGCGTGAGGTCTGGGATTCCGCGAGACCCCCGCTCGGGGTTGCCGGCCTCGTTTGGCTGAAGCTCGAGGGCTCGCAGATAAAACGCAGGCGTCCTCGCGGGCCGGGCTTGCCCATGCCATGTCACCCGAACGTTCGCTGCGGCCTTCCCGGCCTCCGCTCACGCCGCACTGGCATCGTGGCGCCGCTCGCCAGTGAGGCCGGCTCCATGGCACGGGCAAACCCTCGCGATCGTCTCCCACACGGGGCGTGAACCGCTCCAACGCGGCGCTACGGTGCCGAGCCGCGTGTCGCCCGGGAGTCGAGGGCACTGTGGCTGCCCCTCCGCCGAGCCAAGCCCGCCTGGGGAATGGATGGCCCGGCGGTCATAAAATCAATCGAGCCAGTCGGCCTCGGCCAACCGTTCAGGCGTGTAGGTCTCGGTGACGTAGCTGATGTCCTTGGAGATCAGCGACTCGACCTCGAGCTTAAAGCCGTTGGCGAGCATGGTCTCGATCTCCTTTTGCCAGGCTTTCTTTCCCGCGAACCAGGGGTAGGCCGCAATCTGCTTGGCCCGCTTGATGTCCGTGTCGTTGAGCTGGATCTGCACGCTCTGGCTGAGCTGGCACCGCGCGTAATCGCGGGAGCGGATGCCGAGAAACTTGGCTTCAGGAATCGCCATCCGTTTCGACTCGTAAGCCAGGTTGATGGAACCCTGTTTGAGCACCGAATAGATGTAGTAGCCCCAGGGATCGTTGTCGAGCAGGCAGTAGATGGGCAGCTTCAGTTCGTGGTGCAGGCGGTGGAGCATGCGACGCACGCCCCGCGGGGGCTGGCCACCACCGTGCGTGAGCAGGCAGGAGTGCTTCTTCCAGAACTTGTCCTCGTTGAAGCGACGCCACACCGTGTCCTTT
>Ga0315900_10003202_pt1 | contig 24170 bp, 33 predicted proteins | sample LakEriMetagenome_FD_203521 | JGI IMG/M metagenome (GOLD analysis project Ga0315900, IMG submission 203521) | Freshwater fungal communities from buoy surface, Lake Erie, Ohio, United States - Buoy 12 MA114 | ecosystem: Environmental > Aquatic > Freshwater > Lake > Lake biofilm | place: USA: Lake... | reverse complement strand
CCGCCCGATCCCGAAGATGCACTCCAGTAAAAGCGGGCGGTAACGGTGCCGTTGTTGTAATTGGACGGCATTACAACAAGGGCTTGGGCAAACTCCTCCGTGCCTGTGTCGAAGAGTAGCTCGTCCACGTTGGCGCGGTTAGTCGCGCCGATTTCGCGGCTGTCCACGCCGCATCCGCCTGTTGTGCGCGGTATCCATGCCGAGGCTGGAATCCAGAGGTTTGTTGCGCCGCCTGATCCGCCGCTCGCCGCTGCAAACGAAGGAGCCGACGATGCGCCGTTGGAAGTCAGCACCGTGTTGGCCGCGCCAAGGGCAAGCTCGGTCACTTGGCCGCTGCCGTTGGAGTAGAAGACCGACCAGTTGGACGCCGTGTGGTCGCTGGTTCCTGTCATCGCGTGGCTGCGAGTGTGGAAGCGCGAATCGTCGCCAGCCGCAACCGTGTTGGCCCCTGTGCCGACTGTTACCGAAATCGCAGGCGTGGTTCCGCCGCTTGAAACGATGGGTGCGGTTCCTGTGACGCTGGTGACGCCTGCGGCTGCGGGGTCAGCAAACTCGACGCCGCTCAAGTCCGACTTCGTGCGGAGCACTTGGTTGGCCGTTCCGAGCGCGAGAGTCGTGACTGCGCCTGCTGTGGTGGTGACGAGGACGCGGCCAGAATCGGAGCCGACTTGCCCCGAAGAATTGATGTTGCCGTGAGTGTGGTCGCCTGCGGCCACATGAGAACTTGTCGTGCCGACAGGAAGGTTGAACACGGGCAAAGTGCCATCCACGGCTTCTGGGTCGTTAAGTTTTTGGCGGTGAATAGGAACGCCGTCAGGCGACCACACTCCGTTGCCTTCGTAAACAAAGCGATAAATGCGAGTAAAGCCATCGCCAAGTGTTCCGCGCACTGAACCGTCAGTCTGGCGCAATGTAATGACGCTGCTGCTGCTGATATAGCCCTGCCTAAGAATAAAAATGTCTCCGACTTCGCTTCCCGTGGTTGGAAGCGTCACAAAATAAGGCGTCCCACTTGTTGCAGATATTTCAAAGATTTTCGCGCGAGCGTTGCCTAAAGTGGTGTTGCCAGTGATAGTGACAGGCTCAAAAGAAAACAGGCTTTGTGCGCCGATCGATTGCGGCGTTATCGGATCACTCCCCCCCGAGGCGTGGCTTGCCGCGTGGGCAGTCGGGGTGCGGGAGTCGCTTAATCTTGCGTCATTGCCTTGGCAAGCCGTGCCTGCGGATGATCCAAACGTCACGCCGACATTGCTCCCACTAATCGCCAGCCCTGTGCCAAGGCCGATTTGCTGCACCCCGCCGTTGCCGCTGCCGTGGCGTCCGAGGAGATGCTCGCTTGAAATGGTTTGCAGCTTTTCCAGCGTCACGGCATTGGCCGCGATGTTCGCCGTGATTGTGCCGCTGTCCGTAATGGGCGAGCCGGAAATCGTAAGATCCGTCGATGCCAGCGCAACGCTCGTCACCGAACCGCTGCCCGATCCTGCCGCTGCCCACTCGGTATCGTAGTTTGTGGCGCTTGCCTTGCGTAACACTTGGCCTGTAGTGCCGCCGACCGGGACGCCTTGGCCTGTCGCGCCCTGCGGCCCCGGCACGGCAATCTGGATGACCTCCGTGCTGCTGGCCGTGCGGATGGTGAGCGTCTCGGCCATGTTAGCGGGTGATTTCGCGGGACACCACGGCGCGGCCTTCCATGAGGCGGCGCACGTTGCCCGAAGGCGATTGCACTTCGAGGTCGTAAAGGTAGGTCGCCGCCGTGATTGCTGCGCTGGAAATGGCCGAGTAGGACAAGCCGATTGTGCCATTACTCAAGGCCGTCATCGTGCTGGTCGCCGTGGAAAGCGAAACGGTGGGCGATGCAGCCTCTGCCGTGGCGCGAAGCATCATGCGGGCGATGTAGCCCGTAAGGTCAACGGGTGCGCCGTCCGCCTCCCAGACAATCGAGGTGTCCCATGTCTGGCCTTGCGGCAGACACAGATCAACCTCGGCGGGGCATTTGCCGTAGAGTTCGCTGCTCATTTGTTGCGGTCCCTCCAAGTCTTGCGCGCCGAGACAACGGCAATGAAAAGCCCCAAGGCTAAAGCGGACACCCTCATGCCCGTCTCTAAATGCGGTAGCAGGCTAACCAGCACCGAGCCAAGCGAAGTGGTCACACCGATGACGGGTCGCGAGAGAAAATCGAGAGGGTCGTGAAAGCTCATGGTGTCCATGCTGTAATAATGCCGTTTGAAAACGTCACCGTGTTTGTCGAATAGTTCGTGCCATCGTAGGCAACAAAGGTCTTGCTGCCGCTGATACCCGCGGTGTTGGTCATCGCGTAGCCGCCTTGTGCTGATGCGCTGGCAAGATAGCCCCATTCGGTTGCGTTAACCGAGCCGCCGCTTAAAAACTGAATAGTGCTGGAATTGGTATTTGTCCCCGCTCCGATTTGCGCGGCAGATGCCGCCGCCGCCCGAGCATTGGCTCCTAACGCAACCGTGTTGGCGTTGGTTGTGGTTGCATCTCGGCCAACTGCAACCGAGTTGGCTGCCGCCGTTGTGGTTTGAGTTTTTGCATCGGGGCCGATTGCGGTGTTTCCGCTCGCGGCCAAACCCGCGCTTGCTCCTTCGCCCAGAACAACGCTGCCCGCCGCTCCTGTTCCCACCAAAAGAACGCCAATGCCACTGAGCGAGGACAAATAATTTGTGCCCCCGGTGCCGCCGTTAGCCAGAGGCAGGGCGGTGCCGCTTAGTGTAACGGCCAGAGTTCCATTGGTAGTAATCGGTGAGCCACTAACTGACAAGAAGGTCGGAACGCTCATGGCAACTGATGTCACGGTGCCGCTGCCACCCCCACCGCCTGCATTGGTTGTCCAAACAAGACCAGTGGCGTTGCTGTTGAGAGCAAGGATGCGGTTAGCGTTTCCGCTGTATGCAGGTAAAAAGGCTTCGATGGCGGCTGCTGCTGTAGTCTGTCCGCTGCCGCCGTTGGCAATGGCGACAACGCCCGTGACGTTGCTGGCTGTTCCCGTGGTGTTTTGGTTAAAGGTCGGAAAATTAGTCAGCGCAGCAGCATTGCCGTTTGTGCGAAGAAGTTCTGCCGGGAAGTTCGTCAGGCCTGCCGCATTTCCGTTTGTGGTCAGTAACGATGCAGGGAAGTTGGTCAATAGCGAAGCATCTGTGACGGTGTTGCTCACAGGCAACCACTCAACGCCCGCTTCGTTAGTCGTCACGGCAAGCACCCGACCCGCGTTGTTGCTGAAGGCGGGATAAGTCGCCACTCCGGTCAAGCCGCTGCCGTTTCCGTTTGTCCGCAAAAGTTCGGCGGGGAAGTTGGTTAGACCGCCAGCATTGCCGTTGGTGCGAAGCAATTCGGCGGGGAAGTTAGTCAGCGTCGAGGCATCCGTGATCGTCACGTTCGTTAGCGAAGACCCGTCCCCGCCCGCCAGCGCAGTCAAGTTGGTGTTGGCGGGCTGAAACGCCGTGGCGTCATTAGTCGCCGCCGTTCCGAGGCCAAGCGCAGTGCGTGCGTTGCTGGCATTGGTCGCCCCGGTTCCGCCGTTGGCAAGCGGAAGAACGCCGATGGCATTGCTCAAATTGGCGTTGGGCAAGTTGGTCAAGCCGCTGCCGTCTCCGTTGGTGCGGAGCAAAGATGCAGGGAAATTGGTTAGTCCCGCCGCATCTCCGTTTGTGCGAAGCAGGCTTGTAGGGAAGTTAGTAAGATTAACCGCGCTGCCGTTGGTAGTTAAGGCGCCAAGCTCCGACATTAAGCCAGCGTTGCTGCTGTTAGTCAGCGCGGGCAGGCCAAGCAAAAGGTTGCTGCGGGTCGTGGCGGCATACCCGTTGGTCGTAAACTCAAGCGGCCCGTCAAAACGCAGCGCAGATCCCCATTGAACCGTGCCATTAGTAGTGACGATTAGGGCGCGCGTCTGCCCGTAAGCAAACGAACAGAGCGCCAGCAGCGCGATGATTACATTCTTTGCAGCCATACTTTTTGATTGGTAGTTGTTGCGTAGTCAGCGGGGCGAAGGATGCCATTTGCGACATCTGTTGCTTGTGTTCCGCTTGTCAGTTGCCACATTTCGGGAACGCCATTGACTACAATAAACACCACAATGCCCGTTGGGTAGGTGCCGTTAGCCGTAACGAGGCCATCGAGGTTTGTTCCGCCGCCGCCCTGCAGTCCTGCTATGCCAGTTTCTACGCGCATGAATCCCGCGTTGTAGGTCGCAACCGGAGGAGTCGGCTGAGTGGCGGCGGTAATAATGTCCGAGGCAATCGACGCCTGCGTGGTGTAGGTCTGCGTGCTTGATCCGCTGGCGGTTGCTTCAACTTCCATTGTAAGCGAAGCGTTTTCCCCTGCGCTGATAAGGTCGCGCACGCCCATCGTGTTGAAATCAAGCGTGCCAACCAATCCTTTGGCGGCGGCAAGAGTGCTGGCGACAATTTCAATCTGCGGATAGTCGCGGCCCGTTGAGCCGTTGGCGTAAGTCAGCGTGAAGAACTGACGCGGAACGCCGCTGACAACGATTTGCGGAAGCCCGCTGTTGTTAAACCCTGCGGCGGCAATAGTTTGCGAAGCCTCAAAGGCTGAAGAGTCGAAGGGTATTTCTTGCGTCGTAATGTCGGCAATGGTTGCTGTGCCGCCCGTGGTGGCGTTGGCCGTAATGGCTGTGCCGCCTGCCGTTGTCGAAATGCCAAACGTGTCGTTGGTCCGATTGACCACATAGTAAGTCGCATTGGCAAAGCTCGACGCCGAAATGGTAAACGCCGAAAGCGCGACTTGTTGCCCGTTGTAAAAACCGTGCGCGGCGGCGGTAAAGACGCCCGCGCTTACCGTGCTGACGCTGACGGAGCGAGACGGGAATTTGATTGAGTAAGTGCCCTCGGCTGGCTCGCGGTTAAATATGTATTTTTGCTGCTCGGAAGTCCCCGCCCCGCCCGCGACTTCCGTGCTGACAGTGGCGGTAACAGCGGTGGGCAGGGCCGAGAAAGTGCTGGCGAGGACGGCGGGCTGGCGCTCAAAGACAAGATCAAAAATGAGCGGCTTGGTTGCCGCAGCGGCCTGTCGCTGGATAAAGCGGATATTTGCGGCAGGGGCTAATTGATTGTCGTCGCTGGCTAGGCTACTCACGCTTCCGGTGTTGTCCGCTCCGACCGTGACGATGAAGCGCGGCATTTCCCCGGTGACGGTGCAAGCCCCACCGCTAAACAAGCCCGCATTGGCGTTGAGTGCGTCGAGGGCGGTTTTTAGCTGGGCGGCAGTGACCGAGTGCGCCAAGGCCGAGCTTGTCCCGGTGCCGTCTGAAATCTTGAAAGTGCCGCTGGTCGCGTTGCCCGTGTTGCCGATGGCGAGCGTGACTGTATTGGCCGAGTAATCGGCAAAATCGTAGGGGCGCAGCGCACTTGTCGAGGGCTTGAGGAAATAAAGCTCAATCGACTCTGAGTCGGCTCGCGTAAATGCGGCAGACGAGGCGGGAAGTGTCGTGCCGAAGCCCGCCACAAACTGCCTTGCTTGAATGTCGATGAAGAAACGCCGAGCCTGCACCTTGGGCAAAGGCGCGTGTCAAAGGGGTGTTAGTATTGATCGGCGCGGTCGCAGCACCCCGAAATGATCTCGCCCTCGCGGAACTGGTCGGATTCGCTGACGGCATAGCCGCGATATTTCTGGCGAATGCGGAAAAAGTCAGAAGGAGCAAAGCACCAGAACTGATCGGCTGTGCGGATTTGCGCCACTGCCTTGCATTCGGCCAGATAAGCCAGTGGCATTTTCGTGGCTTTGGCGTAAATGGTTTCGGCGGAAACGCAAATCATGGGGCGCTTGATGACCACACTGCTGACGCTGAAGATGTGCCAGAAATCGATGTATATTTGCTAAAAAACAACACGCCCGTAAATTGTTCGCTGTATGCCGGTATCGTAGCACCGTTTCCGTTGCCAAAACTAACAGGTATGCTGATACCTGTTTGCTGTCCCAAGCCCCCGCCAGCATTTACTATTGGCGGAACATCGCCGATGTAGGTTCTGGCCCACGAAGAAGCGGAAGCCTGCCTGCCTATGCCGCAGCTTTGTTCAACGCCTCCGGACGCGATAATATCAAAAAAAATACTGTATGTGTCGGTGGCCGGGTCTCCTTCAAGATAATGATTGTATGCAACTGTTGCTTGATTATTTGAGATTGGAGAGTTTGAAGTTGTGCAACGATTGGCTGGTGAACTTACGTTTATTGTCGTCTGAACAGTCCCTGCGGCTTGGCATGTCCACAATGGTTTTCCTTGGGCGTCATTGAAAAGGCTGACTGCCGTTGCTGACGCCGACCCTGTAAACGAAACGGCCATGATTCCGCCCGCATAAAACGCTGCGTATTCGCTTGAAGTGATGCTTATGCGGTAAGCGTTAATAAATTGATTGCCATTGCCAGTGCCGAGTAAGGGACAAAAGACAACTGGCTCATCTTCACAGCAGCACGGAACCCCGCCCGGATTAGTCCACGGCACTATGTGGCTCGCCGCCATTTACTCCCACTCCGTTCCCCAGACATACATTGTTTGGCCGTCGCATCGCTCGACCTGTCGCCATTCGGGGGTTCCGCTTGGTGGAGGTGTCGACCATTGCGTTGAGCCGCCCACTGTTGTCATTAGTGACCCGTCAAGCCCCGGACTGATTGCTTGAGTTAGCACAGAACCTTGAACAGTGAGCGCGCCGTCTCCCGTAATGATTTCCTTGGTTATGACTTCCCGAACCGCTTCTAAATTGGTTGGAGCAGTCAGCATTTTGTCCAAGAACAGCGTCAATTGCCAACCTTCGGGCGTTTCGGTTACAGCATACTGGCGCGAGGGTCCATCGGTTGCCAAAGGGCGCACCCGTCGAAAATTTGAATCCAACATCTCTGACGAAATCGTTGAAGCGCCTTTGTCGTTTTTAAATTCGTGAAGTTGCATTAGCTAAAAACAACGTGCGAGTAAGACTCTTGATGACCAATTTGATAGTCGTAATTTCTTGAAAAAGTAGCTTTTGTTGGCGTGTTGCTTTGTCCTGTTGCGCCACCGGACGACAACGACCAGCCCGCGTCCTGTTGGGCGTCTTGAGCCTCAAAAATGCCAGTTGATGTCACGCTGTTTGTTGTTTCGCCTCGTTGATTGCGAGTTTGGCGTGTAGACTGCACGGTCTTTCGCGTTAATGTCGCGCCGTCAATTCGCGGGGTGGTGCTGTTGATTTGCTCCAGAGTAATGTTTCGCAAATTAAAAATGTCTCCAATGCTGCCGGGGATGATTGTGATCTCTCTATTGGTTCCTTCTACTGTGACGCTGATCGACATATAATCAAACGATGCGACAATGGGATTTTCTTCGGCCCCTTGGTAGTCTCGTATCCAAGTAATGTTCCGCTGGTCCGTCGCTGTTGTAACTACATAGTCTGTCTCCACCCCAGCCGAATAAGTTGCCGTAAAGTAGGTAAGTCCGTTGACTGTTTCGCTTTGCAGGTCAATCAATGTTGGCGTTTTAGTTAAATTAAGCAGGAGCAGTTGCGGCAATATCGGCGTCGGTGGCGCGCCGCCGCTTTGAAACTTTGGCGCGTGCGTGTTGGCAAACTGCGACAGGCAAACGTAGCTGGCCGTATAAGTGACTTGCCCGCGATCCGTTGTGGCAAAGTCCCGCTTGAGGACGGCAAGCCCTCCGGCGGTCAGATTGGCGTTGGCTTTGACTATTGAGGCCATTTTAAGCGAGGACGGGTTGCGGGAGTTTGGTGTTTAGTTCGGCCAGCAAATCAACGGCTTTTTGAAGGGTCGGCTCGGAGGCCACTTCCTCCTGCGCCGTGGCGGGCATGAAGGAGGCCGAGGATTGCCGTGCCATTTCCTCGCGGGTTGCTTGTGGCATGGCGTTTTGCTGCATTTGCAACTGCGGAGGGGCTAAATTGGTTGATGGCTCGCCGAGGGCGCGAATTGCTTCTGCGGCTTTTTCTTTATACTGCGCTTGCAGCGTTTCGAGACGACGAAGCTGCTCGACCCTTTCTTGAGTAGAAGCATGGATTGCTTCAACTTCGTTTTGATAAATTTGATTGAGTTGCTTAAAAAACTGGTCTGCCTTGCTCTCCGGTTCTGCAAGCTGACGCAAGCGATTAAAAGCAGCGGTCGCTTCCTGTTCTTGAGCGGCAACGTCAAATGTCTGAAGCTGTTGCTTTGGCGTGTTGCGAGCAATATCTAAGAAGCGATTGGGATTGTTGCCCATCGCACTGCTCATGTCTTCCCGAATCCTTGCTGACTGCGACCCAAGTTGCTCGCCGAGCTTATCAAGTTCGGCCATAGTTTCTTTTGCAAAAGGAACCATTCCGCCTGTGACTTGATTAATAAGGCCAATAGCCGTTTTGAGCGTGCTGTAAAAAGCCTTGTTGCCCCAATTTATCATCGCTTCCATCGCAAGAATAAATCCGCGCGTCAGGTCTTTTTGAGTGCCGGGGTCGGTTAAATATTTTTGCCATACAGTGCCAGCATGCACAACCGCATCAACCAGCATATTTCCGGCTTTCATTGCATAGACTAACAATTTTTCTCCAAAGGCAGTAAAAGCTATCCCCGGATCTTTCATCGCCCCGCTAAACATTTTGGCAAAGTTTTGACCCGCCGCTGCTGTATCAATCTCAGAAATAGCTTTAGCCAAGTTCTGCGTGCGTCCGGTCATTTCATCCAAAAAGCCAAGCATGAACTCCATCGGCTTCGCTGCGATAGCCTTCTGCACTCGGTCGCCAAACTCATCAATTCCGCTAGAATTGCGGTTTAGGATCTCAACAACGCTGCCAAGCTGCTTGGACGCTGCTGCCATTTCGGCGCTAAAGTTATTGATGAGTGGAATAAGTCGCCCGCCTATTCGCGTGCCAAAGACATCTTGCGAAGCATTAAGGCGGTTGTTCTCGTTAGTAAGCCCAGCAACAGCGCGCAAGAGCGTCTGAAAACGCTCAATCGGCGTCTTGTTCTTTAGATCGGCGAAGGTAACTCCGAGCTTGCTGGCTGTTGCCACTGCCTCGCCTTGTCCCTTTTCAAGCTGCTGAATAAACTCGGTCATCTTGGCCAGCATCGGCATCATCTTTTCCCCGCCAACTCCGGTATTATCAAAGGCGCGTTCCAGCACGGCAAGGTTGCCCGCCGATTCTCCGGTGATTTCGGAGAGGTCATTCATCCTGCCGCCAAAGTCCATTGCTTTGTTAAAGGCCGAAATGGCTTGCGTAACTCCAACATAAGCGGCGGCAAGGCCTATAACGCTGCGGCCGAGGTTAGAAAACGAGCTTTGCATCCGCTTGGCCGAGGCGGAAACCGCACCCATGCGCGTTTGAAATCCAGACAGCTTGTTCTCAAGCCGCTGAATCATCGCCGCAACGCCTTGATCTTTCGCTGCGAATGTTGCTGTTACATCTGCCATTCTATGCTGCCTTTGCTTTGAGCTGACTTCTCAACTCGGCCATGACGGTGCGGTTCATGTATTCGACGAACTTGCGCTTGGCGATGTCGAGGGCGGACTTAACCTGTCGCGGCGTAATACACTGCGAGGCCCAAGGCGTGAGATTGGTCATGATGACCTTTGTGTCGATGCGCGTAGGGGCATACTGAACCTCGGTGCGGCCAAGGGCGCGGTTGGTGTGCCGCGTAACCCACTGCGGTATGCCGCGCGTGCGAACCGAGGCCATTTTGACCGGAACCTCTGTCGCGCATTTCGACCATCCTGCCTTAGTAAAGCCGACTTTTTTTTGAATGCTGGCAATGTAGCGGTCGAGTCGTCGCTTGGGCTTTAGAACAAGATGCGACTGAAAGGCGCGTTCCTTAATTCTCATGCGCGGCCCGCGCCGAGCTTCTTGATGTATTACCGGATCAATGTCCTCCAAGACGCCCTTCCAATTAAAATCGTTAGCAAGCTTGCGAAGCGCCTTGAAATTTCCCGCCGCCGCGTATCCGTTCACGCGATTGTAAAACTTGAGCGTAGCCTCGTCAGAGTTAAATCCTCGCCTGCTTTTGCGCTCCTTGGCGCGATAGCTATCCTGCGCGGCCTCAGTCAACGCTTCAACAAAGCCGCCGTAGGGTTCCGGTGTGTAAAACACCTTGCCAATGTCAGAGGCAATGGCTCGCTCGCCAAGCGCCTTTGCTCCCTTGTCTTTTCCATAGGGCTGCGTGTTGTGCGCCAGATTCACGCAAGCCACCCGCGCAAACTGAAACAACGTCTCCTGCGAGTCGCGCTTCATAATGCGCTCAAAGTGACGCAACCTCCCGCGAAGGTCACTTGTGTTGGCGATGGCTTGAATCTGCATGAGCAAGGCTTTTTCTCATCTGTGCCAGAATGTCCACCGCCCCGACACTATCCTCGCCGCGCATCGGCACAGACCAGCGCACGGGCAGACCCTCGCGCAGATTGTGAAACAGGATGATTTGCAGGCCCAAGGCCAACGGTAGTCGCCGTGCTATGTAGTCGTGCGACCAGCCCGTGTGTTTGGCGATCAGCGCGATATACGCCGCTTGCCAGCACGGGCTTGGCCTTTTCCCGGCATTGCCGCCCCCGCTCCCTTGGCCGTGGCGTCGATCTCGCTCTGCGCGGCCATATACTCGTTGAGCATAGCTTCGATGACGGGCATGACTTCCTCAAGCGTGGAAAGCCCCGCCAATGGTCCATTCATAAGCTCACGCAGGCGTTCGCGCAGCGCGGCCTTGTCCGTCATGTTGTCGGCCACCTCGTCAATGTCGGCAGAGTGAACGTAGATAAATTCGGCCACGCCAAGGACGGGGTTATTGCGGACGATGCGCCCCTTCTCGTCACGAAAGACGAAGTAGTTTTTAAGCTCCCAAAGGTAGCTCATCGACTCCATTGTCGGGGCGCGGAGGGTCATGCCCCGGAACGTGCGCGGCTTTCCCAGCGCCCCGCTGGTCAGCAATTCCTCGCGGGTTGCGGTTTCCAAGATTTCTTCGTCGGTGTGAAGGTCGGTGTCTTTCATAGATAGCGGCTCATCTTTTTGACTTCATCGGGCGAGGCGTCCTCGCGGAAATAACCCATGCGCTGCTCGGACTCCCCGACCTCGACCATGCGCGGCGTGGCCTTGACGATGGAAAGCGCAACATCGCGCCAGACGGAATTTGCGTAGCACTGCGCTACGATGTCCTCGGACTTGGCAAGCTCGGCGGCAAAGACAAGACGCTCGCGCAGGGCGGTTTCGGACTCATCGCCCGGATCACGCGCTTCGATCTCGACCCATCTTGCCGCCAGCTTGTTGCACGTTTCCAGCGATTGCTCCGAGGCAGGATTAAAAAGGAAGGTGACGATAGTGCGCCCGTCTTTGCGGACTTGGCGGGTGCAGGGCGGTCGGCGCAGCGTGTGACCGCAAAAAAGCAGCATCGTCGCAAGGCGCGTGCTGCTGGTCAAAAATACTTCGTCCCGTTTGTCGGCTTCAATTTTCATTTGTGAATTTCGGGCGGGGAGATTACGCGCTCCCCGCATCGCGTTTTAGAATGTTAGAGCAGCGGGTATTTCGTCCCTTCGACGGCAAACGTGGTGAAACCTTCGCTTGTTTGGGTGCGGGTCGTGCTGTCCACGATGACCGAGCCGCCCGTAATGCCGTTGCCGCTGACCGTGCTGTTAAGCGAGAGGGCTACGCCGGGAGCGGCGGCGGCAACTCCGGTCGTGCCATTGATGACGCCATCAAGCGAGATAGTCGCAGTGGGCTTATAGTAAGACACTGCGATTACGTCACCGTCTTCGTCCATGACCTCGGCTTTTTCGCGCTGAGTCGTGTAACTGAAATTGTTGATGATGATGCCCGTCTCTGCGGTGCAACCAAAAACGACCGACGCTGCGGCAGAGGAAGAAATGACTGTTGCGGCCATGCCAAGCCGCTTCTGTCAACCTACTCGACGTAGAGGCGCGAAACGTGAACGGCGAAGCGCATCGTGCGGACGGCGTGCCGCTCCTCGCGGGAAAACTCCATCGTCCCTTGGCGAACAATGCCGTGCCAGCGCACCGAGGCGCGGGAGTCGGAGAGGACGGTAAAGAAGGACGGGTCTTCGACTACGGCCACGACCGCTGACCATAGCTGATCGGTGTATTCGGACGGCGCGGGGTCGCTGTCGTTAAGCTTGTCCATTAAGGTCATTGCGGACACGGCAACCTCGACTTCATAGACATCGCCCGTGGGGATCGACTCGCGCAGGCGGGAGGCGCGAACCACTACGGCGGGAAGCTCAAGGTCGGTGCCGACATCGGCGCGGGTCACGGCAAGGTTGGACAGACCGCTATAGGCCCGAAGGTTGAAGGACAGCAAATCAGTGACAGCCTTCTCGACCGCTTCTTCCAGCGGTTCCGGAGCGCGGCGGCGGAGCGTCTGATAACTTAGCGGCGGTGACTCTGGCATGAGAAGATGAGTTCTTGCCCGTCCTGCGAGCGTTCAATGCTGATGACCCGATAAATCGTCGTAACCCCGCCCGACAAGACAGAGAGCTTGCTGCCGACCTTGACCGAGCGGGTCGTGGCGGTGGCCTTTACGTGCAGGCCGACATCGCGCGAGGGCATAAAACCACCTTCTTCGATGTCCGCACCCGTCGTCGCCATCGTCACGGCGGCACTGAAGGTCGCCTCGCCAAAGGTCACGGTCGCGGGCAAGTCCGCGATGATAGAATCAAACTCGGCGGCGAGCCGTGTAGTGTCCAGCGCCATGCTATGCCGCCTCTGTCAAGGGTTTCTGAAGGGTCGTTTTAGCGCTGTCGAACTGGTAGCGGTGCAGGACTTGCGGGATGTGCGCCTCGGTCTTGGCCTCGACCCATAGATGGCGCAGCCACAAAACGTCTTCGTGATGCGTCACGCCGTTGGCATCGACGAAAGATTCGGGGACGCGATAAGCGGCGGCAAGGTCGCGCTTCCAAGCGCACCAGAACCACGGCGGGCGCTTGGTCACGCTACCGGGGCGGAAGGGTTCCATCTCATTGCCAAGGCGGCAGTTGATCCGCCCCTGCATATCATCAACCACAGCCCACTGATCGTAGGTAATAACGTCCGCGCCGTGATCCACGTTTTGCAGAACAAGCTCAAAGTAGCCCTCCAGCAGAAGGTCATCATCATCAAGGAAGGCGATATAGTCGCCCGTGGCCGCACGTAGAAGCTGGTTGCGCTTCTCCCCGATGTTCTGCCAGCGATTGTCGCGCAGCATAAGCAACTCCACGGGGCGGTCGCCTATGCGGTTCTCAAGGCTGCGGAATAGCCGCTCGGCTACGTCAGAGCGGCGGGTAATGGTCGGGATGAGGATAGATAGCTTGGCGCGTTTCATGGGTGTTCGGGATGTCTGGTTTGAAAGATTGCTTTGGCGCGGGTGTATTCCTGCGGGTCGTTGCCGCGCTCGTAGGTCGCGTCCATCTTCACTTTGTCGTTGAAGAACGGATGATGATGGCGAATGACGATTTGGGGGGCGTCGATGATTGCCCCTGCCTTGGTCGCGGTCACGGTCAGATCGTTGTCGGAATACACGTTGCGATATTCCCCGTGGAACAATCCGTTCTGCTCATACCAGCGGCGAGTGACGATGGCGCACGTGATTAGCCCATCCGTGCGGTTGCCGTCCGAGACGCGCAGGACTTGGGGCGCAAAGATGTTTTCTCCTAACGCCTCGACAATGAGGCGATCCCAGCCTGCGGGCGGTTCAAAGTCGTCGGCAAGCTGCACTAACACATCGCCAGTAGCCCATGCCGCTGCCGAGTTCCACGCGGCAACGGAGCAATCCCCTGCGGAGATTACGTTGCGGAATCGCCGCAGCTTGTCGCGGGATTCCTCGTCATCGGCGTCGATGGCGAAGATGTGTTCAACGGCCAGCGGGTTCTCTGCGCGAGACATCCACAGGTTCATTGCCTGTATTGCTTGCGCCCAGCGGCCACGGGTGGCGTGTAGGAGCGAAATGCGGGGCTTGCCGCCGTCCTCAAGCATCTTGGACTCTACCTCGCGCGCCTTGGTTTCGTTGCGCTCAAGGCGATGCGCCCATGCGAGGGTTGCGTAGCCCTTCCATCCGTAGCAATCGGGTCGGTGCGTCCATTCCGGTATCTTAGGCAGCGGGATGGTCAGCGTATGCTCGGCGGTCTGCAGCGCGTCCCCGGTCTGCCCTGCGTCCATTTGCAGGAGGGCGAGGATGTTGTGGGCCTCGCGGCGTTGCGGGTTCAGCTTGATCGCTCGCTGGCAAAGGTCTTGCCCGTGCGCGTTCTCCCCGGCGAGCAAGGCGAGGTTAAGAAAGACCTCGTAGCGATAGACTCCGTCGAGGTCTTGCATCCGCAAGGCTTCTAGCCCGTAGCGCACGGCTTCCTCGCGCTGGCCTAAAAGGTAATACTCGTAATGAAGGTAGAACGCCAAGTGCTGCGCTTCTTGGTAACGCCAGCGCAGGATGTTGATGTTTCGCTCCTGCGATCCGCTTTTGTCGGCAATCGGCTCATGCACCACTTTAATGTCTCGGCGCACCCGCACCTTCAGCGATTCCTTGTCCTTGTCGCCAGATACTGGAACACACTTTTCATGGCATCCGTGAAACCATGCCGCCGTTCCGGTGCGGAATAGTCGCTCGCGCCACACAGACTTCCCGTGATTGGGAAGGACATACTCGGCCAGAATCCAATCCTCTTGTGTCTCGGCGCAGGCTTTGCGGATCGTCTCGCCCATGCCTTCTGGCAGCGTATCGTCACAATCCATCCACATCAGCCAATCCGCCCCTGTATCCGCGCCAAGGCGGAAGGCTTCGTTGCGAGCGGCGGCAAAATCATCCACGAAAGGCCACGATGCGGTCGCAGGGCTGTTGTGGTATTCCCCGACAATGCACCCGCGCTCACGGGCGATTGCGAGCGTAGGATCGGGTGTCTGGCCCCCGATGGCGCGGACTACAACAACGGTGTCGGTGACGGAGAAGGCAGAGTCGAGGGCACGGTCAATGACGGCTTCCTCGTTGCCTGCAATCAAGCAGACGGCAATTTTCATCTGCCCTGCCCTGTCTGTCAAAAGGACTTCTTTTGCCAAAATCTTCGAAAACCTCAGCGCGCTAATGTTCGAAGATTGAGTCAAAAAGCAGAAACCCCGCCTCCCGGCGGGGTTTCAGTGAACACACAGAACAGTTTTTTAGGCGTAGCTTGTGTCGATACCGATGGCGCAGGAGGTGTCGATCAGCTTCTCCGCCGTGTTGTGGCGGCAGCGGATGACGTTGCTGCGGCGGGCTTCGTCGCGATAAGTCTCGGTGACCAGCGGTGTCGGGCTATCCTCGTTCCAGAGGAGAGTGCGGCCAAGGCCGCCAGCCGTGAACTCACCCGCGCCGAGTTTGGCGAGGACGATCTTGCTGTTGCCCCAGATGAAGCTGCCAGAGTAGCTCTGACCTTTCTTCGCGCCGTTCTTGGCAGCGCGCCCGATAAGGACGCGCGACACATTGAGGGCGGCGGCAACTTCCTCGGCGGTCGCGGGGCGAGCCTGCGACACGTTCTTGACGGGGCCGAAGATGTTGTTGAGGAGCTTGGTCGTGCGGCGAACGCGATTGAACACCGGGAGGGACATGATCACCGTGTCGGCAACCACGTTTTTCTTCGCGAGTTCAGTCTGCGCGTCATCAATGTCTTTGGCGAGGTCGAGGGTATCGACCGAGCCAGCGGTGTAAGCAGCCGAAGCCGAGATCGCGCTGATGCTGCTACCGAAAACGAGGTCGGCAACGCGCTGCTCATGCGAGAGCAACAGGCTGTTGTTGAGGAAGGTCGCGCTGGACACTTCAACGTCGAAGTAGCGGCCAAGGTCAGCGGAAGTCTCGTCGGGCAGAAGCTCTTCGAGTTCGTAGCTGGTGGTCGCGTAGTTGTCGGTGGTGAAGCGGCGGGTGACGCGGCTGCGATTTGTTCCCGGATCGGTCTTGAGCGCGTCGAGGTTATAAGCCTCACCGCCGCCGAGTTCGATCTTCACATACTCGCCCGACCTTGCGGCAACCGAGTAGATCGGAAGCACTTCAAGCCCGATAAGGGGAAGCGCGTTGCTGTTGGAAGCCGCCTCGAAAACTGCTTGCGAGATTTCGGCGCGGGGAAGTGCGTTGCTGTTAGCGTATGCCATAGTTTTGTCCGGTTAGAAGCTCTTGAGAGGAACAGCGATTTCGATGATGTCGCTGGTCGTTCCGCTGTTGATCGCGTAACCCACGGTCACGCCGCCAGCAGAAGCAACCTTGCCATCCGCAATCGCGTGAACAGCGGAGCCTGCGGCAACGCCTGCGCCCGAAACGGTGGCGAGGTAGGTGGGGTTGAAAAGTTTTACGTTCACAGTCTGAGCCGCCGAAGCGTCATCCTGCGTCATGCCGATAGCTGCGCCGTTTGTGGCGGCAACAACTTGATTTTCCGTCGAGTCGAGTTTGACGAGACGGAACGCGCTGATCGCGCTGGTAGCGACGAACGAGCGATTAGTGGAGTCAACTTGTGAGGCCATAGTGTTTTATTCGATTAGAGAGTGCGGATTCCGCTGTTGCGTGCAGCGATGAAAAGTTCGGGATAGCGAGCGATGACGGCTTTTGTGGCCGCGCTGCCGCTCAAGCCTTCGGCCTTAACGACCTCAAGGGCTTCGTTGAAAGTAGTCGGAGCTTTCGGCTCGGCCTTGACTTCGGTGGCAACGGCAACGGCCACGGGCTTTGCGCCGAAATTGGCAACGAGGGCTTTGAGTTCAGCGACTTCAGCGGCGAGTTTCGCGCTCATGTCTTCTTTGTCCTCGTCTTCAACAATAACAATTTCGTCTTCGGACATCTCCTTCTCGTCCTCCGGTTTCATTTCCAGAGCGGCGAACTTCGTGGAGGCTTCGGTCATGAAAGCCTCAAAAGCGGAGAGCTTGTCGTTGATCGGAGCGAGGGCGGCTGCGAGAGCCTCGGCAAATTGCTTTTCGTCCATAGCCTTTTTTCCGCTGTCAACCTTTGCGCTAAAGAGTCCGGTCGGATTTGCGGCGGGCGCATCGACCAGATCGGCGGAATAAATCTCGGAGCAACGCGCAAAGACAGTCTCGCCTTGTTCCTCATGCTGACCGCTGAAGCTGATCGAAAGACCGAAGGTGTCGGGCATCAGTTCGGCCATCTCCAAGATGCGCGGAGTCGCATCGTGATTCTTTAGCAAGTAGAGGTCGGCGCGTAGCTGATCGCCGTCGATGACGAAGTTCTTCAGCGTGCCGACAATCTCGTTGAATCCGGTGTAGTGGTCGGTCTTGACCTTCAGCCCGCCGCTGTAAGTCTCGGCGGCTTCCTTCACTTGCAGGAGGGTTTGCGCGTCGATCAGCATCCCGTGACCCTTGGCCTCGCCAATAGTAATCACGCTTACGCCTGCAATCGTTGCGGCCTGCGCGTCGATGGTTCCGTCGAGAACGGCGAAGTCAGTCTTGGTCATGACTTGCCGCGACTGTCAAAGCGAAGGTGGAGGCGGGGGGCTTGAACCCCCGTGCCAGTGGCCGCAGCCACGGTCGAAGCAATCGCCCCCGTTAAATGCTGTAAGGATTTTTCACTGCATCAGCCCTCGTCATCGTCGGCAGCGTCCATCTGCGCGACTCGCGCTGCGGCCCACGATTGACCCGCATCGCCGCCCCACAAGGCCCAAGCAATGCGACCCGCAGACGGATAGCCGTCCTCTCCGGGCTTAAAGCCTTGGCCCTGCTTATCGACTTCGTGACGAGAAAAATAGCTGTGCATACGGCGCACGGTGCTGACAGAAAGATTGGCGCGGTTCTTCAGATCGCGGGCGCGAGCGACTCCGACTTCCGTGCCGCCGCGATTAAACTCCTCGCGCCACTTCAGCCCCTTCTCGGCTTCGACGGCAAGTGCGGCGGTCGGCTTGAAATTGATGTGCGCGTATTTTGCGGGGATAGCGAAGTTGGTTTGCGATAGCTCCTGCTCCGGTGCGGCGGGTATCGGCGCGGTGACGGGGGCGCGGTTCGGATCGGTAGCGATAGACTCTTTGCCACCGCTAATCTCGGCAGGGCTAACGTCCATTTCATCGGCCATTTCTTTAATGTAGGCCGCTTCCTTGGCGCGTTGGCGGATGCTTGCCTGCCAATCCAGACCAACCTCGCCGTAAAGATCGGCGGCGGTAGCAAGACCCATGCGCCAGAGTTCAATGTCGGCGCGAGCATCGCGGCCTGCGTCGATGCTGACCGATCCCGGCCATTGCCATTGACCCTGTGCGACTTCGGGCGCGTTGGGCAAGAGTCCCTTGGCTGCGCCGTCCATGAGCGCAAGGCGCACGACTTTGTTAAGGAAGGACATTTCCAGTTGCTTGCGCCAAAACTCAAACGTGCGCTCGGCTTGGCGAAGGTCTTTGCGTGACTCTGGCCCCGCGCTTGGGCGGTCAAGGATCACGCGAGCCGAAGTGCCAAGGGCGCGGCACATCCGGTTCTCCAAGTATTGCACAAAGTTGGCGAAGGCGGCGGCAGGGCGGTTGTCGTTCTTGAAAACCTCCATGCTCTCGCCCGTCGAAAGGTAGTTAATCCGCCCCGGCTCCAGCGCGGTGAGCTTGATGTCGTTGCCGAATTGGTCGCGGTCGCCGCGAAGGACAGACGCCATTTCCTCATCCGCGCCGTATTCCGTCTTGACCACGCCTGCCTGCGAGGATGCCCAACGAGCGGCGAGCTTTTCGTATTCGATCAAGTCGGCTACGTCCTGTGCGTCATCAAGGATCGGAGCCATGACCGAGCGGCCCCGATATTCGTCAAGGCGAGTCGGGACAAAGACATGGCAGAAGTTCTCGGCGGCGACTTCCTCAAAGTTGCCGTAACGCCCGGAGCGGTCGCGCTCGTAAATGCGGTAGCTGACCGGACGGCCCAGCGCGTCGAGCGTAATGCCGCCGATATAGCGCGGGTCGTTTTGCTGAAGGTCGATGTCCCGCCCGATGCGGTCGGCGGTGATGGGTTGTAGCTTCAGCGAGCCGCCATCCCGCGCAATAACCACGCCGCAATCGCCATCGACCAAAGTAGCGCGAAGAACCAGTTGGGTGAGGGAAAGGAGGGAGTGTCTGTCAGTGATGTCGCAGTCATTGAACCATGCGTTCAGATACGCCTCAACGTCTTGGTCGAGGGCGGTGTCGCCCGTGCGGGCTTGGTAGGAAAGACTGCCTGCAACGTGAACGACGAAGTGCGTGAGGATCGCCCGGACGGTAGAGAAATTGTCGTCGAGATCGCGAGCGCGATTCATCAACCGGATGCGCTCAGTTGTGCCGCCAAGCTGTTCGGCGGGCATATTCATCCGCGCCATCGGGCGGTTGCGGGTGACCTTGGCAGCGTCGAAGCGGCTGAAGGCGGTTAGCTTCTGGCGGGCAACCTCCCGGCGCAGGGCTGCGCGGGGGCTAAACAAAGCAATCGTCTGGTCGATCAGATTCATGAGCGGACGCCAGAGAAGTCGGCGTAGAGCGTGCGGCGGCGACTACCGGAGGCACGGGTCAAGGCGGCTTGAATGTCGCCAAGCGTGTTTCGCATCTCGGTCAGATTGGCGCGGGAGAGCGAGCGGCCCCCGATGGAGTAGCTCACGCCGTTAGTCGCAACGGCTTTGATCGCGGCAACGTATTCGTCCCGAAGCTCCTCAAGGGTCGCAACGGGTAAGCCGAAAAAGTCGGAACGCGCCATGCAGTTGCTAAACTGTCAAAGGCCAAGCAATCGCATGAGGACGCGAGCCGTGGCCTCGACCGACCAGACAAAGCCAAGAGCGGCGAAGCAAAAGAGCAGCGCAGGAATAGCGGACGAAGGGCGTTGCTCGTTCACAGGCCAAACTCCGTCTTGAGTTGCACGGCGAGTTTCGCCAACCGCTCAAACTCATAAAGAAAGTCGCGGGCGGCATCGCGGTTCCACTCGGACGGGTGATGATATTGCGTCTTGAAGTTAAGGACAAAGGGCGGCTTCTCCTTGTCGCCTTCCCCGCTGTCCTGTTTTGGCTCCGGTTCGGGCAGGACGCCAGCGGCAACGTAGGCATCTTGCAATCCTTTGAGCGTGGGGTTCTCAGCCAAAAGTGCATCGAGATTCACTTTTGCCAGCTTCATCCACTTGGCGAGGGTGCGGTAGCCGCGCTCGCCAGCGTTGGCCTCCAGCCATGCTTGGAACTCGCCATGCGGCACAATCTCCTTGGCCTTCAAGCAAACCGCGCCCGCGTTCCATGCGTGACGGATGGCAAGCTCTGCCCCGGCTTGAGCAAGGGCAGCGCAGCGGTCAGCTTCGTCGGCGCAGCGGGTTAGCTCACGGGCGCAAGCGTCTGCATCAAGGCAGAGCGTGAGATCGAGAGACGGTGATACGAGTTGTAGGTCGGTGTTTTGCATAGATTTGATTTTCGTTCTTTGTGAACCCGCAAGGCGCGCGTTCGATATGATTCGCGGGCGGTGTCAGACTTCATGTGCCGCGCGGTGGGCAAATCCAAATCGTCCTTGATGGAAACGATGACCTTGGAGACGGCGGCACGGGTCACACCGTATTTCTTGGCAATCTCGGTCTGGCTTTCCGGTTTCCTGTTTATGACCGCCAGATAACATTCCGCCTTCATCGCGGTCTGCCGTGTCTGCGAATTGGTCAACGCTTGCAGGAGGCGGATTGCCGCTTCATCCCCGAAGGTGCGCGAGGCTTGGCCCCCGCCCTCCTGCGCCTCGTAGTCCTTCCAAAATTCCTTGAAGACTTCCAGCGACCACCAATCAAGCAGGGCGCGGAAGGACGCAAGCTGCGCGGGAGCGGCTACGCGGCAGCGAGCGTCGAGAAATAAATCTTCCGCCGTATCATGCGGCAGTTCGGGGCCGCAGGATGCTTCGTTGTAGTCAGCGGGGTCAGCGTGTTTGGAGTCGTGGGTTATCACGACTCCGGGCGGCACGTAGGCTCATGGGTGCGGAGATTAGCACAAAGCGGGAATCGGTCAAATGGGGCAAAAGAAAACCCCGCCTTTCGGCGGGGCTTCTTTGAGCGGCGTAGCGATTAGTCCCAGCACATCTCGCCTTCGATGCCCGCCTCGTTGAGTTTGCGCTGCAACGAGTGACCAGCCTTGCGGAGAGCCATGACCTTGCCCTTGGTCATTTCGCCCTCAAAGACGGCATCGTCGATGTCGGCAAAGAACGTGCTGCCCTCCATGCAATCCTTGAGGGCTTCGCGCTGATAGTGCCGCAGCGAATCGATGTCGATGGTCTTGGTCGCTTCGATGCTGGCGCGCAGTTCCTCAACTTGGCGCTCGACCTCGTTGTAGATGATCTTGGCCTCGGCCTCCTGCGTGCGGCAGGCGTCGAGGTCATCCGTTAAAGCCTCCGCAATCGCATCCGAAAGCGACAGACGGTGCTCGATGATTTCCCACTCGTTGTTGGTTAGCTTGATGATCATTGCGTGTCCTCCGGTTATTTAACGACTAAGCGAACGCGTCCATACTCGTCGATGACCGTTCCGGTCTGCCGCTCGTAAGCCGCGATGAGTCGCTGCGCCGAGCGGGCGAAGCGCATCACGCGATCGTCCCATCCGCCAGCACCGCACATCGTCTCGCTGGCGTAGTGGGCCGCGTCGGAAAGCAACTCGCCCATGTGCTGATCGTCGGCGCGCATCCAATAGAAGCGGCTGTTTTCTTTGATGATGTCGGGCGTGTCGCAATCGCGCTCGATGTGATCGTCGATGAACAAGCGCGGGAGGCGAATGACTTGCGCGGCGGTGGTGTTCCCCGCGCCCGTTGGTGTGTTCTGTGTTTTCATTACGCGATCAAGTTAAGGCAACCGCTTGTGTTTGTAAAGGGAAAAATTCATCTTTTTTTCATCTTTTTTTTAGCCCCTGTAACCCCTTGAAAACAGGGTATTTACCCTGTCGCCCCCTTGCGCTGAAGCGCCTTGAGGCGGCGAACCTCCCCGGACTTCTTCCCCGCCTCGGAGTAATGCGCCTTGCTGCGGGCCTTGGCCTTGCCTGTGCCTGCCTGCCCGCCCCTCTTGCCGAGGGCGGCGGCGGCTTTGCTGATGTCGGTAGATTTGCTCATACGGCGTAAGGGCTAGCGGTCACGATATACTCGTCCCGGTCGAACTCGACCACGATGATGTTCTGCGGCTCGGCCTCGTCAAGCACGGGCTTGGGGGCGGCGGGCTTGATCGGGAAGGGAATGATCTTGTCGGGTTTCATTGTGCCAACCTCCAGCAAGTGTGCGAATACTCGCGGCGAGCGTAGCCCTGCGTGACCTCGACAACGGGCTTGCCGTAGGCGTCTTCCCATCCGAATAGCTCGGCCTGCAATTTCCGCACTTCGTTGATGGCTTGGAAGTGATTGCAGCGCCGACGAACGAGCGTTTCGTCTTCCTCGTCCGCAGCATTGTAAACATCCCAAAGCCGCGAGCCGGGGTTCCAGTAAACAGCGGCAAATGGAGTGAGGCGACCATCCAGCATACGCCGGAACGTAAAGCCATCGCACCAGTAAGCGTCTGTCCACGCAATATTAATGCAGTCGTTTTTTGCGGTGTTGATAAGCTCCGCAGCTTTCCAATCGTTCATGCCGCCTCCCCGTGTAAGTCGATGGGCAACTCAAGTTGCGGATCGGCGGCTTGGATGCGGGCCAGTTGCACGGTGTGCGCGTGGCGAATGATGATCTCGGTCAGCTTGAGCGCGGACGGCAGATCGTAGTCGTGGGCCGCGTTGAAGTTTGCGGCGGCGATGGCGATTTCATTGATGTTCATGCGACCTCCTTTGCTGCGCGCTTGGCGACCTTGCCGCCCTTGGTGAGCGTAGCTTGATAGGCCAAGGCGCGGGCGCGCAGGTCGGCTTTCTCCGGCCCCGTCATTCCGAAGCGCGCCTTGGATGAGCCGACGAATCCGCCCATCATGTATTTGTGGCAGTGCACTTGGACGCACTTGAGGTCGGGATGATTCGGATGCCCGGCCTCCGCGCCGTTGAGCAGCTTCACGTGGGACACGCGATGCCATTGGCTGCGCTGACCGATGCACGGCACGCCCTCGGAATAAATCAAGTCTCCGGGCTTGAAGTCCTCCAGCGGCTTCTCGCGCTGTGCGTTGAGCCATTCCTGCGCTGCGCGCCCGCGCTTGGTTAGCGCGGCCCCGCGCCCGTGGCACTTGAAGCAAACTCCGTTGTGGACAGAATACGGCATCCGACCGCCCCCGCCGCAGCGGGAGCAGGTCGTGTTCTCGAAAAGCAGCTTGCGCTGCGTGGGTGATGTTGAGGTAATCATTGCCGTTAGAAACTGCTGACGATGATTCCGCCGTCGAACTCAATCAGTTGTCCGCGATCTGTGACGTAGCCGCGAATCGTCGTTTCGATCTCGTCCTCGTCGGCGTCATCGCTGACGTTGAGGCGATACTTCCAGCCCCGCCCGTCCCGGTCGGTTCCGAAGTAATCCTTTGCCCATTCTTGCAGGGACTCGTATTCGGAGAAGTCGCAGCGAATCGCCACGGCGTCGAACTCCATTTCCTCGCCGGAGCCTTCCTCGTATTCGACGAGGGACTCGGCCATTGCCAAGGCTCCTGCGGGTGTCCAGTTGGCGTTATCGTCGCGAAGCAAGCGCAGCGCGATTTCGTTTGGTGTAAGCGTCTCTTTCATTTTGTTCTGTGTTCTTTCGTTGTTGTTCAGCGGTTGCCGCCGCTGTCGTGGTTCGCCGTCTGGCTCACCGTTCCGCCCCCGGCGTGCGGGGGCGGATGTCGGTGCGTCAGTCCTTTCCGAAGAACTTGCGGATTGCCGAGGCGCAGGCTTGCGCTTGGAATCCCCTTCCGTTGTATCTGCCCGCCTCAATACCGAGGTCGGAGCAGATGCACTCCTGCACGGTCAAAGCGTAGATTGCTTTGATCTGCTCGATGACGTTGCCGCTGCTATCGAACAGCGTGGACTTCCAAGAGCTTGTGTCGCTCTTTATGTTCCTAGTGAAACGCTTCTGCAGCGCGACCGGGAACTCGGAGAGCATCGATGGATCATAGACCCCGTGGCCGTCCCCGCCGATCTGGTCGAGCAGCGCGAGGATTTGCTTACGCTGCGCGGGCTTGAATAAAGCTGCGGTGGTCATGTTACTTCCTCCGCGCTTTACGCGCTTTGCGTTTTTCCGCTCGCTCTTTGGCTATGCGGCGGCGGACTCCATCGACGTATAGCTCGGCTGCTTCAAAGCAAACCTCGCTCTTGCTGCGGCGTCCGACTTCGCGGATGCCGATGATTCCTCCGGGGTGGAGGGTGATGACCATTTCGGCGCGGACGCCGTAGGCCGCAGGGCGAGTTACCGCTCGCCGTGC
>Ga0315900_10003200_pt1 | contig 24183 bp, 20 predicted proteins | sample LakEriMetagenome_FD_203521 | JGI IMG/M metagenome (GOLD analysis project Ga0315900, IMG submission 203521) | Freshwater fungal communities from buoy surface, Lake Erie, Ohio, United States - Buoy 12 MA114 | ecosystem: Environmental > Aquatic > Freshwater > Lake > Lake biofilm | place: USA: Lake... | reverse complement strand
GGGCTACCCTGATGAGAGAAACTGGTTCCATCCATGGGGGCCGGTCACCTTTTCTCGCGCTGCCAGGCCTGGAGCGTCACGCCGCTCAGGATGACGACCAGCAACCACTGCAGCGAAGCCGACCAAACAAAGATCCGATGGGCCACGAAAAACGCCTGGGGATCCTTGAGCGAGCGGCTGGTTACGTCCAGTGCGTGATCAACGGCATGCCACTGAAAGTGAAGGCCAAGGTGAAGGGCGAGAATCGCACACCACAGCACGGCGGCCGTGATCTTCAGGGGCTGGCGTGAGAAGTGAGTTCCCCAGAGCGAGAGGGCCCAGATGATCAAGGCGATCCAGCCGAGGTTTTCGAGCTCGAGGGTGACTCGTCGCGTGATGAATCCTTGCTGCAGATCACTGTTGAGCTCCCACGAGCCGATCTTGACGACGAAGCCCGAGTAAAAGACGAACCCGCCCTGCCAGATGGCGATTGCCCAGAACGTGGCCAGTCGGAGGAGTTCGTGCAGCGGCCTTGCATTCCAGCCGCCCATCGTGAGGCCGTTACGTGGATTCCATCGCTCCAACGGCCCCATCCACGTGGCGAAGGATCTTTGGCGAGTCATCCGATTCCGGCCGTGAATGCAATCGGACGCGGGGCTGTGAAGCGTGAAGGATAGGTCTATCAACGGCACCTCGGCAAGCGTCGGCCGGGCGGAGAGCAACGGTAGAAGCAACAGCCGGGGCTGGTCGGGCTGGATATGGCCTTGCGGTGCCCGGCGCAGCCACGGGGTTCGGCACGGTGCCGGACCGTGATCCCTGCCTGTGGCGCACCATGCCTGTGACGCGTGGCTTCTCAGGGATCCAGCGGGAAATCATCCGAGCTGCCTTGCCCGCCATCGGCTGCGGTTTCGGGCAGGACATAGAGCGACTGCAACGGGGGCGTGGTGATTGACCGGGTGCCATCGAGGATCTTGATCACGGCGGGCGTGGCCGCGCGGAGTTGCGGAAGCATGACCGCTTTCTTCGCTTTCGTGAGCACCGCGGCGACTGCCGGGTCATGGAGCGAGGCAAGCCCCAGGTAGATAGGGTTGGGACTGGTGACCAGGACCTCCGCCGCCGCCGGCGTGATGGTGCGCAGTGAGGGCAACGTCTGCCCGGTGGAATCCTCGATCAGTCGCTTGGCCAGCACCGGGGAGTCGAGCGCGATGAGCTGCCTGAGCGTGAAAAAACCCTTGTATTGAACACAGGCCGGGATGGCCTCGGCCGAAATGGACTCCAGGCCATCCAGCGTGCGCTGGCTTTGTCGGGCGAACTTTTGGGCCAAGGGGACGGAATCGAGCACCCGAATCGGCATGACCAGATCCCCGGGGATCGTGGCCAGTGCCGCCGCCGTTTCGGCCGACAGCTTGTCCGTCGCGGGGCCGTAGAGATCGATGGATGGACCGCGATACGGCACCAGCGCGGCGGCCGCCTCCGGCGAAAGTTCCCGCAGCCCGGCGATCGACAGCCGGCCCCGATACTTCGCCAGTTCACCCGCCAAGGCCGGGTTCAACGGCGGAGACATGCCCGCCAGGCCGCGGCCGCCGATGAACAATTGCGGCGACCTGTTGAGGCCACGTCCGCCCCGCACCTCCTCGCCACGATTCAGTGCCGTCACCAGAACGCGTGCAGCCTCCGGAGAGAGTTCGGACAGCCAGGGCAAAGTCAGCAGTCCGCCGCCCAGGTTTCCCTGGTCGCTGGCCATGTCGGCGAACACCGCGGCCAGTTCGGGCGTCATGGTGGTGAGGCCAAGCGTCAAAGTAGAGGTTTGACGAACGAGGCTGCGAACGGTTTCCGGCGACGCATCCCGCAACACCGGAAGCGAGATCCCCGCCCAGCTTCGGTTCATGAGCAACCGGGCCGTCTCAGGGCTCAGTTCCTCGAGGCTTGGGAATGACAAACCTGCCTTGCCCGGTACGTTAGCCTCCGCTTCCGGAACGCGGCCCAGCGCCGCCGCCGCCTCGGGCGAGATCCTCGTGACGCCTGCAAAACCGGTTGGGGATCGCAGCAGCGTCTCAGCGAGGAGCGCGGAGTCGAGCGTCGTCACCATGGGTACGCTGATTTTCTGTTGCCGCCCAAATGGACCGCCCGGGACAGTGGCCGCGGCTGCGGCCATGATCCGCACCTGCTCGTCGCTCAAGGAGGTCACGTCCCGCAACTCGATGGGCACGGGAGACTCCATCAGGATCTGGAAGGCCGGATCGGAGATCGCCCCGGCCCCCAGCGTCAGCCGCCCCGCCGCCGGTTTCTGCGCAAACACGGCCGCGACTTCCTCGGACACGACGGACAGCGGCAGGAAGGTTCCTCCCAGGAAAAAAGGGCGATCCACCGCAGTGATCACTTTCGCCTGTTCCACGGACAGCGTTTTGATGCCCGGGAGCAGGACCGCCGATGCATAGCCCGCGGCGAGCTTCCTGGTGAGGGGCAGCGAGTCCAGCGACTCCAGGTTCGGCACCGTGAGGGCGCCGACGGTCCCTGCGAGGGCGTCCTGGACTTCCAGCGACACGTCTGTCAGGGCGGCCAGTGCCAGGCCGCGCGGGTTCGCGGCCAACGCCGCGGCAACCTCGGCCCCGATCTCTTTCAAATAGGGGAGCGACAACACTCCCGGTCGCTGGGCCAATTTCCGCGCCAGCGGCACGGAGTCGAGTTCCACCAGGCCGGAGAGCACCAGATTGCCCGGCACTCCGGCAATCGCTTCGGCAGCTTCGGGGGCGACCGCCGTGACCGAGTGCAGCCAGACGGTGGCGACTCGACTTTTTTCGAGGGCCCGGGCGACCTCGGGCGAGAGTGATCTCAGCCCCAGGATCAACATCTCCCCGCGGAACTCGGCGAGCACCGCCGCCACTTCCGGGCTCATGTCATGCGTCCGGCTGAGTTGGAGGATCCCGAACCGCGATTCCTCCTCGACCTGCCGCACGAGTTCGCGGGCCTGCTCAACCGTGATCTCCTCGGGCGGATCGGCCCGAAGGTTCCGGAACGCGGGGAGGTTGGCCGCGAGATCGGCAGCGGGCGGCAGGCCGCGCCGGATCAGATCGCCAAAGGTCGGTGAGTCGGGCAGGGAGGGGTCGGCCGGAATGTCGTTGACCCGCCGTCCCGCCTCGCGCTTCCGCGCGGAGTTTTCACGGTCGTTTGCCGTCACCAGCATGTTGATCGCGGTTCCATACTGATTCCGGGGACCATAACCGGCCAGATGGCAGACGACGCATGACCCTTTCCCTGATGGAATCTGCCGCACCCATGCCCGCTGGGCGTCCAGATCCTCGACGTCGCGGACCTGATCGAAGGCTGCCGCATCGAGCCCGCAGATGGCGTGGGACTGTGTCGGCAGGCAGAGCCAGGCGAGGCCACAACAGAGGCCGACGCCCCGACGCCACCACGCGCCGCCACGATATCCGTTCCAGAGGGTCATGCCGGACTTCCTCGAGAAATGCGTTCAAGAAAACCGCTGATAGAGTCCCTGCTGGCTTTGCCAGGAGCGGGTGGGAGCGTCCCCAAACGGCCCGGACGATGTTAGGACCCAACCGCATCCTATTCGTTCGAACCCATCAATTGGATGCAGCGGTCATACAGGAATGATGCCGAGACGCCCGCGCCGTCCCATCCCCAACGCGTGCGATGGCGCTGCGGGGGGCCGATCTTTCGTCCTTGCGGCCCTCCATTCCTTGGGACCAGGTGATTGTTTCGCCTGGCGCGGCTCGCTCGATAGGATGAGTGGATACGTCTCGGCCTCCGGGCCCCCACGGAGGAGTTCGGCCATGACGCTGCCGCTCCACTACCGTATCAGGCTGATGCAGCCCGCGGATTACGCCGCCATCGGCGAGATCTGCCGCATGGTCTATCCGCACGACACGCCCTACACCGCCGCGGAACTGGCCGAACACCGCGCGTTGTTTCCCCAGGGCCAGTTCGTGGCCGAGCACGTGCCGACGGGACAGCCGGTGGGCGTGCACTTCACCCTCCGGATTCGCATGGCCGACTACCACGTGGACGATTCGTGGGATGTGCTCACCGCCCGCGGCACGTTCAGCGACCACGACCCCGCCGGCCCCACGCTGTACGGCGCCGACGTGTTCGTGAGCCCCGCGCACCAGCATCATGGGCTCGCGCACGCCCTGACCGACGCCACCCGTGGCCTGGTGGTCGAGGAGAACCTGTGGCGGATGGTCGGCGGCAGCCGACTGCCCGGCTACGCCGCCGTCGCCAGCACTGTGCCCGCCGATGAGTATGTTCGAGAGGTGGTCGCCGGCTTGCGGACCGATCCCGTGCTGTCAGCGCATCTGAAAGACGGCTGGCAGGTCGTGAAGCCCATTCATGGCTATCTTCAGCATGATGTGGAGAGCGCCAACTGGGCGGCGGTGATCCAGTGGGTGAACCCCGATCGCCCCCCACCGCCGGAGTTTGCCCTCGCTTGAGTCGGTTCGTCGCCAGCGTGCCTGGCCCTGCTCGCTGGTCCAGGGACCGTCGCAGGAACGCGGGTTCTGGCGGATTGTGCCTTGCACGGCGTCCGCGTTTCGACGTATCCCCAACAGCCTGTTTCTGACCGTTTTCTGCTTTCGCCGGAGTCTCCCCTATGCCGTCGTTTCCCATCGCCCGCGGTCATCGCCGCACGATTGCCGTCGGGTTTGCGGTCTTGGCCGTCGCGCTCGCTGTCAGCACGTTCGCCGCGGAGCCGGCCCGGCAGCCCAACATCCTCGTGATCTGGGGAGATGACATCGGGCAGTTCAACGTCGGGGCCTACAACCTCGGCATGATGGGCTACAAGACGCCGAACATCGATCGCATCGCCCGTGAGGGTGCGTTATTCACCGACTGGTACGGCCAGCAGAGCTGCACCGCTGGGCGAGCGGCATTCATCACCGGGCAATCGCCGATCCGCACCGGCCTGACGAAGGTCGGGCTGCCGGGAGCCCCGGAGGGCATGAAGGCCGAGGATCCCACGATCGCCACCCTTCTCAGGGCACGGGGCTACGTGACCGGGCAGTTCGGCAAAAACCATCTCGGCGACCGCGACGACATGCTGCCCACGAACCACGGGTTCGACGAGTTCTACGGCAATCTCTACCACCTCAATGCCGAGGAGGAGCCGGAGCATCCCGACTATCCGCAGAACCCCGAGTTCAAGAAGCGGTTCGGCCCGCGCGGCGTGATCCACTCCTTCGCCAACGGCTCGATTACCGACACCGGCCCGCTCACCAGGAAGCGAATGGAGACGATCGACGAGGAGGTGAACGCCAAGACCGTCGCCTTCATGGAAAAGGCCAAGCAGGCCGGCAAGCCGTTCTTCATCTGGTGGAACTCCACCAAGATGCACATCTTCACGCATCTCAAGCAGGGCGTGGCGGGCAAGACCCGGCTCGGCATCTACGCCGACGGCATGGTGGAGCACGACCGGCAGGTGGGCGAGATCCTCGCCAAGCTCGAGGAACTGGGGCTCGCCGAAAACACAATTGTGATGTATTCGACCGACAACGGGGCTGAGGCGTTCACCTGGCCCGACGGCGGCACGACGATGTTTCGCGGCGAGAAGAATACGCAGTGGGAGGGGGGCTATCGCGTTCCGTGTGCGATCCGCTGGCCGGGCGTCATCAAGCCGGGCACGGTGGTCAACGACATCGCCGCCCACGAGGACATGCTGACGACGTTCTGTGCCGCCGCCGGCGACACGACGGCCAAGGAGGATCTGAAGAAGGGACGCCGCATCGGCGAGCGCACCTACAAGGTGCACCTCGACGGCTATGACCTCGGCCCGGCCCTCCGGGGCGAGGCCGCCTGGCCGCGGAAGGACTTCATCTACTGGACCGACGACGGGAGCGTGGCGGCGCTGCGCTACGAGAACTGGAAGGTCACGTTCCTCGAACAGCGGGCCCACGGCATGCACGTCTGGCAGCAGCCGTTCGTGGAGTTGCGGGCTCCGACGCTCGTGAACCTGCGGATGGACCCGTTCGAACTCGCGCAGGACATCGGCATGGACTATCAACGCTGGTACCTGGAGCACATGTTCGCCATCGCGCCCGCCGCGGCCCACGTCGGGGAATGGCTGCAGAGCTTCCGCGATTTTCCGCCGCGGCAGAAGCCGGGAAGTTTCAATCTCAACCGTGTGATGGAGGCGGTTACCGCCGGAGCCGGCTCAGGCCGCTGAGATAGCGGCCGAACCAGCGGACGAAGGCCATCGAAGGCTTTGTCCACGGAAAGTTAGCCCCGGGCCCGACGCAGCGTCTCGGACGGCAGCTCGCCGAACTGGCGGCGGTAGCGGGCCGCGAACCGGCCGAACTCCCAGATGCCGTGCCGCGTGAGGACGTCTGCAACGGTGGCGTCGAGCGGCGCCCCGGCGCGGAGGATGCGGCGGACACCGTGCAGCTCGCGGAACATCAGGTATCGCTTCGGTGGCACACCGTAGGTTTCACGAAATGCCCGCAGCAGGGTGCGATCGGTGACACCGACGTGCGTGGCGAGCGTTCGCGCCGTCGGTGTCGTCGGCGCCGCCTCGATCACCGCCATGGCTTGACGGATGATCTGTGACCGATCGAGACGTGGCCGGCCCGTTGCCGCACGGGCCGGCAGCGGGGCGGGCAGGCAGGCGGCCACGGCGTCGATGAGATCGCGGCCGGCGACGTGATGCGCTTCGCTCTGGCCGGGTTGGCCCATGAGCGCGTCGGCGATCCGGTGCACCAGGTTTCGGAGCCGCGGCACGGATCCCGGATGACAGGCAACCCTGCCGCTGCTCGGCACTGCAGGAGCAGCGACGTGGCATGTCGCCGGGAGGGCGATCGAGCACCATGCATGGGCATGCCGTCGCACCTGGATCCGGAAGTCGGTGCCGTGAGGAATGAAGAAGAACGCATCGTCATCGAGCGTTTCGGTGTTCACGACATGCGCCGCCGCATGGCTGAGCGGGATGAAGAGCATCGGCCCGGAGTGGGTGTTCTCGCCGTAGCAGAGGTTTCCGCCGCCTTCCGAGGCTACCTGGAGCGCGACGTCGCCGAGCGGCACCATGCCGAGCGTCCAGCGGCGGGTCTCCACCGTGTCGCAGACGAGCCGGAGGCTCGCGCCGCTGATGGCTTCGGCCCAGGCATCGAAATCATCGAAGGACCACATGCATTCCAGGATACGGAAGCGGATTGAAGGCGTTCAATCGGCGGCTTTTGGCGGAGAGTGCACATTCGGCCGGTGGGTCCGTTGACGTGGTTCAGTACCGCCAGCCGACCCCGAAGTTGGAGAAGAATGCCGGTGTCGTCTCGTTGAGCCCCCAGCCCACGCGAAGGCCGATCTCGAGGTTGTCTGTCGCCAGCACGTGACCGCCGCAGCTGGCGTACTGCACGTTGAGCGGGACCTCCTTGCCGGTGGAGAAAATGCCGAAATATTCGGCATGCACGTTCCACCGCTCACCGACGGGCATTTTGATCACGCTCGACGGCGCCCACTGGCTGAAGGCGTCTTGCTCCTCGAAGCCGGTGCCATACCGCATGGCCGTCGTCCATTCCCAGCCACCAGCGAAGCGCCATCCCCACGCCTCGCCGAACACGAGCGTCGACTTGTTCGACGGTCCGGAGACGGGCGTGTAGCCCTGGAGAATGGCGGCCGACCGGGGCAGCCATCCATCCTGCTCGGTGGTCTCGACCTTGGTGCCGTAGAGGATGCGGCTCTCGTTCTCGGTCTCGATGTCTTCGCCGCCGAACTCGCTGCCCGAGACGGTTCCCGGTCCGCCGGCCTCGTAGTTGAAGCCGAGGCGGGCCTCGACTTTCTTGCCGAAGCCGCGGCGTAGCAGGACCTCCGGGAAACTGTGGGCCTCCGGCCCCAGGCGGTTGTCGATGAACGAGTACGAAGCCTCGAGGATCGACGTGCCGGGGCCGGCGGTCGTGGGTGCGAAGGTGAACGAGTCGCGGTCGGTCTCGAGTTCCTCGCGCGCCGTCGGCTCCCCCTGGACACGGGCAGCGTTGCCGACGGTCGCCACCGCAGCCCAGCCCATAACTCCGTACAGCAGCCAGTTGCTTCTTATCGCCATTGCCCCTTCCTGATGATCGCTGCAATCGGTACGACCCGAAGCCTGGCTTGAGGCAGCGGGTTTGCGGCGGAAAAGACACAGAGGCTGGGCAGACTCTACGGCCGGTCGCTGGTCGGGGAAATCCGGGGATCTTGCCCAGCCGCTGCGGATCGGTGAATGAGGCGAGGCCAGCCGTGACTTTTTCTCCGGTCCTGCCATCCGCGACGGATGTGCCGGTGGTTTGACCGAAATGAGGTAGGGCGTCTGGCACGGGTGGGGTCGAGGCGGCGGACGGCTTCGTCCGCACTCCCCCGGGGCCGGCCACCGGAGGAACGGACATGCTCGGGATCGGGAGGCGGTGCGGACGAACCGTGGGTGGTCTGGTGTTCGCCCTGGCGGCGGCGGCCGTGGCGGTCGCGCAGGAAGACGGATTCGTCGGGAGTCCTGGGCAGGCGGGTGAGTTCGAGTCCCTCGACCCGGTGCTCACCGACGAGGTGATGACGGGCATCATTCCGTCGGGTCAGGACTGGTTCCTGTTCGGCGAAGCAGACCGCGGCGGGGTCTATGGCTGGCTCGACGGCGGCTTCGTCGGCAACTTCGGCGTGCCGGCGAGCAAGTTCAACGGCCCGTACAACGCGGTCGACCGTGCCAACGAGGCGATGATGAACCAGGTCTACATCATCGCCGAGCGCACGCTGCCCACCGACGGCTCCAGCGGCATCGGGGCCCGCACCGACCTGCTCTACGGCGAAGACTTCCCGTTGGCGATGTCGCTCGGGTGGGAGACGAACCCTGGTCCGCGCGACTGGAACAGCGGGGAGTATTACGGCCTGGCGATCCCGCAGCTGTATGCCGAGGTCGGCAACCAGGACCTGTCGCTGAAACTCGGGCACTTCTACACGATCGTCGGCTACGAGGGCGTGCCGGCCGTCGGCAACTTCTTCTACATGAAGAGCTACAGTTATCAGTTCGCCGGCCCGTTCACCCACTGGGGCGGCCTCGTCAACTGGAATGCGACGGACAACGTCGAGGTGGAGGCGGGGCTCGTCAACGGCTGGAACGGCCTCGCCTCGCCCTACAGCAAAGCCAACTTTCTGGGCCGCATTCGCGCCCGCAACGACGACAACTCGTTCGCGACATCGTTCGCCATCATCAGCGGCGACGAGGGCAACGACTTCTCGCCCCTGTTCCAGCCGGCGCCGCCGCTGACATCGGCGAACCGCACCCGCTACAGCCTGATCCTCGAGGCGCGGCCGGCCGACAACTGGGAATATCTTTTCCATCAGTGGCTCGGCACGCAGGCCAAGGGACTTGCCGATGGCGGCACCGCGCTGTGGGTCGGCATCGACCAGTACCTCTACTACCGCGTCAACGACGCCTGGGCGTGGGGCGCCCGCTTCGAGTGGTTTCAAGACACCGACGGGACCCGCGTCGGCCTCAACCGGCCCAGCAACCCCAATCACGTGCCGCTTCCCGGCAACTTCTACTCCCTCACGCTCGGGCCCAACTGGACGCCGACCGGCAACTTTCTCATGCGGCCGGCCTTCCGCTGGGACTTCTTCGGCGGCCCGTACGGCGGCCCCCGGGCGCCCTACAACGACGGGATCAGCAACCAGCAGACCATGCTCGGCTTCGACATGATCCAGAAGTTCTGACCGCCACGGCGGTCGCGGTGGCCGGGAGCGACGGATAAGATGACGCCATCGGGCCCACCTTCTCGCGACTCCTGAGCCACCGCCATGCAACTGGGTTTCGTGTCCGCGATCTTCGCGGACCTCCCGCTCGCCGACGTGCTCGCCTTCGCCGCCGCCGAACGGTTCGCGGCGGTGGAGTTGATGTGCTGGCCCGTCGGCCGCGCCGAACGGAAGTACGCCGGCGTGACCCACGTGGACGTGGCAACGCTCACGCCGGGGCAGGCCGACGAGATCCGAGGCCGCTGCGCCGCCGCCGGCGTCGCGATCAGCGGCCTCGGCTACTACCCGAACCTCCTCGACCCAGACCCGGCGGTGGCGGAGCCGGCTGCCGCCCATTTTCGGAAGCTGATCGCCGCGGCGCCGCTCCTCGGCGTGGGCACGGTTAATGGCTTCGTCGGCCGCGACTGGCGGCGGACTGTGGACGACAACTGGCCACGGTTTTTGCAGGTGTGGCGGCCGATGGTGCGGCTGGCCGAGGAGCACGGGGTGCGGATCGGGATCGAAAACTGCCCGATGCTGTTCACGGCCGACGAATGGCCTGGCGGCAAGAACCTGTTCACGACGCCCGCCATCTGGCGAAGGGCCTTCGCCGACATCGACTCGCCGGCCTTCGGGCTCAACTACGATCCCTCGCACTTCGTCATCCAGGGCATGGATCCGCTCGGGCCGCTGGAGGAGTTCCGGGACAAGCTGTTCCACCTCCACGCCAAGGACGTGCGTCTCGACCGGCGGGCCATCGCCGAGGTGGGCCGGTTCGATTTCCCGCTGCGTTGGCACCAGCCGCGGATCCCGGGTTATGGCGAGATCGACTGGGGGCCGTTCATGGCCGAGGTGATGCGTGTCGGTTACGACGGGCCGGTGTGCATCGAGGTCGAGGACGAGACGTTCGGCCGCGACCTCGCAGGACGCCAGCGGGCGCTGCGCGTGGCACGGAACGCGATCGAACGCTTCTTCGCGAGTTGATCGCCGCGGACGGCGTTTTTCGCAGCGCGCGGTTTGAATATGGCGTGTTGCCAGCCGCGCCGCGTGGTCTTAGAGTTCTGTTTCGCGATCGCCGTCTGCGCGATCGCCTTCTGAAGGTTTCCGGCGCGAGACATGCTGAGCGACATCGCCATGAATCGCAGAGTTTCGTCCTTCGCTGCCTGCGCCGTTGCCACGGCGTTGGCGACCGGCTGTTCCCGACTGCCGGATTCGGCCTACACGCTCCGCACGGAAGCCGAGAAGATCGAACTGCCGGCCAAGCATGCCGCCCAGATCGCCGAGTACCTAGCGGCCTTCCACGGCACGCCGGCCAATCCGCGGATGGCCCTGCCGACGGCCGATGCCGACTTCGAGGTCATGAAGACCGGGGGCATCGCCGCCCTGCCCCGCACCGACAAGCCTGGCTACGATCGGCTCCAACTCCAGCATGGCCGCGCCGTCTACACGGCGCAGTGCGCCGGCTGCCACGGCACGACCGGCGACGGCAAGGGGCCGGCGGGTGCCTACCTCAATCCGCCGCCGCGGGATTACCGCAACGGCATCTTCAAGTTCACCTCCACGCCCCGCGGCTCGAAGCCGCGTCGCGACGACCTGCGGCGGATTCTGAAATACGGCGCCAAGGGGACGTCGATGCCGGCATTCCGGTTCCTCTCCGACGAGGATGCCGAGGCGGTCATCGACTACGTGCAGGTGCTCGCCGCCCGCGGGCAATTGGAGATCGACCTGATCCGCGAGGCCCAGGACGAACTCGACGAGGAGGACGGCTTCGATCCCGAGACCGTGGCCGGCTTGGTCACCGACATCGCCGCCTCCTGGGATCGGGCCGAGGACGAGATCGTCCGCCCGCTCACCGTCAACCCGCCGCGGACGCCGGAAACGGTCCGCTCCGGCGCGGTGGCGTTCGCGGAGTTCGCCTGCGTGAAGTGCCACGGTGCCGAGGCGCGTGGCAGCCGGTCGGCCGACGTCGGCCAGGACGTGTGGGGCCGCACCGCCTATCCCGCGAATCTCGCCATGGGGATGCTGCACGGCGGCCGCCGCCCCGTCGACATCTACCGCCGCATCTACTCCGGCATCAACGGCACGCCGATGCCATCGTCGAAGGACCCGAACACCGCCATCAACGAAACCCCCGAGCAGCGGTCGGAGAAGATCTGGCACCTCGTCCACTTCGTGACCGCCGTCATCGAGTCAAGCGAGATTCCGCCCGAGGCCCAACAGGCGATCCACGAAACGCTCGCGCAGGGGCCCACTCCATGAATCCCGCCGAACTCGCCGCCAAGCGTGCCCGGCTCGCGGAGCTCGAGGCCGAGGCCTCCCGGCTCGCCGCCGAGGTCGATGCCGAGGCCTTCGCACATGCCGCCGGCGACTGGGCCCGCCGCGGCTACTACCTGACGTACTACGCTACGGCCGGATTCTTCCTCGGGATGGTGGCGGCGCTCGTGAGCCTGATGTTCAACATCATCGGCGCCAGCCTCGCCGGCAAGGATCCGCTGCAGTTGATCCGCGTCTACCTGACGTTCGGTTTGGGTGGAAAATCGCTCGATCCAGCGTTTGACTCGGGGCTCGCGTTGGCGATGGGCTGCGTGCTCTACATCGCCACGGGAATGCTGCTGGGGATCGTGTTCCATGTGATCCTCACCCGCTACGCGGCCCACGCCGGCCTCGCGACGCGGCTGGCTTGGGCATCGGTGATCGCTACGGCGATCTGGTTCGTGAACTTCTACCTCCTGCTCTCCTGGATCCAGCCGCTGCTGTTCGGCGGCAATTGGATCACGAGCACGAATCCCGTGTATCTCCCCTGGTGGGTCGCCCTGGCGACGCATCTCGTCTTCGGCTGGACGATGGCCGTCATCTATCCGTGGGGCCTGTTCCATCCCTACCGTCCGCAGGTCGAGGAGGCCGACGAGACATGAATCGTGCATCCTCCATCCCGGCCGCCGGTCGCCCAGTGCCCGCCGACCTCGTCGATGAGAAGATCATCCTCTGCTACTACGTCGCGGCGCTGACCTTCCTGACGGTGTCGATGCTGGCAGGCCTGCTCATGGCACTGCAGCTCGTGCACTGGAACGTGCTTCGCGGCGTGGAACTGCTCTCGCCCGGCCGCTGGCGGATGATCCACACCAACGCCGTGGCCTACGGCTTCCTGGCCAACGCCTTCCTCGGCACGCTCCACTGGGCGGTGCCGCGGCTCACGTTCCACAAGGTGGCGAGCCGCGGGCTTTCCTGGTTCATTTTCGTGGCCTGGCAGGTGATCGTCGGGCTCACGGCGGTCGGCATCATCGTCGGCCCCACGTTCCAGGATCAGCCCTGGCTACTCGACCTCGCGAAGCGGTGGCACCTGCCGATGAACCTCGGCGCCCAGGGCCTCGAGTGGGGCGAGACCCCGTTCTGGATCGATCCGGTGGCGCTGTTGGGCCTGGCGCTCGTCGCCGTGAACTTCATGGTGCCGATCGGCAGGAGCAAAGGGCCGATGTACGTCAGCCTGTGGTACTTCATGGCCGCCTTCGTGTGGACCTTCCTCACCTACGCGATGGGCAACCTGCTCCCCGAGTACGCCGTGGCGGGCACGAGCGCGGGAGCGATCGGCGGCCTGTTCATCCACGACCTGGTCGGCCTGTTCGTCACGCCGCTGGGCTGGGGGCTGATGTACTACTTCGTGCCGATCCTCCTCAAGCGGCCGATCTGGAGCCACGGCCTGTCGCTCGTCGGCTTCTGGGGCCTGGCCTTCTTCTATCCGCTGCAGGGCATCCACCATTTCCTTTACACGCCGATCCCCATGTTCCTCCAGTACGGCGCCGTGATCTCGACGATCGCCGTGGAACTCGTCGTGGCGACGGTGGTGATCAACTTCTTCGGCACACTCGGCAAGAAGGGCTCCGAGTTCTTCACCAACCTGCCGATCCGCTACTTCTACACGGGTATGGTCTTTTACTTCATCACATGCTTCCAGTGCGCCCTGCAGGTGACGCTCACGTTCCAAAAGCTGATCCACTTCACTGATTGGGTTGTGGGCCACGCCCACCTGGTGATGTTCGGCGTGTTTTCGCTGTGGCTGTTCGGGATCATGACCTACCTTTTCCCGCGGCTCCTCGGCCGACCGTGGTGGAGCCGGACGCTCTGCGAATACCACTACTGGCTGTCGGCCGGCGGCCTGTTCGTGATGTTCCTCGACCTTACGCTCGCGGGCATCTTTCAGGGCTGGTACTGGGCGAGCCTCCAGCCGTGGGACGCTTCCACCGACGGCTCGCAGCCGTTCTGGATCACCCGCGTGTTCGCCGGGCTGACGATGTTCGCCGGCCTGTTGTGCTTCCTTTACAACCTGTGGATGACCTGGCGGGGCGCGGAGGCCGCGGCGAAGTCGCCGGGACGGCTGGCGGCCGCGACCGCCTGACGCCCTGCGTTTCGTCCCGCTGCCCCGCGTGAGACCGCGATTCGGAGCCGATCATGTTCGAGAGCAAGTCCGGCATCTTCTTCATCGCCGGCATCGGATTTTTTCTCCTCGCGTTTCTCGGCAACGGGGCCGTGCCGATGATCATGTACAAGGACCGCCACGAGCAGACGGCCGAGGAGGTCGTGAACAAGCGGGTGCTCAACCAGTTCCGCGACCTGGCCGAACGGTATCCGGAGCAGTTCCAGGCGGCCTTCGGCGAAGTGTCGGTCGACACGTGCGCCGAGGCCCTGCGGCTCGGCCGGCAGATCTACGTCGGCGAGGGCTGCTGGCATTGCCACAGCCAATTCGTGCGGCCGGTGTCCAACGAGTCGCGCCGTTACGGGCCCGTGTCGAAGACCGAGGAATACGACAATGAACTCCAGCGGCCCGTGCTCTTCGGCACCCGGCGGGTCGGGCCCGACTTGTCCCGCGAGGGCGGTCGCCGTGGCAACGACTGGCACGCGGTCCATTTCTGGAAGCCGACGACCGTCTCGCACAACTCGCCGATGCCCGAGTATCCCTGGTTCTTCGACGGCGGCCCCGACAAGCCTAACCGCCGCGGCCTGGCCCTGATGACGTACGTGCAGTGGCTCGGCTCGTGGCTGCCCGAGTATCCGTACTACGAGGAACTCGCGGAGGTGCAGGGTGAGTGAGGCCGCCCGGTCGCCGCGTCGCGGCATGAGTCGTCAGGCCTGGGTCACCCTGGGCATGGCCGTGCTGATTCTGATTCCCAGCATGTACGGCTTCGTGGGGAAGTTCGTGGAGTTCGTCCACATCTACCGCGGCGCCTCCGGCGGCGAGTTCGCCGTGGCGCCGATCCTCAACTACCTGCTCGCCAGCGCCGGCTTTTTTTGCATGCTGCTATGGGCCGCCTGGAACGGCATGTTCCGCGACATCGAACGACCCAAGACGGAGTTCCTCGAGAACGAGCGGCTGCTCGACGGAGGGGCTTAGCTGTCCGTGGACAAAGCCATCCATGGCCTTTGTCCACTTGATCGACCGCAGGAAACGCCGAGGGTTTCCTGGATCGATGGTCTGCGCATCCTGCTCGGACAGACTTGTTGCACAGTCCGCTAGATTTTAGAAAGCGTGCGTTATGCCGTGGTGGCCACCCGGAGACGGGAGGCGAGGGGATCGGCGTGAGGATGCGGAGCGTGGCGGACCTTCGCCAGCGACGCAACTCATGCCGTCCTCGAGCCGCGACCAACCGCAGCGGCTTGCGTCGCGTGCATGCTCACCGCTCCAGGGAGATTCCCATGCCTGATCTGTCACCGCCCCCTGCCTCGTCGTCCACGCCCGACGTGGAGAACCGCCATCACGATTACGTCGGCAACGACATCCCCTGGTACGTGCGGGCCATCTGGATCGGCTTCTGGATCTTCGCCGTGACCTACACGATCCGCTACCTGCTCCCGGCCATGCAGGTCGAGCTGCTCCAGAAACCGTGAAGGCACCGCGCAGCCTCGGTGGCCTTCCGGACCGGAGTCCCCGGGCTTCCGCCCGGGGCTTCATGACGCCCTCCGTGCAGATCGACAAAAAGCCCGTCGCGGAAGCGACGGGACGAGAGCCTGATGTCGCCCCCCCGACGGTCGGCACGCCCGGGTGTGACTACTGCGGGCTGCCCGTCGCGGGCCGTCCGGCCGACGCCCCCGCCTACTGCTGCCACGGCTGCCGGTTCGCGGCGGCGATCACCGGCGCCGGCGGTGACGACGGCCGGGCCCGGTGGATGATGACCCGCCTCGGGCTGGCGATGTTCTTCACGATGAACGTCATGGTGTTCACGATGCTGCTGTGGTCGCAGCAGGAGTCGGCCGGGGGGGCGGCCGCCACGGCGTTCTACGATCTGGCCCGCCACGCCTGCCTCCTGTTCACGGCGCCGGTGCTGCTCCTGCTCGGCGGTCCCCTCGTGGACGAGGCCCTCGACGAAGTTCGTCGAGGGCGGCCGGCGGTCAACTTGCTCCTGTTCGCGGGCGTGGCCGCCGCCTTCGGGCTCTCGGCCTGGTCCACGTGGACGGGCGCGGGCCACGTCTACTACGAGGTCGCCTGCATGGTGCTCGTGGCCGTGACGCTCGGCCGCTGGCTCGAGGCCTCCGGCAAACTGCGGACGACGACGGCGCTGCGGGCGCTGCGCGGCCTGCTCCCCGATCGGGTGCGGTGTTTGGATGAAGGCGGCGTGCGAGACGTGGAACTGGCCACGGTCCGCGTCGGCGACCGGCTGCGGATCCTGCCGGGCGAGCACCTGCCCACCGACGGCGAGATCGTGGCGGGCGTGGCGGCCATCGACGAGGCGGCCGTCACGGGCGAGAGCGTGCCCGCCGAGAAGCGGATCGGGGACGCGGTCTACAGTGGCACGACAAACCTCGACGGCCAGCTCGACATCGTCGTGGCAGCGGCGCCCGGCGCCGGCACGCTCGAGCGGCTGATCGACGCCGTAACGGCCGCGGCGGGCAGCAGCCGGCGGCAGCGTCTGGCCGAGCGGATCTCGGCCTGGTTTCTCCCGGTGGTGATGGCGGTGGCGCTGGCCGCCTGTGCGGGGCACTGGAGACGTTCGGGTGCGGCCGCCGGGGTGCTCGCCGGCCTGGCCGTGGTCGTGGTGGCCTGTCCGTGTGCTCTCGGCCTGGCCACGCCGCTGGCGCTGTGGGCAGCGATCGGTCAGGCGACCCGCCGTCACGTGCTCGTGCGGGAGGGCGATGCGCTCGAGAACCTCGCCCGGGCCGATACGTTCTGCTTCGACAAGACGGGCACGCTCACCGCCGGCTGCCGGCTCGCCCAAGTCGCCCCGGCCACGGCCGGGGCCGATGACGCTATCCTCGCCGTGGCCGCGTCCTTGGCGGCCGGCTCGACGCACGTTCTTTCGCGGGCCATCGTCGAGGCGGCCGCGGCTCGGGGTCTGGCCATGACGCCGCTCGACGACGTTCGTACCGTCCCCGGCTGCGGCGTGGCGGCGCGGAGGGCCGATACCGGCGTGATCGTGCGGCTGGGCAGCCCGCGGTGGATCCGCGCGGAGGTCGGTGCACCGGCGGCGGTGGAGGAGATGCAGTGCCTCGTCGCCGAGGGTGACCGGATCGTCGGCGGCCTGTCGTTCGCCGAGACGATCCGGCCCGAAGCCGCGGCGACCATCGAGGCGCTACGGGCCATGGGAGGCACAACGCTGCTGCTCTCCGGCGACCGCCGCGACCGGGCGGAGCCGGTGGCGGCGTCGCTGGGCATGGAGTGCCAGGCGCCCCTGCTGCCGGCCGAGAAGCTGGCCGTGATCGACGGCTGGCAACGCCGCGGCAGACGTGTGGCGATGGTCGGTGACGGCATCAACGACGCTCCGGCGCTCGCCACGGCCGACGTCGGCGTGGCGCTCGGCTGCGGCGCCGACGTGTCGCGTTGGTCGGCGGGCGTGTGCCTGCTCGGCGACGACCTCTCCGCCCTGCCCTGGCTGGTGACGCTGGCCCGGCGCACCGACGCCACGATCCGCTGGAATCTCCTTTGGGCCTTCGCGTACAACGCCGCCTGCGTGCCGCTGGCGGCCGCCGGCTTCGTCCATCCCGCGGTCGCCGCGGCGGCGATGGTGGCCAGCAGCCTGCTCGTCGTGACGAACTCGCTGCGGCTCGCGAGCGCGTCGGTCGGAGGGGAGGTGGCCGGATGATCGAGTGGCCGCTGCTCGTCGTTGCCGGGCTGCTCGGCTCGGCCCACTGTCTCGGCATGTGCGGGCCGTTCGCGCTGGCGATCGGCACCGCCGCGCCGGCCTGGCAGTCCAACCTGTGGCGTCAGTGCTGCTACTCGGCGGGCCGGATCTTCACCTACGCGGTGCTCGGCGCCGGCGCCGCCTACTGTGGGCTGCGGCTGGCTGTGGCGCTCGCCGCCTGGGTGAACGTGCCGGCCATGCTCGCGATTGCGGCGGGCGCGCTGCTCGTCGTACAGGGCCTGCTCGCGGCGGGCGTGCTTCCCAAGCGGGTGGTGGCGGCGGCCGCGGCTTGTCCCGGGGCGACGGGATTGCGGGCGCTGCTCACGGCCCGTGGTTCCACCGAAGTTTTTCTGGCGGGCCTGTTCACCGGCCTGCTGCCCTGCGGCCTGCTCTACGGCATGCTGGCGCTTGCCGCGAGCACGCACGACGTGGTTCGCGGCCTGGGCACGATGGTGGCGTTCGGCCTGGGCACGGTGCCGGCGCTGGTGGCCGCGGGCCTCGGCGGCGGCCTGCTCGGACTCGCCGCGCGGCGGCGGCTCCATGCCGTGGCCGCCTGGTGTCTCGTGCTCACCGGCCTGGTCTCGGTCGCGCGGGGGACGGGGTTTTTGACGTGGCCCGGCGAGACGCCGGCCGGCTGCCTGATCTGCGCGCCCGCCACGGTCAGCCCGGACCGCGGATGGTGAGCACGGCCGTGGCGAGGGCGCCGCCCACGGCCGCGAGCAGGACGATGAGCAAACCGACGCCGTAGATCGTCTGCAGGCCGTCGTCGACACGGCCTTGGCGGGTTTTCACGAATCGGCTGGCCACCATGTTGCAGACCCACGACCAGTGGAGCATCACGTGCACGAGCACGCCGAGGGCGAGGGCCGCGACGAGGCCGAACTGGATGCCGCCCCAGGCGTCGTAGTCGAGCCCCCAGAGCGTCCAGCCCTTGGCGCCGGGACCTGGGGGAAACACGAACCGCACCACCACGGCCGCGAAGCACAGGGCCATGAAGACCACGAGCAACGCCGCGTCGAGAACGAGGTTGACGTCGTTCCACGTCCAGCCCCGACCGCGCCGCGCGGGCAGAGGATCGTCGTCACCGTTCCGTGTCATGCGGTTCACCGGTAATCCTTGCACGTCTCACGGGTCGGGGTTGCCCATGCCCCATCGCCGGACGTTCGCTCCGGCCTTCCAGGCCTCCGCTCTCTCGAGGCTGCCTGCGCTCCGCCATCCCTGGCTGCGCTGGTCAGCCACGCCGGCTCCCGGGGCATGGGCAACCCCTCTCTTGACCATCGTTCAGTCGGAGCGGTTCATGCGCGACGATCCCGTGTCAGCCGTGTCACCCCGGCGTCCAGATCGTCTTCTTCTCGCCGCCCCCGGCCGTCTCGCCGCCGGGCGTCCACAGTTTGCCGGGCTCGGCGGCGGGGGCCGCGGTCGGCATGCCGGGGGCCGCGGCGCCGGGCATGCCACCCGCCGCGCGGCCGGCGAGGGCGTTGAGATCGACGCCCGCCTCCATCAGCACCTCGGCCAGCGCCTGGAGCACCTGCTGATCGCGGGTGTGCTCGCGCCGCAGGTGGTCGAGCAGCCGCATGATCTCCGCCTGGTCGCCGCGCTGCAGCCGGACACGAAGTTCGGCGACATCGAGCATGCCGTCGTTGGCCTTGAGGGCCCTGGCGATGCTCCGCAGCTCGCCGAGCAGTTCGAGCTTGCGGACCGTCGACTCGGCCCGCTCCTCGAGCACGCCGTAGGCCTCCCAGCGGTCCTCGGGAGTCGTGTCGCCGCGGGCGATGACGGCCTCGGCCGCCCGTTCCGCGGCCCGATCGAAGCCGGCATCGACGGACGTGACGAGCACGCCGCGGAGCTGGTCGAGATTGACCTTCGCCATGTCGAGGCGATGCCAGCGCAGCGGCTGCACGCTTTCCAGCGGCTTCTCCGCTTCGATCATGGCCGCGGCCGGCATGTTCAGCCGCTGCCGCACGGCCGTCCACGCCTCTGCGATGTCGCGACGTCGTGAGGTGGCCTCGCCCTCAGTGACGATCGCCTCGACGCGGCGGGCGCCCTCGGCGTCGGCCAGCGCCTGCCGCGGCGTCTTGCCGAGCAGTTCCGGCAGCGGCGTCTCGGGCCAGCGTTCGACGAACCGCGACCAGAGGGCCGTCTGCTGCCGCTCCATGAGCGTGTCGAAGAGGCACGGGCTACCCGCCGCCGGCGGTGCGGTCGGGGCCTCGGGGGCGGGCATGCGGAACTGGGCGCCCATGAGCCACGACGTCGGCGACGTGGCCGGCATGCCTGCCGCCGTCTCGGCCGGCGCGAACGTGCAGCCGAGGATTCGCTCGGCGATCGGTCGCGCCTCCGCGACGTCGGGCGCGAAGCCCTGCAGCACCGCCTCCGGCTCGCGGTCGGTCTGCCGCCCGAAGATGAGCAGCGAGGCGAGCATGCGGGCGAGCCGGTCGCCGCCGGTCGCCGGCTCGAAGACCCGCCACACCGAACGCGGTGGCACGGCACCCCGCGACACCCAGCTCGAGCGGTCGAACGGGGCCGGCTCGCAGCGGTCGTCGTGCCGCAGCTTGTCTTCGAGCAGCTCCAGCGCGGTCGTGCCTTCCTCGCCGCTCCCCACGGCCAAAGGCGCGATGACGCTCGCGAACGACACCAGCGGCGAGCGGTCGGGATCGGCTTCGGTCTCGAGCGCGATCGCCCGTCCCGTGGCCTCGATGGCGTCGTCGTGCGGCACGTCCCGCAGCTTCGCCACCGCCAGCCAGGCCTCCGCCGCCTCGAAGGGCCGGGCCAGCATCTCGCAGACCAGCCCGATGTTCGTGAACAGTTCCCGGCTCTCGCCGGCCACGCCCTTGAGGCTGCGGAAGGCGGTCAAAGCCTGAGACAGCCGCCACTGCCGGGCGTGCTCGAGCGCCGCGTCGAACTCGGGCCGCCAGGCCGCGTCGGCTGCGGTCGGAGTGAGCCGGACCTTCGTGCGCAGGGCGGGCGGCACGCCGGCGGAGCCGACGATCGCGGCCAGGAGCCGGCGTTCCTCGTCCGAGCCGAGACCGCGGTCGAAGAGCCACTCCACGATTCCCTGGGCGAAGCCGACGTGGCCGAGCTGGGCGCCGGCCTGGACGAGTGTGGCCGCGATCCGCACCAGTTCAGGCGAGACGTCCTGGCCGCCCTCGGTTCGGCCAGCCGCCAATGCCGCGAGCCGGGCCTTGTCGAACAGGGCGGCCGCCTCCTGCACGCGGCCCGCGACGGCGTCGGTGACGGCGGCCTGGCCGAGGGCGAGCGGGTTCTCGGGGTGGGCGTCGAGAAATGCCTTGCTCGACACGGCCGCCTCGGCGAACTGTTTGGAACCGAGTTCCAGCTTCGTCCGCGTGGCCATCAGGCACGGCCGGCCCGGATACTTGTCGGCCAGTCGTCGCACCTGGTCGAGCGCCGCCGAGATCTGGTCGCCCTCGACGAGCCGGTCGAGCTGCTCCAGGTCGCCGACGAGATCGGCGCAGCAGAACTTGATCTTCTTGCCGGTGCCTCCCGGGCAGGGTGCGTACGTGTCGATCGCCATGGAAGATCGGCTCCGGAAGTCGTGTCGCCCGCGGAAAATGCGGCTTCAGCCCCTGAAATGTACCAGAGGGCACCGGCGGCGAAAGCGGCCTCGCGGCTTGCCCGCCCCCGCCACGGCCTGCATACTCGTGGGCCTGCGAGCGCGGACAGGCGGCCGGCGCGGCAGGGTCTCGCGCCGTCGTCGCGAGACGACCGGCGAACCATCACGCATTCGTCCCGTGCAGCAGCCGCGCATCTTGATCGTCGACTCCGCAGGAGCCGAGGCCCTGCCCTACGCGCGGCTGATCGCGCGGCTGCAGCCGATGGAGGTCCGCGTCGAGACGTCCCTCGAGAAGGCGCTCGGCACGCTCACCCGCGACTCCTGGGATCTCGGCGTCGTCACCGCCCGCTCGGGCCCCACGGCCGACGTCCTCTACGGCGCCCTCCACAAGGCCGACCCGCAGCTGCCGACGGTGGTCGTCGATCCGCGGCCGTCGGTGGACACGGCCCGGGCCTGCCTCCAGGCTGGTGCCGGCGACTACCTCGACATCGCCCGCGTCGAGACGGATCTCGAAGACGCGCTCGTGCGGCTGCTCACCGCATCGCGGCGGCGGGCGGCCGAGGAGGTGCTGCGGCGAGCCGTGGAGCGGCCCTATTCGTTCGACGACTTCCTGGGCGAGAGCCCGGTGATGCAGCAGGTGTATTCGATCATCGAGCGGGTGGCCGTAAGTTCCGTGGACGTGCTCGTGACCGGTGAGACGGGCACCGGCAAGGAACTCGTGGCTCGGGCGATCCACAAGCGCAGCCGGCGGAGCACGGGTCCCTTCGTGCCGGTCGACTGCGGCGCGATTCCCGACGCACTCATGGAGAGTGAGCTTTTCGGCCACGAGCGCGGCGCCTTCACCGGGGCCGACGCCCGGCGGATGGGGCTCGTGGAGTTCGCCGACGGGGGCACCTTGTTCCTCGACGAGATCGGTGAACTGCCGCTGCCGCTCCAGGCCAAGCTCCTGCGGGTGCTCCAGGAGCGGCGGGTGCGACGGGTCGGTGCCCGGCAGGAGAACGCCGTGGACGTTCGCGTGGTCGCAGCCACGTCGCGAAACATCGATCAGATGGTGGAGCGGGGCGAGTTTCGTCGCGACTTGTTCTATCGCATCAACGTGGTGCGGATCGACCTGCCGGCGCTCCGGTCGCGGGGCGACGATATCGGCCTGCTCGCCGAGTTCTTCGCCAACCGGGCCGCGCAGGAGATGGGCCGCACGGTGGGCGGCCTGTCGACCGACGTCTACCAGATCCTCAAGAGCTACCACTGGCCGGGCAACGTCCGCGAACTGCAGAACGTGGTGCGGCGGGCGATCGCGATGACGCGGTCGCCGGTGGCGGGCGTGGACGACCTGCCCGACGAGGTGGTGGCGGCGGCGGGCCGTGCGGCCGGAGCGGAGGCCGGGGCCGTCGGCTTCTTCGCCCAGCGGGCCGAGCACGTGGCCCGGTTCGAGAAGCAGTATCTCGCCGACCTTCTCACGCGGCACCTTGGCGACGTGTCGGCCGCCGCCCGTGAGGCTCGGCTGCCGCGGGGCACGCTCTACCGGCTCATGAAGGGGCACGGCCTCGATGGCGCCTCGTTTCGAAAATAGCGCCGCGCCGGCGCGACATGGCGGTTTGCAGCCGAAAGCCGCTGCCGATGGGTCCGGAAAGGACCGCGATCGCTGCGGGGCGCCGCACTGGCGCGACACGCCGGGCACCGTGAAAGGCGTGAATCCCGCGGGTTTTCGTTTGGCATGCGACGTGCATCTTCTTCGGGCGTGGGCCGCGATCGCCGTCGGCCCCGAAAGTCGAAAACCCGTCCCTGAAGGAGACGAACCATGAAGAAGATCGAAGCCATCATCCGCCACTTCAAGCTCGAGGAAGTGAAGGACGCGCTCAACGCCCAGGGCGTGAAGGGCATGACCGTGACCGAAGTCCGCGGCTTCGGCCGGCAGAAGGGGCATACGGAGACGTACCGCGGTGCCGAGTACTCGGTGGACTTCCTACCGAAGGTGAAGATCGAGGTCGTGGTGAGCGACGACGAGGCTCCGGCGGTGATCAGCAAGATCATGACGACGGCCCGCACTGGCCAGGTGGGCGACGGCAAGATCTTCGTGACGAACCTCGCCGAGGTGGTGCGGATCCGCACGGGCGAGACGGCCGCCGCCGCGATCTGACTTCACGCCCGCCGGGCCATCCATGGCCCCGGCGGGCTTGGGCCGGCGTGGTCGCAGCCAAGGTGCGACCAGCCGGCCAGGCGGTCGCACCTCCGGGCGACCGTGGCCGCCGCGGAGCGGCGGCGGCGTGAGCGGATCGACGCCTCGTCGATCCGCTCACGGCTGGGCTGGGCGGCGCACGCAACGCGGCCTTCGGCCGCTGCGTGCGGGGCGTTGGAGCGGGTGTCCCCGACGGTCGTGCCGGGTGCCGGCCAAGCAAAGCTCGGCAGGATGCCGAGGCTTTGGAGCGTGTCACATCCCGAGACGAGCCCCGCCCACGGACTGCCCGCCCGGAAGGCGGGCGTTCACGAGCCGGCGGAGCCGGCCAAGCAAAGCTCGGCAGGATGCCGAGGCTTTGCGTGTAATCAGAACCCCGCGGTCTCGATCGGCATGCCGCAGTGGTGGCAGCGGGGCATGGCCAGCGGCCGGGGAGTGGGCATATAGCCCTCGGCGCACCACGTGTGGAGTCGCGGGAAGTACGAGGGCGGCGTGACGCCCATCGCACGGGCCTGGTGCTTCATGCACAACTGCCCGCGTGGATCCGCGTGGAACATGCCTCCGTGAGGGGCACACGCCGGCCCGCAGGCTGGCCCCCTCACGCTCCCGTGCCATGCCGGCCGCTGGACGCCCTTGCAGTTGCAATCGGCCCCGGGCGCTCC
>Ga0315900_10003196_pt1 | contig 24217 bp, 23 predicted proteins | sample LakEriMetagenome_FD_203521 | JGI IMG/M metagenome (GOLD analysis project Ga0315900, IMG submission 203521) | Freshwater fungal communities from buoy surface, Lake Erie, Ohio, United States - Buoy 12 MA114 | ecosystem: Environmental > Aquatic > Freshwater > Lake > Lake biofilm | place: USA: Lake... | reverse complement strand
GCTGGCTGCAAAGGATCTCCCAGGCCTACAGGGTTTGATGACACCAACGGACCCGGTTGGTCTCCAGACTCTAAAGCTCTAAACGAAGTAAAGTTTGGATTTTGAACTCCAGTCCCTATCAGATTCTCTTGATTCAGTGGAGGCTGATTCACTCCATCAAAATTAGTAGGTTGAAAAGCTTCACTAGGCAATGTATCGCTGCTTAGAGGATCTAATTTTTCTTGAAGAACATCGTTAGGTCTAGTGAATGCACTAAATACGGTGACGTCTGGCGGTAACTGAGAATTAACAGGTCTTCTTTGACCTGCAAAAACGTCGTTAGCTCCGAGGCCTCTTCCGAGTCTAGTGGTTAAATTGTTAGCGGCATTAGTCAAGAGAGATTCTCCGAATCTTACAACACCGTCAGCGCTTAGAAGAGTACTTACAGTGTTTAAAACGCCTAGAGGGTTCTTGATGCCCATTTGTTTAGCCTTATTGATCAAGGCGTCGCCGACTCTAGATTTTACAGCTCCGGCGAGACTAGCCAGTACTCTTCTGCTAGCAGCTTGAAGAGCAGATTCTTGTCTACCTAAACGGGTGTTATCACCACGTGATAAACTATCACCGCTGAGGTCACCCTCAAGAGTCGAATATCTGTTTACTTCACTTACTTTTTCGTATTTGAATCCTATTTTAGACTGTGCAGCTGTTTTTTCTCCAGCATTATTGAAAGCAGTAAAGACTGATGAAGCTGTTTCTGGAGTAAATTCGCAGAAATCTAAATTGAAAACTACTTGAGAGCAGTTATCATTGACCCAGAGAGACACCGGATCATCTTGTTCTCCACTAGCTATTAAATTCAAGGTTGCTGCGTTGAAGAGACCTGATGCAGTGCTAGGAGAAACGAAATTAGTCTGTCCAAAGTTAGAACTCGTATCTGACTGTTGTGATCTAATGATGTCAGTCAGAGTCTTGAATCTTCTAATCTCTTGGACTATTATCGTACATTTGAATTTTCTGAGGTTAGCTGGAACTATCTCACGTCTACCGTTAGTATCGAAGACTATCTTTCTGTAGAGATCCATGATAGCTGTCATTCTCATGTCTAGAGATTCTAGACAAGCGATTCCTATCTTAGCATCGTCTCCACCCATATAAGGATCTTTGAGATCTGTAGCTATGTTCCAACATCTGTCCAGGCCTTCTATCGATTGAAAGACGTAAGGCTTATTGTTTTGTAGATACTGAAGACTGTTAACGAATATCTTTAGGAGCTCTGCTCTCTGTGGGGAGACTTCAGAAAGATATTTGTAAGCATAATCGCCTTCTATTGCATTGTCGTCAGAGACGAAAAGAAGAGGAGAATTTACAAAGTCGAAAAAGATGCTGAAACCTAGATAGGTTGGATCATCTAAAACTTTATTGACAACGCTGCCGCCGTTAGGTTGCCCAGATCCAGAAAAAACAGGCGCTTTGTTATCGACAAAACCCTTTACCACTCTGTCAGCAAAGCCAGAGGTTGGGTTCCTTCTGTTAGGATCTAGTATCTGTCCAGGTAGTGGCATGTCTTCTATTTTTTAAGGAGCCGGAGAGTAATCTCTTCGACTGAGAGTAACTCTAGTCTTGATTCCTTGGTCTTTTCTGAGGTCGTATTCATATTTGATGCCCGTTACCACATAGACTCCAGTATATGTATCGCTCAGAACAGCTGATGAATTTCCGTCCTGCGGATTCTGAAAGCTGTCAATTATCTTTTTGAGCTCTGTGCTTTGAGCTAGTTGCCCTGCTAAACCCGGGTTCATCACTTTATTTAAGACTTCATTGTTCAAAGTCGCTGATGCCGCAGGAGTTCCATAGCTAAAAATAGTGACGAAAATTCTGTCATACATCGTGATTGTTTGATCTAACTGGTCCAACACTATCTCTATTCCAAATTTATCAATTTCTTTCAAGTTTTGAGAGTTAAAGACGTTAGAATAGAAAAAATTCTTGTGCATATTTCCACACTGCTTTCCGAGATACTTCATTTTGAAATTAAGTACCTTGTCAATAGGTGTGCTAGCGTCTCCTTTTTCATATTCTCTAACGAAGCTTTCAGGGTTCGTCTTATCAGGAACATATCTCCCTTTCAAAAGAACTGTAGCATCATTTCCAGTGTTAGAAAGAGCTTCAGCATATTCGCTGATGAATTTCCTTTCTATCATGTCATAGTACTGATTGAATTTTCGGTACCCTGTTGCGTTAGTAATTTGATTTGCTCTGTTGAAAGGTGAATACTCTCTAACATATTTTCCGCTTCCTTGGAAGCCTTCATAGTTGCCGTAGATTTGAGGATAATTGACTCCTTCGTTTCCAGTCTTAGGAAATCCAGTTGGGTTTGCCGAGAAGTCCACCGCACCGTAATTTTTAGCAACTGAAACCGTTCCATCGTGATTGAAAAGACGATTCAGTTCCACGAAATTCATGTTGTAAAATTGATCGACAAATACAGTGAAGAAAGATTCTTCATCGAGATAAGCACTCTTAGAAATAGATTCAATGAAATCTATCGGATAGTCTGTAGGATTGATCCAAACCATGTCATCGCTGGTAGATTCGACGTTAGAAGCAAAGCCTAGTCCATAGCTGTTAGAAATCTTTAACATAGCATTGAAGCTAGTGTCTTTCAAAGAAGTGCAAGTATCCCTATAGAGGCTAGGGATTCTCATGTTCCCTGATACTTTATATGTCGTGGTGTCTGCGCCGATTTCCTGAAAGGAAGTGACGTTAAAGTCAATTCTGACCGGCTTGTAAAACTTGTCGTCACCGGGTCCTCTGAGAAAGAGAGAAACGACTGTGCTATCGCCTAATACTCTGGAGCCCTTGTATTTTTGATCATTGTCATTAAAAGTAAAAGAGAGGCTAGGTAAAAAAGAACCACCTACAGTTAATTTCATCAAACTCACGCTTCCTACGTCTAAGACGTCTCCGTCTATAGCTATAAGAGGTGTTCCAGCTCCCATGAATTTAGAGGGCTCGATAGGCATTGCAGGCGCTCCCTGACCGGGAGTTCCTGTCTTAGTTTCCAGGTTAGGTATCGCTAGAGGATCTAAGACTATTTTCTTTGGATCGACTCTAGTGATCTGGACAATTTTCGCTTGATCTATCGGAAAAGGTTTTCCTGGCATATTTAAGAATTAACTAATCTGGTTGGTAGGTTGGTGCCCATCGCTAAATAACCTGAAGAGAGCTCAGTCTTCACATTTTCTCCCGGCTGAAGCTGATTAGGCGGTAAAGGAGTCGTAACTCCTGTTGGCTGTTTAGATGCTATCTCAGAAAGTCTAGCCAATCTGCTAGGATCTATCGTAGACTGATCTTGATTGTTGCCAGTAGAAGATGCAGTACCCGTAATCTCTAGAGGTTTGTACACTGTAGGATACGAATAATATGCAGACTCGTTATCTCGAGGTGATATCGGTACGAAAAGAATTTCTCCCTGTCCGACTGAAAAGGGGTTGAAAATTCCATTGACTTTAAGCACTGAATCCAAATATGTAGGATCATCTAAAAAGTCTAATGCCAATAAGTCGGGTCTCGAGTTATATCTCTCACTCAGATACGTGATCGTACCTGGATCATTATCTTTGAAATCAAAAGAAGCTTGAGATAGATCAAAGTAGATATTACCCTGAGCGTCAACTGCTTCATTCTTATATTGCAGACTCTTAATTTCCATTAGCTACTTACATTTAATCTTACGTTATCCAACGCCTGTAAAGCAGCCTCATTCGACTGTTGAACTGAAGGTTGGTATCTAGCGTAAGCGTTTATGGCTTTACTCTTGCCATTGTTGAGATTCTGTTGTATGTTGACTGATGCTTTCAAAAGCTGTTGAGAAGCAGCATTCTGAAGAACTTGTAGATCTTGTGCAGATCCTGCGCCACTAGCGAAATTCTTTAGAGCTTGAGCAGAAGTGTTTCCGGCATTTCCACCTCTCTGAGGAGAATTGCCTTGAGAGGTCTGCTTATTAGAAGGAGCTCCCGATGAAGCTGTGCTCGTAGGTGTACTTTTCTGAGGGTCATATGATTTTCCTGTAGCATAAAGTCGACCGGTTCCACCGTTGAACATAGATTCAAAGTCGTCTTTGTCTCTAGGTTTTCCGTGGAAGAGCGTGACTTCAAGTTTTAATCCTGATGGAAAGTCATCTTTTCCAAGAGGTCCTACGAAAGACAATGTCGAAGTTTCCAAATGAAGGTTACCAATCATCGCAATAGGATAGATCGGATTGCCTAAAGTTAAGTGCCATTCACCGTGTGGAGCACCACTGACCAAAGCAGGCAGAGCCAAAGGAGCAGGACCAGTACCGAATGCACTGGTTGCTAAGTCTCCCAGGAAGTTACCCATGAACTGGTTCAATATCTTAGCTGCTCCGTTCAAAAACGTTTTAGCCCAGTCTCCGTTAGCTGGAGATATTTTTCCATCTTTGACAGAAATACCGAAATCATTAGAAAGTTTCTTCTGGAGGGTCCCTTTTACGCTGTTAAAGAAACCCATATAATCACCTTTTTGAAGTTTGCTGTAGTCACCGAAAGGCTCCGCGTTATAGCCGCTGGATCCATAGAAGCGATGAGCTCCACCCCAGAAATTAGCTCTATTGTAAGTGAGTACCAAGAGGTTGGCCATGATGTCCATCATAGCTACTCTAGGATTGATCATGTTGAAAGATCTCAGTTCATATTCGAAGACTATGGTCATCTTCTGTTCGAAATTCAAACCTCTGTCTTGGATCGTATTTTTATTGATCACGTTGACCGGACCTATGACGTAGTTTTTCATAGTAGTTCCAACGTAATCTATGCTATTAGCTCCAGTTTCTCGTGAAATTCTGGCTGCTAATTTTCCTTGTGGTGAGTTTCCTACTAAAGCGTCAGCTAAGAATTGGAATTTTCCCATTTTTTGATAGAGAGGAGTGCTCTCCGCCGAGGTTGTTCTCCCTGCGACGCTCTGATCATAAATATCAGCAGTCTGAGTCTTCCAGGTAAGTCCGTATGTGATCTTTAGAATTTCTTCAAGCTTGTTACCAGTAGATTCTCCAAAATACGTAATTGCTCGAGCAATGTCAGGTTGAGATAGAGAAGCGAGACCTATTCCTTCTGGAGCTCCAGAAGGATCTGAGACTGCAGAGCCTTTCTTTTCATTGACTGACTGCTGCATCTCTATCAAGCTCTTGATCTCTTCGTCTAAACCATCGGCACCTTGTTGAGAAGTTAGAACGTTGTTAATTCTATTTCTAAGATTCTCGTCAGAGACATAAATATCGACATTTTTACCCTGTACGGAAACTTTATCAGCAGGCTGATCACCGGTTGTTGCTCCAGCGCTAGCATCTTTTGTTTTTAGATAGAGCCTCTGTCCGTTGTAGATGTTATCACTGACAGGGTTAGCGAATCTTCTAAGAATTATCATCTGATTGTTCGGAATCTTTTGATAGTATTTACAATAGATGAAATCTGAAGGGCTGAAAGACGCTCTAGCATTATTTCTATCATCAGCGAAAAAATTGATGATCTGTCTAGCTGTAGGATTGCCTAAGAACTGTGGAGGTACTAACTTGCCGCCGCCTGCAGATTGAGAAAAATAATCGCTGTAGGCTGCTGCTAATTCCTTTCCGCTGACTCCTGGTGAAAGGTAAGGTCCTCTATACTGTAATAGCGAATAATCGTTGATGATGGCTTCAGGAAGACCCTTGTTCCAAGACGGTTTCGGTGCTTCTGTCGGATCTGGACGATCTACTCCGCCGTACTTAGTCATTAATCTAGCATTTACATCGTTGACTGTCGTGTTGTTCTGAGCATAGTTAGATATCGCAGTGAACATGCTGGACAGTCCTGTCCGAGGAGCGTCATAGACTAAGTTGGAGAGGGACAGAGATTTACGAGTATAGCTCGTAGGAGTAGTCTGGTAATTTCCCAAAGCGAGACTTATTTGGTCTATATATTCTAATAATCTTAGATAGAATCCAGCCAAAGCCTCGGTTCGATCCCTGCTCTTCTAATGAGATCACCAAAACCTATTTCTAAATTTCTGTTGAATTCTTTTTGGGAACCTAGACTGAAACAACCTTTGTAGAAAGGGCGTACTGAGTTTCTTTTGATCTCTGAAAACCAGCGGCTGATCAAAAAGAAAACAACATCGCTGAAGAGTTCTTCAAGATTCTTTTTTGTAGGGGACGTCATTACTGAATCTACGTGAACGTAGAATCTGGCTTCATCGGCTTTGTTAAACCTCTCAATGATCTCTTCTAAGCTCTTAAAATCCTCATCTTTAATCCGAGTAGCTCTAATCTTCTTATCAATGTCTCGGAAAAAAGTCATGTCGAAGAAGTGAGTTTTGATGTAATGTAAGGTGTCATAGAACCCCACAATCTTAATCAGATATGAAGGGTTGTGAGCGTCCCACTTGACTTCTTTCACTATACCTCGAACGGGTATCAGAGTGTTGGGGTGACTAGAAGAGACGAGTATGCAGTAGATGGTTCTCCCTATTCTGTAAGTCTTTGGCTGTTTCATGAAAAAGTCTTGACATCGTGAAAGAGAGAATTGTAGCCTTTTTCGAGATCTTGATCTCTAGAGACTAAAATAAAAGTGAAAGGCTGTTTGTAAAAATCTTTGATCATTGATCTAAGACCTTTGATCATTTCTTTATCCAGATCACTGATCACATAATAGACTTTAGTTTCTTCGTTACAATCTACGAGAAGAGTTTTCTGAAGAAGAGCATAGACTTTGGAATAGACTACCATTTCGTTGGGCTCACTGAGATAGACATCATTCTTCGTCAGCTTATTATAGATGTCAATGTAGCTGATTTTAATCGCCTTAGCGTTTACTCTACCAAGGTACTTTTTTATCGCAAGTGCATCCTTGGCGTACACGCAGTAAAACTCCATCCAATCTGATCTGTGTTTAGGCTTGAGCCTTTCTGTCTCTGTTTCTGAAAATGGTGGTATGCCATTCATCGAGGAATTTATCTATTTTCTCTTTCTCGTAACCTAATTCTTGCCAGAATTTGACCATCGAGTTTTCTTTCTGTTGTAATTGTTCGTAGACTTGTTTGTCGTAAAATTCCATGTTCTGAGAGTGGATCTCTCTGCCCTTCTTTATATTCTCAGAAGTAAATTGACACCATTCGTTGAATGGGAGATCTCTCTTAGCTCTGAGGATACCTGCAGCTTTCATGTAAGATCTTCTCTGTTTGCGATTAGGAGTTTGACTCATAGTATTCAGTGATGAATTTTTTTGTTTTGTTTTTTACAGCTTCTTTGATCGAAGAATCGTCTAGTTGATCAATTATGTATTGATACAAATCTTCGTATATCTCGTCTCCGAAAGAAGACTTGAGAACTTCTATCATCTCTTTCTTAGGCACTTTAACAGAAAATGAAATCTCCAGCTCTTCAGCTTCTCTATTTTTTTGTGCCATTAAGAGACGCATAACTGGACTCTGTAAAACTTCTTTGACCGGAGGCGCTGTATACGCAGGAGCCGGTGTAAATTGAGGCGCTTGTTCAATTGCAGATTCTTCTGCGATCTTTGCCTGATGTTCAGGAACCTCTATGAGATATTCTAACAGGAGGTCTGCGTTTATTCTTTTCCCTGATTCAAAGACTACAAAATTTAGACCATTTTCGTCTAAATTATCTTGTACAGTTTCTATTCTACCAGTGTAATCACCCTTGACCCATTGGTAATATCTGTTTTCATATTGAACTAGCTCACCCATAAGTCTTATAGATGAGCTAGATAGAAAGTTTCAAAACTATTAAGGAAGACCGCCAAAACCGAGAACATTGAGTCTCGCGTTGGCTGACCAGTAGATACTGGTGCTTGCTGCACCTGTAACAGTTACCGTTAATCTCGGATAACCTGTAGCATTGTTAACTGCAACTGTTGCAGTCCATGTGCTTGCAGATGTATCTTCAGCGATAACTTCTTCGGTGATAGCGTCAATCACTGCTCCCGTACTAGAAGCTATTCTTATAGCTCCGGTAAATCTGTGATACCATCCCAGCGTTCCCGCTGAATTTGCAGCTGCCACATCTATTGAAAATCCTACTACACCTTGGATAGCGGTCGTTGTAGGTATGCTTGTAGTGCTGCCGTCTATTTTAAGCAGAGTAGGAGTTGCGTTAGCTGTAATGTTGCTCAACACATATTCTGTTAAAGTAAGTCTATTAACGCTTGCGACTGAGAAGTTACCAAAGAAGGATCTATTGACTATTCCGAATGAAGGCTGTTCCTGTGAAAGAAGTCCATTGTACAAACTACCAGCATTCTCAACCATGAACATTTGGTTCAAGTTGTTATCGAAACCGTGTATGATATCTGTTGCGCTGGTTGCAATGATGTTCAAACGGGCACCTTGCTGAGAAGTACCACCTACTGTTATGACTTGGCTAGTTCCGTTCAGGCCTTCAAAGATAGGAGTCTGCGTAGTACCTATAGTAGTAGATCCTGTAAACTTAACGATGTAACCGGAAGTTCCACTTACTGATACGCTAGTTCCACTGGTTCCTGCTGTTCCGCTAGAACCGGAAGTTCCTGCTGTTCCGCTTGAACCCGAAGTTCCACTGGTTCCTGCTGTTCCACTAGAACCTGATGTTCCTGCAGATCCACTAGTTCCTGCAGTTCCGCTTGAACCCGAAGTTCCACTAGTTCCTGCAGTTCCGCTTGAACCCGAAGTTCCACTAGTTCCTGCAGTTCCGCTTGAACCCGAAGTTCCACTAGTTCCTGCAGTTCCGCTTGAACCTGATGTTCCTGCAGATCCACTAGTTCCCGAAGTTCCACTTGAACCAGAAGTTCCACTAGTTCCTGCAGTTCCGCTAGAGCCCGAAGTTCCTGCAGTTCCGCTAGAGCCCGAAGTTCCCGAAGTTCCACTTGAACCAGAAGTTCCACTAGTTCCTGCAGTTCCGCTAGAGCCCGAAGTTCCTGCAGTTCCGCTAGAGCCCGAAGTTCCTGCAGTTCCGCTTGAACCTGAAGTTCCACTGGAACCTGATGTACCAGAAGTTCCTGCAGATCCACTAGTTCCTGATGTTCCACTAGTTCCGCTTGAACCTGAAGTTCCACTAGTTCCGCTAGATCCAGACGTTCCGCTAGAACCTGAAGTTCCGCTAGTTCCGCTAGATCCAGACGTTCCGCTAGAACCTGAAGTTCCGCTAGATCCAGACGTTCCGCTAGAACCTGAAGTTCCGCTAGTTCCGCTAGAACCTGAAGTTCCATTGATAGCAGCTTTTTCAAATGAGATGAAGCATTCGTCGCCTACTGATAAACTACCGCTAGCTGAAACTAGCCAAGTACCACCGCCAGGTCTACCAAGAGTAAGTTCATTTGTGGTACTTAAAATATAATTGGCATTAAATAGTCCGTAAACTGCTGGGTTGCTCGCTTTTACTATCTGAACATAAACATTGTCACCTGTTCCGCTGCCGCCACCCGGTGCATTGATCAAATACTCTAACACTGTAGTCCATGAAGTACCGTTCGAATCTACCGCATAAACACCTAGAGCTGTTATGTTTGCTATCGGCATCGGTGTCTGGTTACCAGGTGAAGCCGCAAATTGACCAGTTGTTAAGGGATTATTGTCTTGCTTATAGACCCATTTTCCAGTTAAGGCACCGTATGCGCTCTGTCCACTGGTTCCTGCCGCACCGCTAGAACCTGAAGTTCCTGCTGTTCCGCTAGAACCAGATGTTCCTTCAGATCCGCTAGTTCCTGCTGTACCACTAGATCCTGAAGTTCCAGATGTTCCACTAGATCCTGATGTTCCACTGCTGCCTGAAGTTCCAGATGTTCCACTAGAACCGCTAGTCCCATCAGAACCCGATGTTCCACTGCTGCCTGAAGTTCCAGCCGTTCCGCTAGAACCGCTAGTCCCATCAGAACCCGAAGTTCCGCTAGAACCTGAAATTCCAGATGTTCCACTAGATCCTGAAGTTCCGCTTGTACCACTGGAGCCTGAAGTGCCTGAAGATCCGCTAGTTCCAGAGCTTCCCGACGTACCAGCCGGTGTTGCTAACGTGGTTACTATATACGAATAGTGTAAGGTTCCTTCTGTATAGAAGGTTACCGTTCTAAGAGCATTATCATTATTGTTAACGTACAGATCGACTATGATTCTGTCTGAAGTAGCCAATACAGCCGTCGTTGCTACTGAATTTATTTTTATCTCAACAGGATTCGTGTTGTTCTGATCCCATCCTATCGGAGTTACGTCTGATGTGAATAATGTCGTCTTCGTTCCTCCTGTAGTATAACTCGAAACTACGTAATAAACAGTTAAATTATCGTTTACTGCGGCTTTGGTAAAATAAAGATATGCGTGCCACAAGCCGTTAGGTATTACCGGAATTCCTGGAACTCCAGGGTCTGTGATGAATCCACCGCCTACTAAAACATCTTGCTGATTCGCAGTCAAATTCACCGCGACAGTGCTTTGAGCTGCTCCATCTGTAAATTCACCTAGTTCTTTGTATGTGCTTACGCCTTGTGAAACCGACTGATTGAAGAATAAGTTCTGCCCTCCTGATATACCATTTTCTCCAGAAGAACCTGATGAACCGCTAGTTCCTCCCGTGCCAGATGTACCAGAAGATCCACCGGTCCCGCTAGATCCAGATGTTCCGCTAGAACCTGAAGTTCCACTTGAACCGCTAGTCCCATCAAAACCTGAAGTTCCGCTAGAACCACTAGTTCCACTGGAGCCTGAAGTTCCGTCCGAGCCTGAAGTTCCTGAAGTTCCGCTTGAACCTGAAGTTCCCGAAGTTCCGCTTGAACCTGAAGTTCCCGACTCTCCGCTGGTTCCTGATGTTCCGCTAGATCCTGAAGTTCCGCTAGAGCCACTAGTACCAGAAGAACCATCTGAGCCAGAAGTTCCGCTAGAGCCGCTGGTTCCTGAAGTTCCGCTAGAACCTGAAGTTCCATCAGATCCACTAGTTCCGCTTGATCCGCTAGTCCCAGAAGATCCTGAAGCACCTGAAGTACCGTTAGTTCCAGACGATCCGCTGGTTCCTGATGATCCATTTAGACCGTCTGCGCCAGGTTCACCTGATGCTGCTATCGACCAAGAGTTATATGTTCCTGAACCGACTATTTCCTCAGTATTGTAAGTTATAGTGCTAGAAGTAGAACTAATAACTGTACCGATCAAATAATTGCTAGAATTATAAGATATGATGATATGTTGGCCTGCTACCCAGCAAGTATCACCTACAATGTTTATAGTCTTCTGAGAAGATCCTCCGCCTTGGCATATCGTATCTAGAGCCCATGCATCGGAAGTGCTATCGATAGAAGTCTCAATTTGAAGAGTATAAGTATCGTTGTTAACAGCTACCGTTGCTGTTCCTGTATTAGCAGTTGCGATAGAAGAACCCCATGGTCCAGCATACGATGCATTTCCTACCCAGCCACTTGTCCAAACTATAGTAGACGAAGAGTTTCTAATAGTGAATCTGTTAGGGACGTCATAAGCATACCACTGAACAGTGATGTTGCCATTGAACGTAGAATAATTGAGCGTCTGCGAAGGATACATGTAGTATCCCGTGGTGCCTCCTGGAGAAGTTCCAGATAGATTGTAATTGCTACAAACACTTCCAGAAAGAGCGATGCTATCGCTAGAAGTTACGCATATATTAGGCGTAGTTCCTGAAGTTCCACTAGATCCCGCAGTTCCACTAGATCCTGAAGTTCCTGAAGAACCGCTGGTTCCAGATTCGCCTGAAGTTCCGCTAGAACCAGATTCACCACTTGTTCCTGAAGAACCTCCAGTTCCAGATTCACCGCTTGTTCCGCTAGATCCCGAAGTTCCTGAAGAACCTCCGGTTCCAGATTCACCGCTCGTTCCGCTAGAGCCCGAAGTTCCTGAAGAACCGCTGGTTCCAGACTCACCGCTTGTTCCTGAAGAACCGCTAGTTCCAGCTGTTCCGCTAGAGCCCGAAGTTCCTGAAGTACCGCTAGAGCCTGATCCGCCTGCAGCTCCTTCCAAATTAGAAGTCCAAGAAGTATAAGAACCAGATCCATAAATTGCTGTAACTTCCAAGGATAGAGCTCCAGTGCTAGGATTATAGCTAATAACGTCACCTGTAAAAGAGTTATTAACGTCATGTGCTACAAGAACGCCTTGAGCTAACGTATAAGAAAGACCGGTTGTCACTGTCAGATTGACGGTGCCACCGATAGTTAAAGAAGAAAGATTTATGTTATCTGAGCTCTGACCAATGTAGAGAGAACTCAAGCCACTTGTTCCAGCAGTGCCTGAAGAACCGGACGTTCCAGCAGTGCCTGAAGAACCGGACGTTCCTGCTGTTCCGCTTGATCCTGAAGTTCCTGCTGTTCCGCTTGAACCGCTAGTACCAGATTCGCCTGAAGTTCCTGAAGTTCCGCTTGAACCGCTAGTACCAGATTCGCCTGAAGTTCCTGCTGTTCCGCTTGATCCTGAAGCTCCTGAAGTTCCGCTTGAACCGCTAGTACCAGATTCGCCTGAAGTTCCTGCTGTTCCGCTAGAACCGGATGTTCCTGCTGTTCCACTAGAACCTGAAGTTCCGGAAATAGCTTTCTGCTGGAAAGAGAGAACGTATAGTGCAGTCTGCTGTAAAGCCGTGGACGTACCATCAACTAAAGTCAATGAAGAGATAACCAAAGCGGTTCCACCTAAAGAAGAGGCAGATACTAAATATAAACCAAAAGCTGTAGGATCTGTAGGTCTCTCTATTCTGAGATACCAAGATCCTCCAGACGCGTTATGAGTTACTAATGAACTGAAGAAATTGTACCAACTTGCATTAGGTACGACGGACGTATAGTTGATTTGTGTTGTAGTTAGAGAATCGAATGTGACGCCATTAGCGCTAAAACTACCTGAAGATGGAGGTACTGCAGCTCCATTGAATGTCCATTTTCCAGCCAATGCGCCGCTGACACCTGAAGATCCGCTAGTTCCAGCTGTCCCTGAAGATCCAGAAGTTCCATCAGAACCGGAAGTTCCAGCTGTCCCTGAAGATCCAGAAGTTCCATCAGAACCAGAAGTTCCGCTCGTCCCTGAAGATCCAGAAGTTCCATCAGAACCAGAAGTTCCGCTAGTTCCATCAGAACCTGAAGTTCCATCAGAACCAGAAGTTCCGCTAGTTCCATCAGAACCTGAAGTTCCGCTTGTTCCATCTGTACCAGATTCACCGCTTGTTCCGCTTGTTCCATCTGTACCAGATTCACCGCTGGTGCCTGAAGATCCATCAGCACCTGAAGTTCCACTAGTACCATCATCGCCTGATGTTCCGCTGGTTCCTGAAGTACCATCATCACCTGATGTACCACTAGTTCCTGAAGTACCGACTCCGCTCGTGCCTGAAGAACCACTAGTTCCATCTGTACCGACTCCGCTGGTTCCTGAAGTACCAGAAGACCCATTTTCTCCGCTGGTTCCGCTGGTTCCGTCATCTCCTGAAGTTCCACTCGTTCCAGCATCACCTGAAGTTCCGCTAGTACCTGAAGTTCCGACTCCGCTCGTTCCTGAAGAACCGCTAGTTCCGTCTGTACCGACTCCGCTGGTTCCTGAAGAACCGTTTATTCCTGAAGTACCGCTAGTTCCAGCATCGCCCGATGTACCACTGGTTCCTGAAGTACCGTTTCCTGAGGTTCCTGAAGAACCGCTAGTTCCATCTGTACCGACTCCGCTCGTTCCTGAAGAACCGCTAGTTCCATCTGTACCGACTCCGCTCGTTCCTGATGTTCCTGAAGAACCGTCATCACCTGAAGTTCCACTAGTGCCGTCTGTTCCGACTCCGCTCGTGCCTGAAGAACCGTCGTTACCTGAGGTTCCAGAAGTTCCATCTGTACCGACTCCGCTCGTGCCTGAAGAACCGTCATTACCTGAGGTTCCACTCGTTCCATTTACACCTGAAGTTCCACTAGTTCCTGCAGTTCCGCTAGAACCAGAAGTTCCATCTCCTGAAGTTCCGCTAGAACCAGAAGTTCCATCTCCAGATGTTCCACTAGTTCCATCTGTTCCAAATCCACTAGTTCCTGAAGAACCGTTTATTCCTGAAGTTCCACTTGTTCCATTTACGCCTGAAGTTCCGCTTGTTCCATCTACTCCGCTCGTTCCTGAAGAACCGCTAGTTCCTGAACTTCCTGCAATACTGACACCGGAAGTTCCAGATGTTCCACTAGTTCCAGTCTGTCCGCTCGTTCCACTTGTTCCATTTGTTCCAGACTGACCACTGCTTCCGCTAGTACCTTCAGTTCCACTAGTTCCGCTTGAACCGTTATTGCCGGAAGTACCGCTAGTGCCTTCAGTTCCTGAAGTACCGCTCGTTCCGTTGCCGCTGGTTCCTGCAGATCCGCTAGAGCCTGCTGTTCCGCTAGTGCCATTTGTTCCACTAGATCCAGAAGTTCCGTTGATACCACTAGTTCCAGATGTTCCGTTGATACCACTAGTTCCAGATGTTCCGGAAGTTCCAGATGTCCCATTGCTACCTGAAGTACCGCTCGTTCCTGATGAACCACTAGTGCCGTCAGTTCCTGACGTTCCACTAGAACCGGAACGACCTGAAGTTCCAGATGTTCCTGGGATTCCGCCTCCACCAGTACCTGACGCCCCTCCGATAGGATCCCATTGATCTGGGTTCCCTGGGACGCCATAGTAGAAAGTCCCTACTGTGGTTGTGGTGTTAGCCCTGAACCAACCCAGATAAGAATCACCTGCGGTGTTGTAGACAATTTCTTTGTAGACGATATTGCCTTCGACATACTGACGGGTCTCTGACCAAGGGTTAGAGACCATCTTAAAGTTGTCATCGACTTCAGAGTTGAAGAGCTCACGCCCTAGCTCGGTTCGAAACTTGATATATTCTTGGAGATTCATCTATTTTAGATGCTTTTATTCATTATCGTCTGTCTTCTAGCTTCCAAGAGTTCAGTCAGATTAAAATAACCTGGGTCTGAATAAATGAAAGCGAACACCGTCGGAAAGAGCTGGACAAACGGGTTGTACTCGCTCTTGTAACTATTTATCAAACTCGTAACAGACTGCCTGTGGAAGTCAATGCTTCTGTCTATTTCAGCAGTTCTCTGCACGTCAGCTGGGAAAGTATAGTTCACCGTGAATCCATTGAGGATATCGATGATCCTGATAGTGGCTGAAAAATTAAAAATTTGAAGAGTGCCAGCCACATATTCTACACCGACGCTGCTCCCAGACATATCGCTGGTAATGTAAGTCGGGTATGTGTTATTAAAATAAGATTTAGCAGAAGCGAAGGTTGTGAATCTCCTCTTGGTGTGCATACCTGGGGAAAAGCCGTATCCGGCAGAATTCACCCAGTAAAAATCCATACTGATGTCAGTAGGAACCACGCCTATCGATTGTAGGTCGTAAATAAAATTGAGCCCCAGTTTATAGGAAATTGCTTCAAGATACAATTAGAAGATCTTCTTTGCTTTATTTATCTAAAGCGCTGAAAAGATCTTTCGTAATCTGACAAAAGGTTATCGAAGTCACCACATGTAACTCCAGAGCGGTTAAAAATTTTAAGATGGCTGAGTTCTCGATAATTTTCGATCCAATAGACATGTTTGAAGCCTGCATTGACCAAGACTTTAGTGCACATATCACAAGGAGAAAGAGTCAAAAGAATGATGTAGTTGTCTGGGTCGTTCTCTTTGAATTTGGCTATCATGTTGATCTCAGCGTGAATGAAGCCTGATTTTCCAGGTTCTAAGCTCTCTTCTTCAGTTCCGGTCTCTGGGTTGATTTCAGCACCAGCATACGATCCGTTATATCCGAAGCTCGCTATTTTACTAAAATCTTTTCTAAGAGCCATGCAACCGACTTTTTTCGTCGATGAAACGGAGAGATCTGCGACTTTGAGAAGCATCTCTTTGAAGATCTCTAATTTTTGTTTAGTCCTGGACATGATGCGTCTTCATTTTTATATCGTATTCTTCGATCAGAGTTTCAGCTGCTCTGAGATTATCTAAGTTGTCATCGTAATAGATGAAATCTTTGAAGCCTTTTTTGATCAGCTTGATAAAAGCCTGCTTTTTCCTATTAGCGACATTACCGCTGAATCCGCCCTTTTCATCGTTGACTGCAAAGACGAGATCCTCGTTGATCGGAAGCTTTTTTTCATAGATGAATTCTAACACTGACATTAGATGGCTACGAGCGGTGATCATTCCGATAGGATATTTTTGAGCACATTCTTTTAGAATCTTTACGTTCTTCTCTATCAGCTTTCCACCTAGCAGAATCTGCAGGTCGTTAAAATCTTCGAAATCTAATACATGTCCGTGTAAGTTAACGTAACTGTTAAACTCTTCCGGTGTCATGGATTGCAAGAGATCTCCAGTCTCTTTTTGGTAGACTTTGATCTTTGCATCCGTTTTGACGAGAGTATCGTCGAGGTCAAATATGCAAATGGTCATCATTAAAAAATGTAGAAAAAAAGAACGAGACTAAAAAATCTCGATGGAAACTTTCAGATCTGTAGTTCCTCGAATGACTCTGTGAATCATACCTGCTTCTATGCTGATGGGTCTATCAATCTTAAAAGGAAGCTCATTGTCAAATTGAAATAACCAGTCGTTTTCTGCTAGAGGTTTTACGATTCTATTCTCCTCGTCCCAGTGCCATTTTAACTCTTCTTCAGGTGTCTCTGATGAAAAAGTTCTGATACGGATCCCTTCTTTCTTTTCTTCGATGTAGGGATGCATTACCAAGGATTGTCTGATGAAAGTCCTAATTGTTTTGAAAAAAGTGAAGGTCCATAACAAGCCCAAAAACCGGCCGCGTCTGGATTCATCTTCTTCTGAAGATCACATTGGTGACGAGCCCAAAAAGAAGCAGCTGCTTCTGGATCGTCATTCTTGATAGAGAGACCCGATGTATCTCCCCACTGGATTTTTTTAGCGATGACGTTTCCTTCATCGTCCTTTTTACCGCTATCTCGATAGACTTGGAATTTTTTGTCTCCTCCGCGAGAAGGAGTGTCCAACTCTACATCGATCATCTTGCCATCTTCGGTCTTGAATTTCGCTTTCTTGCCTACTTGCAAGTTTTTCACCATCCAAGCCGACTTGTCTTTTAGAATGATGTTACCCTCGTCCCAGTACTGCTTTACTTCTTCGAAGAGATTTTTGTAGGCGTCTGATCCTAAGCGGTATACTGAGTCACTGAGGTCTAGATCATTCTCTAGATGATATCTGAGACCTTCTGAGACCTTCGAAAAGTCGGTAAAAGATTTTATGAATTTCACTTTTTCTCTTTTTTGTCGTAATACTCCCAAACTTCGTCGAGCTGTTTAGGATCTTTCAACCAGCTTTCCCACCAGCCGCCACCGTCTTCTTCTATCAGAGTACCGTCTTTTAATTTACGGTATTCTTTCTCTTGAACTGTGATCTTGAAAGTCTTAGGCTCGAAAGGAAAAGATTTGATGTAGTGTGAAGATCCTACTGTCTCTTCATTACCTTCCGATATCATTACTCCGCCGCTGGTGAATCCGTATTCTTTACCTTCTGGGACAAATACAATAGAGTTCAAATAGTACGGCTTTCCGTCTTTGCCTTCTTTGAAGACTGAGCTTAATCTACGATTCTGATAAGTATCGATATCTTCACTGATCGTATCACTCCATTCGTCTTCAGTATTTTCTACTCCGCCCAGAGGTTCTTGAGCTAGAAGTTTCTTCAGAACTTCTGTGATTGCTCCAGCTGTGAAAGGCGCTGATCCTCCACTTTGACCAGAATCTGCAAACCTTTGAACTAGAGACATAATCTCAGGAACAAATTCTTTCACTATGGGAGTCTCTCCCTTTTCTTCAGCTTTCTTTAAAAGTCTGTCTAATTCATATTGTGCATTGTCAACAGCACCTTCATTTAGGTTTGGCATCATGTGCACTCCTTCGTGCAAAAATTCCACCAGTTTGATGTTGATCTCTTTTTCTATGAGAGCATCGTACTCACAAACAGAAGATTCTTTTAGCTCTTTATCGTGCCCGCCGTCTCTAACTTCTTTAGCTAAATCTTTGTCTGCTTTACCCCAAGTTCCCTTGCCTTTAGTGAGGAAAGAGTTCACTCTGGCATAGCCCCATTGTTGTTGGCCTGCTCCGGGACGATGACCGCTCTTCCAAGCCGCCAAACCTCGTCTCATTACTGCTCTGAGAATTCCAATCGGAACTCCGGTGTCTTTGCTCTTGTTTTTTAACCCGGTTTCTATAGCATCGTTATCGATAGGAGACCTGTCAGTGGACTGCTTCTGCTCTTCTTCGTTGGTCTTATCTCCGTAGAGCTCGTGATATTTTGTAGTATGTTGAGACTTCTTGAGATATTTTTTGCCTTTGGTGTCACCTGGCATCTCCTTGTAAGCGTCAGGATCATCATCGGACATTGCAGCCTGTTTTTTGATCTGAGCTTTTTTCTTATCAGCCGTAGAATCTGCTAAGTTAGCATAATAGTCTTCGTTAAGAAAAGACTCAAAATTATGAATTTTCATGCTGCTTCTGTTTGTCTATATATTCTGACAGATCCTTAGATGGCGTCCAGTCCAAGACTCTGCGCAGAATTACAGAGTCTGCTTCGGTTCTGAGAGGCTCGTTTCTGCGAAGAGGTTCATACACAAAATCTTTGCCCTCTTGGGGATCAGGGTAGAAGATCTTCACTAAATCATTTATCGATAGGGGAGCTCCTCGCCCTAGATCAATTCCACGAGCTTCTGTTTCTATGTCTATTTCCCAAGCTTCTTTATTCGCTACTCTAATCAGACCTTCACAGATGTCATTTACGTGAGTAAAGTCTCTCATCTGCTTTCCGTCTCCGATGACAGTAAGAGGTTCTCCTTTTTTATAGCTTTGCAAAAATTTAGCTACCACCGTCGGAGAGCTCCCCTTTTCCGGTTCACGTGGTCCGTAGACATTAAAGAAACGAACGACAGTTCCTCTCATCCCGTAGGTTTGATTGTACATGCTGAGGAGTTCCTCGCTTGAGACCTTGGAGAAAGTGTACGGACTGGTAAACTTGCCGCCCTGAGAAGAACTCGTGCTTGCAAATACGACTCTGCTCTTGTCTTCTACTGCTTTCTGAAAAATTCTGAGAGAATTGACGAAATTTTCGTAGATGTAATCGAAAGGATCGTCGAAAGAAGGTTGAATTCTGGCTTTCGCAGCGAGATGGAAAATGACATCGTACTTCTCTCTCATGAAAGAGCTTCCTCTAATTCCTGAAATTGAGATTTCAGATTTTGAATTTCGATAGCTTATGCTTGAAGAATCAGAGCTCAGATTGTCTATGACAGAGACTTGGTGACCTTCTTCGACTAGAAGATCTACGAGGTTGGAACCGATGAAGCCCAAACCTCCAGTGACTAAAATTTTCATATTTCTTTTATGAAAACTCGATCACTCTGTTTCAAAAGTTTCCTCTTCGGCTTCACTTTTGATCTCATGAGGGCAAGAAGATTCCCATTTTGGATCGAACCAGAATCTCCTTCCTGATTTGTCGATGCAAGAAGAGCCTTTGTAGTAGAAGACCCAGTCTCTGAAAGAGACTTTATCCTCAGGTTTGTTGAAAGGATTGACCCAATCTTTCAGCTGTCCACCGTTCATCTGATACGCTCTAAGTGGTACATCTCTGCAGAGGTCTAGTATTTTTGGATTTTGTAAGATTGCGTCTTTAGCAGAAACCCAAGGACACTGATCTGCATAAAAGAGTATCGTTGATCTGAGATAGTTTCCGATGCCGTTGAAGTATTTCTGGTCGAGAAGGAGATCGCAGATCTCTTTTTGAAAACTGCGGTGTTCTATGTTATTGTAGATGTTGTCGACGAAATTGTCATATTCGTAAGTCGGATCGGGACCTCTGCCGGAATTCCAATCTCCCCATTTCCATTTTGCGAATCTTCTCACATCTACGAGAGAAAGAGTCCAACCGTCCAGAGTATCGAACATGAGATGAGAATGTTTGTGTTCTTCTCCAGTTCTCGTGAAAGCCCAGTTTCCGCTCATGCCCATCGAACAAATGAGGCTTGTCTCTTTTTTGTTCTTATCAGTCATGGTCAATTTGAGTTCTTTTCCTCTAGAGACCGCGCTGATTGTAAAAGCTTCAAATGGAATTTTCATCGGCGTCTTTACTTTTGACACTACCGATTTTCTCATGTTAACATAAGGGCGCCAAGCGCTGTTCTTATTGATGTACTCCGACATGATTCGGAGTTCTGCTAGTTCCGGCATAGTCAAAATTTAGATATTCATTCAAGAGAGAGCCGGCTTCTGCTTCTTTGCGATATCTGATCACCGCTCTCTCCTTGGCTTTGGACTCTATTTCAATGTCTATCTCTAGACCGTAATCGTTGATCTTTTCGTAAATGTAATCTGCGTGAGCTTGAGCTTTTTGGGATCCGTCTTCGAAAGTTTTACGACAGCTTGAGTAATGCGTCATCGGTCGGATGCCTTCAGGCCACGTGGAAGCTGCCATTAGTAGGGCTTCTTCCTCAGATAAACCACCAGGACAGAATCTATGATGATGATAATCGAAAGTAACGGGAGTGTCAGTCTGAGTCCAGATCCAGTAGAGATCTGAAACTGAGAACATTGATCCCTTATCATCGTTTTCGACTACAAGTCTTTTCTGAGTCGATTCCGTAAGATGTTTTTTGAAATTTTCTACAAATCTCTCCATAGCGGAAGTCTTGTCCCCGTAAGCTCCACCTACGTGGATGTTGATAGGGTATCCGAAAGTTCTGGGGAGACCCATGAGGTCCATGATCTCTGCGTGTTGGTTGAGATCTTTAGCTGTTTTAATGACCAGCTTTTCTGATGAAGAGCTCATGATGTTGAATTGGCCAGGGTGGAAGCTTAGTCTTTGGCCACTCGCTTTCGCAATGTCTCCAACTCTTCTGCATGCTTTTTCAATCTCTTCAAAGCGGGGTATTTCTGATATTTCATATTCAGACATCCAAGGGAAGAGGCAAGAAGACATTCGGTAAACGAAAAAGTCGTTCTTCGAGTTCCACTCTACCACTTTGGCCAAGTCTGTTAGATTTTCCAGAGCCAGAGAAGAAGCATAATCAATTCCTCTAGAATCGAAAGTTCTTCTGATCATCCCTCTGTTACATTTGATTCCGGCCTCGTCTAGAGCCATGTTTATGCAGGCGTATCCTAATCTCATTCCCATATAACAAATATAGAAAAAATAAATGAGAAAAGAAACTATTCTCCTTCTCTGATAAACTTCTCTTTACGAATAGCTTTGCTGAGTTGTTCTCTTCTTTGAGCTGAAGGTTTTTGGAACTCTTTTCTCTGTTTGAGTTCTTTCACGATGTATTTACTCTTCTGTTTCCAGATTTTCAGCGCCGAGTTCAGCTTTGAACCGTCACTGATCTTTACTACTATTCTTTCTGCCATGTTCTAATTTATTCATCAACTTTTTAAGCGTCGCGCATTTCTCATATTCCTCCTCTCCTTCGAAGTATTTGATCAGAACTTTAATAGAGTTCACCTTTACCTCGAGAGGAGATATCTCGTCCTTTAACAACAGCTGCGGATAAGTTGAGATCTTGTAATAACAGACCTCCATAAAATGTTTTCTTTCCGGGCCGGTAAGGTTACTGAGAAAATCTGGCTCATTTTTATCGAAGATATTCATCTTCCTTTAATGTTCTATCTATTTTTGTCAGAATGTTTCAAAGCCCGAAAACCTCAGCTTTCCAATAGAGTTCCTCGAGAGTGTGGCCGCATTTTGAGTTCTTCTTCTTGTTATCTCGAGCTTTTAGCATTTGCAGATTGCAGGGATGCGAGATCAGATAGGGATCGACTTTGTTCTTGAAACCCTCAGAGATGCTGTAGATGTGGTCGATGTGATTGTTCTTCCAGCCTCTCTTCAAATTTTTTGGATTGATCTGAGATTTGTAGACGTTGTAATTCTTCTCAGTGAGAGCACGAACGAGATCAAAATAAAGCTCCTTATTTTCATAAAGAGCTTCTAAGTCTTCTCGAAAAGATTCGAGGTCTATTAAGTTGAGATTGAGCTTACCCAAACATCAAGATTATTTTCTCTTGTCGTTCTTTTTAATGAGAGCTATTGCTTGATCAACTGTAGAATTTTTCATAGCATAAACGGGAGAGCCGGATATAGCCATGTTCTTCACTTCACCGTTATCGTAGATGTTGTAAGATCCGCCGTCAAATTCCTCACCGTTGTAATCTAAGTCAAAGCTGTCAGGCTCTAAAGTTCTCATGTTTACTGTGACTTTTGCGCTGTCCATTTTTGCGATAGCCTTAGCTACAACTTCGGCGATTTTCAAAGTTTCTTCTTTGGAAAGTCCACCGCGTTTGCTGGACTCGTTTACGGCATCTTTCTTATGAACTGGGAATTTTTTGCCCTTAAATTCGAACTCTTCAGCTCCCTCATTTCTAGCTTTGTATAGAGCTGCGTGAAATGCTCCTTCGTTTACGAAGTCTTCTAGTAATTTAATGTGTTTCATTGTTGTGCGTATTTTTGAAATTCTTTAGAAATATCTACTACCCAGATCTTAGGATCTATGCCGGCTCTCACTAAACCGGAAAGTCTAGTGTTACCAGCAACCAAGTCATAATCTTCGTCAGTAAATTTTACTGCGATCGGCATTTCAATTTTTCCAGAAGAGAAAGCCTTGGCAAATCTTTCCTTTTTTGGTTCTTCGAGAGAATCAAAATCTAGATCAACGTTACCTAGTACGTCTTTGATATCGCTGTAGTCTACGTCAAAACCGTCCTCGGCTTTCTTTAGCCAGCCTTCTTTGCCCATCTCTACGAACTCAGAATACCTCTTGGCTTCGTCCCATTCGTATTCGAAATTAGGATACTCGTAAGAGATCTCTTTAGAGTTTATGAAATCTTCGAAAAGTAGAATTTTCATTAGTGAGCAGCTTCTTTTTCTCCACCAATCACCGATTCGATGATAGTAATTACTGAAAGCCCGAGAGCTACTGTTCCTAATAAGGCAGCTACCGTTCCGATGCCGGGAATTGGAGCTAAAATTCCGACAGTTGATTTTTTCACCATGTACTCTGCTGCAACCCCGATTATTGTCGGAAGAATCACGAATTTGACGATCGGTGTTCCAGCAACTTCATTAAAAAATATGGATGCTCGGTCTAATGCATTCTTAGCAGTTTTAGCTACGGTAGCTTCGATTTTATGTAGAGCGTTGAAAGGTGGAAATTCTGCGATTTTATGAGCTATCGCAGAAAGAAAAGGTATTCCTTCGCCTTCAGATTCAAAAAGGTCTAAGAAACCTTCTTCCTTTGAGATCTCTAAAGCAGATTCTAAGAGGAAGATCTCTAAAGCTTCTTCTACTTTCGAGGCTTGCATTTCAGCTTTTGCGAGTTCTTTAGGGAATCCTGTGAGGGCCCATGTGACTCCGCCTTTAGCAAGAGCTTTGAAACCTTTTACCTCATCGTCTAAATTTGTCTTGTCTTTGACGCTCTTGACTTTATCCTCAATCTCAGATTTAGTTTTTGAAACTGCTGTTTCTGCAGCGCTTCTGGCGGAGTTCCAAGCATCCTTCAGAAAAGCTGATACTTTTTGAGCGATCATCTTGATGACAGTCATAATGTTGCCACCGAGCTTGACTATCTTTTCTTGAGCATCGCTGAGAGCAGCTTTGCCCTTGTCTTTCATGATAGCCACAGCAGAGTCGTACTTTTTCTTCATCTTATCGACAAGACTCTCCTCGTTTAGAGAATCTGCAGAGAAGAAATTCTCTTCTATCAGAAGCTCAACAAAAGCTCTCTCTTCTAAAGACTCAGCCACATTGAGGATGATGCCTTTTAAGAGATCTTGTTTTTTATTGTAACTCTGATTTTCAGAGACAAACTGTTCGAAAGTGAGAACCACTATTTGATCTTTTTTTATTCCCAGTCGCCGTCTGCATCTCCGTTAACGACATCAGCAAAATCTTCTAGAGACTTTACTTCTTCTGACCAATCGTTACCGCTTATAAATTTAGTGCAACGAGCATCTTTGAAGGCTCCTGATTGGACTTCTTTATCCGAAGGGTACCAAGAAATTTCATAGTACTGATCATCGTCATATCCGAGGTCGTTTCCCGCTACCACAACAGTCACCTCATCAGGCTTAACTGTTATCTTAATTGGATCCATGTTAAGAAGTCTTTCTACCTGTGACTCTGAGTAGGCCTCAGTGACGATCTTTTCGACTTCTCCTTCG
>Ga0315900_10003195_pt1 | contig 24222 bp, 21 predicted proteins | sample LakEriMetagenome_FD_203521 | JGI IMG/M metagenome (GOLD analysis project Ga0315900, IMG submission 203521) | Freshwater fungal communities from buoy surface, Lake Erie, Ohio, United States - Buoy 12 MA114 | ecosystem: Environmental > Aquatic > Freshwater > Lake > Lake biofilm | place: USA: Lake... | reverse complement strand
TGACCGAATCGTCAAGGCCTACGACGTACGAGGCACGACCCCCGATCAAATGAACGAGGAAGTTGCTTACGCACTTGGTGTGGGGTTTGCCGTATTCACAAAAGAAGGCACGGTCATCGTCGCTCGTGACATGCGTGTAACAGGGGAGTCTTTGTCACGCGCGTTTGCCGAAGGTCTAATGGATTGCGGAGTCAATGTCATTGATGTCGGATTAGCAAGTACCGACTTGTTGTATTTTGCTGCTGGTCGACTTAACGCACCAGGAGCAATGTTCACCGCATCGCACAACCCAGCCGAATACAACGGAATTAAGTTGTGTTTGTCCGGTGCGCGTCCCGTTGGTATCGATACTGGTCTTGCCGACATTCGCGACACAGCAAAAAAAGTGTTGGATGGCTCACTCAAAGCATCAAGCGTTGTGTCATCGACTACTGCGAAAGGCACTATCAGTCAACGCGACATGCTCGAACAGTTCGCAGATCACGTCGTGTCGTTTGCAGATCTTGACGTGTTGCGTCCATTGCGCATCGTCGCCGATACGGCAAATGGCATGGGTGGTCTCATCGTTCCAGTGGTGTTTGAACGCTTGTCGATGATGGATGTCGAGATTATGTATCCCGAACTTGACGGAACATTTCCAAACCATCCTGCTGACCCCATCCAGCCCGCCAATCAACGGGATTTGCAAGCACGCGTGACAAGTGGCGGTTTTGATCTTGGACTCGCATTTGATGGTGATGCCGATCGTGTCTTTGTTGTTGATGAGATGGGACGAGGTCTTTCGGGTTCTACAACGACAGCAATGCTGGCAGCCGCAATGTTGAGGTCACATCCAGGAGCCGTCATTTTGCACAATCTCATTTGTTCGCGATCGGTTCCCGAGGTGATTGCCGAACATGGCGGAGTACCTGTGCGCACAAAAGTGGGTCACAGTTACATCAAACAACAGATGGTTGAAACCGGTGCAGTATTTGGCGGTGAACACTCAGCGCATTATTACTTTTTGGACAATTATCGTGCCGACAGCGGCATCATTGCATCAATGTTGGTGTTGAACGAGATGTGTCGAGCCGGTCATCCCTTGTCTGTTGTGCGCAAACCCTTCGAACGTTACGAAGCATCAGGTGAGATCAACACCAGTGTCGATGACGCAAATGCCGTCATTACCGCTATTTCGCAACACTATGCATCGTTTCCACAAGACCACCTTGACGGGTTGACAGTTGATTGTGGTGACTGGTGGTTCAACTTACGTCCTTCAAACACCGAACCATTACTGCGTCTCAACCTTGAGGCACCCACGCGCAACGAATGCGACAATCGCGTCGTAGAAGTGCTTGCATTAGTCACAGCTGGGTAAGGTGGGCAGTGTTATGACCATCAGTTCATCACTTCTCTCGATCCTTGCTTGTCCACAGGACAAGGGAGCGTTGTATTACATCGAAGATGAAGACGTGCTTTATAACCCACGTTTGAAATGCGCATATCCAGTGCGTGACGACATTCCGGTAATGCTTGTTGATGAGTCGTCCACCGTGTCAGAGGCTGAACACGAACGCATCATGGCAAAAGTGTCTGCGAACAAGATCTCTCCTACATTCTGAATCCACACCCGTCTTTGCTTTTTCGCTAGAGTGTTATACGCCGTTTGGGCTGAAGTGATCGGTGCCAGTGGGCCCCAGCCTGATGACAACATATGTGCGCGTAATCGATGGTTGCGTCGCATGTTGTATGTCTGTTTTTGCATATCTAATTAGGAGTCACCATGGCCTCGTCACTTGCTACTCATCACGACTATCGCGTCGCTGATCTCAATCTCGCACCGTTTGGTCGCAAAGAAATTCATCTCGCTGAACACGAGATGCCCGGTCTTCGTTCGTTGCGCAAAGAATTCGGTGCTAGCAAGCCGCTGAAAGGCGCACGTATCTCGGGCTCATTGCACATGACAATTCAGACCGCAGTACTAATTGAAACGCTTGTTGAGTTGGGTGCTGAAGTTCGGTGGGCGAGTTGCAACATCTTCTCCACGCAAGATCACGCCGCGGCAGCAGTAGTGGTTGGCCCGAAGGGGACAATTGATGATCCTCAAGGAGTCCCCGTGTTCGCATGGAAGGGTGAAACATTGGAGGAGTACTGGTGGTGCACCGAACAGATGTTGACATGGCCTGACAATCAACTGCCGAACATGATTTTGGATGACGGTGGTGACGCAACCCTTCTTATCCATAAAGGCACTGAGTATGAAAAGGCTGGTGCGGTTCCAGATCCAGCTTCGGCGTCAAACCCCGAACTCGCAATCGTTCTTGGTTTGTTACAGCGTTCGTTGAAGCAGGACCCCACCAAGTGGCAGACCATGGCTGCATCCGTGAAAGGCGTGACGGAGGAGACCACAACGGGCGTGAAGCGTCTGTACAAGATGGCAGAACGTAACGAATTGTTATTCCCTGCGATCAATGTGAATGACAGTGTGACAAAGAGCAAATTCGACAACCTTTATGGTTGTCGCCACTCCCTGATTGATGCAATCAACCGCGCAACCGACATCATGATCTCCGGGAAACTCGCTGTGGTGTGTGGTTACGGTGACGTTGGTAAGGGATGCGCACAAAGCCTTCGTGGTCAGGGTGCGCGCGTGGTGGTGACGGAGATCGACCCCATTAACGCATTGCAGGCCGCGATGGAGGGTTACCAGGTCGACACCATTGAAAACGTGCTGAGCATCGCTGACATTTTTGTGACCGCAACTGGCAACGAAGCGATTATCACTGCAGAACATATGTCGAAAATGAAGCACAATGCGATTGTCTGCAACATCGGACACTTCGATAATGAAATTGACATGATTGGTTTGGCACGTAGTGGCGCGACGCGTGACGAATTAAAGCCTGGAACCGATTTGTGGACGTTTGCTGACGGACATTCAATCATCGTGTTGGCAGAGGGTCGATTGGTGAACCTTGGATGTGCGACAGGGCATCCAAGTTTTGTGATGAGTTGTTCTTTCAGTAATCAAGTGATTGCTCAGATTGAATTGTTCAACAACACGGAGAAGTATCCACTTGGTGTGTACGTGCTGCCAAAACACCTTGACGAAAAGGTTGCGGCTGCACACTTGGATGCATTGGGAGTTCGTCTCACCAAATTGAGTGATGAGCAGGCTGAATATCTCGGTATTGAACCATCAGGTCCCTTCAAACCCGAGCACTATCGCTACTAATGCCGTAGGGGTGAACGCATTTCGCACATGAGCAGGTGCGTTCACATCATTTGAAGCCACAACATTGGGTTGTGGTGGTTCACGACTTTGAAGGTGAAGTCCGAAGAAAAATTCTTGCAGCAAAATATCGAAACGAACGTCGGTATTTGCGTGAGTTTGCTCAAGATATCGCGCTCCATCTGCAGGACCATGAAGTCACGCCACAGACGGTTGTGACTTGGGCTCCTACGAGTGATGAGCGACGTCGTAGTCGAGGTGTTGATCAATCGGAGATCTTGGCTCGACACGTCGCAGCATTTTTACACCTGCCCACAAAACAACTGCTTCGAAAAGTCACGCAGAACACTCAAACAGGAGCTCCTCGAGCACAGCGCCTTGTGCAGGTGAAGTTCATCGCGAAGGTGCCCCGCCATGTGCGTGCGGTAATTGTGATTGATGATGTTGTGACAACAGGAGCCACCATGAAAGCGGCTGTCGTGGCATTGCAGAGCGCGGGAGTCCGTGATGTGCTCTGCGTCGCAATTGCCGCGACGCGGTGACCGGAGAGCAAGTGGAATGAAGGGGTAGGCTCGTCCTTCGCATGGGAATCCTTGACCGCGTCCTTCGAGCCGGTGACGGCAAAAGGGTCAAGGCCCTCCAAGGTCTTGTCCCCGATATCAATGCCCGAGCCGCCGAATACGCGGCACTTTCTGACGTCGCCTTGCAGGGCAAAACCGCGGAGTTCCGCTCGCGGTTGGAACGTGGTGAAGATCTGGACGACATTCTGATCGACGCATTTGCGGCCATGCGTGAAGCAGCGACACGCGTCATCGGTCAGCGTCACTACGACGTGCAATTGATGGGCGGTGCAGCGCTTCACTTCGGCTGGGTTGCGGAAATGAAAACTGGTGAAGGTAAGACACTTGTATCAACCTTGCCTGCGTATCTAAACGGGTTGTCAGGCAAAGGAGTGCATCTCATCACGGTGAACGACTACTTGGCACGACGCGATGCCGAGTGGATGGGGCGAATTCATCGTTGGATGAATTTGTCTGTCGGACTGGTTATTCCTGGTTTTCGTGAGAGCAATGTCGAAAAGCGTGCTGAGTACGCATGTGACATCACATATGGCACCAACAACGAGTTCGGCTTCGATTATCTGCGTGACAACATGGCGACAACGCTCGAAGACAAAGTTCAACGCGGACATAATTTCGCAATTGTTGACGAAGTTGACAGCATTCTTATTGACGAAGCACGAACGCCGCTCATTATTTCTGGTCGCATGTCGGATGCCGCACAGTTGTATTACAAGTTTGCGAGCATCGTTCGTACTCTCGAACGAGATCGCGACTACGACGTACAGGAAGACAAAAAAATTGTCTTCCCAACCGAATCGGGTATCGAAAAGGTTGAGGAACAACTTGGAATCGACAACTTGTATGACGAAGTGCAACAGAACTTGGTGCACCAATTACAGGTTGCCTTACGAGCAAAAGAGATTTACAAGCGCGACAAGGACTACATCGTTGATAACGGTGAGATCAAGATCGTTGACGAGTTCACGGGTCGCATCCTTGAAGGGCGTCGGTGGAGCGAAGGCATTCACCAGGCCGTAGAGGCCAAAGAGGGCGTCAAGATCAAAGAGGAAAATCAGACCCTCGCCACGATCACATTGCAGAACTACTTCCGTATGTACGACAAGTTGGCCGGTATGACGGGTACCGCCCAGACTGAAGCCGCTGAGTTGGTGAACACCTACAGCCTCCAAGTCGTGCCTATTCCAACGAATAAACCCACTGTTCGTATTGATCAACCAGACCTCATCTACAAGTCAGAAATCGCGAAGTTCAATGCGGTGGTTGAAGACATTGCGGAACGCGTTGAGCGTGGACAACCGGTGTTGGTAGGCACGATAAGTGTTGAGAAAAGTGAATACTTGTCGCGTCTCTTACAGAAGCGTGGCATCAAGCACGAAGTGTTGAACGCAAAACAACACACTCGCGAAGCAATGATTGTGACTCAAGCTGGTCGCCGTAGCGCTGTTACCGTCGCAACAAACATGGCGGGTCGAGGTGTCGACATTTTGCTTGGTGGCAACCCTGAAGGTCTTGCACGACAGAAAGTGCTGGGCGAGGGATACGCGCCCGAATTGTTGGCGGATGAGTTCGCATTGCCACTTCCTCTTGACCGTATGCCTGAGGACTATCGCGCGCAACGCACCGAAGCGTTAAAGCGATACGACGAGGTTCTGACCGGTTTCAAAGAAGCGTGCAAGAAAGAAGGTGATGAAATTCGCGCACTCGGAGGCCTATACGTTCTCGGTACCGAACGCCACGACAGTCGCCGCATTGACAATCAGTTGCGTGGTCGCTCTGGTCGTCAAGGTGATCCCGGTGAGAGTCGCTTTTACTTGAGTCTCGATGACGACCTTATGCGTTTGTTTGCGACTGGTGCTCTTAGTTGGGTGATGGGTCGCGCACTACCTGATGACGAAGCAATCGAAGCGAAGATGGTTACCCGCGCGATTGAACGCGCACAGACCACAGTGGAACAGCGCAATGGCGAGATTCGAAAGAACGTTCTCAAGTACGACGAAGTAATGAACGAACAGCGCAAGGTGATTTACCAGCGTCGTGATCAGATTCTTGCGGGCGTCGACTTGAAGGCAGCGGCGATGGAGTACCTCGCAGAAGCTGTGAATGCACTGATCGAGACATACTGCGTGTCTGAAGCGAGTGACGAGTGGGACATTGAAGGACTCACCCAAGAACTTCATACCTACTGGCCAACGTCTGTGTCCGTCGAGCAGTTGACGCAAGCACACAACACTGATGACATCTACGACACAGTGATGGCAGACGCCAGTGCCTACTACGAACGTCGCGAAACTGAAATGGGTGGCGATGTCCTTCGTCAAATTGAGCGTCAAGTGATGTTGCGCATTATTGACCAGCGATGGCGCGAGCACCTCGAAGAGATGGACTATCTCCAAGAGGGCATCAACCTGCGCGCGATGGGGCAAAAAGATCCGCTCAGCGAATGGCAACGCGAAGGATATGAGATGTTCGGTCACATGATGACTGGAATCGCTCAAGACTTTGTGCGCTACATCATGCACGTACAAGTTGTACGTGACGACATGCCAGCTTCAACTGTGCGCAATGTGCAGGAAATCTCAAGTGAGTCAGTAAATATGGGCGGCTTTGAGAGCGCGGCAAGTTTGGGTGATCTTGAGGAAGACGCTGATGTGCCAGCTCAAGAGTTGCCGCAACAACCTCAACGACCCGTTGTGAAAGATGCGAACGATTGGTCGAATACTCCTCGTAACGCACCATGCCCGTGTGGATCAGGGAAGAAATACAAGTTGTGCCACGGCGCTAGCTAGTACATCCGGATTCTTCTTATGCGTGATTTCACTAGCGATCTTCGTGAATTGTCGGGACGTCTGTCTGAGGCCAAGAAGTATCTACGTATTGACCAACTCACCGAACGCTTGGTCGAAGTTGAAAAGGAAGTCTCTCGGCCTGATCTGTGGGATGACCAAGAATTGGCCAAGAAAGTCAATGCGGAGTACTCAAACATCAAGTCTGACATTGATGAATACAACAAGTTGCGTTCACTGTTAGAAGACGTCGAAGTACTTCACGAACTTGCACGTGAAGTTGACGATGCGTCCCAAGAAGACGAGATCGAGTCTGGGGTCACACAAATTGCCAGCATGTTGTCGACAGTCGAGTTGCGCAGCATGTTCACTGGAGAACATGACGAAGCAGATTGCATTGTGCAGATCAATGCCAAAGACGGTGGCGTGGATGCTCAAGATTGGGCGGAAGTGTTATTACGTATGTATCAACGCTGGGCTGAGCGTCGCGGCTTTGTCTTTGAAGTTGACGACATCAGTCAAGGAACTGAAGCAGGCATCTTGTCAGCTGAGTTCACTATCAAGGGCCGTTATGCGTACGGGCTGATGACTTCGGAGCGTGGCACCCATCGTCTTGTGCGAATCAGCCCTTTTGATAACCAGGGTCGTCGACAAACAAGTTTCGCTCTCGTTCAAGTGTGGCCAGTCATGGAAGCACCCGAAGTGGATATCAATGAAAGTGATCTGCGCATGGAAGTGTTTCGCGCATCGGGAGCGGGTGGACAACATGTCAATAAAACCTCTTCCGCTGTACGACTGATTCATGAACCGACAGGACTTGTTGCCAGCAGCCAAGAAGAACGCAGTCAATTGCAGAACCGTGAGAAGGCGATGAATCGTTTGAAGGCGATGGTTGCAGCGCGTTTAGAAGAAGAACATCAAGCTGAACGTGACCGCATAGCTGGCAAGCCAGCGCAAATTGGTTGGGGTAGCCAAATTCGTTCCTACGTGATGCAGCCGTATCAGATGGTGAAGGATTTGCGTACTGAAGTGGAATCGGGCAACGTGACAGCAGTCCTTGACGGCGATCTTGATGCCTTTATGGAGGGCTTTTTGCGCTGGAGGCGCGCTACTGAGGGCGGGAACTGACCAATGTTGAACGCTCGTCACTGATAGGTTGCCCACGTCCCATGATTCGTTTAGAAAATGTCACGAAGGCGTATAACAATGACACCACAGCCTTGCGGGATGTGTCTTTTGACATTCCCAAAGGTGAATTCGTCTTTCTTGTAGGACCTTCCGGAAGTGGAAAGTCCACATTGTTGCGCCTGATGAATCGTCAGGAGAGTCCAGAGCGCGGATCGGTGTGGGTGGCGGGCGCCAACATCAATGAATTAGCTGAGAGTCGTATACCGTACCTGCGCCGCACTATGGGCAACGTGTTCCAGGACTACAAGTTGTTGCCAAACAAAACAGTCTTTGAAAACGTTGCGTTTGCACTGGAAGTGATTGGTAAACCTCGACACGTCATCAATCAGCAAGTTCCGCAAGTTCTCGAATTGGTGGGGTTGGCCGGTAAGGAAGATCGTTTCCCGAACCAACTATCTGGTGGCGAGCAACAACGCGTTTCGATCGCGCGAGCGTTCGTGAACCGTCCGGTTATTTTGCTCGCTGACGAGCCAACTGGAAACTTGGACCCCGCAACAGGTGAGGGGATCATGTCTCTACTGGACTCTATTAATCGCTTTGGCACCACGGTCGTGATGGCAACTCATGATCACCGTGTGGTGAACGCGATGCGTCGCCGCGTTATCCAGCTGGACCGTGGCGTCGTGGTGCGAGATCAAGAACGTGGAGTGTACGAATAGTGTTTCAGCGTGTTTCGTATGCTTTGCGCGAGACTTTTGCGAGTTTCCGACGCAACATGACACTGTCGTTGGCGGCAATTTTGACCTCGGCAGTTTCTTTGTTGTTGGTGGGAACCACGTTCCTTATTCAACGTGCTTTCGACAATCTTCTTGTGCAATGGCGTGGCGATGTCGGAATGATTGTGTTTGTTCGTCCAGATGCTGAGGATGAACAAATCAAATTCATCGAAGAAAGTCTTCGTTCGCAACCAAATGTCATCAACGTTGAGAAGTTGGCTTATCTTGATAAAGCTGCAAGTTTTGATGAGGCAAAGCGGGTCTTTGCTAACGATCCCACAACGTTGAGCTTGTTGACCGTTGAGACAGTGCCCTCACAATTTAAAGTTGTTCCGATCACCACGGATACTGTGTTGGTGCGTAACTTGGCAGATCAATATCGACAATTACCCGGAGTACAAGCCGTATCTCTTGCGGAGGACGAATTTGAAGTGATTTCTACGTTGTCGCAATTTGTTCGTGTGGTCACTATTGCAATGTCTCTAGTACTTCTTGCTGTGGCAGTCGTTCTTATTTGGAACACCATTCGAACTGCGATGTTTGCGCGACGTCGTGAGATTGAAGTGATGAAATTGGTGGGCGCCACGAACTGGTTCATTCGTGTTCCATTTATGCTGGAAGGCCTCATTCAAGGACTGCTCGGTGCGGTTGTGTCATGTGTTGGACTCTGGGGACTGAATGAAGCGTGGACGTCAGGCGTTGCCGGTTTCAAACCCGGTACTGGTGTGAGTTCTCTCGTGGTTCCCGGCGGTTATGTGAACGGCGTCATGATTTCACTGATCATTGTCGGCGCTGTGGCAGGTGCTGTCGGCTCAGGTGTCGCAGCCTCGAAGTTCCTCGACGTCTAGTGAGTAATGTCACTTAGGTGACATATTCTGAAATTCAATACGACGTGAGCGATCACATCGCCACAATCACTTTGTTTCGCCCTGACAAACTCAATGCGTTTACCGGAACAATGATGAACGAAATCATCGATGCGTTTGATCGAACCGATGCAGACGACGATGTGCACGCGGTGATCATTACCGGGTCTGGTCGCGGGTTTTGCGCAGGAGCTGATCTGTCATCTGGTGCCAGCACTTTTGCCAAAGGTGGAAGTGACGTGAAAGACAACGGCGGAATTGTGCGAGACGGTGGTGGACTATTGACGCTACGAATTTTTCGCAGTTTGAAGCCTGTAATTGGTGCGATTAATGGTGCTGCTGTGGGTGTGGGTGTCACGATGACATTGCCCATGGACATCCGCATTGCGTCAGATTCGGCAAAGTTTGGTTTTGTATTTGCAAAGCGGGGAATTGTTCCTGAGGCGTGTTCATCGTGGTTCTTGCCACGACTTGTTGGAATCTCGCAAGCTGCCGAATGGGTCTATACAGGTCGGGTGTTCTCGGCGCAAGAAGCTCTTGATGGCGGGCTCATTCGCAGCATTCATGCTCCCGATGACTTGTTGCCGACTGCGCGCGCAATCGCAAAAGAAATTTCTGATAACACTGCGCCGGTGTCAGTGGCAACCTCACGTCTTATGTTGTGGCGAATGATGGGAGCATCGCATCCGATGGAGGCTCACCGTGTTGACTCGCGAGGCATCATGGAACGTGGACGTAGCAACGACTCAAAAGAAGGTGTTGTCAGCTTTTTGGAAAAGCGACCCGCTGTGTATCCCGACAAGGTAAGTAGTGGGATTCCCGACATCTTTCCGGACTGGGTAGAGCCTGAGTTTCACTAGGTGGACATGTTGTTCGAGACAGTCGGCGGCGAAAAGTTTTTCGTTGACCTTGTTGATCGTTTCTATGACGGAGTGGAGACAGATCAAGTACTCATTCCGTTATATCCAGAGGGCGATGACACGGTTGGTGCTCGGCGTCGACTGTCGTTGTTTTTGATGCAGTATTTCGGTGGGCCAGATACCTACATGCAAGAACGTGGACATCCGCGACTGCGGATGCGCCACTTCCCATACACGATCGGTGAAAAAGAGCGCGACCACTGGTTGCTACACATGATTTCTGCGGTCGATGTGTCAGTTGCCGAGTTACCTATTGAGGTCCAGGTAGAAGTACGCGACGAACTTGTTGGATACATGGTGAATGCGGCAGAACATCTCCGTAATCAATAGTCGCCGAATCACAAAATGGTGAGTGTTATTGCGGACCCAATTCATACATCGCGATTGCAGCTGCTACACCCACATTCAACGAATCAACACCGTGGTGCATAGGGATGCGCACGTGGTGGGCGGATCGTGTCAGTGCATCCTGACTAAGTCCATCGCGTTCACTGCCAAGTGCGAGTGCACGCCTCTCTGCTAACGGACGGGGAAGTGACCGAATATCTGACGCATCATGGTGGGGGGTGAGTGCGAATACCGAGTGGTGAGTAGACACGATTTCAAAAGGAGATTGTGAAGCATCGGTACGCGCGAATGGAAGTGAGAGAGCCGCACCCATAGAAACGCGTAGTGCTCGCCGCGCAAGCGGGTCAGCGCTTGTCGCATCGAGAAGAATCGCATCCCATCCAAGTGCGACTGCGGAGCGCACAATGGCTCCAACGTTGGTGGGGTTGTCAATTGCTTCCAGTACCACGATCCGATTACTTTGCGCAACGAGTTCGACCGGGTCACGATGGGCTGGCCGGCGAAAAACGCCTGTTACCTCCAATGGAACGCCAAGCCCTGTGACGTCTTGTCGCACAGCAGCCGATGCGACATACACAGGAATTTCGTCACCAAGCGATGAAGAGACAGTGTGTGCATAGCGAGGAGAACACAGCAACGCAACAGGAACGTGCGAAGTAGATAACGCTCGATCAACAACAAGATCACCCTCGGCAACAAATAGCCCTGCGCCAACTTTTTCCGCTCGTTGGGGTTTGTTCGCAAGCTGTCGTTCTCGCCATCGAAACACGTCCAAGCGTTCGTCACTTGGATCGTCAATTTCGATCAGTACAGCCACGGGTAGTCAGACCAATCAGGGTCGCGTTTTTCCAAAAATGATGTACGACCCTCCTGTGCTTCATCTGTCATGTATGCGAGACGTGTTGCCTCGCCAGCGAAGACTTGTTGGCCGACTAATCCGTCATCGATGAGGTTGAAAGAGAACTTCAACATGCGCTGAGCGGTTGGGCTTTTACCGTTGATCTTTCGGCCCCAGTCCAGTGCAACCTTCTCGAGATCTGCGTGTGGCACAACTGCATTGACCATGCCCATACGGTGGGCGTCGTCGGCGCTGTATTCATCACCTAAGAAAAAGATCTCTCGCGCGAATTTTTGACCAACTTGACGAGCAAGGTACGCAGATCCGTAGCCACCATCGAATGAGGCAACGTCAGCGTCAGTTTGTTTAAAGCGTGCGTGTTCGCGACTTGCAATGGTGAGGTCAGAAACAACGTGCAGACTGTGGCCACCACCGGCGGCCCATCCAGGTACAACGCAGATCACAACTTTGGGCATGAAACGAATGAGTCGTTGTACTTCAAGAATGTGTAAGCGCCCGGACCGACCTTTGTCGATCGTGTCTTCTGTTTCGCCTTCTGCGTACTTGTACCCGTCGCGTCCGCGAATGCGTTGGTCTCCGCCACTACAAAATGCCCATCCGCCATCTTTAGGTGACGGACCGTTACCGGTGAGCAATACGCATCCCACATCTGTCGACATTCGAGCGTGGTCCAATGCAGTGAACAGTTCGTCAACAGTGTGGGGGCGAAAAGCGTTGCGTACTTCGGGTCGATTAAATGCGATACGTACAGTGCCGTGTTCTTTCGCGCGATGGTACGTGATGTCAGTGAAAGAAAAGCCCGGGACATCGGTCCACGCCACCGGGTCAAAAAGAGGGGAGATGCTCACGTGTGTATTGTCCCACGAGCAGTGTTGTCAGGGCATATTTCACGACCATCTCGTGCACCGTAAGGACTGAACACTTTCGTTGTGGCGGTACCGTTTCCCGCTCATGTCTACTTTTCTCGCAATTTCTGGCTCATTACGGGCTGCATCATTAAACACCCGCCTTCTGCAGGCGTTGCCGGCTCTTGCCCCTGACGGCGCACGGGTGGCGCAGTTCGATATCTCCGACGTTCCTCTCTACAACCAAGATCTCGATACAGAGAATGCACCTGACGTGATCAAGGCACTTCGTTCCACGGTGGAAGAAGCAAAGGGCGTTATTTTCGTGACACCTGAGTACAACCACACCATTCCGGCTGTCACAAAAAACGTTATTGACTGGATGTCGCGCCCCTACAACCAAGGACATCTACGTGAAAAGAAGATTGTTCTAATTGTTGGATCAATCGGACCTGACAGTGGCACACATTGTTTGGCCCACACCAAAGACTTGTTGGAGTTGTTAAACAACACGGTTGTCAGTGCGTTCACAGTTGGTGCACTTCACGAAAAATTGAAAACTGTTGATGGTGTCGAGACCGTCACTGACGAGCACACCGCACAACAAATTAGAAACGGGTTAGCAGCACTCGTTTCGTGACTGTGGTGTCACCACGTGTCAATCATGGGGCGTTTTTTGCCAGTACGTGGTGTCTGCGGTGGCTGTGATCGTATGACTGCCATGATGTATCGACGAGTGTCGGCGGGATCAATAACGTCGTCAATCTCAACATGGCTCGCCATGTTGATGGCGTTTCCTCTCTCATACGCCTTCGCGATGAGATGAGCTTCAAGTTCTTCCCGCTTCTTCGGGTCGGTTTCCGCCTCAATTTCTTTTCGGTATCCGAGACGCACGAAACCTTCAAGTCCCATACCGCCAAACTCACCAGTTGGCCAAGCCACAGTCATGTCAGGTGCATGGAAGCTTCCGCGTGTCATCGCTTGTGCACCGAGGCCATAGCCCTTGCGTAGAACAATGACGATCCACGGAATAGTTGTGCTTGCACCAGTCACAAACATGCGCGAGAAGTGACGAACCTGTGCAGATTTCTCCGCTTCTGGTCCGACCATGAAACCCGGGGTGTCACACAAACTGATCAAGGGGATGTCGAAAGCGTCGCACAATTGAATAAAGCGTGCAGCTTTGTCAGCGGCATCGGAATCAATTGCACCACCAAGGTGTGCTGGATTGTTCGCAATAATTCCAAAGGGTTGACCCTCAATCCGAATAAACGCTGTGAGGATGCCGATTCCAAAGGTGGGGCGCAGTTCGAGCATTGAGTCATGATCAGCGAGCGTGGTAACAACAGTGCGCGTGTCATACACGCGGGTGCGTTGCTCTGGCACGAGTGGACGAAGCGCTTCATCTGGGTCGCGAGTCCAGGTGGACAGTGGACCTTGGAAGTACGACAAATATTTTTTAGCGGCGGCGACTGCTTCGGCTTCATCGCGAACCCGAATGTCGACAACTCCATTTTCGGTTTGCACGTCAATCGGCCCGATAGACGTGGGTTCTACTTTGCCGAGACCGCCACCTTCAATCATTGCGGGGCCAGCCATGCCGAGGTTTGTGTTTTCAGTTGCGATAATGACATCGCACATGCCGAGTAGTGCAGCGTTTCCAGCGAAGCAGTATCCAGAAACAATGCCAACTAACGGGACGAGTCCCGACAATTCTGCGAAGTATCCAAATGCGAGACAATCAAGTTGTGCAACACCGGGGGCGTCAGTATCGCCGGGGCGTCCACCGCCACCTTCTGCGAAGACGACAACTGGTAGTTGACGATTTTCTGCAATGGTAAACAGACGGTCTTTTTTTCGATGGTTGAGAAAACCTTGCGTACCAGCGAGCACGGTGTAGTCGTATGACATCACGGCACAACGTGACGCTTCGGGACCAAAAAGTTCACCGTTAATGGTGGCAAGTCCACCAACAGTTCCATCACCAGGTGTACGGGTGATCAGATCTTCCATTGAACGTCGTTGACGCTGTGCAGCAATTGCAAAGGTTCCATATTCGACAAAGGATCCATCGTCAACTAGATCAGCAATATTTTCCCTCGCAGTTCGCTGTCCTTTTGCATGTCGTTTGGCAACGGCATCTGGCCGCGCTTCATCTGTTGTGAGGTAGCGACGTCTGCGGTACTCCGCGAGATCTGCACGCTCATCGTCTGATGAGATCTGGTTGTCCGTAAGTTTTGTATCTACTAGGACGACGCCGGGTGTAATAACAACGAGGGGTTGCCCTGCTGAAACCGTGTCGTTTGGGGCAACAAGAATTTCGGAAATCGTTCCATCAAAACCTGCTTCGACGGGATGTTCCATCTTCATGGATTCAAGAATGACGATCTCGGTGGAGGCAGACACTGAGTCGCCAACGGACACATTCACCCGGAACACTGTTCCGAGGATGGGAGATGCCACTGTTTTCTTTTCCGTACTCACAGGTCAATGTTTAGTGCATAAGAATTCATGTGACAGCACTGAGAATTGCTTGTTGCACTACATTGGAGCAAGCGCAAGGGAGCAATTTCTATGGCACAACGAATCACGCCTGTGTATCGTCCGCGACGCAAGCAAGGGCGTTCTGCTCCCGTGATGGCGAAAGCAGTTGAGGCCGTTGCCGACCGATTGCTCGCAGAAGACGAGACTCTGATACGTATCCCTGAGATCTGTGAGGCAACCGGGGTGAATTACGGATCCGTGTATCACCACTTTGGTTCTCGGGAAGGTCTCATTGATGCCGCTTATCTGCATCTTTTTGAGCAAACCGCGCGGGTGGATGTTGACAAGATGGTGGCGATATCAAAGTCCGCAAAGTCTCAGGATGAGTTTTTTAGGGGATTGCGCCAAGTCTTGCGGGCAAGCATTGCTGATCCGGGTCGTGAACAGCGCCGACAGATGAGAGTTCGCATCCTCGCTGCAGCACTCACTCGACCAGAGTTGAAAGAGATGATTGCCGAAATCCAAGACGGTGTCACAAGTGACCTCACTGAGATGGTGACAACTGGTCAACAAAACGGATGGTTTCGAAACGATCTCGATGCACAGGCAATCGCTGTGATGTTTCAAGTAGTTGTAATTGGTCGTGTGCTCGATGACGTCGCCACTACGCCACTCACAGAAGAACAGTGGGGCCCAGTTGTGGCACAAGCATTAAGTGGCTTTGTCAAATAAATACGCGTTATATGTCAGTTCGCTAACAACGCCTCAGCACAACGTCGTCCGGAAAAAAGCGCACCTTGAATTGAAGCCGTGTCACGATGATCACCACACACAAATAATGTTTCGGTGAGTCGCACACGTTGCTTGGGTGAAAATGGTGGACTTTGGTCGGGTTGACCATGAGGAATGCGATAGGAGGCGAGGTGCTGCCATTCGTCTACTTCTGAACCCCACCATGATCGCAGTTGTTCGCGGACAGCTACTTCTAGGTTGCTGTCGATTGATTGCGGGATGGCTGCGGCAATGAGATGTTGCCCCTCTGGTGCGTAATGGCGTGACACATTCGACATGACAGCGACATTTAACGCAGGACCGTTGTGCTCGCCGTTCAAGATGATGTATTTGTGATCAACAGGTGCTTTGGTTGCGGAGAAGTACACACAACTCACGCTCCGCGATTCAACAACGGGTAGTTGCAACAGTTTTGATGCCGTTGGTCCGTCGGTTGCAATGACAACTCGTTGCGCTCTGATGCTTGTGCCATTCACCAGAGTGACGCCATCTGGATTCACGGCTGTCACCTCAGTGGATAATGTCACTGAATCTGGCGGTAACTGGGATCGCAGTTGCTCGGAAATGCGGTACATGCCAAGAGCAGGTACTCCTGCAGAACCTGACCCAAGAGCTTTGAAGACCACATCAAACATTCGTCGCGATGCACTCAACGTGGGATCAAGTTGAATTCCACCAACAAGCGGTCGAAAGAACCGATCGATCATTTTTGGAGAGAAGCCAGCATCCTGAAGTGCATTGAGAGTGGTGATGTCTTCACCGCGTAGCAATTGTGGAGAGGTTCGACGTCGCAGTCGATTGCGCAAGAGTGCAATTCGTGCTTTGTCGATGACTGACCCGATTGGCGCAGTGACGGTTGACGCGGTGGTTAATGGTTCACGAAATGGGTCACTCACCATGTGAGTTCTTCCGTTTAGCCATACGGCTGCCCCGGGTGAAAAGAGTTGTAGATCAAGTGAGGGGACGTCGAGTTGCCGGTGTAGTTCGGGATACTCCGTGAGCACAACTTGAAAACCGCGGTCAAGAATGAAGCCATTAACGATGTCAGAACGCACACGCCCGCCAATCCCATCGGATGCTTCCACTACATGGACTGATCGCCCCGCGCGATGTAGGTGGGCCGCGCAGGACAACCCCGCTAATCCGGCGCCGATTACGACGACATCAATTGAGGCTGGAGGGGTCACTGTCGTCTGAAACTACTGGCTGAACTCTTGGAACCCGCCACCGACAAGGGTTCAGTGGGTATTGCACTATCGGGCCTTGTGCATTCGTTACCGTATCTACAGGACACTCCGTAGTAGGCGGTGTGCGAAATGGGGGATCTCTCATGGATATATCAAAGTTCAAACCAGCCACGTGGCTGATGGTTATTGGTGGTCTCGGGATGTTGATCTTCGGACTGTTTTTCGATTGGGCAAAGCTCGACTTCATGGGCGTCAGTGCATCTGATGGCAATGCGTTCGACTGGGCTCGCGGATGGCTGTCGTGGATTCTCGTGATCGGAACTGCAGTGATCGCAGTTTTGTCAACCACCGGAAAATTGGCTGCTGTCAAACTGCCGTGGAACATCGTGATGGTGCTTGCTTCTGGTGTTGCAACGCTTCTGATGTTGTTGCTCATGATTACCGGACCTGACAAGAGTGGCGTTGACCTTGGTCGTGCCCTCGGCTTGTGGTTGGCATTCATCGCAACAATTGCGACTTTTGTAGGTTCATTGTTGAACTTCACCGGAGCTGGAGGGGATCTCAAAGATCTCACCGATCTCAAGAAGATCAAGGGCAGTTTCGAACAATAATTATTTCCCAATTACATCTTGGGAAAAGCTTTAGAGACATGGGCGATGACTACGGTCATCGCCCATGTTGAGTTTTCGAGTCTTTATGCTGCGACAAGTCCCATGCTGTCGGCAAGTAACTCAATAGAGCGCAAACGACTTTCCACGTTGTGGGTCTGATGTGCAGTCATGAGTTCATCTGCACCTGTGTGGCGCTGAAACTCTGTCACGTACTCGCTTACTTTTGCCGGCGTGCCCATGGCGACGTAGGTGAATACGGAATCAATGTAGGCGCCGCGGGGCGATGATAGAACCGAGTCCACTTCAGTTTCACTAAGACGATGTCCAGGAGATGAGAAAATTGCGCGCGCAAAAGCGCGACGTCGCCATTCGAGTTCGCGTATTGCTTGTTGTTCGGTGTCTGCTGCAATCACATTGACACTTGCGATGACATGTGGTTTCTCAAGTTCTGCAGAAGGAGTGAACTTCTCGCGATAGATAGCGATTGCTTCGTGCAGCATTTGCGGAGCAAAGTGGGACGCGAACGCGAAGGGGAGACCAAGCATCGCTGCTAACTGTGCTCCAAACAGTGATGACCCAAGTATGTAGAGCGGCACGCGAGTTCCACGACCAGGAGTCGCATTGACGTGAGGGATGATGGTTTCGTCGGCGAAATAGCCACGCAATTCCACCACATCCCGCGGGAAATTCGCAGCCGAATCCTCGTGACGGCGAAGTGCACGCATTGTGTTCTGATCCGTCCCCGGCGCGCGACCAAGACCAAGGTCAATGCGACCCGGATGCAATGCGGCAAGCGTTCCAAATTGTTCAGCAATTACAAGGGGTGAGTGGTTGGGCAGCATCACGCCGCCAGCGCCAAGACGAATAGTTGACGTATGCGCTGCAACGTGTGCGATCAAGACCGCTGGAGAAGATGATGCAATTGACTCAAAATTGTGGTGTTCTGCGTACCATACGCGCTTGTACCCAAAGCGTTCTGCATGTTGCGCAAGTTGAACGCAGCCCTGAAGAGCGTCACTAGTGCTCTCGTTCTCGCCGATAGTGGCGAGATCAAGGACAGACAACGGGGTGTGAACCACGGGATAACAATAGGTCATAGCATGTGCTCGCGTGAATAAAACTATGCGCAGTGTCCCTGCCAATTAATGCGATGTTGATTAATGCCATCACTCTGACGACAGCTCGCATGGGCGAGTCAATTCGTTTCTATGAAGCGCTTGGCTTTTATGTTGCTCATGGTGACAACACGTCAGACTTCGTCACATTGGCGGCCGGGTCCGACCGCCAATGTTTTGTGAATCTGATCGCTGTCCCATCTGATGCGGATGTGGCCACCGGATGGGGCCGGGCAATATTTCATGTTGACGACGTTGACGCACTGTATGCGCAGGCAGTTGCTAATGGTCTTACGCCGCGGGCCGAACCCCGAGATGCATCGTGGGGCGAGCGTATGTTTCCGATCTATGACCCGAACGGTCATGATCTCAGTTTCGCAAAGCCCCTGCGTTAGTTACTGATTCTTCTCGAACGACTGATCAATTCGTGTAAAACGTCGCTGCACGTATTGGCGACTTTCGGCATGTGGCAACACGTATAACTCGTTTGTCTTCATCGCGTTCACCACCATCTGCGCGACACCCTCTACGGGGATGACTGCACCAGCTTGGTCCGGATTGTCTTCGCTTTGGTCGGGGACGCGCGGGGATGAATCGGGCCCTCCGAGATCCTCTGGTCGGTTGCGTTCCGACGATCCAATGTTTGTTGCGACGCGCATGGGGCATAACACTGATACTCCGATGTCGTGTGCGCGTAGTTCTTTATGCAGTACTTCTGCAAGAGCAACGACTCCGTATTTAGCAACGCAGTACGGGCCAAGTCCGACGTTTGGAACGAGGCCAGCAAATGACGAGGTGAATGCAATGTGCCCGCCGCGTTTTTGTTCAATCATGCGAGGAAGAAAGACTTCCACGCCATGGATTGGTCCCCATAGGTCAACGTCAATGATCCATTTCCAGTCTTCGTGGGTCATTTCCGCGATTGGTCCGCCGACTGCAACACCCGCGTTGTTGAACACGATGTCAACATGGCCGAGTTCATCAAACGCTCTATCGGCAAGTGATTGCATATCTTGGTAACTGCTGACATTGGCAATGACGCCAATGGCTCCTAATTCGTCGCTGGCTTTTGTGAGGGTGCTTTGTTCAACATCTGTGAGAAGAAGCTGCACTCCCGCTGCGGCAAGTAATCGTGCAGTGGCAAGTCCAATTCCTGATGCACCACCAGTGATGACAGCGGTTTTGTTCTGTAGATCAAGCATGTAGTGACACTAACTGCAAGAAAAAGACTGTGATTCATTAACGTGGTTTCCCACACACGATGTGACGTAATGGGGGATGAGCGATGGCATGGGATTTTGAAACCGATCCAGAATTTCAAAATGAACTTGACTGGGTGGATCAATTCATTTCAGAAAAAGTTGAACCACTTGATTTCATTGTTGCAAATCCGTTTGATCGCAAGGATCCAATACGCGAACGGGTGATTCCCCCTTTGCAACAAGAAGTGCGTTCCCGCAAGCTCTGGGCGTGTCACTTGGGTCCCGAACTTGGTGGGCAAGGGTATGGACAAGTGCAACTGGCGTTGTTGAATGAAATAATCGGTCGCGCAAAGTGCGGCCCCGTGGTGTTTGGTTGTCAGGCACCTGACTCAGGAAACAGCGAGATCCTCGCTCATTACGGCACGCCGGAGCAGAAACAAAGGTTCTTGCAACCGCTACTTGATGGCGAGATGTATTCATGTTTCTCTATGACCGAGCCACAAGGTGGGGCGGATCCGAAGGTGTTTACTACCTCAGCTGTCCGTGACGGAGACGAATGGGTCATCAGTGGAGAGAAGTGGTTCTCGTCGCACGCTCGCTACGCATCATTTTTCATAGTGATGGCAGTAACAGATTTTGATGCGCCTGAGTATCAACAACAATCGATGTTCCTCGTCCCAGCAGATACACCTGGGATTGAAATTATTCGCAACGTTGGTATTGGAGGACAAGACCCCGATGAAGGCACACATGCGTACATGCGATACAACGATGTACGTGTTCCTGCCGACTACATGTTGGGTGATCGCGGACAAGCATTTGTCGTAGCTCAAACTCGTCTCGGTGGGGGCCGCATTCATCACTCGATGCGCGCCATCGCTCACATGAAGCGAGCGCTCGACATGATGGTGGAGCGCGCTGTATCTCGAGAGACTCAGGGCGAGGTACTTGGGGCAAAGCAATTGGTACAAGCGATGATTGCTGACTCGTGGATGGAATTAGAAGCTTTTCGTTTGCTCGTACTTCGTACTGCATGGCGGATTGACAAGTACCAGGATTACAAACGCGTACGCGCTGACATCTCAGCAGTGAAGGCAATGATGCCAAAGGTATTTCACGACATCGCGGCGCGAGCACTGCAAATTCACGGCTCGCTCGGCTTGTCGAATGAGATGCCGTTCATGTGGATGATTGCTGAGTCTTTCCACATGGGACTGGCAGACGGCCCCACCGAGGTGCACAAAACGGTGGTTGCGCGCCAACTAATGAAGGGTGCTCAGACCAGTCCCGACGTGTTTCCTTCCGGGCATCTGCTGCGTCGTAGTGAAGCGGCCCACGAGCAATATTCGCTTGCGGTGGAACTGCGTTAACGCCAGTTGCTAGACATAGACGCGTGATTCAGCACTATCTCAAGGCCCGTCAAGAACTCATTGCTCCGGGCTCGCCCTATGAAGTAGCCACCGTTGAAGTGCGGGGGCAAACGTTGAAGACCTATAAGACGGCACCGCCGAATCTTCGCGATGTATGGGAAGCGTCTGCTGCCCACGGGGACAAGGACTACATCATCTACGAAGATGAGCGGTACACGTACAACGATATCCATGCACTCGTTCGTACGTTCGCAAAGTATCTCGTGGACCACGGTGTAAAGCCTGGTGATCGCGTTGCGCTGGCGTTGCGCAACTATCCAGAGTGGATCGTTGGTTATTGGGCAACGGTTTCTGTTGGTGCCGCTGTTGTGGGCATGAATGCGTGGTGGACTGCACCTGAGATGGAATATGCGCTGAACGACAGCGACCCGCGAGTGATTGTTGTTGACGACGAGCGTTTAGAGCGTTTGTCGCAGTTGCCGGAGCGTCCGAACATGCACGTTGTGTCAGTTCGCACTGACCGTGCGTTGCCAAAAAATGGCGCACGTTGGGCTGACGTGATCGCGTCAGGTGATCCGGGTTCACTGCCAGCGGTGTCCATTGATCCAGATGATGATGCAACCATTTTCTACACATCGGGTACAACAGGGTTTCCTAAAGGCGCACAGTTGACACATCGTGGTTCTGTGAACAACATCTTGAATCTCATCGTTATGAGCGCAACTAGTTCACTTGCGGAACAAAAAGCAATTGAGGCCGGCGACATTCCAGCGCCCGAAAGCATTCCTGAAGCGTTACCACCTTCATATCTTGCACCAACTCCTTTATTCCACGTCACCGCTTGTAACTGCATGTTGCATCCAGTGACAGCCGTTGGCGCAAAAATCACATTCATGTACAAATGGGATCCGGGTCGCGCACTCGAATTGATCGAGCGCGAAAAAGTCACCACATTCTCGGGTGTTCCCACGATGAGTCGTGAACTGCTTATGCACCCTGATTGGTCAAAGCGCGACACAACATCGTTGCGCGGGCTTGGTGGCGGAGGAGCTGCATTGCAGCCCGACCTCGTACACAAGATTGCAGGTGCGTTGAAGCACGGCGCACCATCCACCGGTTATGGAATGACCGAAACTCACGGCATCATCACCGCTAACTCCGCGCGCTGGTTCGTAAACAAGCCGGCATCGTGTGGTCCTCATGTACCAACCCTCGATGTGAAGTTGGTAGATGAAGATGGCAATGACTTGCCGCCAGGACCCGACACCGTTGGCGTTTTGTGTGTGCGTGGTTCGATTGTGATTAAGGGTTACATCAATCGGGAAGAAGCAACCGCAGAATCTATTCGCGATGGTTGGTTGAACACCGGTGACGTTGCTCGTATCGATGAAGACGGATTTATCTACATCGTTGACCGTGCAAAAGACATGGTGATTCGCGGTGGCGAGAATGTGTATTGCAGTGAGGTTGAAACTGCTATCTATCACAATGACGCTGTGGCCGAAGTGGCCGTGTTTGGTATTCCCGATGAACGCCTCGGCGAGGAAGTTGCAGCTGTTCTTGTTCTTCGTCCAGGCGCATCACTATCGGAAGATGACTTACGTAGTTTCTTGTCAACAAGCCTCGCCAAGCACAAGATTCCGGCAAAGGTGTGGTTTCGTGATGAAGCCATTCCGCGCAACGCAAGTGGCAAGTTCTTGAAGCGGGAACTACGCAAAGAATTGATTGGTGAATAGCTCGGTAATCGCTCAATTACGAATGACGTGCTGAATGCGCGTTAGAAAATAAAAAGCCCCGTGCGGAAAAATCCGCACGGGGCTTTTTGGTGAAGTGGTTCTAGTTCTTCAACTCGAAACGATCAGCCATCATCACTTTGTCCCATGCAGCAACGAAGTCCTTGACGAACTTTTCCTTTGCGTCGCTACTTGCATAGACCTCGGCGAGTGCACGAAGTTCGGAGTTCGAACCAAAGGCGAGGTCAACGCGGCTTGCTTTCCACTTGACCTGGCCCGACTTGCGGTCCTTGCCCTCGAAGATGTCTTCTGCTGATGACGTTGGAGACCATTCGGTTGCCATGTCAAGAACATTGACGAAGAAGTCGTTCGTGAGCTTGCCGGGCTGCGATGTGAGAACGCCAAGTTCGCTGTTGTCGAAGTTGGCCTTCAGCGCACGCATACCGCCGACGAGGACAGTCATTTCTGGAGCTGACAAGTTGAGCAAGCATGCGCGCTCAACAAGCAGTTTTTCACCGTGCTGTTCGTGGCCCTTGCCGATGTAGTTGCGGAAGCCATCAAATGTTGGCTCCAACACCTTCATTGCTTCGATGTCGGTCATTTCCTGTGTTGCATCGGTGCGACCAGGTGTGAACGGCACAGTGACACTGAAGCCGGCATCTTTTGCTGCCTTCTCCACTGCTGCACAACCACCGAGCACGATGATGTCTGCCATAGAAATCTGAACGCCGCCCTTGTTTGCGTCGTTGAATTCTTTCTGCACACCTTCAAGAGTCTTCAAGACCTTTGCGAGTTGTGCTGGCTGATTGACATCCCATGATGCTTGTGGCTCAAGACGCAAGCGTCCACCATTTGCACCACCACGCTTGTCGGTGCCACGGAATGTTGATGCTGCCGACCATGCGGTGTAGACAAGTTCGGAAACGCTGAGACCTGATGCGAGCAACTTTTCTTTGAGTGCCGCGATCTCTTTTGCACCAACGAGTGGGTGTGACACTGCCGGTGTTGGATCTTGCCATGGGAGTGCTTCTTTTGGAACCAATTTGCCAAGACCACGAACGTATGGTCCAAGGTCACGGTGTGTCAGTTTGAACCATGCGCGTGCGAATGCATCTGCGAATTCCTTCGGGTTCTCGAGGAAACGACGCGAGATCTTTCCGTACGCAGGATCAAAACGAAGTGACAAGTCAGTGGTGAGCATCATTGGAGCGTGACGCACATTTGGATCGTGTGCATCGGGCACTGTTCCCGCACCTGCGTCTCCCTTTGGCTTCCACTGCTTTGCACCTGCTGGGCTGGTGGTGAGTTCCCATTCGTACTTGAACAAGTTCTCGAGGTAGTTCATGTCCCACTTTGCTGGGTTCTCGGTCCATGCACCTTCAAGACCAGAGGTGATGGTGTGAAC
>Ga0315900_10003194_pt1 | contig 24227 bp, 26 predicted proteins | sample LakEriMetagenome_FD_203521 | JGI IMG/M metagenome (GOLD analysis project Ga0315900, IMG submission 203521) | Freshwater fungal communities from buoy surface, Lake Erie, Ohio, United States - Buoy 12 MA114 | ecosystem: Environmental > Aquatic > Freshwater > Lake > Lake biofilm | place: USA: Lake... | reverse complement strand
TTTTACTGAGTTTTGCAGTGTTTGCAGTGTAAGCGCCCTGCCGCGTTCTGCTGCCAACGCAATGCCACGCTGATGCTGCTCAGTGGTGACGTATTCAACGCCGTTGATCACGGTCGATTCGTATTTCACCTCGATCGGTTTTTGCTGCATTGCGCTACCGCCAGCATTCATCTGACGGTTGGCAGTTTGCTGATTGAGCATTGCCCGCGTGTCATTGCCTTGACGGTTTGTGGCTTGCTGGGCTAATGCGGCGCGGGTGTCGGCATTGGATACGACGCTGCCGCTAACGCCAGGCACAAACAACTCGGGACCGCGCTCACCGACGATGTAGGGCTGGCTGCTGCCGACTGGGCCGCCGTTGGCGCGACCCGGCAGCAGTGATGGCATCGAAAATCCTTCCGCAAATCCTGCGCCACCAGGCATTGCAACTGGACCGTCGCCACCAAACAATCCGCCACCGCCACCGCCAAGCGCTTTAAGGATTGTTTGAAATACAATCATCGCCATTTGCTTGGCAATAATTTCTGTTGCCATACTAATAAACGCACTGCCAATACTTTTAAACGCATCAGCCAAAGCTTCTTCAGTTGATTTGGCGCCGGTTGCAATGTCTTGGAACGCAGCACCAAAAGCGTCGCCTATGGCATTGGCGCCAGTTACCGCCATGTTGATTGGATTGGTCAGCGCTTCCAGCTCTTCCCGGTATTTAGCCATTTGCTGCTCACCAGCGCCCGGCATTAGGTTGATATCGGTCCTAAATGTTCCAGCGCCGCCGGGTAGCATCTCGCCAGCTTGTAATCCAGCGCGCTTGTAGTACTCTTCAAGCTGTTTTTTGATTTCATCGGTCTGGAGCTTTAGCGTTTCCAGTCGTTTGATTTCATTGTTTAGATCCGTTAGGTTGATACGCTGCTCTGCGTTTTTGAGTTCGCCAATCTGCTTTGCTCGATCTTCGTAATCAAACTGGATTTGCAAGCGTTGCCGCTCCAGCTCGGATGACTCATCCAACAGGATGACTTGGCGTTTGAACTGGACGCCCAGTTGATCGCCAACTTCAAGCGACCGTTCAAGCTCTTGCCGTAATTTTTCCGCTTCGCGTGCTGCTTTTTCTGCTGCCTTCTCGGCGTCGGTTTTGCCTTTGCGGCCGTTACTGCCGCCGCCCACTGTGGCGCCTACAGGCGTATTTATGGCGTTGAGTGCTGGTGTTTGCGCCGTACGCGTTGGCAAAGCCAAAACACCGCGAGCAAAACGTTCGCGCTCGGCAAGGATTTGTTCGCGTGTATTTCCCAGTCCGCGACCAAATCCGCTAATTGCCCCAATGGCCTGCATTGGCAAATTCTTTTCGCGCTCAGCTTCGATTGCCGCCAAGGTTTTGCGCGCAGTTTCTTTAGACGCCGCCGGAGCGGATCCGCCAAATGTTGCCGCTGCACCGCCTGCTTGTCGAACGCCACGCAAACGATCTAGCTCTGCCCTAGCCTGCATAACAGCTTGTATGCCGTAAACAGCAATATTGACGGCAATAGCGATTGTTCCAATAGAAGCTAGGCTTGCCAATACACCGCGCAAACCAACCAGAGTTGGCGTTGCAGTTGCAGCAGCAGCTTGAAGCGTTCTAGTGTTTGCTGTATAAAGAGCAAAAGCAGAAGAGCTAGCTGTTGCGGCCGTTCCTGTTGCGGCTGTTGTTGCCGCCATGCCAGTCATTGCAGCAACAAAACCTGCGCGCAAAGCAATAATTCCTTGGATTGCTTTTTGCAGCAGAATCATTTGCGCAACGATTTTGACAATTTCAGCGATTGCCGCTGCAACTGGTTGAGGCACAGCATTGATTGCATCAGCAAAAGCATTGACTGTATCCGTAACGTCCTCAATAGTTGAAACAACCGCTCGTCCAAAAGCTTTGCCTAATGCTTCGCTAAGGTTCTTAAATGATGTATCTAATGCCTTGAGCGCATTCTCAAGGCTGACTTTCATCGTTTGAAAATCAGCATCTGTTTTACCAGATGCGTTTCCAATTTGTTCAAGGATATTTTTAAAGTCGGAGCCATTTTTGGATGCAGCGGCAAACGCACCCCGCATGGCTTCCGTGGGTCCAACCATGCGAGCCGCCGCTTCTTTGTCTTTATCAATAGCAACTGCTAATTCTTCCATTAAACCGCCAAGACCTTTAGTCTGAAGGCCCATTAGGTTCCATTGAACGCCAAGTTTTGCTGCTGCTTCTTGGCTTTCTTTGGTTGGCTGCAATAGCTGTGTCAGTACAGCACTAAGGCCAGTAAATGCCACTTCTGCCGTAGCGCCATTTTTTGTGGCGGATGCAATAAACGCATTCGTCTCGTCAAGGCTGACACCAGCCAATGCCGCCATGCTCGCTACGCGGCCAAGTTGACTAGTGTAATCCGACCACTCTTGATTGCCTAGCTCGACTGCTTTAGAAATGCTGTCGGTTACCTGTATTGCTTGGCTGCCAGACATTCCATAGCTGTTTAAAGTCTTTACCAAGACTTCAGTTACAGCTTGCGTATCAGCCAATCCGCCAACAGCAGCTTTAGTTGCAGCGCGCAATATATTAACATTGCCTGCAGTGTCGCTAAAGCCTGCAGATGCGGCTTGATATGAAGCTGCTGCTAATTCAGCTTTGCTAGCAACACCACCAAGCTCTTTGCTTAAAGACGAAAGCGCAGGGTTAATCTTGGCTACATCTACACCAACCGTTGCAAGACGGCGAATGTTTGTATCTAATTCTTTAACATCTGCAATAACCTTTGTCAGCGCAAAGCCAACGCCTAATGCGCCCAATGCAGATTGCAACGCGCCAAATGCACGCTCGGTAGTAGCTGCTTGCGACTCAACCTGCCGCAGCTTGCTAACTGCGTCCCGGCTGTCGACGTTAATGGCAACGTTGGCGACAACCGACACGACTTACCTACGGCGTTGCTTCATTCTACGATCCTGCTCTTCATTCTGAAGCTCAAAATAGCTAGACCAAAGCAGCAGCTCTTCAAGCGTTACCTCACGGTTGAGCCGAGCTAGCGTGTAGCCCAGCTCTTTTGCTACGCCAAGCTGCAGCAGCAGCAGATTGTCTTTACTTAGCTCCTTTTTCAGAGCTTTTCATGTCGGTTTCAGCTTCCTCAGGGTTGGTGATGATAGCGAGCATCATGGCTTGCAAATCGCTATCAAGCACGTCATTCTTCAGCTCAGCAATTTCACCGGCCTGAAACAACCGCTGGCCAGCATCGTCAGCTGCTTTGGTCACGAGCAGATTCAGCGCAAAGCCATTGGGGTCATCGCCACCTGGCATTTTCTGCGCGCGCTCGCGCTCTGCCATAGTCAAAGCCGTGGCATAAAACTCAAACGTAGTTCCATCGCTGAGTGTTACGACGCGTTTGATTGGCTGAAGATTGGCTGCTTTTTTGAGCCGTGCCAGTGCAGATGATGCCATGCAATAAATGTGGGTGGCCCCAGCATACGCCGGGGCCGTTCAACTATCAAGCAGAAGTGCTGAAGTCGAAAGTGGGCACACCCGCCGGGCGGAATGTGATCTCCACCTGCTGAGCATCATCAGGGTTGATGTTCAAGCTGGCGGTCAACAGCACGGCATCCATTGCGATGCTGCGGCTCAGTGCTTCGGTAGCGCCCTTGTCGGTGTACAGCTTGAAGCCGCAACCAACCTGCTGGCGCTGCAGCACGTCTTCCACCATGCGGTTGGACAGCGCAGCATCTTCGTTGGTCACGTAGATGGTGGCAGTGCCGCTGCCATCAGCGAAGCCGGGAATGTAAACGCGGAAGGGCGCGTATTGCCCAGCGGTTTGGCCGATGGTGGTGACGTCAATCTCGGCGCGGCTGATTTCAAACGACCAGGACTGCACTTGCCCGACTGCCGCATAGTCGGCGTAATACACCTCGAACTCGTTAGGTGCTACAGCCGTGCCGTCGTCGGTGATGGCGAGGATGGTGCCGCCGGCTGCTGTGGAGACGGTCAGCGCGCCAGTAGCGGCGGTGTAGCTCAGCACGTAATAAGTGGTGGCACCATCAATGGGAGACGGCAGCGTACCGGATCCAGATCCACCGGTCTGGCTGTTGATGACGCGGAATTTCACCGGATCGCCAGCTTTGAAGTTCAGATACGGCTGAACGGTGATGACATCAGTGCTGGCGTTGACGCCAGATTCGGGGAAGTTGCCGTTAGTCCCGGCGGGTTTGTAGTAAAGGGCGCCGGACGTACCGGACAAAACAGTGACAGCCATGTTGTGAACGGTATTGGCTACCGTCAGTCTAAATACGCTTCAAACGTAGCAGTTAGCTGAGTCTGAAAGTAAGGCTCAGGCGCTGCTGGCGTTACCTGCGCTGGCCCTGAGGCTGCATCAAAGATGATGCTAGAAAACTTGGCGCGATCAAATAAATCCTTTAACCGCTCTGCAATGGTGAAATTAGCTGCAGTGCCTTGACCCTGTGGCGTAAAGACATTGACCACCAGCGTGCCAGTCTGGCGGTTAAAACTAGTCAGCGTGGCATAGTTGTTGTCGCCAAAGCGGATGAACACCTGCACCCATGGCGTGTTGTTGGGTGGGGTGAATGGCACGTTTTGATAGCTGACCGGATACGCAGGCGCTATGGCCATCTGCGTTGCAATGCGCCCTTCAATGGCGGCGCGAACGTCGTTGTAGGTGCTGCTCATGATTCCCTTCCGATGCGGTCAGCATTGACTTGCACAAAGCCTTGGATGTCCTTGGCGATGCCTTGCACCCAACCCGCTGGCGCTTGCTTGCTGCTGCCATTGGCAAGAGGCTCTGCATACGGCAGGTTGTTGTGCACGCTGTAGACGTTGCCTAGCTTCTCTTGTTGGTAGTTCATCTTGCGCAACGGAACGATCAATCCGCCTGGCGGAGATGTTTTTGATCGATCTGTGTTTGAAGGCGGCTGTTGCGGCCCGCCGTCGTAAGAGCCGGCCGCATTCTCGCCTACCTGCCAGCTAACGCGAAACCGGCCTGTGTCGACAGGGCTTGCCTGCTTAAGGCGGCTATCCGTCTCTAGCACCGCAACCCGCAGCAACTTCTCCATCTGCTGGCTGGCATAGTCGCCGATATCACCAACGCGGATTGTGCGTGCCATTATGCCCTCAGGATCAACTCGTAAGTGATCGGGGTGTTGTCCTGCTCAATGGTGCGCACCGTGATCACCTGATGCGTGATTGCTCCAATGAGCACTTCGTCGGCAGTGGTAGGTGGATTTGCAATGTCAGCCGCAGCGATCAAAAGCCGCTTGTCGTTTGCCTGAATCAGATCATCAACCTCACGCAAGTTGACATCTTCCAGCACACCGCGCACTGCAGTGTCGGTGGTGGTTTCGCTGACGGTGCCAGTCGTTGGGTTGTAAGCGCCCGGCACCACGCGGCGGATGGTAGCAGTACCGCCAAACTTTGCCATCAGCTTGCTGGCAACTTTGCGTAGCGGGCTAGCTAATGCCATCAGAGCTTGTAGGCGACGCAGTGACCGTTTTGCAGCGTAATGCTGGTGAACACACCGTAAAGCGTTGTTGCTGCGCTGAATGACTGCCCTGAAATAGTATTGCCGTCATAATTCTGCGCAACAATGGCACTCACTTGTGAATTACTCGTGAAGTGAATTGCGCACCACCTACCAGTGCGTGTGGTCGTGTCGCTAATGTAAGTAGCGCCTATCGAGTAATCAATGGCAAGGTAGTTAATGTCACTCATGGTCAAAGCCTGTAGGCGATAACGGTGCCGCTAGTCAGAGTGATGCTGGTGAAGACGCCTTTGATCTCAGTGCTTGCCTTGAATGGGATGGCGCTCAGCGTGTTGCCGGTCCAGTCCATTGCAGTCAGGCTGGCGATCACCGAATCCTCAAGGGCAACGATCTTGCCGAAGCGTCCGGTATGTGCTGCGGTGTCGTCGATGTATTCGGCACCGGGATACATGTAACTCATGACCGCTTGATTGCAAAGTTGCCTGGTCCGCTAATTCTAAGCCCGGTCAGGTATCGCTCTACGATCGGTGGGATTTTATCGACGCCAACAGCGCCGTAGCCAAGATTCGGCGTAACGCTGATGCTGCCGATCTTGACGTTTTTGTAATCCTCCAGCCCGCTCAGTCCAATCCCGTCGGGGTTGTTGTTGAGGTAAGTGGCAAGCACAACCTGCGCATACTGCACTTGCTGCGGGATCTCGTCGTCGGTGTAGTAGTCCGTCGTGATGCGAAACGGAAAGCCTACGGCGTACGTGTTGATGTAGGTGTCAGGCTTGCGCACGCCAGTACGCGGCCACTGCAATGCCTGCGTATCGGTAGCGCGAGCACCTAGGAACCGCTCACGATCCAAGCGCTGAGTAGCGGTAAACAGCGCCCGATTCTTTTGATCAGTGGTAGCCGATGCCCATGCCGTTACATCAGCATCTTGCACAAAACCGTCAATGATCTCCTGCGCTGCTGCCAGCGTCAGGTAGCTGTTGGCGTTTGCGCCGCCCACCGTTGCGTCGATTACTACTGCCATCGTTGGGTGGCTCCGTCATCTCAAGTGTAAGTGTGGGCTCTGCAATAGAAAGAGAGGCTGCCTCGTTAGAAGCAGCCTCTAGTTCACGCAGTCGCCGGAAAGCGAACAGGCCCATTTATCAGGCAACAGCAGCAGCAGTGCTGCCAAGGCCGTAAAGGGTGATCGCTTCAGATCCGCTGGTAACAGCAGTCACGCGGCCAAGAAATACCTTGGAAGCATTCTGGGCAACAGTTGCTACACCGCTCACGGTCACGTCAGTACCACCAGCAATGGTGATGGTGTTGGCGCCAGCCGATGCGTTGAGCACAACCACCATGAAGGTGGTGCCCACAGCGCAGTCACCGCCAATGGCAGCAACAATCTCAGCAGCGGTAGCAGTGGTGTAGGTGGCAGCAGCAGCGGGCACACCACGGATGATGGTGTTGTAGCTGTTGGCTGCACTCAGGGTTGCAGTGGCAGTAGGAGCTGCCAGACCCATTTGCCCGGGCAGAAGGCCGCCGGGGATGTCGCCAAGCTCAAAGATGGATGCCATGGTCAGTTACCTCAATCGAAGTTAGAGGTGTTGGTCGCGCGCACGATTCCCAGGTTCTTGGTTTCGTACACCTTCGACCAGTTGCCCACGGTTGCCAGTTGGGCGCGAGTGGGGTTAGTGGTGGTCACGCCCCACTTAGCGCCCACCGGGTGGTAGACGTAGTGCAGGTCGATCGACATGGCATCGCTCTTGGCGAGGATGTCACGGTCGGTTTCGGTCTGCATTGCCATCTGCTCACCGCTGGCGACAGCGCCTTGGGTGAAGAAATAGGTGGCGTACTCAGTGGTGGAGCCGCTGCCTTCGGTTTGCACGTCGTCAGAGACGATTACGCGCAGGCCCATGTAGGTAGGGACAGTGGGGTTGCCGTAAGCGCCAGCGATGCTGCCACCAACGAAATCAGTCACCGAAGACGTCAGACGAGCGTCAGTCTCGGTCACATAATCGATGGCTTTGCGCTCAACCAGGTCGTAGTAGACCTTGGAGTGCATGGCAACGGCAGCCAGCTTGTCGCCTTGATCGCCCAGCAGGCTGCGGGCTTCTGCCACATGACGCGGGGACAGCGCAGTAGGGGTGTCGCCCGATTCGCCGTCGATGGTCAGGGGGAAGAAAGCAGCCGAGCTAGAGGTGGTGCCCAGGGTGCCGAACACGCCGGCAAGGCAGGACAGCAGATCCTTTTGGCGCTGGTTAGCGATGTAATCAGCGATCTTGGCGCCGATGGCGGCCATGGGGTCAGAACCAGCAGCCAGAGCAGCCAGGTCACGAGCCTCAAAGGCGCGGCCACGGTGCAGGATCACGCCGACTTGCTTGTCAGCTTGGATCTTGCCGGGGGTGAGGCTGCTGCTGTCGGTCAGCACCTCAAAGTCACCGGAAAGATTGGCTTTCCAGAAGGGAACGTTGATAAAATCACCGCCCTCGGTGGCATTTAGCTCCGCCAGAGGCTGCACCACACCGGAAGCCAGGAAGGCATCACGCTGAGTGGTTTGCTCAATGACGTAAGGCGTAAATACCTCGGGGATGATGATGTCAGAGCGAAGGGTCGCCATGACTAATCCTCAAAAAGGGTTTACGGATGCGGGCGCAGCCCTAGGCTCTATGTGGCGCAGCCATCACGAGCAGACACTCAAATACTAACGGTTAGCTGCTGCTTTCATCCGGTCGTATAGGTCACGATCTGTACGGAATAGCCGTGACTGCTCAGTGAGGTTGAAACCTTCGCGGCTGAATGGATTAGCCATGCCGGCAGGGATAGTTCCATTGCTGCCGCCGGTCGGTGCGCCACTGCCTTGCGGCTTGGGTTGCTTCTGCATCCATGCAGGCAGCGTCTTGGCCCATTCGCTGACGGGTGTGCGCTGGTAGCCATCGACGACGACCACGGTGCCATCCGCCTCGCGCTGGATTGCATCAGGCGACAGCTTGGTCTTAAGCACAAGATCAGGATCGTGCACGATCTCAGCCAATGCCGTGACTGCTGGTGTGACCAGCTCTAGCTCGCGGACGCGGGACTCAAGTTCTGTGATGCGCTGGTCCTTCTCCGCCGTCGCCTCACGGAACTGCTGCTCCAAAGCTTGCCGGGCTTCTTGATACTTGCCTTGGGATTCAAGCTGCTGTTGTTCGTGGTTGCGCTTGAACTCCAGCAATTCATCGACATTGACCCCATCAGGCGCCTTGGACTTTTTTGCTGCACGCAGCTCTGCAATCAACTCTTGATTCTTGCGTTCTAACGCTTCAATACTGCGCTGCAGTACATCAGCATTTCCAGTAGTAGCCGCAGGCTCCTGGGTTTGTTGTTCATCAGACATGGATAAGCCGCAGGCTTAATTACGTCCTAAGGTTATCATTTCTTCTTTGCAGTCTTAGCAGCCGCCTTGAACGCAGCAGCAGATGGCCTGCCGGCTTCACCCTTGCGTGCCATGCGCTCCTTGCTGCCGGCTGCAATGCGCTTGCGCTTGGCGGCGATGTTGGCGTAGAGGCCGGGTTTCTTAGCCATTACTTCTTACCCTTGCGTGATTTGCCGGCTTTTGCGAGCGCGATTGCCACCGCTTGCTTTTGCGGCTTGCCTTTTTTCATCTCGGTTTTGATGTTGGCTGATACTGCAGCCTGCGACTTGCCCCGCTTCAGTGGCATTGCGCCATTCCTCAATACCTGTTAACAGTGTAGAGCCGTCAGCCGTTGCCCATCCTTTGTCGGTGTAGATAGCTGGCACCCATGCCTCGCCATGCAATGCTTCTACGGGATCGCTTGAAATGAAGTAGATGCCAGCATTCTGAAAATGACGGAGGCTAGGCAGGTCCATATCGTGCGCGAAGCTGATCTAAGGTTAGCTCTGAGCCGTCATCACGGACTAGCTTGGCGATGGCGTCAGTCGGGCCATACTTATCAGCAAGCCGGTTGAAATACGGCACTTTGTTAGCGCCCAATGCCTTGGCCTTGGTTTCGAGGTCTTGCTTTGCTAGCCATTGCCCGTAAGTCTGATCCGCCGGCACCTGACCGCCTGCTGATGCACGATTAGCTGGCGGTGGTGGCGTGAAACCCAGCTCTTTGTAGTCAATCACCGGCACGGTAGTGCTGCGGCAGTTATGAGTTAGGATGCCATCGGCCCAGTAGGTGCCGCTTTCTGTTTCAAAGTTGTAGACATGCCCACTAAATGGTTCCCGCCCAACCCAGGTGACATCGACCTGATCATTGCCGCCTACGACAGCGGCATTGGGATTCGAGGCATTGCCGAGCAATTCAACGTCTCGCCACGTCCCATAGAGCGGATCGTCCTTGAATCCGGGCGCAAGCTCAGGAATCGAAGCGAGCAGCAATTTGCCCGCATGGGTCGCGCTACCTCCGCTGAGCGCAAGGCATTGGCCGCCGCTGCTCATGCCGCCAAGCGCGGTCGCCCCAACAGTGAGGCCGCTCAGCTCAAGATGGCTGCTAGCCGCTGCCGCAAAGTTGGACCCCTGGAATCCAAGGTCAAGCAATGCCTTGAGCAAGCCGGGATTGGCTGTGAGCAGCAGTTCCCGATCGGCAAGTACAACTGCGACCTGCTTTGCAAGACCACTCCAAGCATCGCCGTGGAAATCTGGGGCGGTGGTTGGCACTTCCACGGCGCTCACAGTGTTCGATTTCCGGAACGCACTAAATACATCCTCAGCAGTGGCTACAGCATCGCCTTCTTGGCAATTCTCAATGAGTTTGCTTGGAATGATCGAGCAGCTGAAAACTTGATCACCCACCTTGATGCTTTGAGCAGGCTGCCAGCCGGCATTTGTCAATATCGGATGATTTGGGGTGACTCTGACTACGTCACCATCGGCGGTCTTGATGACGTAGAGAAAGCCCTCATAACGCCGACGGTAAACCGCCGCAATCCTGCCACGGGGCGCTACGAGCGCGTCCCCAGGTAAGCAGTTGAAGTGCTGCGGCGGTGTTGGACCTTTGCCGTATTCAAACTCGCGGCCATCCAATGCACGGCAAATGCTGCTGGTGCGGGTATCCAATGTTGCCACATAGCGATACTTTTTAGTGATGTCTTGATTGGCTTCATACACTTGCTGACTAGCTGCATTAGCTACTTGGTTGATACTGGTGCGCACAAGGCTAACGATTTGATTGTCGGCAACCGCTGTTGCCTGGCCGCCTGCTGCAACTAGCTGTTTCACGGTCTTGGCTTCTTCGCCAAATTCAAGGTTTCCGATCAGCCGCTTGGCAATGGCTGGCGTCGGCTCACCAGTCAGCAAGCCTTGCCGCACGACTTGAGAAAACCGCTCAGCCTGGTCAACGGCAATGCCGCGAAATGCTTTGGTGACCACTTCGCCATTGGGCAACGTGATCGTGGCGCCTTGCGCTGCAGTGAGGCTGAAAACTCCAGATCCAGCTTGGCGCGCTAGCGCATCGGCGCCATACACAGACTTGTACAGATCGTCCGACAACGCCACCACATTGATCTGCGTTGGATCAGTGGTGACCACTGACTGCGCAAACTGCGGGCTGATCTCCACGGTGCGCACTGCATCACGTGCACCTGCCGGCAATGCACGCCGCAGTTGATCGGTCACAAACTCAGACTGCAACTGCGCAATGCCTTGCAGCTCCAATGCGGTCAGCTCCGTTGCATCGCCTGCCCACGTTGCCAGGCTGTCCTTCAACTGCGCAAGGATCGCCCGCAGCCGTGCTGCCTTGACCGGTGCCGACAGCTCATCAATGGTGCGCAGCTGATTGACCGCATCAATGATGATGTCGTTGTAGGCATTGATCACGCGCCGCGCAACGCTATTGCTGTAGCGGTTCAGGTCGATTGCATTGCGATAGAGCGCTTCTGGTGTGCTCATCGTTCAATGCCAAGATCTTCCGGTTGGTAGCCGCTGCGGATGCTGACATTAGCGCCGCGGTTCAATGCAGTGGTAATCAATGCAGCAAATGCGTCGTAACCGTTTTGGCCGTCTTCGTACAGGATCGTCTCGTCAATTTCATCTGGCTTGCCTTGCTTGTACCAACTGATCCGCACGATGGCCAAGACCTTTTGCGGCAAGGCACTGACGTGATAATCAAGCTCCTGTCTCCTGGGTTTCCTCGGTTCCATCCAGATCATCAGGTCCACTAAGCGGTCGGTTACCCAGTCCAGCAGGTTGTAGATCAAGCCCCGCATTGGCCGTAGCTTCAAGCTCCTCATCCACGTTAAAGTCGTCGCCTAGTACGTCGCCTTCGGCAAGCTCACGCAGCAACGTTTCCTGCGTGATGGTGCCTGAGGTGTAAAGCTGCAGCAGCGATTGGATCTCCTGCGGCTCAAGGCGTGTGCCGAGAAAGTCGCGGTTGACATAGCTGCTGCCAGGTGATGTGTTGTTGCCGATGTACTGCGCATGAAACTGCAGGCAGTTGTCGATCATGTCCTGCACGTTCTGCGCAATCACCATCATGGTGCTATCGCCTTGGCTGCGATCAATGCGCTTTGCCTCAGCAGTTTCAGCGGATAGCTTCTGGCCCAACACTGCCGATAGCCCTAGCTCGTTGATCTGCAGTGCAAGCTGCTCAAGCCTGCGGAACTGGTAGTCAAAACTGCGGCCAGCGGGTTCGATGTATTCAGCGCGGCCATCAGCGGGGAATGCGATGGCTTCACCCGGTCCGGCGCTGACTTCTTCTGCTGCAGACGGGAAGCCATAAAACGCCAGCATCGGCACAGCACTGATGTGGAGCTGGTTGTCGAGGTCACTCTGGATCTGATACGCCTTCAGGTTCAGCTCGGCGATGTCTTCCAGCGGTGGCCGTGACTCCATGAAGCCGTGGCGCTGCGCATAGGCAACGCTAAACGGGATCTCGCTAAGGCTGGTGCGGCCTTCGTCGACAACTTGGAAATCTCCGTTGTCTTGCTTCTGGTGTAGTTGAAACTCACCTGGCGTCAGTACACGGATCTGCTCCACTGCCTTCTCGCCGAACTCACCATCAGGCACGGTGACCATCTCAGCCAGGCGCAGTTGCGTCAGCACCTGCCGGCCTTCCTGCTGCTCAGCGCGCCAGCCAAGGATCTGCCGTGGTGTATAGCTCACCCAGTAGGGTCTACCCCCATCAGCAGGTGCATCCACCAGTACACCAACGTGGCCATAACGGACCATCTTACGGGTGGTTTCGTAGGTCCAGACGTTGAGGTCATTGCCTTGCAGGTCAACATCAAACAACTGTTCACGGATGATGTCAGCAGTGTCGTCAAGCCGCACGGGCTTACGCGTCAACATGCCAGCCAGCATCCGCTCTAGGCGTTGATAGAACGGCGGGCATACGCTGCGTGCAAGGCGGTTGTCATAGGACTCGTCTAGCTCGCGCGGCTCTTGCGGCAGATATCGGCGATGCTTGCGGCGCATCCCATAAGTGCCTTGCAGCAGATCCTCGATCAGGATCCAATGCGCCTCTTGTGCATACCACGCCGTATTGGCATCCTGCACGCGAGTAACGCGGCGCTGCGCAATAGGTCGGTCGTAGTTATTAAAGCCTGTGTACATTACAGCGCCGCAGTCATAGGTGCAGTTTAGGCAGCAGTCAGCGTAATGCTGTTGCCGCGTATCTTGATGTCAAACTCAGCGCCGGGCTTGTAACCCATCTCGCGCAGGTAGCCGTCACCAATCTGCAGCTTGCCATTGAATTGCACCTTGGCTTTGTAGGTCAGGCCGCGGCCGCGCTTAGGTGCCTTTTCAAGCTCAAAACCCTTTGCTTCGAGCAATGCGTCATAGAAAGCGCTGAAGCTCAATCGTTCAGTGCCATCTGTTTTGAGCGAGGTGTAGCCGCATTCTCGCACCATTTCGGACTTGGTTGCATTGCCGGCCAGTTCTTTGACCTTAGCGAGTAGTTCAGCACCCTTGAGCATGGGTAGTGGTAATGGTTGGCGGAATCAATATAGTCTGATACCCGTAGATCGCCCAGCACCTGCGTGCAATGGGTTGAACTCACGCCAGATCAGGTAACCCAGTGCGTCATTCATGTGGTCATGGCCGGCATCCTTATCCGGATCGCCCTTGTCGGTGTAGCACTGCAGCTCTAGACATTCAATCAACCGCTTGCAGCGCTGGTGAATGGTGAGCCGGACTTGACCCTTGCCGTTTTCCAGCAAAGCTTGAACAGCAGCCACGCGATCACGGACGGGAGGATTTGCGCGTGGTGACTGGTTTGACATGCCGTAGGACTCCAGGATCTGGATGTCGGTCTGGCTTGCGTTGGTGCTGCGGTTGCCGCCGCTGGCATCTGGGTAGATGTAGATGCGCCGCTGCGGGTAACGCGCTTGGATCTCTTGCGCCAATGCATCGGTGTCATGGGCGCCGCTGATTTCATCAATCAGTAGCAGGTTGTTGCCGGTGCGGACGCCGATCACTGCAGACATGTTGCCAACGTTGAAATCAACGCCAATACGCAGCGGCTCGCGGTCCAGGTCCGGCAGCTCAGCTACCACGTGCTTCTCGCGGCTGAAGCGGTCATAGATGGTGCCGGTGGTGAGGTTGACGAACTCTCCATCCAAGTACGCCCGCAGCAGGTTGGGGTCGTAGTTGGCTTCTAGCCGCTCGATAAAGTCCGGCGGCAGATGCGGGTTGTCTGCTGACCGCATCTTGATCAGCTTGCGATCAGCGCGCCCTTTGGCGTCCTCACTGCCAAACGTGTTCCACATCCAGCGGAAACCCTCTGGCGTGCTGGCAGCACCAAACTGCCGCACGTTGCCGGACCGCAAGCGGCCAAGGATCTTGGGGAATGCCTTATTGGCAATGCTGGGAGTCACGGTGTCGATCTCATCGGCGAGCACCCATGCAAGGTTCAAACCGATGATGCGGCTCCAGTTCTCGAAGCTGCGGCACAGGATCTTCGTGTCGCCGCCCGGCAGGTGCAGCATGTATTCCGGCAACGGGCTTGCCCTGAATGTGTATGGGATCTCATACGCCTCTAGGAACTGCTCGAAGTCGTTCTGCCAGATATCACGGATCAATGGGCCAGTCGGCTCCATTACTGCGCCGATGAAGCCTTGATTGGCCGCGGCCAGCATCACCGCCTTAGCGCACAGCGCACGTGTCTTGCCGGCGCCATAACCAGCTGAGATGCCAAGGATCTGCGTGTTGCTGTCGTCTACAAACGCAAGCTGCCCCGGGTGCAGGTCAGCGCGGATGGTATTAAGGCGCTCCTCTAGGTCAAGCTGATTTGATTCATCTAATTGCAATGCCGAGCGTGTAAGCAGCTCGGATTCAATGCAGCTCACTTGCCAACAAGTCCAAGCATTTCAGCCTGCAGCCTGACTGCGCCAATCACTGAACCTAACTGGTTAGTCCGCATTCCGCGTTCGATTGTCATCTCCAGCGTTTGCAAACGCTTGGCTTTCATTTCAGCCAAGGTTGATTGATCCCATGTCTGGTACAGCAGTTGTTTGGCGCAGTCGTACCACTTGTCGGCGGTAGGGCGGCACACCCCCCATTTTTCAATGATGAGCTTGGGGATGGAGATCTGGTTATTACCAGCAGCAATGATCTCGGCCAGTTCCGACCAAATGCACAACAGCTCTTCGTGAGTGTAGTGAGTTTTGTCTTTGGTCTTAGATCTGGCCATACATAAATGCTAGCTTCTAACCTGCACAGGCATTACCAGATAAGTTACACCGTCCACGCCACTAGGTGTCAACACCACGGGTGTGGTTGCCGTATTGGCGTGCAGCGTGATGGCTTCTGCGGGCTTAAACGCCTTGATGCCGTCTAGCAGGTAGTGGACGTTAAACGCCCATGCGCCATTAGCGATGCCTTCCACCTTGAGCAGCTCCTTGCCGTTGTTGGCGTCTGATTCAGCGGTGATGGCAATGGTGCCACCTGCTGCCTCGATCTTGACGATGGAGTTGTGCGCATCGGCAATGATGGCAACACGCTCCAATGCACGGGTCAGGCGGCGACGATCAGCGGTGATGGTGCTTTTGAACTCAGCGGGCACCAGCTTGGCCACGTCTGGGTAGGTGCCATCCATGATGCGGCTGTAGATGGTGATGCCATCACCTGCGTCGATCACGGCTTGCCCTTTGGCAACGGCGATGGTGACCACGCGATCCTGCAGCAGACGCATGGTGCTGGCGGGCAGCACGAGGTCTAGGCCATCTGGCAGGTCAATGGCGTAACGCATCAGGCGATGCCCGTCAGTGGCTTCCATGTGGCCACTGCCGAGGTGGATGCCTTGGAGCATCTGCTTGCTGGCATCGGTGCTGGCGGCTGCCATGCAGGCGCGGATGCCGGCGGATAGGTGCAGCTCGCTCGTAGCAGCGTCCACAACCGGCAGCGCGGGGTAATCCGCCGCATCAGCCGCTGCAAGCCCGTAGGAGCCCGCAGAAGCCGTCAGAGCGCCATCTGCGAGGGTCAGAGCCTCATCGCCATCAAAGCGGCTCACAAGGCCAGCCAGCAGCCGATACGGCAGCGCTACAGCGCCATCGGTGTCCACTGCGGCTGGGATGGTGACAGTGATGCCGAGGTCAAGGTTGAAGCCGGTGATGGTCATGACACCACCAGCGGCTTGGATCAGGCAGCAATCAAGGATCGGGTGGCTGCTGCGATGGCCAACAGCTGGCGCAATGGTGCGCAACGCGTGATCGAGATCAGCTTGGCAGGTGACGGCTTTCATTTGGCGGTGGCGGCAGTGACGAGGCTGGTGATGATGCGTTCGTAATCAGCGGCGAAGCTATCCACGAGCTCCATGGGTAGCGGTACGCCGTCATCAATGGCGTTGTCGGCAATGGCTGCGGCGTACGCCACTGCTTGGGTCATGGTCTCATGCAGCCGATTGATCACCGGTTGCTGCTTGGCTGGAATGTGAATGAGCGATGACATATGCAACGAGAGTTTCAACGTGACGGCGGTTCAGGTCACCGCGCATGAATGCGCAGGCGTCCGCCACCAGCGCATGGTACGCCGCCGTGGTCAATCCTGCAACAACTCCACCACTCAAAGCACGCTGCCGGATCAGGTGCGCGCGGGGGATGCCATGCGCCGCTGCTTCGGCGTTGAGTCGCGCCAGGTCGTCACCGGTGACATTGATCTTGATTTCGGGCATTTCTGGTGGTGATGATGGTGCAAATGGTAGGTCGGACGCAAAAACCCTGTCCACGACTGGGTTCGGACGCAAGCGGACGCAAGTCGGACGCAAAAAACCCAGTCATACCAAGGGAGGACGCAAAATCGGGGTTTCTCCTTACCCCCCCCTATATGTGTGTTTTGTTCACGCCGTTACATTTCCCCTCATGTTTCCATACCTGACTTGATTTACCCCTATTTGCGTCCGAACAAGAGAAAAGGTAGATAGGGACTGGGTTTTTGCGTCCGAAATTTGCGTCCGATTTGCGTCCGACCCGGACGCAACTTGCGTCCGACATCACGACCACAAGTCCAGCTTGAGACCCGAGATGAGACGTTCACGGGACTTACCGGAGCCTCTGTCGGACGCAAGTTTTGGGAAGATCTGGCGCAATGCCGGCACCAGAAGCCTGGGTGCCTTGACGGTGCGGTCACTTGGTGGATCCGTTAACCACCTACCTTTATCGTCCAAATAGCCCTCTTCTCGATACCACTCTTGCAAGGCATCCCATACCCGCTTGGTTGATACCTGGGCGCCCTCTTCATAGGTCAGTCCGATAGAGTCACAGAAGTCCCAAAGATGGCAGCTGGCTCTTCTAACGTCTTGCATTGCTTGGCTTCCAGTTGTGTAATCAATGCCATCTGCAATGCTTAGCGCCATCCCTTCAAGCAGCCAATTCAGGAATGCAGGGCATATCTGCTGCTGGATGAAGTCAGGGTCGTCCTTGAGCTTCGGGTCAGCTTGCAGGTGGTTGGGTTCAGTAGGTGTCGCCATGAAGGTTTTGCGGAATTTGAACACGTGAAAACGTGTCTCAATAGCAGCCTGCTCACCAGTTAGCGATGGATCTTTGTTGAGGTTGAACACAAACAAAGACGACGGAACAAACTGCGACTCCTGTACGCCCTTGAGTTCATATGACAGTTCCTCGCCACTGATGGCAGCCTTCAATGACTGGAGGTTGTCAATACTGACGAACTGCGAGTTTTCACTTGACCAGTTCACTGAGGCGCCACGTAATGGCGCAATGGGAAACTTACGGCCTTGGTCGTATTGACGGAAATCGGCAAGCGTGCAGCTCGTGAAATTACGGCTGCCGAGAGTGTCGCGCAGCGCGGTGCGGATGGTGTCCTTGCCGTTGCTGCCCTCACCGATCATCAACACAGCACGCGGTCTGCCTCGTGTGGCGCGGTATTTGATGAGGTCAAGCCCGCTGCCAAGGATGCGCTGCAGCGTGTCACGGTCGCCGGGCTCTACGGCTTCCAGCAGCCGCCATAGGTGCTGGGCATTGGCTTCTGGGTCGTAGTCGTAGGCGGTGACGTAGGTGAAGGCAACCGCTGGATCGTGCGGCGTAAAGGTCAGATCCAGCTTGCGGCCAGACCATGCCCACGCCACTACGCCATTGCGGCAGTTGATGGCATTGGCTGGGTTGACCTCAACCGGCTTGAGCAGTCGCCGCATCCATTGCAGCGCTTCATCCACGTATCGGGGCCTGCGCCATGGGTATGTGGTGGCGCCTTGCTGGTTGATGACATGCAGCATGGACAGGAATTCCGCGAGCTTGGGCGCTAGCTCTTCGTCTGGCTTGGCTTGGTAGTGCGTGCCATTCCAGCAATGCAATACGCCGTCAACACAGATCCAGCGCTCAGCCGGATGGCAGAAGACATGCTCCACGGCTAGCTCTAGCCATTCAGTGCCGGACTTGTCGTATAGCTGCAGGTTGACCGCTTCACCATCGCCAGCGGGTTCAAGGCGCTGACGCTGCGGCGCAAGCATCGGCAGTGCTGGCCGCCAACCGTGATGACGCGCCCAGTACCAGAACGTCCCGGCGCCGATGCGGTCACCACCTGATGCAGCGATCTGCTGCAGCCCTTGCCATTGCGGGCTGTGCTGCTGCATCAAGTCAATGGCTTGCTCAGCGCTGCCGCAGGCTTGGATCAAGCCCCAGAAGATATTGCGGTATATGTGATAAGTGCCGGACCCTGGCACGCGAGGTGGTATGGCGGCTAGTGCTTCACGGATCTCATCAATGCCGCGCTCTGCAGGTTCTACGTAATGCTGCGCAGGTTTTTCGTGCTGGTAGTAAGCCTCATTGGGCAGGATCGCTTCAATGTCGGCAACGCTGTAGCGATGGCCGGCGCTGGTGACCATGCGGCACATCTCACCGAGGCTGCCATCGGCTTCGGCGTAGTAGCTGCCAGGTAGCCGCATGACGCGGGATGAGTTCTTGATGCTGCGGTCTGCATCGCAGTAATCAAGCAACCGCCCTTGCACTAGCTCCCAATGGGCTGGTGTGATCGGGTCTGCTAGCACCCAATAGCTGTGGATGGATTTGCCCCCGGTATTGATCTGGAAGGTGGGTTCCGGCAGCCCCAGCTCCTGCCATGCCGTGAGCTGCCATTCACGCGGGCGGTCATCCCATTCGGCAAAGAAAGCACGGCAGGCTGTGATCTCTGCGTTGGTGTCGCCACCGTCATTGATGACCACGTAAACGCCGCGGCCTTCGGCTTGCCACTGCTTGATCAGCGGCTTGCGGGCGCCACCTTTGCGGCCTTTGTCATTGGGTTTGTCTGGATGCAGTCGGTGGAGAAAAGCACGCAGGCGGATGGTGCCTGCCGGTTTGCCGAGTAAGGCAATGAACCGGCGGGCCTCTGAGAAGTCAACTTCCTTCACTTGGACTCCGGCGCGGCCAGCACGCCATCGCGGTGCAGGTGTATGGCTTGCTCCAGCAGTAGCCGGATGGCAGCGCTGCGTGACAGGGTGTCGCCACGCCATGAATCCAGCCATTGCAACTGGTTTGGGGCAAGGCGCAGGGGTATTGGTCGGGCTAGTGGCATCGGGTCCGGCCAGTGGCTTGACAAGCGTATACGGTTAGTCTACGGTGAGCAAGCCACACGGCACCGCCATGGATCGCATTCCAAAAATCATTCAGATCTCAACCAGCAGCAGCGATGAAGGCAGAACATGCCTCTACGCGCTTGATAGTGATGGCGACGTATGGGATCTGCAGTGGACAAGAGAGGGCTGGGTTTGGGTTTGCGTCGGTTCTCCTTTTAACGATGCCAAATGACCTACCAAGACTTCCTAGCCTCCAAATCCACTGCAGCACCTGTTGCCGGCTTTGACCCGCAGCAGTTCACCGCGCCGCTGTTCCCGTTTCAGCGGGACATCGTGACCATGGCTTGCCGTGTCGGCAAGTTCTGCATCTGGGCCGACTGCGGCATGGGTAAAACCGCCATGCAGCTCGAGTGGGCGCATCAGGTGCACCAAGAGACCGGCGGCAACGTGCTGGTGCTGGCACCGCTTGCGGTGGCGCATCAGACAGTGCGCGAGGGCAGCAAGTTCGGCATCCCATGCTCGTTCGCTGCCACTCAAGCTGAGGTCAAGCCCGGCATCACGGTGACCAACTACGAGAAGCTGAGCCACTTTGATCCCGGCAGCTTCCAAGGCGTGGTGCTGGATGAGTCCAGCATCCTCAAGGCATACACCGGCAAGATCCGCAACCAGATCATCGAGTCATTCAGCCTGACGCCATACCGGTTGGCGTGTTCGGCGACGCCGGCACCCAATGACCACATGGAGCTCGGCAACCACGCTGAGTTCATCGGCGTCATGACCCGCACCGAGATGCTGGCCATGTTCTTCGTGCATGACGGCGGCGACACTGCTAAGTGGCGGCTCAAGGGTCACGCACGGGACAAGTTCTGGGAGTGGGTCTGCAGCTGGGCGGTGACCATCCGCAAGCCATCAGACCTTGGCTACGAGGACGGCAACTTCGTGCTGCCGGCGCTGCAGATCCAAGACTGCACGGTTGAGACCCCGCGCGAGGCAACAGCAGGAGATGACGGGCAGATGGCGCTGTTCGCCATGGAGGCCCGTACGCTCAACGATCAGCGCAAGGTGCGCAAGGCATCGCTCACCCTCCGCGTTGCAGCCGCTGCCAAGCTTGCCAACAGCAACAGCGAGCAATGGCTGGTGTGGTGTGATCTCAACGATGAGAGCAAGGCGCTGACTGCTGCGATTAACGGCGCGGTTGAGGTGTCTGGCTCAGACTCCGACGATCACAAGCGGCAAGCTGCCATCGACTTTCAAGATGGCAAGATCCGCGTTCTGGTCAGCAAGCCCAGCATCTTTGGGTTTGGGCTCAACTTCCAGCGCTGCCACAACGTCGCATTCGTTGGACTGTCGCACAGCTATGAGGCGTTCTATCAAGCCATCCGCCGCTGCTGGCGGTTCGGCCAAGAGCAGCCCGTCAATGCACACATCATCTACGACGTGGCAGAAGGCCGCGTGATCGACAACATCCGCCGCAAAGAAGCGGACAGCATCCAGATGGCCCAATCAATGGTTGAAATCATGAAGCAACAAACCATGGAACAACTCAAAAAGATCCAACGTCAAGTGGCGCCGCATGTCACTGAGCACAAGTCCGGCGACGGCTGGGACATGTATATGGGTGACTGCGTGGAGAGCATTAAGCAACTCGACAGCAACTCCATCCACTACAGCATTTTCAGCCCGCCGTTCGCGTCGCTTTACACCTACAGCAACAGCGACCGCGATATGGGCAACAGCCGCACTGAACAGGAGTTCTTTGATCACTTCGGATTCCTAGCCAGTGAGCTTCACCGCGTGATGATGCCTGGCCGGTTGATCAGCTTCCATTGCATGAATCTGCCTAGCAGCAAGGAGCGCGATGGCTTCATTGGCGTGAAGGACTTCCGCGGCGACATGCTGCGCATTTTCCAAGCCGCTGGCTTCGTGTTCCATAGCGAGGTGTGCATCTGGAAGGATCCAGTCACCGCCATGCAGCGCACCAAGGCAATCGGCCTGCTGCATAAGCAAGTGCGTAAGGACTCTGCACTCAGCCGCCAAGGCATCCCTGACTATCTGGTAACGGTGCGCAAGCTGGGCGACAACCCAGAGCCAGTGGCTGGCCCGTTCACGGAGTTTGCCGGTGAGAATCCACCAGCTAAGACCAAGGATCCGATCAAGGACTCGATCAACATCTGGCAGCGGTACGCCAGCCCCGTATGGATGGATATCAACCCATCGGACACGCTGCAATACCGCAGCGCTCGCGCCAATGAGGATGAGCGCCACATCTGCCCGCTGCAACTGGAGGTGATCCGCCGCGGCCTGCAACTGTGGAGCAACCCAGGTGATGTAGTGCTCAGCCCGTTCGCTGGCATCGGATCCGAGGGCTACTGCAGCATCCAAGCTGGGCGCCAGTTTGTCGGGTTTGAGCTGAAGCCGTCGTATTTCAACTGCGCAGTCAAGAACCTGACTGAGGTTGCCAGCAACCGTCAGGGGGTGCTGGTGTGATGCAACTCCGCCCATACCAGCAACAACTGATCACCGACATCCGCCTGCAGTACCAACTGGGCAAACGGTCGGTGCTGGCAGTGCTCGCCACCGGCGGCGGCAAGACTTACATATTCAGCTACATCGCTCAGCAAGCCAGCATCAAAGGCAACCGCGTACTGGTGCTGGTGCACCGGCAAGAGTTGCTGGATCAAGCAAGCCGCGCCATGCCGGTGCCGCATGGCCGCATCAGCGCCGGTAAGGCAATGGACCTATCCCGCACGGTGCAGGTTGCCAGTGTGCAGACACTTGCCCGCAGGCTGCACCTGCTGCCGCGGGATTTCTTCCAGCTCCTGGTGGTGGATGAGGCGCACCACACCACCGCCGGCACATGGGCGCGCGTGATCGAGCACTTTGCACAAGCCAAGCTGCTCGGCGTCACCGCCACACCAATCCGCAGCGATGGCCGCGGCCTAGGTGAGCATTATCAGTGCATGGTGGAGGGTCCAGCAGCGCAACAGCTCACGGATGCCGGCTTCCTCGCTGGCGCCAAAGTGCTGGCACCGCCTGGTTTTGACTCAACCGGCCTGCGCAAGCGGATGGGTGACTTCGACCCCAAGGAGGCTGAGCAGCGAGTCGGCACGATCATGGGTGACTGCCTTGGCCACTACCGCAAGCACCTGCCAGGACAGACGGCAATTGCGTTCTGCTGCTCCGTGACGCACGCGGAGGCAGTGGCTGCACTCTTCCAGTCAGCAGGCATCGCCGCGGCCAGTATCGACGGCAGCATGGATACCGCGCAGCGTCGGCAGCTGCTCAGCGATCTCGGCACCGGGAGGCTCAAGGTGCTCACCAGTTGCGCATTGATCGGTGAAGGCGTGGACGTGCCAAGCGTCGGCGGCTGCATCCTGCTGCGGCCTACCGCATCAGTGGCGCTGCACCTGCAGATGATCGGTCGCTGCCTGAGGCCACAGCCTGGCAAGCGCGCCGTGGTGCTCGATCACGTGGGCAACACGCTCCGGCTTGGCCACCATCTAGAACCACGCGACTGGACGCTAGACGGGGTTGCCCGCAGAGACCGCGAGGCAGCGCCATCAGTCAAGGTCTGCCCGCAGTGCTTCGCCACCAGCGCCAGTGCTGCGCAGGTATGCCGCGAGTGCGGCCATGTGTTTGCACCACAGGAGCGGCGTGAGCTGCAGCAGGTTGACGGCGAGTTGCAGGAGTTGGCAGTGGCTAAGCGCCGTGAGCAGTCCTCTGCCCGTGACCTTGAAGCTCTCCGCGAGCTAGCGCAGCAACGCGGCTACAAGCGAGGATGGGCTGAGCGGGTTTATCAGGCGCGACTGGCTAAGAGGTATGGCATCTGAGCAACAGATCCAGCAAGAGATCCGCATCGCCTGCAGCAACGGTGACACGCGTTTGTTCCGCAATAACACCGGCACGCTGCGTGATCAGAACGGCAGACCGGTGCAGTTCGGCCTGTGCAAGGGCAGCGCTGACCTGATCGGCTGGAAGCGCGTCACCGTGACGCCGGAGATGGTCGGCAGCACCGTGGCTGTGTTCCTGTCTATAGAGGTGAAGACCGCAACCGGCAGGCTGCGCCCTGAGCAGCAGCAGTGGCTAGATGCAGTCCAGGCGGCTGGCGGCATTGCAGGCGTGGCGCGCTCGGTCAGCGATGCCGAGGCATTGTTAAGAGATGTTGCTTAGGGTTGATCAGGGCGGCGCATGGGCTATATTGAAGGAGTTGGGAGCGATCCCGGCATCCACCGCACCTAGAAAAATGAAGAAATTGAGCGCCGGCCTTGAAGCCATCGCTGATCTGATTGCCTCTTGTGAGGCAGTCAAACAAGCGCTGGAAGATCTGCGGGACTGCACCACCAACGACGAGTGGGATGAGATTATCTCTAATCCGCTGGTTGACACACTGGTGAGCACCTGCATGGATCTAGAAGACCGGCTCCAGTAACCAAGGGGCTTCGGCCCCTTTTTTTATATTTAGCGGTCGGCGCTATCCGCAAGGACGCGCGCGGTGCTGCAGTCGCGGTGGCTGCAGCTGCAACCGTATCGGAGGCCGCCATCACTCGCAGGGTTGACCACGGCTGCGCATGTGGTATATTGAAGGAACGAGGGAAAGGGACCGGCACCTCGCTAAAAACGCTGCCAGGGGGAACAGAGCACACGACCCCGCAATCGAGCTCAACAGGGCCTGACTAAGCCCGCACCGCCGGTTGGCCCGGCACACCAATCACCTCAAGCATCATGCGTGCACTGATCACTGCAGCAATCCTGCTGCTGTCGCCTGCTCAAGCCCGGCAGGTGACTGCCACCGTCTACGACGGCTGGTA
>Ga0315900_10003191_pt1 | contig 24233 bp, 25 predicted proteins | sample LakEriMetagenome_FD_203521 | JGI IMG/M metagenome (GOLD analysis project Ga0315900, IMG submission 203521) | Freshwater fungal communities from buoy surface, Lake Erie, Ohio, United States - Buoy 12 MA114 | ecosystem: Environmental > Aquatic > Freshwater > Lake > Lake biofilm | place: USA: Lake... | reverse complement strand
ACGATCTTTCCGGCCAGTCAGTTGGCCATCATGGATTATAACCGTGTTATCAAAGATCTCAACGGTCTTAGCGCCGCAGCGTTTATCGAAAAGCTGCAAGCCGACTTTACGGTTACCCCCAGCGAAAAAGCAGTGCGCCCCTCGCAGTTGCATACATTCGGTATGTATATCGACGGATCGTGGTACGCGTTGCAAGCCAAAGAGGGCACCTACACCCATGATCCCATTGGAGTGCTGGATGTAACCATTCTTACCCGATGTATTTTAGAAAAGTTACTAGGCATTACCGATCAACGCACCGATACCCGCATCGATTTTGTGGGGGGTATTCGCGGACTGGAAGAACTCGAAAAAAGAGTGAATAGCGGTGAGATGCAAGTGGCCTTTAGTTTATACCCCGTTAGCATCGAACAACTTTTTGCCATTGCTGACAGCGGAGAAGTAATGCCGCCCAAAAGCACTTGGTTCGAACCTAAATTGCGCGACGGACTCCTTACGCATTTATTATGAAAAAAGTCATTAGCTCTTTCCTTTGGCTATTATTGATGGGAACTGTCATGGGGCAGGAACTTTCACTGCGCGAATGGCAACAACGTGCGCTTGATTTTAATAATCGAGGCGATCATACCAATGCCGTCATCGTATTGCAACAAGGATTAAAACAACATCCCAATGCGCTCGTTCTTCAAAAAGACCTGACCACGAGTTTATTACTCAAAAGAGATTTTGCCGCAGCGCGTCAATTAGCGCTTTCACTAGTGGAAAGGGCTGATGCCGATGAAGCTTGCTTTCAATTAGGAGGAAACGCCCTCAAGGCCCTAGAGGAAGTGAAGGAATGCGAAAAGCTGTATGCAAAGGGAATCAAGAAATTTACGAAGAGCGGCCCCCTTTACAGCGAAATGGGCGAGTTGCTGTGGTCTTTAAAAGATAAACGAGCCATCACCTATTGGGAAGATGGCATTAAGATGGACCCTAACTATGCCGGCAACTATTACAATGCTGCCCTCTACTATAGCAAGACCGACCTACTGTGGCGCACACTGTTATACGGAGAGATCTATGTAAACATGGAAAGCAAAAGCGAAAGAGCGCCGGTCGTAAAAAAATTACTTTGGGACACGTACCGACAGAAAATAATGAGTGCTGCTACTGCATCGACAGTGAAACTTTCTCCCTTCGAAACGGCGGTAGGCGCCACCTTCGAAAAAGCCTCGACCGTAATGGCTCAAGGGCTGAGCACAGAGACCCTTACCATGGCACGTACCCGATTCGTACTGGATTGGTTCAAGCAATACGGCGAACGTTATCCCTTTAGACTTTTTGACCATCACCAACAATTATTGAAGGCCGGTCTTTTTGAGGCCTATGATCGATGGCTGTTCGGAGAATCCGAAAACAAGGCTCGATTTACCGAATGGAAAACGAATAATGTTGATGATTTTTTGAAATTAGAGAACTTTTTATTCAACAGAGTATTTAAGCTCTCCAGATATCCCTACCCCTTTTAACCGTTGACCAACACTGGCAAGAACTTAAAAAAGTAGGAATCCAGGTAGGTGGTTAGACCGAATTTATTAACTTGTAGGTCCCTCTTAGGGGTCTTGCAGAGTACCGTAAACGCTTGCCATCATGAACCAACCCACCCGTTTATTTGACTGTTTGGCGCTCAAACTAGCGCAACATCCGCTTGAAGATATGCTGGCCGGAAAAGAAGGTGGCCAGTGGAAAAAGTACAGCACCGCAACTGTAAAAGATACGGTAGACCGACTAAGTGCCGGTTTACTATCGATTGGCATTGGAGCAGGCGACATGACTCCCGAGGGGAGAGACAAGGTTGCCCTGCTCTCCAAGAACCGGCCGGAGTGGGTAATGGTCGATCTGGCCGTTCAGCAGATCGGTGCCATTCTTACACCGCTCTATCCTACCATCAACGTCAATGAATTAGAGTTTGTGCTCGGTGATGCACAAGCCAAAGTAGTTTTTGTAAACGACCAGGACCTTTTCTTGAAAGTACTGAGTATTAAAGACCGGCTTCCGCATCTGCAAAAGATCTACACCTTTGAGCATGTGGCCAACGCGCTGCACTGGAAAGAACTGATGGCTGCGGCTACGCCAGAATTGATCGCCTCCATTCCCTCCATTAGTGACAAGATCGGTTACGAAGACTTGGCTACCATCATTTATACGTCGGGAACAACGGGTACGCCCAAGGGCGTGATGCTCTCGCATCGGAATGTGCTTTCGAATGTAACAGCTTCTCTGCCCTGTTTTCCACCAGGTGAGAATATGCGCGCACTCAGCTTTTTGCCGCTCAATCATATTTTGGAGCGCATGGTCACCTACATGTACCTCTTTAAAGGCACCGCCATCTATTATGCCGAAAGCATGGATACGATAGGAGATAACTTGAAAGAGGTAAAACCCCATTTGTTCACCACTGTTCCCCGCCTTCTCGAAAAGGTCTACGACAAGATCATGGCAAAGGGAGCAGAGCTGACCGGCACCAAGAAAAAACTTTTTTTCTGGGCCCATGGGCTGGCCGAGAAATTTGAGATCAATACCTCGCTCAGCTTTGGCTATCGAATGCAACTGGCAATTGCCAATAAACTAATTTTCAGCAAATGGAGAGAAGCGCTTGGCGGTAATGTAAAGGCGATCATTAGCGGTGGGGCAGCCTGCCAGGTACGCCTGATACGCATCTTTACTGCAGCGGGCATTACCATTATGGAAGGTTATGGCCTTACCGAAACCTCGCCAGTTATTTGCGTAAACCGCTACGAAGAAGATGGCCGCGAATTTGGCTCGGTTGGCCCTATGATCAGTGGTGTGGAGGTCAAGATCGCCGAAGACGGAGAGATCTTATGCAAAGGGCCCAACATAATGATGGGCTATTACAAACGACCTGATATTACCGCCGAGGTCATGCAGGGAGAATGGTTTTCTACAGGGGATATCGGCACCTTTAGCCCTCGCGGTTTTTTAAAGATCACAGATCGCAAAAAAGAGCTCTTTAAGACCAGTGGTGGCAAATATGTAGCTCCCTTACCCATCGAAAGCCGACTGAAAGAATCCATTTACATCGAGCAGGTGATGGTGATCGGTGCAGACCGAAAATTCGTGAGTGCACTCATCGTGCCTTCTTTTCCAAATGTACAGGAGTGGGCCCGTCAGCAAGGCATACCGGAAACAGACCCCGATAAATTGATACGTGACGCTCGCGTGCTCGAGCATTTTAGAGAATTGGTAGAAAGCTTCAATAAATTCTTTAACCCCGTAGAGCAGGTCAAAAAATTCGAATTGCTCTCGCAGGAGTGGAGCGTTGACAGCGGAGAGCTTACTCCAAAATTATCACTCAAGCGAAAAGTTGTGCTAGAAAAGTACAAAGAGGCCATTGAGCGCATCTATGCCTAGACGTCTTTGCTTCGGTTACTTATTTAGCGTAAATGATCCTTTAGCGATGATGGCTGGAATCTCTGCGTCCTCGTTCGATCATCTTTACCAACATGGAGTCGTAGCGAGGCTGTTGCTCGGCCGTTAGCAAGCTGCGTACTTTTTTATAATACGCATAATTCATTTGGTTGATCGTCGTCTGCCACTGGCTCATCTTGGCCATATACCCCATGAAAATACTGTCTGATTCTTCCACGATATTGGTTCGGGAGTACAATAACACCTTTGCCTGCCGGATTGAATCATTAAGAAGACGCATACTTTCCATATGCGCCTTTCGTAAGGCCAGGTGTTGTTCTTTTTGTGCGTCGGTGTAGCGTAATGTTCGGGTCATCCGCTCGAAAGCATCTTCGCGAACATAGGTTGTGCGCTCGGCATGAGAACGATTTCTTTCCATCAGCAAATAGACAACCAATGCCGAGTTGATTAGCAGCAATAGGATTACCGCAATCGACAGCAAACGAGGAGAGAGTGTGGGCATAGCGACTTTTACTTTTGAGTGGGATCGATGGTTGATTCGTATTCTGTAATCATATGTTCGGGCGCACGGTCTTCGAAAGCGAGCACCTGTAATTCGTCTTCAACTACCATTCTTGTAGAAGGTGTGGCAGCTACCGAGTTGACCGAGGGCGAATTGATCAACCAAAAATTAAGCACTAGCAATACCACTAACATGGCGACAACAGGTATCGGACGCAGCCACAACAATTGTTGCTGAGGTGAAGCCTCTTCTAAACGGGACCGCAGTCGGGTGTAAAAATAAGGCGGCGCAGGTACCCGTTGTACCTTGTCGAGGCTGGCCAGGATTCGTTCGAGCCTTTCAGAAGATGGAGTTTGCATGCAAGACAGTTTTGACGAATTAAGGGGGTAAAACTTTCGAATTTTTATGATGAAATATCTTGTTCCAATATCTTTTTTAGATTCAGTCGGGCCCGGTGCATTAGGGACTCCACTGCCGCTAAACTATTTCCCATGATCTCGCTGACCTCTTGGTAGGGGAGCCCCTCCAGCTTATGCAACGTAAAAGCAACCCGCTGGTTTTCAGGAAGCTTTGCAATGGCTCGCCATAATTTTCCGGCATCTTCCTTTTGTTCAAGGGCTACTCCAGGGTGATGGGTGTCGGGTATGTCAAGCGCCACCTCTTCGTCGCCACCCCATAATCGCTGTATGACCCCGAACCGCTTCTTGCTCTTTTTGGAGCGGATCAGATCGAGGGCCCGACTGGTCGTGATCCGGTAAAGCCAGGTAGAGAGCTTGGCCTCTGCCTTAAATTGGTGGATGGAACGAAATACCTGTAAAAAGACCTCTTGGGCCACGTCTTCGGCATCCTGGGCCTGCTGGAGCAATCCATACGCCGTATTATAGACCAGGTCTTGGTAAGTAGTGACCAAATAATGAAAGCAAGCCTCATCGCTTTGTTTTAACCCTGCTATGAGTTCTTGCTCTGTCAATTACATATTGATTTGAACACCTAATTTACGAAAAACAGGGGCTTTCGTTGTTGTATATTTGCCTCGCTTAAAGGCCCCCGGTGAGGCCCACATGCTCTTTATTTCTGGTTGTGCGCTTTATCTCTTGTTGTGCGAAACAAGAAAGCCGTATGCGTCCGGTCCCGTAGTTCAATGGATAGAATAGAAGTTTCCTAAAGGTTCCAGTATTGATTTGACTAAAAGATTGTCAATAGTGAATACAGGGTTAGATTTGTGATTAGTTGGAGAACTGAAAAATTTAAAGTGTGTAGTAAAAGTGTGTAGCAGGATTGTATATTTGAAATAATACTAACGTCCCATAGTTTAATGGATAAAACAAGAATTTCCTAAATTTTAGATGCAAGTTCGATTCTTGCTGGGACGACACTAAAAAACCCTTGCATCAGAGCGAGGGTTTTGTTTTATGACTTTCGGGAATATTCCTCTAACTCAAGACTTAAATATGTTTCCCTAAACTCCCACAAGTAGAATTCTTAAACTGATAGTTCCCCAATTCTAAGATGTCAAGAGTTGATTTTCGGGGTAGGTTTATGTGTAAAATAAAATAATTCATTTGATTACGTATAATAATTTTATGTTATAGTGACATTGAATAACACGCTAATTTATAGCGACAATCTACCTATATTTGGGATGATAGGCGAATGTTTATAGCGCCTATATACTAGTTGTACGCAACCCTAAAACGGCATCCCATTCACCTTCAAGCGACAGAATACTTAATTCAAAGTCTCTCATGGGCGACCGCACATTGCAGCACATTTGCAAGGTACACAAAACCCCGACACAAAGCCAACCTTGCAAAAGAGCTGCAATTGCCAACACACGGCAACCAGTCTTTAGTGCGACAGATTACCGCTGGCTTTTAATAAATTTGCAACCACCACATGGTGGACAGACAATATGAAACTATACATAAAGAACATGGTTTGCAGCAGATGCAAAATGGTAGTAAAAGCCCAATTGGAAAGTAAGGGGCTCCGCCCCTTATCTGTCAATTTGGGCGAAGTAGAAATTGAAGGCGACTTATCAAAAGACCAATTATCACAGTTGGACACATCTTTAAAATCATTAGGCTTTGAACTCATTGACAACAAAAAAAGCCAGACAATTGAAAAAATAAAAACTGCCATTGTAACATTGGTACACCATTCAGACCATAACTTAAAGACAAACCTTTCAGAGTTCATCACTTCACAAATACACCAAGACTATAACTATTTAAGCAACTTGTTTTCAGAAGTAGAAGGAACAACCATTGAAAAATATTTCATTGCCCAACGCATAGAAAGAGTAAAAGAATTGATAGTTTATGACGAACTAAGTTTATCTGAAATTGCAGACCAATTGGGCTACAGTAGTGTTGCTTATTTATCAAACCAGTTTAAAAAAATAACAGGTTTTACACCAAGTCATTTTAAATCGTTGAAAGAACACAAACGTAAAAACATAGAAGAACTGTAAATCTTACAACTCTAATACAAAATTCCACAACAGCTACCCCAAACACTCAAATTACCTTTGTGTCAAACAAATTAACAATGACACATACTTATAAAGTTACAGGCATGACTTGCAGCAGTTGCGAAGCAAAAGTAAAAAGCAGTTTATTGATGTTGCCTAATGTTACCGAAGTGGAAGTTTCAAAAGAAAAACAATCAGCAACCATTACAATGGAAAAGCATATTGCTCTTTCCACATTTCAAAATGCGTTGGATAAAAAATATTCCATTACAGCCGCAGAACACAATGAAACAGCGCAACAAGCAAAAAGCTGGTTTGCTACATACAAACCAATCCTAATAATTTTTGCCTACATAACCACCATTTCAATTATTGCAGGAATACAACACAGTACATTTCATTGGATGCAAGCCATGAATATTTTTATGGCAGGTTTCTTTCTTACTTTTTCCTTCTTTAAAATGCTTGACCTGAAAGGTTTTGCTGAAAGCTACAGCATGTATGATATTGTAGCAAAGAAAATAAAAGCATGGGGTTTTATTTATGCCTTTATAGAATTGGGATTGGGTATTGCGTATGCTACCAACTTTCAACCTTTCGCTACGAATATTGTTACGTTTGTTGTAATGACAATCAGTATAATTGGGGTTTTACAGAGTGTATTAAACAAAAGAAAAATACAATGTGCCTGTTTGGGTGCAGTATTTAATCTGCCAATGAGTACGGTAACAATTATTGAAGATGCCTTAATGATTGCCATGAGTGGAATAATGCTGATAACCATGCTATAAACCAGTACATTTTAAAAACCTATCTTTGCTACGGTGAAAAAAATAGTTGTCATATTGCTTCTCTTAATCTATGGTTCTGCAACCATGGGGGCAACTATTCATATGCACTATTGCATGAACGAGTTTGTTGGTTGGAGTTTGTGGCATGGTGAAAAAGAAAAGGAATGTGGCAAATGTGGCATGAAGGAAAAGAAAGGAGGTTGCTGCAAAGACGAACACAAACAAGTAAAACTTAAAACCGAACATCAAAAAAGTGCAACAGCACAATACATTCAGTTTTTAGATGTTCCTGCATTAATTACTCCCGTTGCGGACTTTAGCTTTAAAGTAACACCAACATCACTGGCTTTTCCTGTATCTAATGCTCCGCCTAAAATCCCAAGAGAACGGCTTTACATTCTTCATTGCGTTTTTCTGATTTGATTTACTGTTAGTTTTTGTATGCCGACACTATAAAAGTGCATCGGCTCAATGTGCATCTCATAAATCAATAATTAAAACTCAAAAGAAATGAAATCAATAATATTACTGGCAGCAGTTGTTTTATTATCAACCACAGCTTGCCAATCTCAAATAAATAATGCCAAAACTGAAACCGTAAAAGTTTATGGCAATTGCGGAATGTGTGAAACCACTATAGAAAAAGCCGCCAACAAAAAGAAAATTTCAAAAGCCGACTGGAACGAAGAAACCAAGATGGCATCTATCACTTACGACAGTAAGAAAACAACTTTGGATGCAGTTTTAAAAAACATAGCCCTTGCAGGTTATGACAATCAAAGTTTTCTTGCACCTGATGCAGCTTACGATAAATTACCAGGCTGCTGCAAATACGACAGAGAAAAAAAGCAAGTGGCGATTGTAACACAACCAGCAAAGGACACAACAAAGCCTATGCAAAATCATGGCAGCCACCAGTATGACGGCATGAACAATACCTCACAGGAAACAAACCAGTTGACGGTAGTTTTTGACACTTACTTTGCTTTGAAAGATGCGTTGGTAAAAACAGATGGCAATACAGCATCAGCAAAAGCTAAAGATTTGGAAACTGCTATCAATGCAGTAAAAATGGACAAGTTGCCAATGAATGTTCACACCGTTTGGATGAAAGTGTTAAACGACCTGAAAGAAGATGCAGAACATATAAACGGAACAAAGGACATATCACACCAGAGAGACCATTTTATGAGCCTTTCAAAAAATATGTATGAGTTAATTAAAGTCGTAAAACCAGCGGAAACTGTTTATTACCAGTTTTGCCCAATGGCAAACGATGGCAAAGGAGCAAACTGGTTAAGTAAAGAAAGCGGAGTAAAGAATCCTTACTACGGTTCTCAAATGCTTAGTTGCGGCAAAACAGTTGAAACTATTAAGCAATAATAACAAAGGGCATGATTGCAAAAAACAGTCATGCCCTATTTAATCTCACACAAATGAAATTTTTGAAATGGCTATACAAAAAACTCTTTGTAAAAAAGTGTTGTCGTTAGCAATACTTTTTACATTACTCATATCAAATTTATTTGCTCAAAAAATAGTTCGGTACGACTTGTATGTAAAAGACACTATTGTAAATTTTACAGGAAAAGCAAAAAGAGCAATCGCAGTAAACGGGCAAATTCCTATGCCCACACTTACATTTACCGAAGGCGATACAGCAGAAATTTATGTACATAATGAAATGAATGAAGAAACATCTTTGCACTGGCACGGCTTGTTTTTGCCTAACAAAGAAGATGGTGTACCTAACCTGACACAAATGCCCATCAAGCCTCATACTACACATATTTACAGGTTTCCAATTATTCAAAACGGTACACACTGGTATCATAGCCATTCAGGTTTGCAAGAACAAATAGGCATGTATGGAAATTTTGTAATGCTTAAAAAAACAAATGACCCAACTTTTAGAAAAGGCATTGATGATTTGGCAACCGTTCCCATAGTGTTAAGCGAATGGACAAACATAAAACCTGAGAACATTCATAGAATGTTGCACAATGCAAACGATTACCCGGCATTGAAAAAAAATGCAGTTCAGAGTTATGGAGAAGCCATTAAAGCAGGGCATTTTAAAACCAAACTAAAAAATGAATGGAAACGAATGTTGGCAATGGATGTAAGCGATGTGTACTACGATAAAATTTTAATGAATGGTAAACCCAGTACAGACCTTACAAGAATTGAAGGGAAGCAATTGAAAGGCGGTGATAAAGTCAGGCTTCGTATTTCAAATGGTGGAGCATCATCATACTTCTGGCTTACTTATGCTGGTGGAAAAATTACTGTTGTTGCTAATGATGGCAACGATGTAGAACCTGTTGAAGTGGACAGGTTGATTATTGCCGTTTCTGAAACTTACGATGTGGTGGTAACAATCCCAGCAGAAAATACAGCCTTTGAATTTTTAGCAACAACCGAAGACCGTACAAATTCAGCATCTTATTATATCGGCAATGGCATTAAACAATTGGTTTCACCGCAACCAAGACTGAAATATTTTGAAGGGATGAAGATGATGAACGACATGATGAAAATGAATGGCGATTTGGATGATATGGGTATGAACATGAGCCTGAATCAAATGGATATGAATGTAGTAATGTATCCTGAAATTACTGGAGATGCTAAACCAAAGCAAGATGACAAAGACCCAAACCGCTATAATGCCAATGCTTTGGCAGATATTGTTACGCTGAATTATGCTATGCTTAAATCTCCAATCAATACAGCCCTTCCAAAAGATGCACCAGTAAAGGAATTAAAATTTACACTTACAGGAAATATGAACCGCTATGTTTGGAGTTTAGACAACAAGGTAGTAAGCGAAGCAGATAAAATTTTAATTAAAAAAGGTGAAAATATTCGTATCGTTATTTATAATAATTCAATGATGCGGCACCCCATGCACTTGCACGGACACGACTTTCGTTTGTTAAACGGGCAGGGCGACAATGCACCACTTAAAAATATTGTGGACATTATGCCAATGGAAACCGACACTTTAGAATTTAACGCCAATGTAGAAGGTGATTGGTTTTTTCATTGCCATATTTTATATCACATGATGAGTGGTATGGGCAGAGTTTTTACTTACGAAAATCAAGCAGCCAATCCTTTAATACCAAATCCTAAACTGGCACAACGCAAATTATTTGCAGACGACAGAAAAATGCACTTCATGTTTCAAAATGATTTTGCAACAAATGGTAATGACGGAGAAATGATGTTGCAAAATACCCGTTGGAGCATTGGCAGCGAATGGCGTTTGGGTTATCACAACATGCACGGATATGAAACAGAAACACATATTGGAAGGTACTTAGGAAAAATGCAATGGCTTATGCCGTTTGTTGGATTTGACTGGCGTTACAGAAAAATGGGAATTGACGAACAAGAAAAAAATCTCTTTGGACAGACCAACACAAAAGACAACAGGGCAGTGTTAAGTTTGGGAGTAAACTATACTTTGCCTATGTTAGTTCGTTTTCAGACAGAGATATTCACTGATGGTATAGTTCGTTTGCAATTAATGAGAGAAGACATTCCCGTAACAAAACGGCTTCGCTTTGCTTTCATGGTTAATACTGACAAAGAGTATATGGCTGGACTGAATTATATTTTTAATCGCAACTTTTCCTTGCGGACACATTATGACAGCGACATGGGTTTTGGTGCAGGGTTGACATTCTCCTATTAGCCAACGCTGCAAGTCAGGTACTTTGGGCAGGCACACGAGGCGACACACAAAGCCAACCTGCCCAAACAACCTGCCTTGCCCAACGCACAGGCAACAGTCTTTTATTTCGGGCAGAAAAGAAACATTCGGTTGACACAGTACGACAAAAAAGAAGGGTATGCGTACAACAGGGGGTTTGCCAAAATACGGGCTGACCCAAGTTATCTTCATCAGTGGTAATTCTATTTTGCTTCATATCCAGCCGACGGAATTCTATTCGGCTTTTTGTTGTTATCTTCATCAGCAGTTTTTCAATCATCATCGGTACCAGGCGGACGGAATACTAATTCCCGTACTTCGGCAAGCCCTGTCCGTTATGTGCCATTTTATAAATCCAGAATAATCTAAAATGCAAAGACAATTTTTACTTTTTTTGACAATAATCTTGACTTCATCTTGCGGAAATGCGACTTCAAACCCGAGCGACTTCAGTAAGCAATTTGATACAAAATTCATTGAACTTGGCAATTATAAAATTCACTACTTAATAAAGGGGAAAGGTGACCCTATTTTCTTAATTCACGGAGGTGGAACTTGGATGTATAGCTGGCGAAACATTATTGATAGCCTTTCGCTAAACCACACAGTTTATGCTTTTGATATGCCAGGACACGGCTATACAGTTGCCAAAGATGAACCAGAATATAATTTGGATGACTTTGCGAGTTTCATTGATTTATTTGTTACTCATTTTAAAATTGACAAAATAAACATTATCGGCAACTCTTGGGGTGGTGGTTGGGCTTTGTATTATGCAGAGAAATTCCCTGACAAAGTTAAAAAACTAATACTTATCGACCCATCGGGTCTTGATGTAAAAGATGTTTTTGAATGGGAGATTTTGAAATATCCATTACTTGGTGAATTAGCATCAAAAATGGTAACTAAAAATGCTGTAAGAAAAGCATACGAGAAAGTATATGTAAATCAATCATTTGTAGATAGTGTACTCATCGAAGAAACTTACAAGCCTTTACAAATAAAGCAAAATCAGAGAGCCACTTACAAAATAAAACGGCATTGTGATTGGAAAATTACCGAGAGACAAATGGGAAACTTAACTATTCCGGTAAAAATCATTTGGGGCGACAAAGACAATTATTTGAATGTAAAATATGCTGAAATTTATGCGGCAAAAATCAAAACATCGGATTTGACGATTATGCGAAACTGTGGGCATACACCACATGAGGAACAACCAAATGAAACACTTAAAATTATAAATGACTTCTTGGCGAAATAAGAAAAACGGCACATAACACGGCCGCATCGTTTGCCCATTCAATCCAATTTTCATCATGGTATTTTGACGCGGCATTGATATAGTCTCGTATCATTTGACATTCGTGGTACCGGCGAGCATGCATTCTTAATTTTTTGAATTCATCAATATCATTTTGAATTACTTTCTGCCGAGCAAGTCTTTCTTTCTCAAGTCGTTCAACCTCTCTCCAATAGCGGTTTATTTCTATTTCCTGTAATTTATGCTTCAAAAAGTAATCTTCAAGTTGAAGTACAATCTTATCGATTTGTTCCTCCAACTTTACCTTACCATCCTTCCATTGCTTGGAACGGTAACCCTCAATGTTAATAGAAAGTAATCCATTGGGAGTTAAAGAGGATGAGTTCCAACCGTATTTGTCCTTGAAGAATTTTCGATTATTGAGTTTCCGACAATTGATTGTTTCAATTATATTATACTTCTCAATCCTTAACGAACCGTAAATAACTTCATAGGTAAATGCTCGTTTAATAATTGATTTCAAAAACACGTCCATAATCCTCAACGCCCTGTTCAACAACTTAAAGTTTGACACCTTGATGCTCATAACTTCAGAGGACTGAGTCATCCGATTCCAATTTGAAAACTTATACTCCTTTAACTTAGCCTCGGCCTCTAAGATTTCAGGTAATGGATTGGTTAATTTTAATGGAACATCTGTTTGAACAGGCTTAAACTTTTTCACCAACTCCTTGGTAGACTTCACCTTCGGTACATATTGTATCATGTCCGACCCTTTATAGTCTTCATTCAATGGAATGATTTTGACGGGCTTTGAATGCTTGAGCTTTGACCAATGTCCTTGAAATGGAAGTGGTATTTGATACTCTTTACAGATTTTCCTCAATTCGAGGTCGCTTAAATCAAACTCCTTTGATAGGGTTGATATTGGTTTAGACCATACATGGTCGTAGAGTTCTTTGCGAGTTAAACTATTGATTTTCATATTATAAATGATTGATTTTTAATTTGCTATATTAGTAAATCAAATCAATTTATATGGCAAGACTTAGACTTAATCATAGTTCAACTCCAGCTCGTCTATACGACTTAGAAAATTGGAATGAATTTGGACGTTGTTTTTAAACAAAAAAAGAGGTCGAAATGACCTCTTTTTGATTTGTGCTCCCTTAATAGGTGGAATGTTGCAGCCGTTTTCATTGTTTGAGCTTGCAAATTCAAGTAAACATAGGGCCTGATTTCATAATTGAAAAACTCCTTTAATGTAATTTATAGGGTAGTATTATCTTTAATTCTTTTATTTTACACCTTATAATCCTTGATATAAGGTAAACAACAAATGAAAGAATATTTTGCACTTCAATTTACTATGACAAATCGACGGTTCCGGGATGCAGGGGTTGTGCCAATATTCGCCTATTTCATTTTAACAATAGGTTTTTATCTCCTCTCAACTTATCTATTCAAAACGACGGAATTTGCAGTATATATATTTCCATTTCTCTACATAAATATAGTTGGAAGACTTTCAGAAACGCGGCGATGTGAATTTTTAACTATTTGTTTTGGGGACAACCAATTTAAAAAAATTAGAATAGCCGAAAATCTAATTTGCACCATACCATTCATATCATTTTTACTTTACAAGCAACTCATTATACCCATCATATTCATTTTACTTATAACAATAATTTTAGCGCTTGTAAATTTTCGTACTAGATTCAATTACACCATTTATACCCCTTTTTCTAAAAGGCCATTTGAATTTACAACTGGGTATAGAAATACTTTCCCTTTATTTATAATAGCTAATGTACTTGTCATCATAGCCGCGAACGTAAATAACTTCAACTTAGGTATATTCTCGTTGATGATTGTTTTTGGCTCATCATTGAGTTTTTATTTAACCACAGAAAACGAATACTTTGTTTGGAACTACAGTCTCAATCCGAGAAACTTCTTACTAAATAAAATAAAAACAGCACTCCTATATTCCTCGGGACTCGCAATTCCAATAGTGGTATTACTTTCATTCTATTTCCAACAAAGTGTAGGCCTCCTCTTCATCTTCTTGCTGATTGGTTGGGGGTGGGTAATTTGCGCCATAGTAACCAAGTACTCCTCTTACCCAAATGAAATAAATATCCCCAATGGCATACTTCTCGCGCTATGCTTAGCGCTACCCCCAATGCTTATAATTTTAACTCCTATCTTATTTTATAAAGCCGAAAAACGTCTTAAAAGCATATTGAAATGATAACAATTCAAGATTTAACGATGAGTTATGGTAATCATACTATTCTAAAAAATATCAATATCGAATTTGATGAAGGAAAGGTTTATGGGATTGTAGGTAAAAATGGGGCTGGAAAAACATCTCTTTTTCGGTGTATAGCAGGATTAGAAAAGTATGACGGAATTATAAATTCTAGCTACAATCCACTAAAAAATCATCTTGGCTTATTACTTACTGAGCCGTTCTTTTTTGAAAAAATTACTGGGAAAGAGTATATCCAATTGCTTTGTAATGCGAGGAAGACGCCTATAAATGATATTGAAAGTCGAAACGTCTTTGACTTACCATTAAATCAATATGCAACGACATATTCAACAGGAATGAAAAAGAAGTTAGCATTAACAGCCATTTTATTACAGCGTAATGAATACTTTATACTTGATGAGCCTTTTAACGGAGTTGACATAGAAAGTAACATCCTCTTAACAGAGATTATTCATACCTTAAAAAAGCTCGGAAAGACTGTTATTATATCATCTCATATTTTCTCCACCCTAAGTGATACGTGCGATGAAATCAATTTGCTAAGTGAAGGAAGTATTGTAAAATCAGTTCAAAGAGAAAACTTTCAATCACTGGAAACAGAAATGAAACAAATGACCGTTGGAAATAGAATTGAAAAATTAGGCCTTCTTTAAAATCAAGCGAAAACTGACTTTGAGCTGCAACTTTACCTTAAACCTATGATTAAAAAGTTTATAAAGTTGCAGCCACAAAAAATGTCTCTTTACAGAAAGATATGAGGGTTTTTAAACAAAAAAAGAGGTCGAAATGACCTCTTTTTGATTACCGCTCCCCTTTTCGACGAAAGATGCAACTATAATGCGATGATTGAGTATGTGACTATTAGGAAATTGAATGATTGAACTTCGTGCAAATTTGCAGGAGGTTCATTTCTTGATTTCCTGTAAGTAATAATCAATTTTTAAAATTAAAAGTACCGCAGGGAACCATTACAACATCTGTACCGGCTGTAATTTTGTAAAATAGTTTTTTATCTTTTATGATATATTCTGCCCTTACTGGCCACTTTGTTTTATGGATGAAAATTGCACTGTAAAATAAATAATTTTTGAAAGGTGAAATTCTATTATTCAAATCCTTTAATTGATTTGATTCATTATTTAAAAAAGCTGGTATGCCCGAAAGACCATAATCGAACTCTTGCACTTTGTCAAGTGTCATATTTGACTTAGTAAAGACAACTTTGGCGTACGTTTCTTTAGATTTAAAGGAAATGATTGTCGGAAATTTAATTTTTAAATTCAGCGGCGATGGTGCTTCATTACGTACATTAGTCCAAAAAATGAAATAATTGTACTCTTTTCCTTTATAGGAAACGATTCCACCTCCCTTAGGTAAACTATTGGTAATAATTGTTTTATTCTTGACTGAAGAATTATAGACAACTTTTGAATACTCCCAATTCTTATTTTGAACCGATTGTCCATACAAGTTCAACGAGAGAAATATCAGTAAGAGAGTAAAATACTTTTTCATAAAATCAAAAAGGGTTACACTTTACAAGTATAACCCTTTTACTTTGATATTGCTCCCCTTTCAGGACTTGAACTTGGATAAATTAAAAACCTCACGCAAAACCTCACGCAAACCTCACGCAGAAACTAAAAAGGACCCACGATTTAACGTAAGTCCTTGATTTTCATATAGCGAGACCGGGATTTGACCTAAATTCAGGGGGTATTTTCCTCACGCAGTGTGTTGATAGAAAATACAATTGTTTTATCCAATTTGACTCCCCTTTTCGACGAAAGATGGGATTAAAATTTATTAATTGATATATCTACTATAACACTAATCTTCTCACAATCGCTGGTGTAAACACACAACCTTTCCTTGTTTTATAACCATTTTGGTTGAGCTCATTTGATATATGTGTGTAGTTGATATAACCATGTTTCATTTGAAAGTGTTCAATAAACAAACGTGCCATTTTCCAATTCTCGTTTTCAAGTCGGTTATTGACAATACATTCAACACCCCTCATTCTTGCCTCTTTAGTTAGGTTTTGGGGTGACCCCAACTTTACACCACGAGCACGTAATGCCGATAATCCATTCTTGGTTCTATTTGAAATGAGTTCCCTTTCCCATTGAGCTACACTACCAAATATCCCGAGTGTAAGTGTATTCAATTCAGGTAATTCAATACAACGTAGTTTAACACCCTTATTTCGAAGGGTGAATAGAAATTCAACCTCACGAGATAATCTGTCTAATTTGGTGAACAATAATGTGTAGCCATGTTTAATGCACAAGTTGGTAGCATAATCCAATTTGGTTCTTTTGTTGTTCTTGCCACTTTCTTGTTCAATGACCACTTCAATTAGATTTTCACCTGTTGATTGAATAAATTGATGAATTCTCGATTGTTGTTCTTCTAAACCTAATACTTGTCTTCCGGTGCTTGTTCGAACGTATGCGATGTAATTTTCCATGTTTTTTCGTTTTGGCTAATATAACAGCCATAACTTAACATGCCATAAACGAGGGTTTAAGATTTGCAAACTTTAGCGTTTTGCTAGAGGTTATACTAGCCAATTCCTCTTTTTGTTAACTTCTTTAGTTAAAGAAAAATAATTACCCCCACTCATCATCATACACTTCAGTATTTGTGTCAGGGTCAAATTCTGTTGTATCACCTTCGAAGTATTCAACATCGACATCATAAATTAACTGATACTCTATCAAACCTCCAATGAATGCACTCATATCTTCAATACTTCCTGACAAGCCAATCTTTTGGACATCCAAACCATATCTTGTCATCATGTTCTTTAGAATTCGATGAACAAATTGGTAACTCTCACTATTCAGAATACTTTCATTAAGTTGACTACCTCTTGCAAACGTGAATACCGCTATATCTTTCCTTGAATTATTTTCCATAGTGTTTCTTGTTGATTAAATAAGTTTTGATTACTTGTTCTTGCTCCATTAGCGAAACGACTTTGCTTGCAAGTGTTCGCAATTGCTGTTCTGTAATTACAATCTTTATAGGTCGTCTAGATTGTTTTTGAATTAAGTCGTTAAATTTCATAGTTATCTCCTTTTAATATAAATATCCAACGTGTACAACAAAGTCTTCCAGATTGTCTGCAATTGCAAAATAAAAGGGTTATTTCACGAATGGGTCAGTATTTCACACATCACTTTAGGGAATATTCCTTTTTGTGTATTTCTTGATATAACTACTATTATCGAAAGCTGTGAAATACATTGAAAATAACATGTGTGATTTTCGTTGTCGAAGTCAATCTCCAAAGTCTTACGGCAAAACATGCTTCTATTTATACTTCCGGGAATATTCCTTTTAGTTAATTTTTGGGAAGGGGGACGAGCGGAATGAGGGGGTTGGGTTTGAAGTCGTGAGACTTCGTCAACGTTCGTTCCACTCACTTCCCAGTTGAGGTCATTATTTGTTTAATAACTTTTTCAGATAAAAAATTCGATGTTTTCTGATTTCCAGGATTGAATACTCATCAAGGCTAGATTTATGTATTTTCATTACTTCCGGAAGTTGTTTAATATTTGATTTCAATACTAATTGCAAGAATCCAAACCAACCAGCATCCCTCGCAAGTATTTTGCAGTTATTTACATACTGCAAATCTTCTTTGTCTTCCAGTTTATTACTATCGATTTTTACTAATTCTTTAAAATTTTCTAGTACAATAATATCTTCATCTATATTTCTTGTTTCAACTTGAATTTCATCTTCAGTTTTATATTCTAGTATAGTTTCAACTTTACTTTTAACTATATCTTTTTCTTTAGTTATAGATTTATCTTTAGGTAATTCTGGGTTTGTCGTTTTACCCAATGGGTTGTTTTGGGTAGCATCTGCTTCTTCTCTCAACTTTTTAGCTGCTTTTGCTTCAACCCCTTTTCTTGAAATACTTGCATTATGAGCACATTTATCTGCATATACCTTTTTATTATGCTCTAAAACCGGTTTAATTATGAACATGAAAACCTGTGATTCAGATTGATTCATTTCCAGCAATTCATTTCCAAGAAGGAAATTGTAGCTGTTCAACATTACATTATGAAATTGCTTTGGTTTCATTGTCGCAAATAATTCATACCACTCTAGTTTCATAAAAAATCCCTTGGGACTAAATAAATTTTCTTCGTTTTTGTTTTCCATTGTGTTCCATTTTATAATAAATACTTCAAGAAAATTCAAAATCCAAAGTGGCTACAAAAAATACGGCAAGTGGGACAATTTTGTTAACTGAACAGATATTTATTTATAAAGAATTGATATGAGAACAAAAAAAGACAACAACAAAACAGAATTCGTAAGATTAAGAATTGATACAATCGAAAAAAATAGACTTGAAAAATTATGCAGCATGACTCGCCGTCAAAAATCTGATATAGTACGTGAATCCTTATTTGAACTTTACAAGTTAAAGTACCCAGAATGTTTGAACTAGCAAATGCTCCGCATGGAACATACTAGCAAATAATCAATTTTATTAGCACCACCATTTTTTGAAATCCTGGACGAAATTGCCCAGGATTTTTTTTGCGGTATCGTCGCTTATATACCCCCCTTCATATATACGTATATATAAGAACGGATACATACACCTCCTTCCTGCGGCACTTCCTGCCGGCAGGGGGTAGTTAAATTAAACACTAAAACTTGAACCAAATCTATCAATTGCTTCATCGCTATACCTACTTGGGAACTGTTTGATGTAGGATTGAGTAATTTGAATGGATGCATGACCCAAAGCAAAACTTATTTCCTCAACCGTTGCACCAGTACTTAACATGTAGTATGCAAAACTGTGTCGGCTGACGTGTGATGTAATTTTTTCAACTCCAATACGGTTAGCAATTCTTTGGAGTCTACCATTATACTTTGTTCTTGCTCGATGTAAGTTGTACAACTGGTCTTTGGTTAACTCCTTCTTATCCATAATCCTTAAATCCTTAAAGTCTTCAGAATTCAGATAATCAAAAACCAATCCCTTGGGTTTAGTACCCATAATGTCACACATTGAATTGGCTACCTGCTTTTCCACTCGGTAAATTACCTCCTTTACAACCTTTAACCTTCTGGTATTATCTTCGGTACGGTCTTCCTGTAAGAATTTTTGAAATTGCACCAAATCGTCAATGGTTAAATCTTCCAATGGTTTTTGATGTGATTCAACACAAATTAGTTCTTCAAGTTCATAACCTTTCAAATCAATATCTCCTAGTGTATTTGCAATCTTAGCAGCTTCAAATTCAGCAGAATAAAAATACCCCAACATTTTAGCAGCTTTATAACTGAATGGTATACTTATTTTTTTACCATTCTTCTTGACTATAAATTCAATTCTACCCTTTACAAAGTGTTTGTAATTCAGAAGTAAAATATCACTTACCCTCAAACCACTTAAAAAGAACTGAAACAAAAACTGGTGCTTCGCATCGATTGTCTTATCAGTTTTTCTAACTGACTTATATGAATAGTTTATCAACCTTTCGATTTCTTCAGGGTAAAGCATTCTTGGTTCAACAATGTCAAAGTCCTCTACACCAGCAGCATAATGAATGGTTTTTATCTCCTCTTTCTCTGGATTCAATTGGTTGTACTTTTTAACAAAGGTTTGAATTACAATTACGTAGTTGAAGACTGTTTTCGTTTTTTTGGTAATTGCACTATCCCTGTTGGAATATTGCCTTTTATACACCCATTTCTTATAACCTGCGATGAAATCTACCTTTCGTAATTCTTCAAAAGTTAATATATCCCTACCCAATACTTCCTTTGTGTATTTCTGCAAGGAATTGATTACAGTAGTGTACTTAATTTTAGTCCCTTCATTGCTATAATTCTTATCAAGGTAGTCCTTTGCAAATTCGATGAAGCAATCCCTATTGGTTTTCACTGCTGTTTTATTGGCAGCTAAAAATTCAGCCTTGTGTTGGTTCAGCAGGTAGTTAATCTTTTCGTACTCAATTTCATGATTAACCTTTACCTCCTGATTTTTCGCATCCCAGTATTTTAATGGTATGGATACTTTAAGTGAATCCCTACTGATTGCCACTCGGTTGTCATAAACAGCCTTATAAATCGTTCCAATTTTGGAATTGCTTTTTGATTTACGTAAGAAGAAAAACTGATACATGTTGTTTATTTTCTAATTGAGAATAAATTGTTATTGGTTGGGAATTCATTGCAGGATAAACATACCTTAACACGCTTTACACCGAGATATTTTAGGGCGTAGTATCTTTTCAATCCTTTTACAATCATGAATTCCTCATTTACTAGCAATGGTTCATGTAGTTCGCCATGTTTAATTTTTTCTGCGATAGCTACAATATCCCTTAACTTAAATTCTGGCAATGTTCTTGGTAACCTCAACTTATCCAACGGCATATCCCTCAAATTGTCATCAAACAACTGATTCAACACAATAGTCGTTTGACCTGTGTCACCGGTTATAAAATGTTTGCTGAAGTGATTCATTGCCAAACTAATCCTGCAGCACACTTGGCTAATTTAACAGCAAAATGTACTAACAGGCGCTAGAAATGTAAAAATGCGGTTAACCACCACCGCAAGGATTGAATGATTAAATGTGACCTACTAACTCTTTTTTAGATGCACTCACCTTGACAACCTTTTTTGTTGCAGTACCGAATAATCTGCTGGTCATTTCAGGTTTGTAATTATCAATGGCTGTGGCGACATTTTTACTGGCCTTTACAACCAACTTATTTTTTTCTGCATTACCTACAAATTTTCGATTCATAATTGTAGCAGCAGCCGCAACATCACCTTTCATGGATATATCTACAACCAAATCATTTTCCTTTGTTGTAAGAAAAATTGGAATTACAGAAGCGGCATTAGCAACGTTACCCTTTTCCTTGTAATTGACAATAAAGTCTTGTAGACTTTGATTATTGATGTAGTTAGAGCACTGAAGATAAATTTCTGACATCAACCCATCGCTATCAACTTTTCCAATGGGAAACATGTTTGTATTCACTCTATCCTTTTCCCATTTAACAAACCACAAAATTTGCGTGATACTGTCTGGCAGATTATTACTAGCCTTTCTTTCTGTTAATGAATCCGAATTAGGTGTAAATAAGGTTTGTTTGTAAACCAACCCGGTTTCTTTTTGAACGGCAGCAATAACCTTGGATGGCAACTGTTGAGCAATACCACTTAAATATACCTCCTTCACACTAATGAAGTAGTTTGTAAAGGTTTTGGCACGATTCTGGGTATACGGTTTAATCTTCAAAGCGGTTTTTAAGGCATAAACTTCAAGAGCTTTTTCATTTGTATACAACTTGCCATTTTCGTCCTTTTGTGTAAAGGTGCAGTTATCAGGTTGATAAAAATATACCTTGGCCTTATCTTTTTCCTCTTGAAGATGTAACATCATTTCCTCTTCTGCATCATCAAAGATTACGATACTTTCACTTGTTGCATCAGGTAATTTGAACGCTTTCGTCTTAACCTTATCTAGGTTTTCACCATTCTTAATTGTTTTTAAGGCATCTTTGGGTGACATTTTCATCTCCAATACCTGTTTGGTAATTGCTTGAAATTCCTCTTTTTGAATTTTTTCAAGAATGCCATTTACTGATGTTACATCAGCATTTCGTTCAAGTAACCACTGTGACAATGGAAATGGAGTAGCATCGTTTTTCAAAATATCCTCCACCTGTCTTAATGTTTTTGCATCCTTGTGTCGGTATTGAAGTCTTTGGGCAATGGATGCGTATCTATCATATCCAGCACCACTTTTTTCGCCCTGTTTTTTCCCAAAGGTCTGAAATGAAATCAGAAGCTCATTTCTTCTGTCCATCCAAGTTTTCTCACGCTTTTGATTTAAGGATACTCTATTAGCTACTGTTGTTTCCAAGTCGGTTTCTCGAACAGGCACATCCAATAATGTTCCTAATTCAATGGCACCAAAAAGACAACGATAACCATCTAAAGCAACGTTATCCTTTGAAAGAGTAATTGGGGTCATAATCCCATTCTCCTTAATATCTTCTAAAATTGACGCAGTTTCAATCTCGTAGACTGAAAGTAATTCTGCTGGAATTGATGCTTTTAATTCCAAAGCGTTTTTATATTTTTGTGACATAAAGTTGTCATTTATAAGTTTGATAATTTTTAATAACGGGGTGATGTTGTTACAGCAACAGCACCCTTTTTTGTTTCGCAGCACCTAGTGCCAAACAAATACTTTACTGGACTTCTGATTTTTGATTTCATTTGCTTTAATTATAAAATTTCGTCACACCTTTTTTAGATTTCATTTCTAAAATGCTCTGCCATTCTTCGTAATCATACAATTCAACAGCAGCCAAATTTTTTGTTTCATCTAAATCAATGACTACTCCAAATGATGCTCCATCATTATTTGCAATACAATGACGATACTTTGTCGTGCATAAATAATTTAAGACCATCATCGAAAATTCATGGCCGGGAGTTAATTGCATTTCCATAGCAAGTACAATATCTGCTCCCCAGATGTGATGCAAAATCTCCAAATGCTCACGTTTGCTAACCACATTATAGATTGGTAAAAATTCCTCATTGTCTGTTTCAAAGGCAATGAAATTGTCTAATCCGGATTTGGTTTTTACCTGCACCAATACTCCGATTGTGTTCGTTTGTCCCATGTTGTTTGTTTTAGGGTTTGAAAAATTGTTTACTGATGCCTTCGCTTTAATTTTTTGTGCTTGAGCAGTTCTCTTTTGAGCCATTGCAGCTCTTTTTTGGTTCTTCACCTTTCTTTTTTGAGCGTTTGAAGCTCTTGACGTTTTTGTTGCCATTTTATTTGATTTAAGTTAAATTCGTATCACAATATTTTTGTGATATATTTTTGCTTCAAAAAAAAAGGTACTAACCTTTTCCTTGAAAAAATTTGAAACTTGATAAATCTGTTTTGCCTTTAGAAGCAGACAATGCCATTCTTAAAGAATCAGCTATAATCATGTTCATATATTGATATAGTTGAGCTTTTGCCTTTTCAATTACATCTTGTTTTTTTTGAACTTCAGATAAAGAAGTACCAAACTTATCTAAATCACCCATATATACCCTAACCTCATTCCGTTTAAGTTTAGGACTAAAAAATGGTGCTCTAGCAGTTAAATAAACTTTAATTCCATTTTTTTTCTTTCTCGTTACCAACGCAAATTTTGGAACAATAGTTAGCTGACATCTTAATTGTGTAATAATAGTCTCAAATAAAACCAAATCTTCAAAGGCACCTTTATGCAATTCTAGCAATTCACTGTACTTTGCTTTAGCAACATCCAATTCAGTTTGAAGTAACTCATACTGCTTTTTGATATTCTTGGATGCATTGGGCGCAACAGTTGCTGGCTTCTCATTATTAAGGAAACGTGCAAAAGCATCGTCTTGACCTTTTTTACCGGCCAAACCCAAAATGACACCATTTAATATGTTTTCCTTCATAAAATTTTAAATTGACAATGCAAAGGTAAGTAAAATATTTAGTATCACAATTTTTTTGTGATTTTTTTTAACTCTTTAAGGAATATTCCCTTTTGTGTAGTTAAACGTGTGCTGCAAAATGTGCTGCAAAAGTCCGTTTACTACACACCTGCAACACACCAAAACCTCATTTCAGGTCTATTTGGAGGGGAAATCGGGTCGGTAAAGGAGTAGAAGTTTCCTAAACTTTTGATACAGGTTCGATTCCTGTCGGGACTACAACACTTCCAAG
>Ga0315900_10003190_pt1 | contig 24233 bp, 23 predicted proteins | sample LakEriMetagenome_FD_203521 | JGI IMG/M metagenome (GOLD analysis project Ga0315900, IMG submission 203521) | Freshwater fungal communities from buoy surface, Lake Erie, Ohio, United States - Buoy 12 MA114 | ecosystem: Environmental > Aquatic > Freshwater > Lake > Lake biofilm | place: USA: Lake... | reverse complement strand
TCCGCCGAGGCGCGTTATTTCCGCGCTTGCGATGAACCGGTTTCCGATTCCCTGACGCAGATAGTCGATTCTCATGTCGATCGTTCCCATTCGGGCAAATCGCTCGACGATCGCATCGGCGCTTTCGTGGTCATGCCTCGCGGCAATTCCCACCATCAGCGCGAAGCTGCCCGCCGCATCGAGGGCGGTCGCGATGACTCCCCCATGCAGCCGGCCGTAGAGATAATGGCCGACGAGGTCGGGCCGCATGTCGAACACCAGGCGAGGCACCCGGTCATCACCGGCAAGCTCGGCTTTGAGACCCAGCGTGCCGTTGAAGGCGATCCGGCGCTCGTAGAGATCGCAGACCGCCGCTTCGACGGCCGCCTGCTCTTCACGGTTCCGGGCTTTTCGCGTCGATGAATCCGGGGTCGTCATCACGGCTTCGGCGACTCGCGGCGTGGCACAAGCAGAGGGCGTCCGTCGCGATCGAATGGCACGCCTAGCGTCCCTTGAACTGCGGCGGGCGCTTCTGGAGGAAAGCGGCAACGCCTTCGCGGAAGTCTTCGGTCTGCCCAGCCTTGACCTGCAGATCGGCTTCCAGCTCGAGCTGCGTGGCGAGATCCCGCTGGTGGCTGTCGTTCAGCGCTTCCTTGATCATCGCGTAGGCGCGCGTCGGCATCGACGCGAGACGCTCGGCCATCTCGCGCGCCTTGGGCAGCAGGTCGGCGTCGTCGTGGACCTGCCACACGAGACCGAATGCCTGCGCATCGGTCGCGCTGATCCGATCGGCGAGGATCGCGAGCGCGCGTGCACGGACGTCACCGACATAGCGGGGCAGGAACCAGGTGCTGCCGGCATCCGGCACGAGGCCGATCTTCGAGAAGGCCTGCAGGAAACTCGCGGAGCGTGCGGCCAGAATGATGTCGCCGGCCATCGCGATGCTCATGCCAGCTCCTGCGGCGACGCCGTTGACCGCGCTGATGATCGGCTTGGGCATCGCGCGCATCGCGAGAATCACCGGGTGATAGCGCTCGCGAAGCGTGGTGCCCGCGTTACCGGTGCCACCCGATGAGGAGGCGAGGTCGGCGCCCGCGGAGAATCCACGGCCGGCACCCGTGACGATCACGGCACGGACGGCGGGGTCTTCGCTGGCGGCGGTGACGGCTTCCCGCAACGCGAGCATCAGCGCGGTGTTCAGCGCATTGAGCACATCTGGCCGGTTGAGCGTGATCGTGGCAACGGCGCCGTCGACCTGGTAGAGAACGGGGGAGTCGGACATCGGGGAATCCTTGTCGGGTTGGAGGATGTCGGGGAGGGCGGACTTCAGGCGCCGCTCTCGGTCGGCGCCGCGATGTCGACAAGCAGCCGGCCGGGTGAAACCTGCTGGCCGACGGCGACGCCAAGCTCGGTCACCGTGCCGTCGATCGGCGCCTCGATTCGGTGCTGCATCTTCATCGCCTCGATGGCGAGCAGCAGCTGGCCGCGCTGGACCTTGTCGCCGGGCTGCACGGCCACCTTCACGACCAGCCCATGCATCGCGCAGTTCAGTCGTCCGCTCGCGCGACGCTCGCCCTGGCTGCCTGCATGCGTGATGTCGGAGAAGCCGGCGCAGACGCCGAGTGCGTCGAGGTGACCCCCTTCGCGGGATCGGCTGAAATGGACACGCTGGCTCAGTCCGTCGATCGAGGCCACGACATCGCCCTGAGGGGGGCCGTCGAGCTCGATCAGGAACCGCTGGTCATCGACTTCGATCGTGAAGCGCCCGGGGGAAGCGCTCGCGATGCGCATGGCCTTGCGCTCGCTGCCGACCGACAGGCCGATCGGCCAGGCGCGCCCGCCGGCGGAGCCGAAGTTGGCGAACTCGCCGTAGGGGCTGCCCTGGTGTCTGGCGAGGCATGCGGCCGCGAGCGCCCACCAGCGGGCATCGGGTTGCGGTCGGTGAAAGCCGCCGGCCGAGGCTTCGAGCCAGCCGGTGGACAGTTGCGCCTTCGCGAAAGGCTCGGCTTGCAGGCACGCGATCAGGTAGTCGCGGTTGGTCACCACGCCCAGCACCGAGGTCTCGCCCAGTGACGCGACCAGGGCTCGACGGGCCGCGTCGCGCGAGGGCGCGTGCGCGATCACCTTCGCGATCATCGAGTCGTAGTGGGGGGGCACGACCGGTGCATCGGCCAGGCCGTGATCGATGCGGATATCGCGCCCCGCGGGAAGCCGGCAACCGACGATCTCGCCGGCCTGCGGGATGAAACCTGCCCAGGCATCTTCCGCACACAGCCGGGCCTCGATCGCGTGGCCCTGCCAGCGGATCGCATGCTGTTCGAGCGGCAGGCGATGACCCTGGGCGACCTCGAGCTGCCACTGGACGAGGTCGAGGCCGGTGATCGCCTCGGTGACCGGATGCTCGACCTGCAGACGGGTATTCATCTCGAGGAAATAGAATTGCCCGTCTGGCGCCAGCAGGAACTCGATGGTTCCCGCTCCCTCGTAGGCGACCGCTCTCGCAAGTGTGATCGCGGCCTGGCCCATCGCATCGCGCAGCTTCGCATCGACACCCGGGGCGGGCGCTTCCTCGAGAATCTTCTGGTTGCGCCGCTGCGTCGAGCAGTCGCGTTCGCCCAGATGCACGTAGTTGCCGTGGCTGTCGCCGAAGATCTGGATCTCGACGTGGCGCGCATCGAGCACCCGTCGCTCGAGCAGCAGCTGGCCGTTGCCGAACGAGGCGGCCGCCTCCTGGCGCGCGGCCTCGAGCAGTTCGCGCAGCACCGCCTCGTCGTCGAGGCTGTCGCAGCGGCGCATGCCCCTGCCGCCCCCGCCCGCTGCAGCCTTGATCATCAGCGGCGCGCCGACTTCGCGAGCCCGCCGCACCAGGGTGTCCGTGTCCTGAGCCTCGCCGTTGTAGCCGGGCAGGCAGGGCACGCCCGCGGATCGGGCGACTTCCTTGCCGGCAGACTTGTTTCCGAGCGCCGAGATCGATTCCGGCGAGGGGCCCACGAAGACGATGCCGGCATCGCGGCAGGCGCGCGAGAACTCGGCGCTCTCGGAGAGAAAGCCGTAACCCGGGTGGACAGCCTGTGCGCCGCTGCGCCGGCAGGCCTCGAGGATGCGATCGATCCGCAGGTAGCTTTCGGCGGCCGCCGGCGGACCGATCTCGACATGGGCATCGGCCATTCGCACGTGCCGCGCATCGCGATCCGCGCTCGAGCAGACGGCAACCGTGCGCAGCCCCTGGCGGCGAGCGGTCTGGATGATCCGGCAGGCGATTTCGCCGCGGTTGGCGATCAGCAGGGTGTCGAAGCGTGACATGGCAACGGTCGTTGTCATCGAGGCATGATGCCCATGGTCTTGGCGATGATGCCCATCATGACTTCGTCGGCCCCCCCGCCGATCGAGCCCAGGCGCGTATCTCGCCAGAAGCGGTTGACCCGGGTCTCCTCCATGTAACCCATGCCCCCCCAGAACTGCACGCACCAGTCGGCAACCTCGCGCGCGACTCGCGCGCCCTTTAACTTGCACATCGAGGCAAGCTGGGTGACATCGGTGCCGCCCATGTAGAGGTCGACCGCCCGGTGGAGCATGCTGCGCACTGCCTCGACCTCGGTCTGGAGCTCGGCCAGCTTGTAGTGGATGTACTGGTTGTTCAACAGAGGCTTGCCGAAGGCTTCGCGGTTGCGCAGGTAATCGATGGTTTCCTGGATGATGCGGGCGCTCGCGAACCAGCCGGTGGCGGCCCACAAACGTTCCTCCTGGAACTGCTGCATCTGGTAGACGAAACCCATGCCTTCCTCGCCGATGCGATAACGCTGCGGCACGCGGACATCGTCGAGGTGGATCTGCGCGGTGTCCGAGGCGTTCATGCCCGCCTTCTTCAGCTTGCGCGCCACCGACACGCCGCGGGTTTTCATCGGCACGCAGATCAGCGACTTGTTCCGGTGGGAGTTGCCTTCCCCGGTGTTGGCGAGCAGGCACATCCAGTCGGCCTGCGTGCCGTTGGTCGTCCACATCTTGCCGCCGTTGATGACGTAGTCGTCACCATCCTTGCGCGCGGTGGTGCGGATCGAGGCGACATCGGATCCGGCGCCGACTTCGGATACGCCGAGGCACGCGACGTAGTCCCCGCTGATCGACGGCGCGAGGAATTCGCGGCGCAGCTCGTCGGAGCCGAAGCGGGCGAGCGCGGGTGTGGCCATGTCGGTCTGCACGCCGATGGCCATCGGGATGCCGCCACAGTTCATGTGATTCAGCGCCTCGGCCGCGGCGATCGCATACGAGTAGTCGAGGCCGAGGCCGCCGTATTCGACCGGCTTGTTCACCCCCAGAAGGCCGAGTTTGCCCATCTGGCGGAAGACCTCGTGCGCGGGGAAGGTGCCCGCCGCTTCCCACTCGTCGATATGCGGATTGATCTCGCTGTCGATGAAGCGTTTCAGGGTGTCCTGCAGCTGGACGTGCTGCTCGGTGTAGTTCATGCGGAAGCTCCTGGATCGGGGGCGCGGCGTCAGGGGCGAGCCACGCCGAACTGCATCGGCTGCACCGTGCGGGCCTCGGCCTCGGCACAGGTGGCGAGCAGCAGGCCGAGCACCTTGCGGGTGTCGCGCGGATCGATGATGCCGTCGTCGAGCAGGCGGGCGCTCGTGTAGAGCGCTCCCGACTGGCGATCGAAGTTCTCGACGATGCGTTTTTCGAGGGCGCCGAGCTGCGCCTCGTCGACGGGCAGGCCTTTGCGCTTGGCGCCCGCCTCGGTGACGATCCGCATCGTGAGCGCGGCCTGCTCGCCGCCCATCACGGCCGTGCGGGCGTTGGGCCACGACAGCACGAAGCGCGGGCCGAAAGCACGACCGCACATGCCGTAATTGCCGGCGCCGAAGGACGCGCCGCAGTGGATCGTGATCGACGGCACGCTGGCGTTGCTCACCGCCTGGATCATCTTGGAGCCGTGTTTGATCATGCCGGCCTGCTCGCTTGCCTTGCCGACGATGTAGCCGGTGGTGTTCTGCAGGTAGACCAGCGGAATGCGCGCCTGGCAGCAGCTCTGGATGAAGTGGGTCGCCTTGTTGGCGCCTGCCGGATCGATCGGTCCGTTGTTCGTGATGATGCCCACCGGCATGCCGTGGATGCGTGCGTGCCCGACGAGGGTCTGCGGGCCGTAGTCGGCCCCGAAGACGAGGAAATCCGAGTCGTCGGCGATGCGGGCTATCACCTCGCGCATGTCGATGGGCTGGCGAAAGTCGAGCGGCACCACACCGGCGAGTTCCTCGGGGTCGAAGGCGGGGGCAGGGGCCTGCGAGTCGAGCGCGGACTGTGGGGCGATGCCGAGCCGGTTCCAGCCCAGCCTGGCGACCAGATCGCGCGCGATGCGCAGCGCATCGGTGTCGTCTTCCGCGAGATATTCGCCGACTCCCGAGATGCTGGTGTGCATTTCGGCGCCCCCGAGCTCCTCGTCGGAGGCGACCTCGCCGGTCGCGGCCTTCAGCAGCGGCGGGCCCGCGAGGAAGGCCTTGGCGCGACCACGGACCATGATCACGTAGTCGGAAAGACCGGGCATGTAGGCGCCGCCGGCGGTGGACGAGCCGTGGACCACCGCGATGACCGGCAGGCCGGCCGCCGACAGGCGAGCCAGATTGTAGAAAATGGCCCCGCCCTCGATGAAGCCTTCGACCTTGTACTTCAGGAGATTGGCGCCCGCCGACTCGATCAGCTGGATGTAGGGCAGCCGGTTGTCCAGCGCGACCTGCTGGCCACGAAGGATTTTTTCAAGACCCATCGCCTGGATGGCGCCTGCGTCGATGCCGGCATCGCTCGCGTTGATCACGCAGCGCACGCCGCCGACGAAGCCGATGCCGACGATGACTCCCCCGCCGGGAACGCTGCGCTCGGGGTCCGGGTCATCCAGGCAGTAGCCTGCCATGGTCGACAGTTCGAGCCAGGGGGCGCCCGGGTCGAGGATGCGGGCGACCCGTTCGCGCGGCAGCAGCTGGCCGCGACGGTCGAAGAGCGGCTTGGCGCGTGCCGAGGCGGCGCCGGTGCGCTGCTCAAGGGCGCGCAACTGCGCGACGAGTTCGAGCATGCCAGCCCGCTGGCTGGCGAAACGCTCGCCCTGCGTGTCGAGTTGGGATTCGAGGCGTGCCATGGGAACGGGGCGATCCTGATATTGAACGTCGTTCATTAATATGCTTTACTGACCGCGACAGGTCAACGAGCGCCGTACCGCAGATGCCCGCCCCCGCTGCCGAAGCCGCCATCGCGTCCGGGGCGCCACGCCCCCGCCGCGAGGGCCTGCCGCGGCGTCGCAAGGCGGCACGTCGCAGCGAAATCCTTGCCGCGGCGCGCGACTGCTTCTCTGCGCGCCCCTACGACGAGACGTCGATCAGCGAGATCGCCGCCGCGGCGGGCTGCGTCGAAGGCACCATCTACACCTATTTCCGGAACAAGCGCGAGCTCTTCGATGCCGTGCTCGCCGACTTCTTCGACCGGCTCGTGGCCGACGTGGAGCCGCGCATCACGCTGATCCACGCCACGCGCGACCGCATCCGGTTCCTGATCGAGCGACACCTCCGGATCGCCCTCGACGACCCGGGGCTCGGTGCGCTCGTGGTGCGCGAGGCGCGCAGCCCGGGCGCGTATTTCGGTTCCAAGCTCCACGCGCTGAACAGGCGCTACAGTCGTTTTCTGCTCGAGACGCTCGAGGATGGCGTGCGCCGCGGCGAGCTGCGGCCCGACCTCGACCCGGCCATGGCGCGCGACCTGGTCTTTGGCGGCCTCGAGCACTGGACCTTCAATGAACGCGGACGGCGACGCAGCTTCGATCCGGCGGCGGTTGCCGACCGGCTCGTCGGGCTGCTGCTCGACGGCTGGGCCTGCAGCGGCGCAACCGTGCCGACGAGCCTGCCATCCCGACGCATCGACCCCACCGAGGCAGGCCTCGAACAGAAAGGGAGCAGTGAATGAACGATCGCGTGGTTCGCATCGGTGGTGCCTCGGGTTTCTGGGGCGACACCGCGATGTCGGCGCCGCAGCTGGTGCGCGGGGCCGACATCGACTATCTCGTGTTCGACTATCTCGCCGAGGTGACGATGTCGATCCTCGCCGCCCAGCGCCTGAAGGACCCGGCGGCCGGGTATGCGACCGACTTCGTCAACATCACGATGAAGTCGCTGCTGCCGGAGCTGAAGGCCAAGGGCATTCGTGTGGTCGCCAACGCCGGCGGCGTCAATCCGCTGGCGTGTCGCGACGCGCTGGCCCGCGTCGCGCAGGCACTCGGCCTGTCGCTGAAGATCGGCGTGGTGCTGGGTGACGAGATTTCCGCGAGCGTGCCCGCGCTGCGCGAGCGTGGCGTGCGCGAGATGTTCAGCGACGCCCCGATGCCGCCCTCGTTCGTGAGCGTCAGCGCCTATCTCGGCGGCATCCCGATCGCCCGCGCGCTCGACGAGGGCTGCGACGTGGTGATCACCGGCCGCTGTGTCGATTCCGCCGTCACGCTTGGCGTGCTGATGCACGAGTTCGGCTGGCGGGATTCCGACTACGACCTCCTGGCCCAGGGCACCCTCGCCGGGCACCTGATCGAATGCGGCGCCCAGTGCACCGGTGGGCTGTTCACCGACTGGGATACCGTGCCCGACTGGGAGAACATCGGCTTTCCGGTTCTCGAGGCGAGCGCCGACGGGTCCTTCGTCATCACGAAGCCCGAGGGCACTGGCGGTCTCGTGACCCCGGCCACGGTCTGCGAGCAGCTGCTCTACGAGATCGGCGATCCGCGGGCCTATCTCGTGCCCGATGTCTGCTGCGACTTCACCCGGGTACGCTTCGAGCAGGTCGGCGAACACCGTGTGCGCGTCAGCGGCGCGCGGGGCAGGGTGCCCACCGACACCTACAAGGTCAGCGCCACCTTCGCCGACGGTTTCCGCAACATGGCGGTGCTGGTGATCGGCGGTCAGGATGCCGCAGCCAAGGCTCGCCGAACCGGGGAGGCGATTCTTGCGCGCACCTCGCGAATGCTCGCCGAACTCGGCCTGCCGGGCTACACCGAGACCCGGATCGAGGTCCTCGGGGCAGAGAACATGTTCGGGGCCGCTGCCCGAACCGATGCGCGGGAGGTCGTGCTGAAGATCGCGGTACGTTGCCCGTCGAAATCGAGCCTCGACCTGTTCGCGCGCGAGTTCGCGCCGGCGGGTACCTCGATGGCGCCGGGGACCACCGGTCTGATGGGCGGCCGCCCGACGCCCTCGCCGGTGATCCGGCTCTTCTCGTTCCTGGTGCCCAAGGCGGAGGTGCCGGTCGAGATCGATATCGAGGGTCGGCGCATGTCCGTCGTGCTGCCCCAGGGGTCGGCTGCGCCGCTCTCCGACCTGCCGCCCGAGCGGAGTCATCCGTCGGCCGACTGGCCTGCGGGTCCGCGCATCGAGGTGCCCCTGATCCGCCTCGCTCACGGACGCTCCGGCGACAAGGGCAACAAGGCCAATATCGGGCTGATCGCGCGTCGTCCGGCGTATCTGCCCTACCTGTCGTCGCTGATCACGCCGGAAAGGGTGGCCGCGTGGTTCGCGCACAATCAGCCTTCGCGGGTCGAGCGCTTCGACCTGCCGGGCTTCGATGCGATCAATCTGCTGCTGCACGATGTGCTCGGCGGTGGCGGGATGGCCTCGCTGCACACCGACAGCCTTGCCAAGGCCTACGCGCAGGTCCTGCTGACGATGCCGGTCGAGGTGCCGGCGGCGCTGCTCGCGGGCGATGCCCCCTGAGCGGCGCCTGCGAACGGATGGACCAGACGCCGCCGCAGGGACTGCTGATCGTCTGGTGGAGCGTCACCGGCGGCAGCGAGGCGTTGGCGCGCGCGGCCTTCGAAGGGGCCCTTCGCAGTCGTGCCACCACGGTTCGTCTGCTCGCTGCGCCGGATGTCGAGGCGGCCGATCTCGTGACGGCGGCGGGCCTGCTGTTCGTCACACCCGAGATGCTTGGCTCGATGGCCGGCCGCATGAAGGAGTTCTTCGAGCGGACCTACTACCCGCTCCTCGATCGGATCGCGGGCAGGCCATGCGCGCTGATCGTCTGCGCGGGCTCGGATGGCACCGGTGCGGCGCGGCAGGTCGAGCGCATCGTGACCGGTTGGCGACTTCGCTGGATCGATGCCCCGATGATCGTTGTCACCGGGGCTCAGACACCCGAGGCGATCGGCGCGCCCAAGCGCATCGACGGGCCGGCGCTTGCGAGAGCCTCAAGCCTGGGCGAGGCGATGGCCGAGGGGCTGGCGATGGGGCTGTGGTGATCGCCGGCCGGTGGCGCGATCAGGCGCGCGCGCTCACTCTTCGTCGGCCGTGAAGTAGTAGACGAGTCGCTCGCGCGGATTCAGCCATGCCAGCACCTGCGGCGCGACCTCCTCGGGATTCAGCGCCCGGGCGACGGTGAGGCCGGCCTGCTGCTCGTCGGCGAGCGCGACGAGATCGGCCTCTTCCTTGGGGCGCGAGGCGTCGTAGACGATGACCTTGGGCAGCAGCGGCTTGGCACCGGGGCTCACCGACAGCGCAAACCGGCCGTCGGAGAGTTGCAGCACGGTGCCGGGCGGGTACACGCCCAGCACCTTGACGAGGGCGGCGAGCACCTGAGGATCGAGACGCGTGCGCTCGTCGCGCCACATCTTTTTCAGGGCGTCGGCCGGGCGCATCGTGGGGCGGTCGGGCGATTCGGGGCCGCAGAGCCTGTCGTAGCGGTTGACGACCGCGACGATGCGTGCGGCCAGGCCGATGGCGTTGCCTCGGGCTCGGGCCGGAAAGCCGGTGCCGTCGAGGTGCTCGTGGTGGTCGCGAATGACGGCGAGCACGGTATCGGAAAATGCGCCGCTGGCCTGGGCGATGTCGACCCCCGCCCGGCAGTGGTCGCGGTAGGCGTTTTCCTCGACCTGGCTGCGCTGGGCGCTCTTGAGGATGCGCATCGGGATCGACAGCTTTCCCACGTCATGCATCAGTGCGCCGGTGCTGACGTCGCGAAGGGATTCCCCGCTCAGCTTCAGTTCCCTGGCAACCAGCGTGGCGAGCGTCATGCAGCTCAGCGCGTGCGAATGAAGTCCCTCGTTGCCCTGCTGGTCGATGAGATGCAGGAGCCCCTTGCGACCTTCGATCTGCGAGGCCACCGAGGCTGCGAAGCCTCCAAGCGCCGCCCCTGCCTGCCGGGGGTTGTCGCGCAGCGCCTTCAGGCCGTCACGAAGCACCTGGCCTGCCTTTTCCCACTGAAGCCGGGCGCGCGCGGCGCTCTCGCGCTGGCGGGTGAGCTTCTGCTCGCGTTCGCGGATCGGATCGGGGGCTGCGGGGGCGGCAGGCGGCGATACGGGATCGGGAATCGCCGGCGCGGGTTCGGGGGCTGTGGGAGCTACGTCGCTCAGCCCGGGGATCCAGTAGATGCCGCGCGAACCGAGTGCCCGCACCTCGCGCAGCTGCTTCTCGGTGGTGAGCTTGAACTTGTTCCGAAGGAAGGAGTGATCGACCCAGGGACGATCGATCCAGACGTAGACCCCGAGGCGCAGCTGGGCGTCGCCGAGTGGCTGGGGCTTGTCGCGATCGGTGGTGTCGGCCATGTTCCCCGGGCTTGCGGTAGGTTGGGCGGGCCTGGCGCCTCCGGCACGAATCGAACGTGCGACCCTCCCCTTAGGAGGGGGATGCTCTATCCACTGAGCTACGGAGGCCCGGCGCGATTCTACCGGAGCAGCGGCCAGGGCAGTCTTCCGGCTGCTACCGCCGGTCAGCGTTCGTCGGGGCGGTGTCGGCGGCATCCACCCGGGGGCGCCAGTCGATGATCGCGAACGCCGTTCCGTCGGCGGCCACGCGCGGGTCGCGATGCGCCGGCTGCCAGCTGCGCTCGTCGAGTGCCGGAAACAAGGCATCGCCCGGCACGTCACGCTCGATCAGGGTCATCAGGATGCGGTCGGCCCGCGAAAGGGCTGCCCGGTAGACCTGTTCGCCGCCGACGATGAAGATGTCCCCGTGCCGCGCCGCGCGGCCCGCGGCGATCGCGTCATCGAGGTTGCGCGCGACGAGGCAACCGTTGGCCCGCCACGCAGGATCGCGTGTCAGCACGATGGTGAACCGCCCGGGCAGCGGCCGCCCGATGGACTCGAAGGTGCGTCGCCCCATGATCAGCACGTGACCGAGCGTGGTCGCGCGGAAGTGACGGAGATCTTCAGGCAGGTGCCATGGCAGCGCGTTGTCGCGCCCGATCACTCCGTTGCGCGCGCATGCAACCAGGAGCGTGATTTCTGCTGGCGCGACGGGCGCGGCGCAGCCGACCTGCGCCACGCTCACACCGCCACCGGTGCCTTGATGTGCGGATGCGCCTGGTAGTCGACGATCGCGATGTCCTCGAAGCGGTAGCCGAAGATGTCGTCGGGGCGGCGCAGCAGTTCGAGGCGGGGCAGCGCGAAGGGCTCCCGCCCGAGCTGCTCGCGCGCCTGATCGAGGTGGTTGCGGTAAAGATGGCAGTCGCCGCCCGTCCAGATGAACTCGCCGGGTTCGAGGTCGGTCTGGTGGGCAACCAGATGCAGCAGCAGCGCGTAGGAGGCGATGTTGAAGGGGACGCCGAGGAAGATGTCGGCGCTGCGCTGGTACATCTGGCACGACAGCCGGCCGTTGGCAACATAGAACTGGAAGAACGCGTGGCAGGGCGCCAGCGCCATGCGGGGCAGGTCGGCGACATTCCACGCCGAGACGATCAGGCGCCTGGAGTCGGGATCCTTGCGAATGCGCCCGATGACCTCGGCGATCTGGTCGATCGTGCCGCCGCGACCATCCGGCCAGTGACGCCACTGGTGCCCGTAAACCGGTCCGAGTTCGCCTTGCGCATCAGCCCATTCGTCCCAGATGGTGACGCCGTTGTCGCGCAGGTAGCGCACGCTGGTGTCCCCCGAAAGGAACCAGAGCAGCTCGTGCACGATCGAGCGGATGTGCAGGCGCTTTGTGGTGACCAGCGGAAAGCCGTCGGCGAGCTCGAAGCGCATCTGCCAGCCGAAAACCGACAGCGTGCCGGTGCCGGTGCGATCGTCCTTGGGCGTGCCGCGCTCCAGCACATGCTGCATCAGGTCGTGATACTGCTTCATGACGTTTCTCCGGGGGAGCGCAGTGCGCCGGCCTGCAGGCCGCTGAAGCAGGCGAGGACCATCTGGTCGACGATCCGCGCGTCGCTCATGGCGCCACCCGCCCGCAGGAAGTCGAGCGTGGGATCACAGGCACGGGCGTAGAAGGCGTAGAGGATGAAGGCGTCGTCGAGTTCCGGGTTCAGGTCGCCTTCGTCCTTGGCCCTGCGGATCAGATCGCCGATGCTCTCGGACAGATTGAGCAGTTCGTCGAGATAGGCCGGAAAGCTCATCAGGCTGTCGCGCAACGCCTGACTGGTGGCAGGCAGGTGGGGTATGCCGCCCGCCAGGCGCTCGTCGAGGGTCCAGCGCAGCAGCGCCTCGAGGCGTGCCCGCGCGGAATCGGTCGCGGGCTGCTGCTCGAGGCATTCCCGCGTGCGCCGCAACAGTCGCACCATCACCGCGCCGACCAGCGCGTCCTTGGACTCGAAGTGACGGTAGAGGCTTCCCTTGGCGATCCCGACTTCGGACGCGATGTCGTCCATGGCCAGCGTGTCGTAGCCATGGCGCGCCAGCAGGCGGTGCGTGGCGTCGAGGATGGCCGCTTCGCGGATCTCGAACTGGCTTTCCCGGAAGGATTTGCGCGCGGGCACGGCGGGGGCCGGGGTAGGGGTCACGTTGGCTGGGGTGGGGCTGGGGGAGAGGGGCGCGCGACAGGCGTCAGCGCGCGGCGGGTGCCGGCGCCACCGGAGCCATGCCGAGCACGGCGGGCGAGGTTCGAGGCGGGGCCGGCAGCGATCGCTCGCGCCCGGCTTCGTCGAGGATGACCGCGTCGGGGCGCACGGCGCGCAGCCTGATGGATGGAGCGACCAGGTCGCCGACGGCGTAGGCGCGAAGCGGCTTGCCATCGACCACCAGCATGGCGCTGCCCCGCCGGCCGGCAGCCACGATGCCCGCGACCTGGATGGCGGCTGACGCGGGGCCCGCGACCGCGGGCCCCGCCGCGCTCGCGACTCCCGACTGGCCGAAGAGGGCAGCCACGGAGCGCGGATCGTTCATGGGCGTGCTGGTGACTGCCTTGCGCGACGGGCCGACCGGCGCGGTGGGCGACGCAACCAGCATCGCCCAGTAGGCGAGGGTTGCCGCGAGCACGGCGGCCGCGCCGAGCGTGGCGAACCAGGCGGGCCAGCCGATCGTGGAGAGTCTTGCCTTCAGGGGGCGGCGCATGGCGGGCGTGTCATGAATCCGCATCGAGGCGGCTGCTATCATTATTCCATGCCGTCGAACACCAAGGCCCAATTCATCGTCAACGAGTCCCGGAGCATGCAGCGCGCCGGCGGCTTCACGCTGATCGAGGTCATGGTGGTCATCGTGATTCTCGGTGTGCTCGCCGCGCTGGTGGTGCCGCGCGTGATGAACCGGCCCGACGAGGCTCGCGTGGTGGCCGCGAGGCAGGACATCGCCTCGATCATGCAGGCCCTCAAGCTCTACAGGCTCGACAATCAGCGCTACCCCGCGACCGAGCAGGGTCTCCAGGCGCTCGTGACCCGCCCCGCAAGCGGGCCAGCGGCGGCCAACTGGAAGGCCTACCTCGACCGCCTGCCCACCGATCCCTGGGGCAAGCCCTATCAGTACCTCAACCCGGGACTGAAGGGCGAGATCGATGTCTTCAGCTTCGGCGCCGATGGTGCGCCCGGCGGTACCGGCACCGATGCGGACATCGGTTCCTGGTCGCTCTGATCGGGGCTTCGCAGGGTTCACCCTGATCGAACTGCTGGTCACCATCGTGGTGATCGCGGTTGCCAGCACGCTTGTCGGCCTGTCGCTTGCGCCCGCCCAGCGACAGGGCCTGCGTGCCGACGCCGAGCGCCTCGCGCTGCTGCTGGCGGCCGCCCGAGAGGAGGCGCTGGTCCGCGGGCGTCCTGTGCGGCTGTCGGCCGATGCCACCGGCTACCGTTTCCTCTTCCTCGGAGACCGTCAGTGGCGATCGCTCGAGGGAGCGCCCTTCGGGCGGGGGCGCACCTGGGATGCGCCGACCGTGCTGACGCTGAGCCGCGCGGATGGCCGCCCCGAACTCGAATTCGGCCGCGAGCCGGTCGATTCCCCGTTCCTGCTCACGCTCGAGCGCGAGGGCTCGCGGATCGCGCTCGCCGGGGACGGGCTCGGGCGTTTCGAGGTTTTGCGCTGATGACCTGGCGGGAATGTGTCCCGGGTCGTGGCTGCCGGGGATTCACGCTCGTCGAGGTTCTCGTGGCGCTCGCGATCGTCGCGGTGGCGCTGATGGCGGCCCTGCGCGCGGTGGGTACCCTCACCGATTCGTCGTCGGAGCTTCGATCGCGCAGCCTGGCGCTCTGGAGTGCGGAGAATCGTCTCGCCCGGATCCGCATCGAGGGCGAGTGGCCCTCCCCGGGCAGGCGAAGCAGCCCATGCGATCAGGCGGCGGTCGTGCTGATCTGCGACGAAGAGGTCATCCAGACGCCGAACCCCTTCTTTCGCCGGGTGGAGGTCACGGTCTTCGACGAGGCGAGAACCCGTCGGCTCGCGCGTCTTACCGGTTTCGCGACCAGCGTTCCCTGAGGGGCTGCCGATGATGCGTCAGTCCCGGGGATTCACCTTGCTGGAGGTCCTGGTCGCGCTCGGCCTGATGGCGGTGCTCGCGCTGCTCTCGTGGCGCGGGCTCGATGCGGTACTGGGCGCGCGAGAGCGCCTCGTGAGCGCTTCCGGCGAACTCGGCGCGTTCTCGCTCGCGTTCTCGCAGCTCGAGGAGGACCTGCGGCGTTCCTGGTCCGTACGCCTGCTCGGCCTGCCGGTGCCCGCGATCGGCTTCGCCGTGGCTGCGGCCGACGAGGGCGGGCCGAGGATGCGGGTCACGCGCGAGGCGCCCGCGACGCTTGCCCCGGGCGCCGTGCAGAGGGTCGAGTGGCGGCTTCGGCAGGGCCGGCTCGAGCGCGGCTTCAGCGCGTGGGGCCCGGCATCCACGAGCCCGGTCCAGGCGACCGCTCCGATCACCTGGCAGCCACTCGTGGAGAACCTGCGCGCGATCGAGCTTCGCGCTTTCCTCGTGGGATCGGGATGGATCGACGCGAGCGCGCTGGCTGCGCGCGGCCTACCGCCCCCGGCACCGGCGCAACCCGGGGGGCCCGGTAGTGGCCCGACGGACCCGCTGGCTGTTCCGGTCACCGGTGTCGAGATCGTGCTTGTTCGAGCCGATGGATCGCGGGTTCAGCGTGTCTTCACCGTTCGTGACTGAGGTCGCGATCCAGCGAGCGCGCTGCCCGCGGCGCGGCTCCGGGCGGCGGGCGGCGGGCGCGCAGCGGGGGGCTGCGGTCATCACCGCGATGCTCGTGGTGGCGCTTGCCACCACGGTGGTGGCCACGCTGTTCCTGCGCGAGAGCGTGGCCGTGCGCTCGGTGGAGAATCGCCTCGCGCTGTCGCAGACCCGCTGGGTGGAGCGGGCCGCGGTCGACTGGGCCAAGGTGATCCTGCGATCGGATGCCGCCGCGGGATCGGTCGATCACCTCGGCGAACCCTGGGCGGTGCCGGTGGCCGAGACGCGTCTTGACGAGACCGTGACCGCGGGTGCGCGCATCGGTGATCAGCAGCGTCCCGCGACCCTCGCCGGGCAGCTCGTCGACGCTCAGAGTCGGCTGAATCTCGGAGCGCTCGTGCAGGCGGGGCAGGTTTCCGCGCCGCACCTGGAGGCAGCGCGCAGGCTCTTCGTGCTGCTCGATCTGCCGGAGAGTCTTGCAGACTCCGTGGCGCAGCGGCTGCTGCGAGGTCAGCCGCGTACGCAGGAGGGGCGAGTGGTCGGTGCGGAACTGCCCGCGCTTACCCGGGTCGGCGATCTCGCGCAGCTGCCGGGTTTCGACGCCGCCACGCTCGAGCGCATCGATGCCTTCGTCGTCGTGATTCCCACGGCCGGCGGAGCGCCCGCGGCGACGCGCGTCAACCTGAACACCGCGCCGGCGGAGGTCCTGGCGGCCGTGATTCCGGAGCTCGACCTGGCTGCCGCTCGGCGCTTCGTCGAGCGGCGTCGTGACACCTTCTATCGCGACCTCGATGACGCGGCGCAGCGGCTCGATGGCCGACCGGTGCTGTCGCCGGCACTGCTGGGCGTGGGCAGCGCCTATTTCCTGCTGCGTGGGGTGATACGCTTCGACCGCGTTGAGGTCGCGAGCGAAACCCTGCTGTCGCGTGCCTCGGGCAGGATCGAGATCGTATGGCAGCAACGCCTCTGAAGCATGGCCTCGTGTGGCTTCCTTCCCGCGCGGGCGGCGAGCGTGCGCTCGTCTCCGAGGCGGTCCTGATGGCCTGCGAGCCGGGGCAGGCACCCGATGCGCTGCAACCGGTTCGCTGCAGCATCGATGCGCTGCCCCGGATGCGCTCGGCGCTCCTGCTCGTCGACGCTTGCGATGTCTCGCTGCACGCGATCAGCCTGCCGCCTTTGTCCGGTGCGCGCCTGCTTCGTGCGTTGCCGAACCTGCTCGAGGATCGCCTGTTGCAGGACGCGAGCGCGTGCGCCTTCGCGCTCGGTCCGTCGCTTCCCGACGGACAACGGATGGTGGCCGTGATCGATCGCGCCTGGCTCGAGTTTGCCTGTGGTGCCTTCGAGCGCCGCGGGGTGCGGCTTGTGGGGGCCTGGCCCGCGCAGCTCGCCTTGCCTGCGGGGCCTGAAGGCGCGTTCGTGCTCGCTTGCGTGGGCAATACCGTCATCCTTCGTGCAGCGCCGTGGCGTTCGCTGGCCGGACATGCAGGCTCCGATCCCGCGCAGCATCTCGAGGCGCTCGAGGCGATGGTCGCGATCGCCAGCGTCGGCGACTCGCCCGCCGGCGCACCCGCCGGCGCGTTCGCCGGCGCACCCGGAACGCTTCACGCGCATGCGGCCGATGTCGCCTGGCGGCAGGCGCTCGAGAGCTTCGCCACGCGCCGCCGGCTTGGCATCGAGCTGCATCCCTGGGCGATCGATACTGGATGCCCGATCGATCTGCTGACGGCGCGCCCTGGCAGCGCAGGACGGCGGCGCCTCGCGGCGATCGACTGGCGCGCCTGGCGGCTACCGGCAGCGCTCGCCGCGGCATCCCTCCTGGTGTCCGTGTTCGGGTTGAACCTGCACTGGCTGCAACTGCAGCGTGAACGCAGCGCGCTTCGCGAACGTCTGGAGGCAACCTTTCGGGAAGCCTTTCCGCAGGCCCAGGTCGTGGTCGATCCACTGCTCCAGATGCAGCGGCTGGTCGGTGATCGCCGGGCCCTCGCCGGGCGCAGCGCCCATGATGACCTTCTGCCGCTGGCAACCCGCCTCGCGCGGGCGCTCGGTACCGAGGGCCTGGACGCGCTGGCGGGGCTCGACTATCGCGAAAACCGGCTGCGTGTGCGCTGGCGGGTCCCGCCGATCGAGCCCGCGCAGCGCGAGCGCATCACCCTCGCGTGCGCGCGCGCCGGGTTGGCGATCCGCTTCGAGCCCGATGGTTCGGCGATCGTGTCGCTGGGGGAATCGGCATGATCGAGCGTGCGATCGCGGCATGGCGCGGCGCGTCGGTTCGCGAGCGCCGACTGCTCACCGCGACCGGCCTGCTGGTGGCCGCGGCCGGTTTCTTCGTGTTGCTGGTCGAGCCTGCCTGGCAGGGGCGCATCGCGCTCGCCCGGGAGCTACCGGTGCTTCGCGAGCAGCTGGCTCAGATGGTCGCGCTACGCGAGGAACTGCGTGAAATCGGTCAGGCGCCAGCCGCATCCGACGGCGCAGGCGGGCTGCGATCCCGGGTGCCGCAGCTCGAGGCGTCGCTGCGGGCGGCGGGTCTCGAGCCAGCGCTGCGCAAGCTCGAGCTGCAAGGCGAGCTGATCGAGCTGCGTTTCGCCGCAGCACCGCACGAGGTCTGGTTCGGCTGGCTCGCCAGTCTGCTGGGCGAGATGCGGCTGAAGGTTGTCGATCTGTCGGTATCCCGTGAGGGGGCGCCGGGTCTCGTCAGCGCGCGCGTGGTGCTCGAGGCGCCACGGGCCTCGCGATGACCCAGACCGCGCGGGTATCGAGGCCGCCGGGGCGGACGCCGTCGACCGTACGCCGAGCGATCGCGCTTGTTGTCGTGACATCGATGGCGGCGCTCGTCTGCGTCTTCCTCGCGCTGCCCGCCGCCTGGCTTGATCCGGCGCTCGCGATGCTCTCCCACGGACGGGCGCGCCTCGTCGACACCGAGGGAACCTGGCTTCGAGGGCAGGGCCGGATCGTGCTTCTCGATGGCACTGCGCAGGCCGCCACGGAGCGCGGCTTCGCGGTACCGGGAACCTTACGCTGGGAAATCCATCCCGCACGCCTGCTGATCGGCGAGTTCGCAGGCATCGTCCAGTTGCCCGCGCAACCCAGGCCAGTGGCCTTCGGCGCTGCGCCGGGACGCGTTTGGTTCGATGCCGGCCGGCTCGACCTGCCGCGTACCGATCTCTCGGCGCTGGGCTCGCCGTGGAACACCATCCGGCCATCGGCGGCGCTGTCGCTGAGCTGGGAGGCTGTCGATTGGCGGCGCGGCGAGACGACCCCGCAGGGTCGGGTGCTCGTCGAGCTGCGCGATGTCGCCTCCGCGATGACGCCGGTCGCGCCGCTCGGCGACTATCGCATCGAGGCGCGGACCGGCAGCGGTGGCGGCGGGGTCGAGCTCGTGACCCTTGCCGGCGCCCTGCGACTCGCCGGTAGCGGTCGCTGGGACCCCGCATCGGGCCTGCGCCTGCAGGCTCAGGCCTGGGGCGAAGGGCCCGAACGTGCGAGACTCCAGTCCCTGCTCGGCCTGATCGGTCAGCGGCAGGGCGAACAGACCTTGATCAGGATCGGAGGGTAGGCGATTGCAGACTCATCGCGTGTCGGCGCCTGGCCGCAGGGGCCGCGGCGCCCCGAAACGCGGACGCGTCGCGGCCGCGCTCCTTGCGGCGGGCTTCTGGGGCCTTCCGCTCTCGAGACTCGAGGCGGCCGACCCGGCCGCCCAGGGCGCGCGCACGGTCGCCCCGTCGCCGTCGGGCCCGACGGCTTCACCGGGTACGGTTCCGGTCGGGGTCGCCCCGACGGGCGGCATCACGCTCAACTTCCGGGACGCCGACATCGATGTCGTGATCGCAGCCTTCGGCCACCTGCTCGATCGACCCTTCATCATCGATCCCCGTGTCAAGGGCAAGATGACCCTCGAGATGCCGCGTCCGGTGTCGAAGGCCCAGGCCTTCCAGTTGCTGCAGGCGCAATTGCGGCTGCAGGGTTTCGTGGTCGTCGACAGCGGTGCGATGTCGCGGGTCGTGCCCGAGGCCGATGCGAAGCTGCAGTCCGGCCCGGTCGGCAGCTCGCGTGCCGAGCTCCCCGGTGGCGAGCAGATCGTCACGCAGATCTTCCGCCTGAATTACGAGTCGGCGTCCAACCTGGTGCCGGTGCTGCGCCCGCTGATCTCGGCGAACAACACGATCACCGCCTACCCGAGCAACAACGCGCTCGTGGTGACCGACTACGCCTCCAACCTCGAGCGCATCGGCCGCATCGTCGCGAGCCTCGACAGCCCCGCGACCGGTGAGGTCGAGGTGATCTCGCTGCGCCACGCGCTGGCGGCCGATGTCGCGGCCTCGGTGTCGCGACTGCTCGACGATGCGCAGCGCGTCGGCGCCGGTGTCGCCATCGATCCCGGGCAGAGGGTCGCGGTCCTTGCCGATCCCCGGATCAACGCGCTGATGCTGCGCGCGGCCAGTCCTGCGCGCCTGAACCTCGCCCGCAGCCTGGTCGCACGACTCGATCAGCCGAGCGAGCAGCCGGGCAACATCCATGTCGTCTACCTGCGCAATGCCGAGGCCGCCCGGCTCGCTCAGGTGCTGCGCGGGGTGATCGCCGGCGACGCCGGCGGCCAGGCGGGGCAGGGCACGCTCGCGCAGGGCGTTTCCACGCTGTCGCAGGGCGCTCCGCTGCTGGGCACGGGGACCGGCGCCGGCACGACGACCGGGACCTCGACGCCCGCGACCGCGCCGCTCGCACCCTCGACGAACTCGTCGGCGCCGGTGTCGATACAGGCTGGCGGCGTCATCATCGCGGCCGATCCCGCGACCAATTCGCTGATCATCACCGCCCCGCAACCGGTGTACCGGAACCTGCGCGCGGTCATCGAGAAGCTCGATGCGCGACGCATGCAGGTCTACATCGAATCGCTGATCGTCGAGGTTTCGGCCGAGCGCGCCGCCGAGCTCGGCATCCAGTGGCAGTTCCTCTCGCAGAGCAGCGGCGGAGGCAGCTCGGTCGTCGGGGGCACCAACCTGCCCTCGCGCAACAGCGGCGGCAACATCCTCGATGCCACCGCGAACATCCTGTCGCTTGGTCAGGGATTGAACATCGGGCTGCTGCGCAGCGGCGCGGTGGTCGGCACGTCCACCGCCGCAGGGACCGTCGGCCCCCTGAATCTCGGGCTTCTCGCGCGCGCCCTCGAGAGCGGCGCCAACGCGAACATCCTCGCGACGCCCAACCTGCTGACCCTCGACAACGAGGAAGCCCGGATCATCATCGGCCAGAACGTGCCCTTCGTGACCGGGCAGTTCACCGCCACCGGGACCGGTGGGGCCGCGGTCAACCCGTTCCAGACCATCGAGCGGCGCGATGTCGGCACCACGCTGCGCGTGAAGCCGCAGGTTTCCGAAGCAGGCACGGTCAAGCTGCAGATCTTCCAGGAAGTTTCGAATGTCCAGGACCGCAGCCTGGCGGCAGGGCTGATCACCAGCCGGCGCGCGATCGAGTCCAACGTGCTGGTCGACGACGGTCAGGTGGTGGTGCTCGGCGGGCTGATCGAGGAGCGGGTCGAGGGCGGTGCGACGAAGGTGCCGGGGCTCGGCGACGTTCCCGTGATCGGCCAGCTGTTCCGCTACGACTCGCGCAAGCGCGTGAAGACGAATCTGCTGGTGTTCCTGCGGCCGGTCGTGGTGCGTGATCAGGCCGGCGCGCAGGGCCTGACCGCGGACCGTTACGACTACATTCGCGGCCTGCAGGGCGACTCCCGCCTGCCGCCGCACTGGCTGCTGCCCGATTTCCCGCCCTCCGACCTGCCGGCGATGCCCCAGCCTTCGACACCGGCCTATCGTCCAGGGGGTAACGCGGGGCCTGCGAGCCTCGCGCCCGATATCGATGCCGCGGCCCGTCGCGCGACCGCGGCACCGTCGGCGCCCGCGCCCGCCTCGGTGGCGCCTGCGGCGCCTGGCGGCCGCTGACCCCGATGGCTGCGGTTTCCCCGGCCCGCTTCGTGCCCTATGCCTTCGCGCGGCAGCATGGGGTGCTGGTGGCTGCGCAGCAGGGCGATGTGCTCGAGATCTGGATCGGACCGCAGACGCCCTTGTCGGCGATCGGCGAGCTCTCGCGGGTACTCGCCCATCGGCTCATCCCGGTGCGCAAGGACGCGGCCGAACTCGGCGCGGCGATCTCGCGTGCCTATGCGCAGCAGGAAGGCTCGGCGGCCTCCGTGGTCGACGAGGTCGAGAGCGACCTCGATCTGTCGCGCGTGATGCAGGACCTGCCGCGCATCGAAGATCTGCTCGAGACCGAGGATGACGCGCCGATCATCCGGATGATCAATGCGCTGCTCACGCAGGCGAGCCGGGACGGCGCCTCCGACATCCATGTCGAGCCCTACGAGAGCTACTCGATGGTTCGCTTCAGGGTCGACGGCACGCTGCGCGACATCGTCAGGCCTCGCCGCGAACTGCACGCGGCGCTGGTCTCCCGGATCAAGATCCTTGCGCAGCTCGATATCGCCGAGAAGCGCCTGCCACAGGACGGCCGGATCGCGCTGCGTATCGGCGGCCGTCCGATCGACGTTCGCGTGTCGACGCTGCCCACCGGGCATGGCGAGCGCGCGGTGCTGCGACTGCTCGACAAGGAAGCCGGCCGGCTCGACCTCGCCAGGCTCGGCATGAGCGAGGCGGCGCTCGCCGGATTCGACAGGCTCGTTCGCCAGCCTCATGGCATCGTGCTGGTGACCGGGCCCACCGGGTCGGGCAAGACCACGACCCTGTACTCGGCCCTCGGGCGACTCGATGCCGGCACCACCAACATTCTGACCGTCGAGGATCCGATCGAGTATGACCTCGATGGTGTGAGCCAGACGCAGGTGAATGCGCGCATCGACATGAGCTTCGCGCGCGCGCTTCGCTCGATCCTTCGCCAGGATCCCGACGTGATCATGATCGGCGAGATCCGCGATCTCGAAACCGCCCAGATCGCCGTCCAGGCCTCGCTCACCGGCCATCTGGTGCTCGCGACGCTGCACACCAACGATGCGGTGTCGGCGGTCACGCGGCTCATCGACATGGGCATCGAGCCTTTTCTGCTGTCGTCCTCGTTGCTCGGTGTCGTCGCGCAGCGACTCGTCCGCCAGCTCTGCGTGAAGTGCCGTCAACCCGAGCCGCTCGGCGGTGGCTGGCGAGCGGTCGGCTGCCTTGCCTGTAGCCGTACGGGCTTCTCGGGGCGAACCGGTGTCTACGAACTGCTCGTGGTCGACGACGCCATCCGGGCGCTGATCCACCGCAACGCGGGCGAGGGCGAGCTGCGCGCAGCCGCGGCGGCAGCCGGCATGCTCACGATGCGCGACGACGGGCGGCGATGGGTCGATGCCGGGATCACCTCGGCCGACGAACTCATTCGGGTGACCCGCGACTGATGGGCGCCTTCCGCTTCGAGGCCGTCGACGCCGAAGGGGCGACCGAGCGTGGCGTCATCGATGCCGAATCGGCGCGCCATGCGCGCGGCCTGCTGCGCGAGCGCGGCCTCGTGCCCCTCGATGTCGTGCCGCTTGCCGCGCAGGCGCTCGACCCGCGGCGCGGCTTCGTGGGCGGGCGGCTGCGCGCAGCCGAACTCGCCGTCGTGACCCGACAGCTTGCCAGCCTGCTCGCGGCCCGGCTGCCGCTCGAGCAGGCGCTGGGCGCGGTCGTCGAGCAGGCCGAGCGCGCGCTGGTGCGCGAGCGTTTCGCGGCCGTGCGTGGCGAGGTGGTCGGCGGCCAGACCTTCAGCCAGGCGCTCGAGCGTTTTCCGCGGGATTTCCCCGAGGTCTATCGGGCGCTGATCGCGGCGGGCGAGGCATCCGGCGATCTCGCGAGCGTGATGCTGAGGCTCGCCGATCATCTCGAGACCCGCACCGCGCTCGCGCAGCGTGTCGGGCTGGCCTTCACCTACCCGATCATCGTCGCGCTGGTGGCGATCGGCGTCATCGCGGCGCTGCTTGCCTACGTGGTGCCGCAGGTGGTCGGTGTTTTCACGCAGACGCGCCAGACGCTGCCGCTGCTGACCGTCGCGCTGATCGCGATCTCCGATGCGCTGCGCAACTGGGGCTGGGCCGGGCTCGTCGCCATCGTCATGCTTGCCGCGGGCGCGCGCGCGGCGCTGCGCTCGCCGTCGCTGCGCCTTGCGTGGCATGCGAGGCTGCTCGGGCTGCCGCTTGCCGGGCGGCTCATTCATGGCGTCCAGACCGCGCGCTTCGCGTCGACGCTGGCCATTCTCAGCGCGAGCGGCGTGCCGCTGATCCGTGCACTCGAGGCGGGCGCGCGAACCCTGTCCAACGACGCGATGCGCGCCAACGTCGACGATGCGATCGCCCGGGTTCGCGAAGGGGCGCCGTTGTCGCGAGCGCTGGGCGCCGGCGGGCGTTTTCCGCCGATGATGCTGCATCTGATCGGCAGCGGCGAGGCGACCGGCCGGCTTGCCGAAATGCTCGAGCGCGCGGCCGCCACGCTGTCTTCCGAGACCGAGCGGCGCGCGCTGGCCCTGACCACGGTGCTCGAACCGTTGCTGATCCTGGTGATGGGAGGGATCGTGCTGCTTGTCGTACTGGCTGTGCTGCTGCCGATCATCGAGATCAACCAGCTCGTGCGCTGATCGCCGCGGCGCGCGTCATAGCCGCAGGGGCGCCGCGTAGCCGGTGAGTTCGAGGTACCCGCGACCGATCGCGCGGCCGCCGTCGAGCACGCGGATCGCGCCCTCCCAGTAGTAGCCGCCGGTGCTCGCCCGCGCATCGAGCTCCTGGTCATCGAACAGCGGTTGCAGCTCCAGCGTTCGGCCATCGACGACAAGCCGCATCGCGACCGGGTAGCTCGCGCCACTGCGCGGCGACAGCCAGCGGCGAATCGGCTCGAAACGTACCTGCGAGGCCGCATCGGCGGCCTCGCGCCGGCGTGCGTGACTCCACAGCACGGACCCGTCGGTTGCGCGTATCCGGAAGGC
>Ga0315900_10003189_pt1 | contig 24233 bp, 22 predicted proteins | sample LakEriMetagenome_FD_203521 | JGI IMG/M metagenome (GOLD analysis project Ga0315900, IMG submission 203521) | Freshwater fungal communities from buoy surface, Lake Erie, Ohio, United States - Buoy 12 MA114 | ecosystem: Environmental > Aquatic > Freshwater > Lake > Lake biofilm | place: USA: Lake... | reverse complement strand
CGTGCCCGAGGTGAACAAGCTGCTGAAGCAGTTCGAGGACACCCGCAAGATGATGAAGATGATGGGGGACAAGACCAAGATGCAGAACATGATGCGCCAGATGCAGGCGATGCAGGGGATGAGGCGCTAGTCCCACAGGCGCCCCGCCTGTGGTGAGGGAGTGCCGAAGCCTTGGTGGAAATTTTGGTAGACAAACTATTTGTACGTATTAAGTACATATATTTGCCGTATAAAAATCCTTCCCCATGGACGCCAAGCTCACCCTCAGCTTTGATGCCGCTGTGGCCGAAAAGGCCAAGGCCTTCGCTGAGGCGAACAACATCAGCCTGTCGCGCTTGGTGGAGTTCATGCTCAGCAAGGTGACCGACAGCCGCTACCGCACCATCGACGAGCTGCCTGTCAGCGACTGGATCAACCAGGTGGCCGAAGGGGAGGTGACCTACGTGCGCAAGAACGCCGCCGAGCAGAACGTGAAGAAGGATTACCTGGCAAGCCGGAGAAAGAGCAAATGAGGAGAGGCTCACGCGGAGGCGCGGAGGACAATCTTGTTCCTGCATTCCTCCCCCTGCTCCGCGCCTCCGCGTGAGAACGCATTTCCCCATGCCCCCCGTCCGCATCTTCCTCGACGCCAATGTGCTGGTGACCGTGCTCTGCAACGAGTACCCCCGGTTCACGGCCTGTGCCCGGGTGCTGAGCCTGGCGGACGACCCACGCTTCGAGGTGTACACGTCGCCGCTGTGCCTGGCGATCGGGGCCCATTTCGCCGGAAAGAAGAACGGCAGGAAGAAGGCCCGCGAGAGGATCGCGTTGTTGGCCGGTAAGCTCCGCATCACCGCCATGGATGAGAAAGCCGTGCAACTGGCCGTGGCCAATCCCAAGGTGGGCGACCTGGAGGATGGCATGCAGTACTATTCCGCCGTGGCGGCGAAGTGCGGCCATATCATCACCTATGACCGTAAGGACTTCCACTTCGCGGAACTGCCGGTACTGGAGCCGGAGGATTTCCTGGTGCAGCATGTGGTGAGGAAGCGGTGACCGTTGAACCGGTGACCCAAGGCATGCGGAGGATCCGAGGCATTTCGTAGCCTTGTGGTATGGCGGATGTGGCCACCCATAAGCTTCTTGACGGCAAGCATTGCAGCGAGGCCGTGCGAGCCGAGATCGCCTCGAAAGCGGCGGCCGTGACCGCCCAGCGTGGTCGCGCTCCGCATCTGGCGGCTGTGCTGGTAGGCAACGATGGTGCCAGTCGCACCTACGTGGAGAGCAAGGTGAAGGCCTGCGCAACCGTCGGTTTCCGAAGCAGCCTGATCGAGCTGCCCGCGAGCACCACCGAGGCGGAACTACTGGACCTGATCGCTGGGCTGAACCGCGACCGCGACCTCGATGGCTTCATCGTGCAGCTTCCGTTGCCCAAGCACATCAGCGAGGAGAAGGTGACCCTGGGCATCGACCCACGCAAGGACGTGGACGGTTTCCATCCCGAGAGCCTGGGCCGGATGGTGCTTGGGTTGCCGGGGTTCCTGCCCGCCACACCGGCCGGTATCGTGGAGCTCCTGCGCCACTACGGCGTGCCCACCGCTGGCAAGCATTGCGTGGTGGTGGGGCGGAGCAACATCGTGGGCACGCCCATGAGCATCCTCATGAGCCGCAACACGGAGCCCGGTAACTGCACCGTCACGCTCACCCACAGCCGCACCAAGGACCTGGCCTCCATCACCCGTCAGGCCGACATCCTCATCGTGGCCATCGGCAAGCCCGAGTTCATCACGGCCGACATGGTGAAGGAGGGTGCCGTGGTGGTGGACGTGGGCATCCATCGCATCACGGACGCCACGAAGAAGAATGGGTTCAGGCTCGTGGGCGATGTGAAAGCCGATGAGGTCGCCCCGAAGTGCAGTTGGATCAGCCCCGTGCCAGGTGGCGTGGGGCCCATGACCATCACCAGCCTGTTGCTGAACACGCTGAAGGCGGCGCAGCGGGGTTGAACGACACGGTCAGTGTCGCACCTCGAACCGTCGGGTGACGATGCCTTGGACCGTCATGACCTCGAGCAGATAGACCCCATCGATCAGGTCGTTCACGTCCAGGACACCATTCTGCAGCGGGGCATCCAGGAGCTGGCCCGTGGCGCTCAGCACCCGATGCCCCAGGATGGGTTCCGTGCCGGTGACCGTTAGCGTGGCATTCGCCGGATTGGGGTACAGGCCCAGGGTTGGTGCCGTGCTGCCCGGAACGCTGGTCGTGATATCCGTGCTTACGGCGATCAAGTAGGTGCCGATATCGCCCGCCACCGATCGCCCGGTGATGTAGACCTGTCCGGCGCCCACGGCCATGTCGTTCATCGAAGCACCGTAGGTGAACAGGGCTACAGCCTGTATGCCGCCTTCCGATCCGCTCACCACCAGCAGGGGCGGCTCGCCTTCGCTAATGGCGTTGCCGATGAACCATGGACGACCGAACCCGTCCACCACCAGCTCGCTGGCGGTGATGCCCATGTCGAGCCCAAGGGACCAGATGGCGCCTCCTTCCACGGTCATGCAACCCCAGGAGGTGAACATGCTTTGCGCGAGCCAATAGAGCCTTGTGCCGTCCGTGGCCAATGCACGCAGGTACCCGGACGTGGGCAGGGACCACGTATCGATCAGATCGCCGGTTGTCCGGTCGATGCGAGCGATGGTGGTCCCGCTGCCCGCCAGTATCTCGTTCCCGATGATGACCGCATCCGTGAACATGGCCAGACCTGGATAGGACCTCGACCACAGCGGCCAGCCATCGGCCGTAAGGGCATGCAAGGAAGCGCTTACCGACGTGAGGCTTCGGACGGCGAACACGGTTCCGTCATCCACCAGAACCTTGCCCTGCAGGAAGAACGGTGCATCCTTGCCCATCCCGAATTTCCAGCTTGCACCCTGCGCTGTGGCGTGAAGGCTTCCCGTGGTGCCGTTCATCAAGCCCAGGTTCAGCTCGCGTGCATGGTACACGACGCCGCTGTGCGCGGCCAGGTCCGACGTATGCTCCACGTTCTGCAGATCGTCGGGACCAGGGGCCACACTGCCCAGTTGTGGCGGCGGTGTCGGGGTCAGTTCATCACCGTTGCTGGTGAAGGAGTAGAGCAGGTCGAACCGTGGACCGAACTGCTCCAGTTCGTCGTCGATCGTGGTGTACACGATACCTGTGAGCGGGTCCACGGCCACGTGATTGTCCGCACTCGTGAGGATGGTGCCCATGGGGTCCCCTTGACCAAAGGTCCAGGTCCTGGACCACACCGGGTTGAGGACCTGTTGGGCCTGGAGGCCTTGCATTCCCGCAAGGGCGAACACAACAACAAGGAAGGAGCGGTGGCACATGGGGTTCAGGGCTGGGGTGTTCCGGTGATGAGGTAGACGGTCCCGCCGCTCATGATCCCGGTGATGCTGAGCTTGCCGTTCACGAAGCACAGGTCCTCGATGCTCTCATAGAGCGTTCCGGACGATAGCAATTGCATGGCGGGACTGAAGACGGCCCAGTGACCCGTGCCCGGCGTGTTGGTGGCCGCCCATAGCCGTCCCTGATCATCCACCACGAGCTCCGGATCGCCCGTTTGGCCCGCAACGGTCAGGCTTCCCGATAGGCCTTGAGCGCTGCTCGGTGTGTAGGCGCCCACCGTCAGGTCGTTCCCGGAGCTACCCACCCAGTACAGGGTGCTTCCCACGGCGTAGAGCTTCAGCCCGCTCAGACCCAAGCCCGTCGGGTCGAAGGTGGCGATGAACGCGCCGGTGGTACGCTCGAAGATGGCAACCTGACCGATCGCCGCGCAATACACACTGTCGCCGATCACCGCCACACTGGTGAAGGACTCCTGCGCGTGTGTGGGGTCGCGCCACAGGATGTCCCACAGCATGTTCCCCTGGAGGTCCAACTTGACGATGTTCGCCATGCTGGAATCGGGGAGCACATGGGTGTCCGCTTCTCCACAGCCGTACACCCCTTCGTCCGTTACAAGAATGTCGTGGCCGGTGTCCGACAAATAGCCATTCCCAACGCTATGCTGGATATTGTGATCATCCAGGTACCAACTCATGTCCTGCGGTCCACCTGAGAGCGTAATGTAGTACATGATCCGATGGACCACACTGTCCCGGACGCTCATGTCCACGAGGCGGTCAAAGCTGCCAATGTGGAACCGTTCGGGATAGGAAGGAGCGATGTCCGTGCCGTCCGTCAGGAATGGATACATCAGCTCGTCGTTGGCCCCATCGTAATCGTTCAGTAAAGCCCAGGCATAGTGCCCAGTGAGCGGGTCACGCGAGATATGAGTGTTGGGGCCGCCTTCCGTGAAGACCCGCACCGCCGACCACTCCACATCCAGCGGCGGCAACTGGGCCTGGGCGTTCAAGGAGGCTGCCCAAAGGCAGGCTAGCAGGGTCCTGTGCATCGTGTGGGGTCTGTCAAGAGGAGACGTTAAGCCAGAGGTCCAGTTGCTTGTTTTCTGTGTCGACATTACCAGTCCGCAGATGCATGGAACCACGGCGGTGAGCGGTCACACCCTTCCCTCCTTGATCTCCTCCACCACCGCCGGATCCAAGAGGGTGGAGGTATCCCCCAGGCTCCCCAGCTCGTTCTCCGCCACTTTCCGCAGGATGCGCCGCATGATCTTGCCGCTGCGCGTCTTGGGCAGGCCGCTCACGAACTGGATCTTGTCCGGCTTGGCGATGCGGCCGATGCTGGCCACCACGGCCTCGATCACTTCGCCGCGCATGTTCTCCACGGCGATGGCATCGTCGGCGGGGATGGGCTTCTCGCAGACCACGTAGGCATAGATGCCCTGGCCCTTGATGTCGTGCGGGTAGCCCACCACGGCGCTTTCCACCACACCCTTGGCCTGGTTGATGGCGTTCTCGATCTCGGCCGTGCCGAAGCGGTGGCCGCTCACGTTGATCACATCGTCCACGCGCCCGATGATGCGGTAGCGTCCGTCGGCATCGCGTCTGGCGCCGTCGCCGGTGAAGTAGTAGCCTTTGTAGCTGCTGAAGTAGGTCTGGCGGCAGCGTTCGTGGTCGCCCCACGTGGTGCGCAGGATGCTGGGCCAGGGGAACTTCATGCAGAGCAGGCCTTCCACCTCGTTCTCGGTGATCTCCTTGCCCTCGGGTGTGAGCAGCACGGGCTGCACACCGGGCAGCGGCCACGCGGCGTGCGCGGGTTTCTCGTCGTTCACCCCGGCCATGGTGCTGATCAGGATACCGCCGGTCTCGGTCTGCCACCAGGTGTCCACAATGGGGCAGCGGTCCTTGCCCACGTGGATCTTGTACCAGTTCCAGGCCTCCTCGTTGATGGGCTCACCCACGCTGCCGATCACGCGCAGGGAGTCCAGCGAGTAGGCCAGCACGTGGTCCAGCCCGGCGGCCATCAGGCTGCGGATGGCGGTGGGGGCGGTGTAGAAGATGTTGACGCCATGCTTGTCAATCACCTGCCAGAAGCGGCCCGCATCGGGGAAGGTGGGCACGCCCTCGAACACCAAGGTGGTGGCGCCGTTCAGCAGCGGACCGTAGATGATGTAGCTGTGGCCGGTGATCCAGCCCACGTCGGCGGTGCACCAGTACACGTCGCTCTCCTCGTACTGGAACACGTTGCGGAAGCTGTAGTCGGTATACACCATGTAGCCGCCACAGGTATGTACCACGCCCTTGGGCTTGCCGGTGCTGCCGCTGGTGTACAGGATGAAGAGCGGGTCCTCCGCATCCATGATCTCGGCGGGACAGTGCTTGTCCACGTGCGTCAGCTCCTCGTGCAGCCACACATCGCGGCCTTCTTGCATGTTCACGCTCCAGCCCAGGCGCTCGGTCACGATCACCTTCTGCACGGTGGGGCAGGTCTCCAGCGCTTCGTCCACCACGCGCTTCACGGGGATCTGCTTGTGTCCACGGTTCAGGCCGTCGCTCGTGAGCACCATGGTGGCCTGTGCGTCCTGGATGCGGTCGCTCAGACTCTGTGCACTGAAGCCGCCGAACACCACGCTGTGGATGGCCCCGATGCGTGCGCATGCCAGCGTGGCGATCACCAGCTCGGGCACCATCGGCATGTAGATGCAGATGCGGTCGCCCTTCTTCGCGCCGTTGCGCTTCAGCACGTTGGCGTACTGGCACACCCGCTCGTGCAGCTCGCGGTAGGTGAGGCGTACGAAGCGTTCCTTGGGGTCGTTCGGCTCCCAGATGATGGCCAGCTTGTTGCCGCGCTGCTTCAGATGGCGGTCCAGGCAGTTCTCGGTGATGTTGAGCTTGCCCCCTGCGAACCACTTCACGTGGGGTCCTTCAAAGTCCCATTCCAGCGCGGTGTTCCACTTCTGGTGCCACGTGAAGGTGTCGGCGTGCGCCGTCCAGAACCCCACGGGGTCCTTCACGCTCTCGGCGTAGTTGGCGTCGTATTCGGCTTGGGTGCGGATGCGTTTCAGGGCCATGCCCGAAAATAGGCAGCCGCGTTCACCCTTTTGTGGGCGGACGGTCCAGACCTGGGCGCAGCGTCAATCCCAGCCGGGCGCCTTCCTCCACCATCAGCTGCCAAGCCTGCGCCCGGTCGTTCTGGATGCGGCCGTCCAGGATCGCGTCCTTGATCGCCGTCTTGATGTCGCCGATGGGCCGGCTGGGCCCGATGCCGAAGGCGTCCATGATGTCCTGTCCGGTGATGGGCGGCTGGAAGTTGCGCACGCGGTCCTTCTCCTCCACATCCTTCAGCTTCTGTATCACCAGCTCGTAGTTCCGCAGGTAGCGGTCCTTCTTCTTCTCGTTCTTGCTGGTGATGTCCGCGCGGCACAGGATCATCAGGGCATCGATGTCATCGCCCGCGTCGAAGAGCAGCCGGCGCACCGCACTGTCCGTCACCTCGTCCTTGGTGAGTGCGATGGGACGCAGGTGCAGGGCCACGAGCTTCTGCACGAACTTCATCTTCTCGTCCAATGGCAGCTTCAGGCGGCGGAAGAGGGCCGGCACCATGCGGGCGCCCTTGTCCTCGTGCCCGTGGAAGGTCCAGCCGTGGCCGGGGTGGAAACGCTTGGTGAGCGGCTTGGCGATGTCGTGCAGCACTGCGCCCCAGCGCAGCCACAGGTCGTCGCTGACCTCGCACACATTGTCCAGCACCTGCAACGTGTGGTGGAAGTTGTCCTTGTGGCCGATGCCGTACTTCTCCTCGGCGCCGCTCAGGGCCACGAACTCGGGGAAGAACTCCTGCAACAGCCCGCTGTCGCGCAGCAGGTTGAAGCCGATGCTGGGCTTGGCGCAGGCGATGATCTTGTTCAGCTCGGTGTGGATGCGCTCGGCGCTGATGATCTCCAGCCGGTGCGCGTTGCGCTGGATGGCCTCGAAGGTCGGCGGGTCGATGACGAAGCCGAGCTGGTTGGCGAAGCGCACGGCGCGCAGCATCCGCAGGGGGTCATCGCTGAAGGTGATGTCCGGGTCCAGCGGGGTGCGGATGAGGCCGCGGTCCAGGTCAAGGATGCCGCCGAAGGGGTCCACCAGCGCACCGAGGCTGCCGGCGTTCATGGAGATCGCCAGTGCGTTGATGGTGAAGTCGCGCCGCTCCTGGTCGTCCTTGATGGTGCCCGGCTCCACCTCGGGCTTGCGGCTGTTGCGGCTGTAGCTCTCCTTGCGCGCGCCAACGAACTCCACCTGCACATCACCGTGCATGAACATCGCGGTGCCGAAGTTCTTGAACACATGCACGGGCTCGGCCTTCAGACGCCGGGCCACCGCTTGCGCGAAGGCCATGCCATCACCCTCCACCACGAAGTCGATGTCCTTGCACGGCCGTCCGATCAGCCGGTCGCGCACGTAACCGCCGATGGCGAACGCCGGAATGCCCTGCACCGCCGCCTCCGCAGCCACCGCCTGGAACAGCGGCTCATCCACCACGCCATCCAGGCGGGCAGGGTCCACGGTGTATCGGGTGGTGGTGTGCATGAGCGGGAAGGGCGGCAAAAGTAGGCCGGGGCTTCGTGATAGGGGCCGCTTACTCTTGGGTCAACCTCTGGTCCTCATAGATGAACACTCGTTGTACGAGTTCCACTTCCTCCATCTCGAAACGCCTTTGTACATCTAGGTAAGTAGGCAACGAGCGAAGGGTGTCGAAGCACGCGGTCATGAGCTCCTGCCCATTGGCTTGCGGAATGGCCATGGTGTCGATGCGCTCCAATTGCCCCAGACGTTGGTTCAAGAATGACTTCAGGTCCACTGTGCCTACATCGCCCCAGCCCCGGTAGGAGATACTTTCATCTTGACAAATGGGGTCATTCGTCCTGATCATGAAGTAGGGCTGCAACCACCTTTCCGAATACTCTTGAAGGGAGAATGTTGAGAGTGTATCAAGGCCAACGAAAGTCAGCCCGAACGAACGATGGATCAGTTGAGCTTCACGGAGCAGGGAATTCATGACCCAACTGCTATCCATGAACCCATTTGCGATGAGATGAGCCAGTTCAATATCTGGTCCAGGCATTTGTGAGATATAGGTGCTGATAAGTGTATCCACTTGTGCTTTGATCTCTGGGTAGTTCACCACGGATGAAATGGTGCCATCATCATCACAGCGATAGACGATGCGGTACATCGGTACCCACTCACTAGGTTCATGGGCCGAGCTTGTATCCAAGTGTTCGAGCAAGTGGTATTCCAGCCATTCGATCGTGGCTCCATCTGAGGTGTCGATAATGCTGTATCGAATGGCTTTATCTGTTCTCTTCCTCTCAAGAGCCTCTCCTGCTGAATAGACGCTATCAATGACCTCGATCCGATACCACGCTTCCATCCCGGGCTTCCAATTGTTCGTCCGTAGCTCTGCGAGTTGCTCTGGTCCGCTCGCACAACTTGAGATGAGGAGTGCGATCAATACGAATCGGAAGCTACAATTGGTAGCAGAAGATGTCATGCCTGAACTACCGTGGTTGTGATCCCCTCCGCACACTTGAAATGCCCCTTCGGACACGCCCTGTGCCCGTGGAGCCCACATGGCCGGCAATCCAGCTTCTCCGGCGTTTCCACCACACGTCCGTTCGCGCGCAGCGGTCCGAAGCCGAAGGCCGGCACCGTGCTGCAGAAGATGGCCGTCACCGGTGCGTTCATCGCACTGGCAATGTGCAGCGGCGCGCTGTCGTTCACGTAGTTCATGGCCGCGCCCTCCATCAGGGCCGCACTTTCCAGCAGGCGCAGGTCCTTGGTGAGGTCCACGCCACGGCCGCTGGCCGCGATGATGCGTTGCGCCAAGCCGGTATCACCCGGTGCGCCGATGAGGAAGACCTGCTGCTCGCGCGGAAGGCTCTTCACCAGCTCGATCCACTTGTGCTCCGGCCATTGCTTGGTGAACCAGACCGAGGCGGGCGCGATGCAGACATAGGCCATGTGCTCATGGGTCCATGTGCCCATGGGCTCATGGTGGGCGTTGCTGGTCAGCCCGTGCGAGCGGATGATCGTGTCGACCTTGGCGCGGTCCTCTGCTGTTGGGTAGAGGCGGGGCAGGGGCCGCGTGCCGTCCGTGAGGTGTTCGATCAGCGCGTTCAAGCGGTCCACCTCATGCCGCCCATCCCCGATGATGTGCTTCACCGTGCGGGTGAAGAGGACGCTCAGTGGGTTCTTGTCGTAGCCGACCTTCTCCCGGCCACGCGCCAGCACGGTCATCAGGCCGGTGCTGAAAAAGCGCTGGCAGTTGATGATGTGGTCGTACTCGTTCCTGCGCAGTTCACCGATGAGCTTGAACAGCGCCTTGTTCTTGGCGGTGCGCTTGTCCCACACGAACAGGTTCCGCAGGAAGGGATGGCCCGTGAACAACCCATCGTTCCCTTTGCGGACCACGAGGTCGATGGCGGCATCGGGGTGGCGGGCATGCAGCTTCTCCAGGATGCTCGTCACCAGCACGGCATCGCCCAAAAAGGCGGTCTGGATGACGAGGAACTGCTTCATGGCGCAGGCTTCAGGGCATAGCCCGGCGTGATCTCGCGGAACACCTTCTCCCATGGCACATCGGCGTAGCCACCGCCCAGCCGGACGATCACCAGCTGGTTCACGGGATCCACGTGGATGAACTGTCCCAGGATGCCCTCGGCATTGAACGGACCGTCGGCAAAAGGCAGCCACCATTGGTAGCGGTAGTGGGTGACGCCTCCGTTCGTGGTGTCAGCCTTGGTGCTGGTCTCCACCCATGCCCGCGGTACGAGCTGCTTTCCACGCCATTCGCCCTTGTGCAGGTAGAGCGAGCCGAGCTTGGCAAAGTCGCGGGCCGGGGCGTTGATGCAGCAGAAGGCCTTCTCCAGGCCGTCCTTCTTCTTGTCGATGCTCCACGAGCTCGTATGCTCCATGCCGAGCGGTTGCCACAGGCGCTCATTGAGGTATTCCGTGAGGGTCCGCTGGTCGCCCTTGGCGCGCAGGGCACGGGTCAGTAGCAGGCCCAGCAACTGAGTGTCCCCGCTCACGTATTCCCACTTCGTGCCGGGCGGACGCTTCAATTTCAGCTTCAAGGTGTACTTCTCCAGCTGACGGCCGTAGTAGAACTTGGCCACGGTGCCGAAGGGGTTCACGTAGCTCTCCTGGAAGTCGATGCCGCTGGTCATCTGCAGCACGTGCTCGATGGTGACGCCCTCGAAGCCGTTGGCCTTCAGCTCGGGGATGAAGTCCACGATCGGTTGCTGCACATCGCGGATCAGGCCGTCCGAAATGGCGGTGCCGATGAGCATGCTCACCACCGACTTGGCCATGGAGAAGGAGGGGTGCACATGCGCCTCGTCGTAGCCCTTGAAGTAGCGCTCGTACACGATCGTATCGCGACGGATCACCAGGAAGGCCGTGGTCTTGTGCTTTTCCAGCCACGTGTCAAAGGGGATCTGTTCCCCTTTGTAGTTCGCCGTGCGCGGTCCGATCTCCTTCGCGGCCACGGGGTACTGAAAGGGTTCCGTGGAAGCGGGGAGGGGCCGCGTGGGGAACTTCCTGTAGTCGCGCCGGTCGGCGAAGTTCCACTTCACGAAACGCCCCACGGTGCAGCCATCCAGCAGCAGGGCCAGAACGAGCAGTGCGATGGGGCGGAGCATGCACATGGGTCACACCGCCACGTTATGCTCCCGCAAGGCGTCGTTCAAGCTGGTCTTCTTGTCCGTGCTCTCCTTGCGCTGGCCGATGATGAGCGCACAGGGCACACCATACTCGCCCGCCGGGAATTTCTTCGGCACCGTGCCGGGGATCACCACGGAGCGCGGTGGTACATAGCCGCGCATCTCCTTGGGCTCCGGCCCGGTCACATCGATGATGCGGGTGCTGGCCGTGAGCACCACGTTGGCACCGAGCACCGCCTCCCTGCCCACGCGCACACCCTCCACCACGATGGCGCGTGAACCGATGAAGCAACCGTCCTCAATGATCACGGGCGCGGCTTGAACAGGCTCCAGCACGCCGCCGATGCCCACGCCCCCGCTCAGGTGCACGCCCTTCCCGATCTGTGCGCAGCTGCCCACCGTGGCCCAGGTGTCCACCATGGTGTCGCTGTCCACGTAGGCGCCGATGTTCACGTAGCTGGGCATCAGGATCACCCCGGGAGCGAGGTAGCTGCCGTGGCGCGCGATGGCGTGCGGCACCACGCGGACGCCGAGCGAGGCATAGTGCTTCTTCAGCGGGATCTTGTCGTGGAACTCCAGCGGACCCACCTCGAAGGTGTGCATCTGCTTGATGGGGAAGTACATCAGCACGGCCTTCTTCACCCATTCGTTCACGCGCCAGCCTTCGCCATCGGGCTCGGCCACACGGATCTCGCCCTTGTCCAGTTTCGCCACCGTGTTCTCCACCGCGTCGACCACCTCGGGGTAGCGGAGCATGGAGCGGTCGGCCCACGCTTTCTCGATCAGTTCGTGCATGCTTGGTCCGCCGGAGCGTTGAGCGCAGGCGGCATGCAAAGATGGGCGATGATGTCCGTCAGCATCCCATTTTCCCAACCCGACAGCCTTGCATCGCGACCCGGTGGATCGCCGCTACGGCGGCTTCGGGTGGACAACTGTCACATCTTCTCCGCACCTTCACAGCCATGCCACGCGTCATGGCCATCGATCACGGGTTGAAGCGGACCGGGCTGGCGGTCACCGATCCCCTGCGCATCATCGCCACGGCGCTCGATACGGTGCCCACGACCGAGCTCTTCAGCTACCTGAAGGCCTATGTGGCCCGCGAGCAGGTGGATGGCTTCGTGGTGGGATTGCCCATGCACCTCGATGGCCGGCCCACCGATGCCACCCCGCATGTGCAGGAGTTCATCGGTCACCTGCGGAAGGCCTTCCCTGGAAAGTGGGTGGAAACGGTGGATGAGCGCTTCACCAGCCGCATGGCCCAGCAGACGCTCCTGGCCAGTGGCAAGGGGCGCATGGCCCGGCGTGAGAAGGGCCAGCTGGACCGCATCAGCGCCACCATCATCCTGCAGGGCTGGATGGAACGCGCCCGATAGCCGGCGCCCGCCGGCGTTACATTTGCGGCCCATCATGATCCTTCCCATCCGCGCTTACGGCGACCCTGTGCTCAAGAAGGTGGCCCAGGACATTGAGCCTGGTCATCCCGGCCTGGAGCAGCTCATCGCCGACATGTTCGAGACCATGTATGCCGCCAATGGCGTGGGCCTGGCCGCCCCGCAGGTGGGGCACAGCCTGCGTCTCTTCATCGTTGACGCCAGCCCCTTCGCCGAGGACGAGGAGGGCGAACCAGAACCCGAGCAGGCGCACCTGAAGGACTTCAAGAAGGTCTTCATCAACCCCTACATCGTGGAGGAGGAAGGGGAGGAGTGGGGCTTCGAGGAAGGCTGCCTCAGCATCCCCAACCTGCGCGAGGAGGTGTTCCGCAGGCCGCGCATCGTGCTCCAGTACCAGGACGAGCAGTTCAACGAGCATGAGGAGGAGTTCGATGGCTTCGCTGCCCGGGTGATCCAGCATGAGCACGACCACCTCGATGGCGTCCTCTTCACCGACCACTTGAACCCGCTGCGCAAGCGGCTGATCCAAGGCAAGCTCCGCGACATCACCCGCGGCAAGACCGATGTCCGCTACAAAATGCGTTTCCCCGTACTGAAATGAGCACGACCATGAAGCTGTTCCTGACCCCGCTGGTGCTGGCCGTGGTGCTTACGGCCTGTGGTGGCGAGCAGAAGAACCAGGCCACGCCGGCGGCAGAGGACATGGTGCGCATCCGCACGATGGAGGATTCCCTCTTCAACGCCACGGCCTACGACCAGCGGAAGGCCCAGACCCTGCTGGACGCCTACAAGGCCTTCGCCACCACCTACCCGCTGGACACCATGGCCCCCGAGATCCTGTTCCGCGCCGCCGGCCTGGCCAAGTCCATGCGTGATCCCGAACAGAGCATTTTCCTCTACGACCGCATCATCACCGACTATCCGAGCTGGTACCGCCTGCCCGATGTGTACTACCTGAAGGCCTTCACCATCGACAGCGATCAGGACCGCAAAGGGGAGGCCAAGCGGGCCTACGAGGAGGTGATCAACCGCTACCCGGACCATCCCTTCGCGAAGGACGCCAAGGCGATGATCGAGAACCTGCAGTATTCGGACGAGGAGCTTATCCAGCGGTTCCAGCAGATGGCCGATAGCGCAGCCGCCCAGGGTAACTGATCAGGCCGTGAGGGCCTCGCGGAGCGGGCGTCCCGGCACCCATTGCCCGTTGGCCACGATGCCCAGCGCACGCCCCACCAGTCGCTGACCGAGGAAGGGCGTGTTGTGCGACCGGCTCACGAGGTCGGCTTCCTCGCACGTCCAGCCCAGCTCGGGATCGAAGAGCGTCAGGTCCGCCTCGGCCCCTTCGCGCACATGCACCGCGGGTAGACCCAGTACCGCGCGCGGCCCATGGGTGAAGCGCTCGATCGTGCGGCGCAGGCTCATGTGGCCCTTCAGCGCCGTGTTGGCCACCCCGAAGGCGGTCTCCAGCCCGATGATGCCGAAGGCCGCCGGACCGAACTCCAGCACCTTGTTCTCGCGGTCCTCCGGGCGGTGGTCCGTGACGATCGCATCGATGGTGCCGTCCTTCACGCCTTCGCGCAGGGCATCGATGTGGTGGCTGTCGCGCAGGGGCGGCATCACCTTGTAGCAGGTCTCAAAGCCGCGCAGGCAGCCATCGTCCAGCAGCAGGTTGTGGGCGGCCACGGAGGCGGTAACCCGCAGCTTGCGGGCCTTGGCCTGGCGAATGAGCTCCACGCTGCCAGCGGTGGAAATGGTGGCCGCATGCAGGTGTCCGCCGGTGTAGTCCAGCAGGGCGATGTCCCGCGCCAGTTGAATGGTCTCGGCCATCGGGGGGATGCCGCGCATGCCCAGGCGCGTGCTCATGGGCCCTTCGTGCATCATGCCCTTGGCGCTCAGGTCGGGGTCGGTGGGGAACACCATCACGGGTGCTCCGCTGCCGGGAAGTCCGCGTACGTACTGCAGGGCCAGCAGCATCAGGCGGCTGTTGCGCACGGTGTGCTGGTCGTCGCTAAAGGCCACGGCCCCGGCCTGGTGCTGATCGTGCAGTTCGGCCAGCTGCTGGCCTTTCAGGCCTTTGGTGATGGCACCGATGGGCATCAGGCGCACCGCATGACCGCGCGAACGGTGCAACAGGTGCTCCACACCACCGCGGCCATCCACCGGAGGATCGGTGCTGGGCAGCACACACACGGCGGTGAAACCACCCGCGGCCGCGGCATCCAGTCCGTTGGCCACGCCCTGTTTCCACTCTTGTCCGGGTTCGCGGAAATGCGCTCGCAGGTCCACCCATCCGGGGCTCACGTGCAGACCATCGCGGCGCACCTCGGTCGCCTCACCCTTGGCCACCCGTTGACCCACCTTCACGATGCGACCGTTGCTGATCAGGATGTCCACCACACCGTCGTGGTGCGGGCCTCCGGGATCGGTCACCTTCACATGGCGCAGGAGCAGGTCGTTCATCGCAGCGGGCGGATCAGGAACACTTCAAGGGCCAGGAAGAGCAGGGCCAGGGCGATGAACCACTTCCAGAGCTTGCGGCCCTGGTCCAGCTCGTTCAAACGTAGCGAAAGATCGCCGGTGCCTTCCTTGAGCACCGAGAAGGAGGTGAGACCGCGCTGGGCGAGCTCCTCTTCCAAGCGGTCGGGGTCCCACGCGGCCAGATCGCTTTCCGTACGCGGGGTGTTCAAGCCCAACAGGGCCAGCGTATCGGTCCCGTTCGTCAGGGCATAGGCGCCAGCGGGCAGGTCCAGGTCGTGGAGCACCATTTGCAGCCCGGTGGGCGTGCGCCGCAGTTCGGGCACCAGGTCGATCCCGTCCGGGCCCTGCAGGTGGGGCGGTGTCTCGGCACTGGGGTCGATGCCGTCCAGGGTGATGGCGGTGCCTTCCCCGATGGCATGGTACAGCGGCCCCATCGGCCGGCTCAGTTCGGCCATGCGCAGCAGCGACGTGGCGAAGAGCGCATGCTGGGTGAGGTTGCTCGCGCTTTCCGCCAACGGGGCTGCACAGAGGTATACCGAACCGCGGTCCACCGTGGTCCGCACCAGGAAGGGTGAGCCGTCCTGCAGGCGCAGCAGCACATCACTGCCCGGTCGGGGCCTCAGGGTCCAGCGCTGGCGGCTCCAGGGCAGGTCCACGTTGCGGGGCATGGTCTGGAACACGTCCCGGTAGAAGGGATGCTGAAGGTCGATGCGGTCCACCTTCATCCGGCTGGTGTCGCTCTGCGTGGAGGCCGTGGCACCCAGCCGCTGCAGCAGGGCCGTGTGGCCCGAGGCGTCCGCGTTCGTCGGCGGGAAGACCACCACGCTGCCACCGGCCCGCACGAAGGACTCCAGGGCATCCTGCACGCCGCTGGCCACGGCCGGCAGGGCGTTCAGCACCACCAGGTCCTGCTGGGCCAGCCCGGAGAGGTCCAGCAGCTGGGCGGTCTGCTGGGTGAAGCGGTGCAGGCTGTCGCCGGAGAAGACCGCGGCTACCGAACGGTCGCTGTCGGCATCGCCGCCCGAGACCAGAAGCACGCGCAGGCGGTCGGTGACGCCGAAACCAATGAAGAGCTGGTCGTCGAAGGTCACCGGCCGGTCGTTCAGGGCGATCTCGCCCCAGTGTCGGCCCGGCGCCTCACCAGTGAAACGGAGCACGGTGTCCACCGATGCCCCGGCACCCACGCTGAAGGAGGCCAGGGCCCGCTGACGGCCATCGATGGACACGCGCAGGGGCACGTTCACGAGTTCCTGCGCGCCATGGTTGCGGATGCGCACGTGCAGCGCCTCGGCCTGCATGGCGCGCCGCACGGGGCTTTCGAACCAGGCGGTGTCGATGCTCAGGTTGTCCACGGTGGCGGGCACGATCGGCACGATCACCGTGGGGATGAGCGTGTCGTTGGTCCAGTTCTCCAGATCGGTCACGCTGCGCTGCAGATCGGTGAAGAGCAGGGCGCGGCGCACAGGGGCCTCGCTGGTCGCCAAGGCCTCGCGCTGACGGGCCAGCACCTTGGAGATCGGCCGCGAGTAGGGGCCCGAGGTGGTCTGTGCGGCGGCCTCCAAGGCTTCGTCCCGGCCCAGCAGCATCTGCTGGCGGCCTTCGAAACGGCTGGTCAACACCTGGAAGCGGTCCGTGGCGGAGTAGGCCATCACCGCGTCCTGGGCACCCTTGCGGGCCTGGTCCAGCAGCCGGCCCTCGGGGTTGGTGCCGTCCATGCTGTAGCTGTCGTCCACGTAGAGGGACACGACCCGCTGGCCCGCCTTCACGGTCCGGTCGGCCTGCGGGATGTAAGGCTGGGCGAAGGCCAGCACCAGGCAGGTGAGGGCCAGCAGGCGGGCCAGCAGCACCAGCCAATGCTGCACCTTCTTCCGGGCGCGGGTCTGCTGGGACACCTCGGCCAGCAGGCGCACGTTGGTGAAGTCGATCCGCTTGAACCGGCGGAGCTGGAAGAGGTGGATGAGCACCGGGATCGCCAGGGCGGTGAGCGCCCACAGGAAGGCCGGGTGCAGGAATGCCATCGGGTGCGAAGATAGCAGGGGGCTCAAGCCCGACGTCCGGCCTTGTCCTGGGAGGCTTCCACGCCCATCCCGAAGAGGGCGATGTCGTACTTCACCGGGTCCACCGGGTCGAATTGCCGAAGTGCGGCGGTCAGTTCCTCCACGGCCTTCCAATCGTCCTGGGTGCGGGTCAACAGCCCCAGTTCCCGGCCCACCCGGCCGGTATGCACATCCAGCGGTACCATCAGGTCGGACGGGCTGATGCGTGTCCAGAGGCCCAGGTCCACGCCACGGTCGTTGGGACGCACCATCCAGCGCAGGTACATGTTGAGGCGCTTGGCGTTGCTGCCTTTCAAGGGGTCGGCCACGTGCTTCTCGGTGCGGGACTGGTGGCGGGGCTCGAAGAAGCGTTGCTTGAAGCGGTGGATGGCCTGGTCCATCGGTCCCGGACGCCCCTGCTCCAGGAAGGCGTCCTCCAGTGTGCCATAGGTCGTGTACACATGGCGCAGCCCCTTCACGAAGTGCTTCAGATCGATGCTGTTGAAGGTGCGGTGCACGAAGCCCTCCATGCGTCGCAGTTCGGCGGGGGAGGCGTGCATCACGAAGTCGTGGGGCGCCTCGTCCATCAGCCGGGCCAGCTTCCAGGCGTTGGCGATGATCGTCCTGCGCTGCCCCCAGGCGATGGTGGCGGTGAGGAAGCCGATCACCTCGGCATCGGCGCGCTCGGTGAAGGCGCGCGGGATCTGGATCGGGTCGTCCGCCGTGAAGTCCGGCCGCGCATGGCGGTCGTAGGCCTCATCGAGCAATGACTTCAGTTCGGTCTGCTTCACCCGTGCAACTCAGCGGCCCATCATCGGGAATGCCGTCATGTCCTGCACCTCATAACCATACGTGCTGAACAGGGCTTCATCCACCTTCCCCACCACGAGGTCCTTGGTATACATCACCACCTTCTCCTTGCCATCGGCGCTGGTCCAGGTGTTCTCCATCACCACGCCTTTGGTGCCGATCCGCTGCCAGTCCTCGGCGCCTTTGCCGCCCACCATCTGGCGGAAGGCGCCCATCATGTCGAAGTCCAGGTCCTCGGCGATCCAGGCCTCGCCCTTGCCCTCCTTGTCACTGTAGGTGTACTTCCGGCAGGTGTGCCCCTCGATCACCTTGGTCTCGTCGGTGCGCACCACCTTCACATCGCTTTCGCCCTCCGCACCGCCTTCCACGTTCACCTGCATCATCTTCATCTTCATGCCGGTGCGCTGCCCTTTCTCATCGGTCATCAGCGTGTAGGTGTGCTTGTTCCGCAGGTCGAACACCATGCGCATCGCTTCATCCCCTTTGGCGGCCTGGGGTACCATGGCCATCCTGTCCGACGTGAACGCCATGACGATGCTGTTCGGACTGTCCTTCTCCTCGGTGCCGTTCTTGAAGGAATGCACCTCCATCCGGTAGCTGCCCGTGAAGGTGAGCGGGGTGAAGGGCTGCTGGCTCTCGGTCACCGTGACCTTGCCACCCTTGTCCCCTCCGGCCATCTTCATCATGTCCTCCAGGGATTGCCCATGCGTGATCGCCCCCAGCATCAAGGCCGCGGAAAGGAGGAGTGGCTTGTTCATGGTCAACAGGTTGTGATGCCCAAATTACATCCACCTGTGGAATGTGCTTCCCCACGCCTACCGGAAACTGGCCGGCGTGATCTCGAAAATCTGCGGATCCACGGCCCCGGGCTTCAGCTCCAACACCTTCATCACCATCGTTTCCTCGGTCCGGTACCGGTAGTTCACACGTAGCGGCATGCCCGCACGGGTGCTGGTCACCATGGGGCCGCGCAACAGCACCTCCACGCCACCCCAGCTTTTCCGGGCGCTCAGCACGTCATGGAAGAGCGAAGGGGTCTTCACGTCCACCCACGACTCCCGTCCGCGATCGGTGTCCTCCACCAGACGGTGCTGCGCATCGCGCCCCAGGAACGTGCGCGTATCGGTGAGCACGCTGTCCCGGGTGGCGGGTGGGAAGGGGGAAGCGAAGCGGCTGTCCATTGTTCGAGTCACTGACCGAAGCTCCCCACCGACCATCAGGTAGTTCGTTTCCGTGCCGGCCCGTCGGTCGATCAGGGTGGCATAGGTGTGCTCGGTGTGCTCCGGTTGCTCGTCGCGGCCAATGATCACCATGCGGTCGGCTGTGCTCGCGTAACGCACGGTCCACGTGGTGGTCTTGTCGCCGCGCAGACTGGTGAACCGCAGGGTGGCGGTACCGATGAAGCGGTTCGTGGTGGCCTTCATCAGGGAGTCCATCGCTGGTTCCAGCTTGAGGACGGGCGGCGCGTAGGTTGCTCCACTGGCGGGCGCGATCTCCTCCATGGCAACAGGTTCTTCGGCGACTTCAACAGCCACGTCATCGCCGCGCATCACGTCCTCTACAGTGATCTCCCGCACCTGTATTTCCGGCACCTCGACCTCCCGGTCACGCCGGCGCCGCTCCCGCAAGCGCTCGTCCCGAACGATGCATTTGCTCAGGTCCACCACGGGCGGTTTGGCCTTGCCGAGTTTGTAGCTGGTGAGCTGCGTGCCCATCACGGCCATGGGCATGGGCTTGTCCGCCACGCCGAAGAACATCAGGTCCTTGAACTGCTGTCCGATGCGCTGCACCAGCCAGTTCCGCATGTCGAAGACGGGGTTCACCACACTGTCCTGCGGGAACCAGAAGAAGTGGAGGTAGCGCTCCGGCGCAGTGTACAGCTCGCACCTACGCCCCAGGATGGTCTGGTAACGTCCTTGGGGGGTGAACTCCAGTTCCAGGCCGCGCCCGAACTCATGCAGACCAACGGTTTCCAGGCTCGCGATCTCCAACTTCGGGATCACGTGGCCGTGGCCCTCGTTGCGCGAGACCATCACCACGTCGGCATCCAGGTCCACGGCGTAGAAGATCGTGCCCTCGTCCTCCGGGTCGTTCAGTTGCAGCACAGCGCGCCGCGCATCGGCCCAATAGCTGTACTTCGCTACGCGCAGGGTGGTGTCGTTGTGCTCGTCGATGTACCGGGTAGGGGTCTCGGCCGTGAGCGTACCGATGAAGCGGTTGTCGGGAATGCCGCGGTCCACCGGGTCGGGCGAGTAGGCGAGGGGCAGGCTGTCGGGCGGCAGGTTGCCAAGGAAGGTGCGCATCCATTCGGGTAGCCGGCCTGTGCCGCTGTTGTTGATCCAGGCCAACCGCTGTTCCACCAGCAGGGCGCCGGTCATCGGTAGTTCCGGCATCGGCACGCGACCGGGCGTGATCGCGATGAACTCCATGCCCCCTGCAGGCGGGCCGTATTCATGCTTGCTCCACGTGACGCGCAGTGCAGCACCTGCGTGCCTGTCGGCGAAGGCGAGGAGGTGTTCCAGATCACCCTCTGTCAACCACCGTGCCCAGACCTTCAGGTCGCTGAACAGCTTTGGATGCGCGGTGGTGGTCCAGTACCACGAACTGTCCCGCTTGTTGCTCGTGCCCCAGAACTCGCGGCACGTGTGGCCCAGGATCTCCGCGGTGCGGCCGGTGGCGGTGAGGCTGTCGTTCCAGAGGTCGTGGAAGTAGCCGGCTTGCGGGATGTACAGGTCCTCCACCTTGGCACCGACCTGCTGCCCGCCCCAACGGGCCTGCATCCTTACGTTGTGCTGCAGGTCCAGCAGGGTGGCGCGTTGCAGGGTGAAGGGACCGTTCAGTTCACGCAGCACCATGCGGTGGGCATCACCCCAGTACTCGATCCGGCGTCCGCCTTTGAACTCCACGGTCCAGGTGCCGATGAAGGCGTTGGTGTGCAGGGGGGCGCGCGTCGGCTTCAGCGGGTTCGCCGGCTTCTTGCCGGTCACCAGTTCCACCATCCAGCCGGGCAGGGTGGTGAGGTCAACGGGGAGGTGGGGCTGGGCTTGGGTGGAGAAGCAGAGCAGAATGGCGGTCAGGAACAGAGGAACTCGCATGTAAGGTCGGATATCAAAGAGGGGGCGTTCGGTCAATAATCGGGCCAGTGATCATACAACTCGACGGCGCATTCAATGAGCTGACCGACCGTCCCCGCGCTCAGATCACCCCGTCCTTCATCACCAGCTTCCGGTCCGCCATGTCAGCCAGCTCCTCGTTGTGCGTGACGATGGCGAAGGTCTGGCCCATCTCCTTGCGGAGGTCGAAGAAGAGCTGGTGAAGCTCCCGGGCATGGGCCGAATCAAGATTGCCGCTGGGCTCATCGGCCAGCACCACGCTCGGGCTGTTGAAGAGCGCCCGGGCCACGGCCACGCGCTGTTGCTCGCCGCCGCTCATCTGGTTTGGCTTGTGGGCGGCGCGCGGGCCGATGTTCAGGCGTTCCAGCAGTTCCAACGCCCGCGGTTCGCAGGCCTTCATCCCGCGCCCGGCGATCAGGCCCGGCATCATCACGTTCTCCAGCGCCGTGAACTCCGGCAGCAGATGGTGGAACTGGAAAACGAAGCCGATGTGCCGGTTGCGGAAGGCGCTCAAGGCTTTGCTGCCCAGCCTGGTCACCTCCTCGCCGTTGATCGCCAGGGAACCGCTGTCGGCTTTTTCCAAGGTGCCGAGGATCTGCAGGAGGGTGGTCTTGCCGGCGCCGCTGGCCCCGACGATGCTCACCACCTCGCCCTTGGCCACGGAAAGGTCCACGCCCTTCAGTACGTCCAACGCCCCGAACCGCTTGCGGATGCCCCGTGCTTCGATCATCCCCGCAAAGGAAGCACGCCCGAGGTAACCGCCGGGGGGTTACTTTCGCGCCCACAACGAACCGCCGATCCGAGATGAACCTTCACGAGTACCAGGGTAAAAGCATCCTCAATCAGTACGGTGTGCGCGTACAGCGCGGCCTTGTCGCCTACAACGCCGATGAGGCCGTGGACCAGGCCAAGCGCCTCAGCCAGGAGACCGGCACCAAGTTCTGGGTGGTGAAGGCCCAGATCCACGCCGGTGGCCGTGGCAAGGGCGGCGGCGTGAAGCTCGCCAAGAACATCGACGAGGTGCGCGAGAAGGCCGATGCCATCATCGGCATGATGCTGAAGACGCCGCAGACCCCGCCCCAGGGCAAGAAGGTGCACAAGGTCCTCATCGCCGAGGATGTGTACTACCCCGGGCCCAGCGAGACCAAGGAGTATTACATGAGCGTGTTGCTGGACCGCGCCAGCGCCCGCAATGTGATCGTGTACAGCACCGAGGGCGGCATGGACATCGAGGAGGTGGCCGAGCATCACCCCGAGAAGATCCAGAAGGAGTTCGTGGACCCCCGCGTAGGACTGCGCCCCTTCCAGGCCAACAAGATCGCCACCAACCTGGGCGTCACCGGCCCGGCCAAGAAGGAGATGGTGAAGTTCGTGAGCGCCCTGTACAAGGCCTACGAGGGCAGCGACAGCGCCATGTTCGAGATCAACCCCGTGCTGAAGACCAGCGACGACAAGGTGATCGCCGTGGATGCCAAGGTGCGCCTCGATGGCAACGCCCTCTACCGCCACCCCGACTACGTGGAGATGCGCGACAAGACCGAGGAGGACCCCATCGAAGTGGAGGCCGGTGAAGCGGGCCTCAACTACGTGAAGCTCGATGGCAACGTGGGTTGCATGGTGAACGGCGCCGGTCTGGCCATGGCCACCATGGACATCATCAAGCTGAGCGGTGGTGAGCCCGCCAACTTCCTGGATGTCGGTGGTACGGCCGATGCTGCCCGCGTGGAAAAGGCCTTCCGCATCATCCTGAAGGACGAGCGCGTCAAGGCCATCCTGGTGAACATCTTCGGTGGCATCGTGCGCTGCGACCGCGTGGCCCAGGGCATCGTGGACGCCTACAAGAACATCGGCGACATCAAGGTCCCCATCATCGTGCGCCTGCAGGGCACCAACGCCGAGGAGGCCAAGGACCTGATCGACAAGAGCGGTCTGAAGGTGCTGAGCGCCGTGGCACTGCAGGAGGCCGCCGATCGGGTGAAGGAGGTGTTGAACTGACCCTCTTCCAAGGTTTCCCGCTGACTTTGGTCATCTTGGCCTCCGGCACATGCGTTCCACCAAGGCGGTAGATGTCTTGTTGGGCGTTGCTGTGGGTGATGCCGTGGGTGTTCCGTACGAGTTCACCTCGCGCCAAGAGATGGCCAAGTTGAAGGTGCGGGGCATGATCGGATATGGCACGCACGGCCAGCAGCCGGGCACCTGGTCCGACGATACCTCGCTCACGCTGTGCCTTGCCGAGTCCCTGATTGAAGGATACGATCTGCAGGACCAGGCCAGGCGTTTCATCCGTTGGATGGATGATGCTTATTGGACGGCCCATGGCGAGGTTTTCGATATCGGCATTACCACCGGCAGGGCCCTGCGCAGGGTTGAACAGCTGCTCATCGAGGGTCGCGCCCAAGCCCTGTCAGCGCTCCGCGAGAGCGCTGGTGAAATGGACAACGGCAACGGTTCCCTAATGCGGATACTGCCCCTGGTTTTCCACATCCAAGGGAAGCCCATCCGGGAGCAGTTCGAGTGCACCTGGGAGGTGTCTGCGCTCACGCATGGCCACGTACGTGCGGCCATGAGCTGTCTCATCTACCTGAAGCTGGCCGAACACCTTCTGGCCGGGGCATCAAAGGAACTCGCCTACTCGACCATGCGGCAGGATATGTTGGCATTCTGGGATGAGATAGGGCTTGAACCAGCTGAGCGCGCTCATTTCGTGCGCGTGGTGCAGGAGGACATCCGCGAAACACCTATTGATGACCTGCGTACCGGTGGTTACGTGATCGAGGTGCTGGAGTCCAGCATTTGGTTCTTCCTTAAAAAGGACACTTTCGAGGATACCATACTTTCCATCGTTTCCTTGGGCCACGATACCGATACCTCCGCTGCCATCGTTGGTGGACTTGCTGGCCTTTACTACGGGCGGGCTGGTATCCCCGCTGCGTGGATAGAGGCGCTTGCCCGGTCTGAGGACATTGTAGCGTTGGGAGAGCGACTTGGTCAGCACTACCGGGTGTAAGTGGTCGACTTCCGCTGAAACTGCCTGCTGCTTGCACGATCGTGCGATGCACTGCTCATAGCGGGAGCGTTGCCCATCACCGCGCTCACCCCACCAACCTCCTGATGATCTCCCTTACCGGCTCCACCGCCTTGGTGTGCTGTATGCTGGGGCCGGCCACCCACACGGTCTTGTAGGTCACTTGCTGCGCCCTACCTCCGTGGCCTTCATCCCGATGTAGAAGCGCAGCATCTTCACCCACTTCTTCAGCCGCTTGTTCTTGTTCAGCATCCGTTCCAGCCAGGGGGAACGCAGGCCCACTTTCTGCACGTAAGGCGTGTTGATCACCGTGCA
>Ga0315900_10003185_pt1 | contig 24255 bp, 15 predicted proteins | sample LakEriMetagenome_FD_203521 | JGI IMG/M metagenome (GOLD analysis project Ga0315900, IMG submission 203521) | Freshwater fungal communities from buoy surface, Lake Erie, Ohio, United States - Buoy 12 MA114 | ecosystem: Environmental > Aquatic > Freshwater > Lake > Lake biofilm | place: USA: Lake... | reverse complement strand
GGCGGGGCACCGTGCTTTCGCACCGGACCCTCCTTTTCTCCGATTCTCCAACGGTCAGTTCCCCCCTCAAAGCCGGCTGAACGGAACTGACATGCAGAGAATCGGAGAAACGGAGAAACGGGGAAACGGGGAAACGGGGAGCCATGCGGCGCCGCCGGGGCACCGTGCTTTCGTACCGGACCCTCCTTTTCTCCGCTTCTCCAACAGTCAGTTCCCCCCTGTGAGCCGGGTGAACGGAACTGACATGCAGAGAATCGGAGAAACGGAGCAACGGGGAGCCACGCGGCGCCGGTGGGGCATCGAGCTTTCGCACCGGACCCTCCTTTTCTCCGATTCTCCAACAGTCAGTTCGCCCTTTATGCCGGGTTGGCCAGACGACGTCAGGGGGGGTCGACGTAGGGAGCATCGTGATTGGTGACGCGCTGGATCCCATCAACGAGACGGTAGGTGCCGAAGTTGATGAGCAGGCCGACCGGCAACTGCATGAGACGCAGGTACGTAAGCACTTGCCGAGCAAAGACCGGATTGGGACGATCCGTGGCCTTGATTTCCACAAGCACCCGCTCGTTCACGAGCAGATCCACACGAAAACCGAACTGGACGCGCTGGTCCTTCCACGAGAACGGGATCATGGCCTGACGTCGAAGCGCAAATCCGCGACGATGCAGTTCACCGGCCAGTAGTTCCTCATACGCCGACTCGAGCAGCCCGGGCCCCAGCGCACGATGGATCTCGATGGCCGACTCGATAATGTCACCGGTGAGGTGATCGATGGGGCGCATGCCATACACTGACGCGTGGCATCAGTCGCGCGTCATCGCGTGCGTTACCAGGTGCCGGCGTACGGTCAGATCACGTTCTTCTCCAGCAGCGGCCGCCCTTCCGCGATGCGTGAAACACGCAGCGGCGACAGATCGAGCGTGAGATAGCGGCCCGTGGCAATGAGCTCGGCGAGGCCGCGACCCACTGCGGGCGCCTGCTGCAGCCCGTGCCCCGAAAAGCCGCAGGCCGTGTAGGCGTTGCGGTAGGGTTCGAGCTCCCCCACCAGGCCATTGTGGTCGAAACTGTTCATTTCGTAGTACCCCGCCCAGCAGCTCGTCACGCGCAGCGCATCGAAGGCCGGAACGCGTGCAGCCAGCACGGGCCAGATGAACTCGTCGAAGAGCCCGCGATCGACCTGATCGAGCGGCACATCGTCCGGGTCGCCATCACGCGGGGGCGCACCGCACAGGAAACGACCGGCCTGCAGCTCCGGCCGGAACCAGACGCCGCTCGGGTCGATCACCAGCGGCGCCAGTCCTCCGTTCGCCTCGCGCAGCTCCACGTCGGCCTCAAAGGCGAATACGTCGCGCTTGCGGGCATGGACCGGCAGGGCCACGCCGAGCTGGTCGGCCACCCGCGCCGACCACGCGCCGGCCGCAATCACGATGGCGTCGCCGGCGATGGACCGTCCTCCCGCCGTGTGCACGGCGCGCACCGTGGCCGGCCCGTCGTGCGCCTCCACCACGAAATCGACGGCCTCGTCTTCGAGGAACGTCACGCCGGCACCGACCGCGGCCATACGGAACGCCTGCAGCGCCGCATAGCCGTCGAACCACCCCTCGCCGCTCGTGGCGGTGGAAAGACCGAGCGACCCCAGTACCAGATCGTCCGCCTGCAGCCACGGGAAGTGCGTGGTGAGCGCCGCCGGCGCCAACAGCGCCGTGCTCACGTCGTGCTGCTGCTGCAGCGCATGCTGCCCCCGCAGCACCTCGGCCCCCCCCTCGGTGGCGGCCAGATACAGATAGCCCGGCTCGACGAGGCCGATGTTGGGCACCTCATCGCCCACGGCCAGCTCATGGCCGATGGCGCGATAGAACGCCAGGCTGTCCTGCGAGATGCGGATATTGATGGCGGTGGAGAACTGCTGCCGGATGGCACACACGCTGAGCGCACTCGACGCGCGCGTATACGCCAGGTCCCGTTCGATGACCGTGACCTGCACGCCATGCTCGTGAGCCAGAAACCACGCGGTGGCGGCGCCCATGACACCGCCACCCACGATGACCACGTGCAAGGGACGCTGCCACTCGCGTGTTTCCCACGGCTGCTGACTGCGCATGTGACTCCAGAGTGAATGCCTGTCGATGCGGTGCCGCCATGCCTGCCATGACGGGTGAGGCTGCCGTACGCCGCCCCCCGGCGCCTGCTGCGACCCGACGCGCCGGGTGGTACCTTGGGCCGTCGCCGCGACCGCCGGGCCGCGCCCTGCACACCAACCGCGCACAAAGTGCTTCCTCAACTCTCCGCTGAACAGGTCCACGCCGCACTGCCGTGGGGGCCACTGGCCGATGCGCTGGCCGCCGCCTTCATGGCGCCCCCCATGGCGCCGGTGCGGACCGCGCACGCCCTCTCCCCGGCGGATACGCTGCTGCTCATGCCCGCGTGGAATGCGCAGGCCATTGGCGTGAAGCTGGTCACGGTCATTCCGACCGCGGTGCATCACGGCGGCCATACCGTGGACGCGTCGTACCTGCTGCTCGACCGGGTCACCGGTGCACCGCGGGCGCTGCTCGACGGCGAAGCCCTCACCGTCCGCCGCACGGCGGCCACCTCGGCGCTGGCGGCCCGCGCCCTTATGGCGGCCCCTCCCACCCGCCTGCTGGTGGTAGGCGTGGGGCGACTCGCCCCCTGGATGGTCCGGGCGTATTGCGCGCTGCTGCCGTCGCTCACGCAAGTCGAACTCTGGGGGCGGGATGTCACCACGGCGCAGCGACTGGCCACCACGCTCCTCGACGAAGGGCTCCCGGTGAGCGCGGCCTCGCGGCTCGACGCGGCAGTGGCCGCCGCCGACATCGTGAGCTGCGTGACCACGGCGCACGAGCCGATCGTGCATGGCGCGTGGCTTCGGGCCGGGACGCACCTCGACCTGGTGGGCGGGTTTACCCCGGGCATGCGCGAGGCCGACACCGCGGCGGTGGCCGGCGCGCGCATCGTGGTGGACCACGCCGAAAGCGCGCTGCGTGAAGCAGGGGATCTCGTGCAGCCGCTCGCCGACGGCACCCTCTCCCGTGAGCAGATCGTGGGCGACCTGGGGGCCGTGCTGCGTGGCGAGGTCATCGTGCGGCGCGACGCGCATGATCGTACGCTGTTCAAGTCGGTGGGGCACGCGCTTGAAGACCTCGCCGCGGCGCAGCTGGCCACCGCGGCCCACTTTCCGGCAACCTCATGACATCGCGGTCCCAGCTCCGCCGATCGCACGGGCGCTGTTTCGTTCCGCTGCTGTTGGTCCTGGCCACCGCACCAACCACGCTGGCGGCGCAGGACACCGTAGACGTGCTCATCACCGGCGGTCGGGTGTACGACGGCACGGGCGCCGCACCGCGCGAGGCGGCGCTGGGGATCCGCGGTGAGCGCCTCGTGTTCGTGGGGCCGGTACCCGCCAATACGGTTGCGCGCCAGCGCATCGATGCGCGCGGGCAGATCGTCACGCCCGGCTTCATCGATCCGCACACGCACGCCTATGAAGGGCTGCCGCGGCTCGGCCTCGAACGGCGGCGCAATCTCTCATCGCTCATGCAGGGGATCACCACCGTCGTGCTGGGCGCCGACGGTCGGGGACCGCTGGAGGTGAAGCAGGTCCTCGATTCGGCGGAGGCGCTCGGGCTGGGCACCAACACCTACGCGCTCACGGGCTTCGGCACGGTGCGCAGCCGCGTCATGGGCAACTCCTCGGCGCCCGCCACGCCGGCCCAGCGCGCCACCATGCGCGCGCTCATCGCCACGGCCATGCAGGAAGGGGCCTACGGCGTGGGTAGCGGCCTCTTCTACGTGCCGCAAACGTATGCGCGGACCGATGAGGTCATCGACGTGGTGTCGGCGGCGAGGCCCTTCGGTGGCGTCTACGACACGCATCAGCGGGACGAAAGCAGCTACAGCATCGGGCTCTTCGCCTCCACCCGCGAAGCCATCCGCATTGGCTGCGAATCGGGACTCACCACCAACATCGGCCACATCAAGGCGCTCGGCGTGGATCTGTGGGGCAGCGCCGACAGTGTGCTGGCCATCATGCGGGAGGCCCGTGCGCGGGGGTGTGCGGTGGTGGCCGACCAGTACCCGTGGACGGCCAGCGGAACGGGCCTCAGCGCTGCGCTCATGCCGCGGTGGGCCCAGGCCGGTGGCCGCGACTCGCTGCGCCTGCGTGCGGCCGATCCCCCGCTGCGGGCGCGCCTGCTGGCCGACATGGGCGACAATCTCCGGCGTCGCGGCGGCGATTCCACACTGCTGCTCATCGACGGCACCATCGAGGCAGTCCCGTACCTGGGGAAGACCCTCAAGCAGGTGGCGGCCGAGTCGGGACAGTCCGCCGTGGAGACCGCGCTCGACCTGGTGCTGCGTGGCATCGACATGGGCGTGGCGAGCTTCAACATGACCGAGGCCGATATCGAAACCTTCATGCGCGATCCGTTCGTGATGACGAGCAGCGACGGCTCCGACGGCCACCCGCGACTCTTTGCCACGTATCCGCGCAAGATCCGGCGCTATGTCCTCGACAAGCCGGTCATCACCATGGAGCGCATGGTCGCGTCGGCGTCGGGGCAGGTGGCGGCCACCTATGGCCTGACCGATCGCGGCGTCTTGCGCGCCGGGGCCTATGCCGACGTGCTGATCTTCGATCCCGCGGAGGTGCGCGAAGAAGCCACGTACACCGAACCGCGCAAACTGGCGAGCGGGATGCGCTGGGTGTTCGTGAACGGCCGCGCCGCCGTGGCCAACGGCACCGCCACCAATGTGATGGCCGGCAAGGCGCTCCGACGGCGCTGACGCGTCGGTGTGCCGGCATAGTGCGGCGTCAGGGACGAGTCGTCATCAGGCTCGGCCAATCGGCGAAATCCGGCGTCAACACGAAAGGTGTGGTAACCGTAGCGGGTAGGTAGTTCCCGCTCTTGTTCACCACGTCTGGAGGCCAGATGGTCAACCGAATTGCCGCGACGCTGTCGTTCGCGGCACTGCTGCTTGGCGGTGCCCTCGTCGCGCCGCTGTCGGCGCAGGGCGGCGCTGCCGGCCGCGTCAGCGGAGTCGTCACCGACTCGGCGACGGGGCAGCCGCTCCAATCCGTGCAGCTCTTCCTGTCCCGCGGCACCACCCGCCTGGAGGCGCGTACCAGCACCGATGGGCGCTTCCTGTTCGCGTCGGTTCCGGCCGGCTCGTACGGGCTCGAGGCCATCCGCCTCGGCTATCGCCGCGTGCAGCGTGCCGGGGTGGCCGTCGTGGCCGGGCAGACGCTCACGTACGACCTGAAGATGACGGCCGCAGCGCTCAACCTGCAGGCCGTCGTCACCACGGGCGTGGTGGACCCCACCAGCGGAACCCGGGTGCCCTTCTCGGTCGGTCGCGTTTCGGCGGAAGATGCGCCCGTGCCCGCCACCAATGCCCTGGAAACGATCCAGGGCAAGATCGCCGGCGTAAGCGTGGTGCCCACCGGGCAGGCCGGCGGCGGTACCAACATCCAGCTCCGCAGCCCCACGTCGATCAGCAAGTCGAACGCCCCGCTGGTGGTGGTGGACGGCGTCATCCAGTCGCAGTCGTTCGACGCGGCCAGCGCCGACCTGCAGTCCATGGACATCGAAAGCATCGAGGTGGTGAAGGGCGCCTCGGCCGCCTCGTTGTACGGATCGCGCGCGTCGGCGGGCGTCATTCAGATTCGCACGCGCCGCGGCAACACCCTGGCCGAGGGGACGACGAAGTTCACGCTGCGTACCGAGTACGGGGCCAATTCGCTGGCGCGCACGGTGGACTGGGCGAACCAGCACTTCTTCCTGGCCGACGAGACCGGCGCCTACACCAATGCGACCGGTCAGCGGGTGCCGCGTGAGCAGCGCGTGCCGCGCCCCGCCTTCGAGCGCTTTCAGGATCGGCCGTATGCGCTGGGGACGTACTTCAATCAGGTTGACGAGTTCTTCGATCCGGGCAACTTCACCCGCAATTCGCTCAACATCGCGCAGAACGGCGGCAAGACCAACTGGTTCTTCGCGTTCGTGAATCAGCGGGAAGATGGCGTGGTGCTCAACAGCGGGCGCTACGACCAGAACGACTTCCGCCTCAACCTCGATCATCGTCCGCGCAGCGACCTGCAGTTCGGTGTGAGCGCGTACTACAGCAAGTCGAAGCGACTCAACCTGTACGATGATGTCTTCTTCGACCTCATCAATCAGGCCCCCGACGTCAACCTGCGGCAGCGCGACCCCGACGGGACCCCGTTCATCTTCCAGCCGGACTTCGAGGGGCGCGAAGAGAACCCGCTGTACGTGCTGTCCACGGAAAGCCGCAATCGCAACCGCGGTCGCCTCCAGGGCAGCCTCGAGGGACGCTACACGCCGCGCTCCTGGCTCACCGTCGACGCCAATCTCTCCTACGACCGCTCCGATCGCGCCACCGACTTCTTCCTGGATCAGGGCGTGAAGACGGAAGGGTTCGCCAACGGCGGTCCGGGTGAAATCTCGCGCTTCAACGGCGTGACGAACGCCCTCAACGCGTCGCTCTCAGCCAACCTGCTCAAGCGGGTGGGTGACGTGACGCTGCGCAGCACCGTGCGTGGCCTCATCGAGCGGGAGACGAACGATCTCGTCACGGCCAGTGGCCAGATCTTCGCGGCGCCCGGGGTGAACAGCCTCAACAACGCCACCGTGCGCTTCGTGTCCAGCACGAGCGAAACGATCAAGACCAACTCGTTCTTCGTGAGCGGTGCCGCCGACTGGCGCGGCAAGCTCATCGTGGACGCGCTGGCGCGCCAGGACGGCAGCTCGCTCTTCGGCCCCGACCAGCAGGTCCACTGGTACTACCGTGGTTCGGCCGCGTACCGGCTGTCGGAAGAGACGTGGTTCCCCTTCAAGTCGTTCTTCAACGAATTCAAGCTGCGCGCCTCGCAGGGGACCGCCGGCGGCCGCCCCGACTTCAATGACCAGTTCGAGACCTTCAACTTCGTGGAAGGCGGCGGTCTGGTGAAGGCCAACCTGGGCAATCGCAATCTGCGCCCGGAGTACTCGAAGGAAACGGAGTTCGGCCTCGACGCCATCATCAAGAACCGCTACTCGCTGCAGCTGTCGCGTGCGCGGCAGAAGACCACCGACCAGCTCATCCTCATTCCGCTTCCCGGCTACTTCGGCTACGCCAACCAGTGGCAGAATGCGGGCACCGTGACCGGCAGCACGTGGGAAGGCACTTTCGAGGCGCAGGTCATTCGTCGTCCCACCTTCTCGTGGCGCACCGGGTTCGTGGCCGATCGTTCGCGCAACCGCATTACCGAGTTCAACCGGCCCTGCTTCGTGACGCAGACGATCGCCTTCCGCTGCGCCAACGAAACGCTCGGCAACATGTATGGCTTCCGCTTCATGCGCGGGGCCGGTGAACTGCCGGCCAGCGTGGGGGCGCGTGCCAACGAGTTCCAGGTGAACGACGAGGGCCTGCTGGTGTGGGTGGGCGCCGGCAACAGCTTCACCGAGGGAGAAACGAAGCGGCTCTGGGGCACCAGTGCCACCATCGGCAACGGCGTGTATCGGTGGGGGCAGCCCATCACGGCCCTCGACTCGGTGGGCAATGCGGCCGTGGTGAAGATCGGTGACGGCAATCCCGACTTCCGCCTCGGCTGGTCGAACACGATTGGCTGGCGCGGCGTGCAGCTGTTCATGCTGTGGGATGCCCAGGTGGGCGGCGACGCGTACAACCAGACGCGGCAGCGCATGTACCAGTGGGGGCGTCACACCGATGTGGACCAGGCAGGCAAGCCGCAGGAGCTCAAGAAGACCACGGACTACTACGTGGCGCTGTACGCGGCGAACAGTCCGACGGACTGGTTCGTGGAAGATGCGAGCTTCGTGAAGCTGCGCGAGTTGTCGCTGAAGTACCGGCTGCCGCGCACCTTTGCCTCCGCACTGGCGCGCCTCGGTGCCGAGCAGGCCAGCGTGTCGCTCATTGGCCGCAACATGCTCACCTTCACGCGGTACAAGGGCTACGACCCCGAGGTCGGCTCGGTCCTCAACCGCCTCGACAGCTTCGACTATCCTCGCTACCGCACGATCACGGGTAGTGTTGAGATCATCTTCTGACCGGCGCACGACTCATCATGCACACACTCAAGAAGTTCGTCTGGCCGGTGGGATTGCTCCTCGTTGCGGCGTCCTGCCAGGACCTCGATGTGGTCAATCCCAATCGCCCCGATGCGGAGCGCGCCACGGCGCAGCCGCTTACCACCGAAAACTTCGTGGCCACCTCATTCCGCACCTGGTGGCCGGTGGCGGGACACGATGACTATCCCTCGTGGGCCTTCAGCACCATGGCGCGCGAAATCACCTCGGGCTTCGCCGACTTCGGGCAGCTGGAGCTGAGCGCCGAGCCGCGGCAGGGGTGGAACAACAGCCCCGTGAACGTGCGGCGTTTCGTGAACGAAACACCATGGTTCCAGCTGTTCCGTACCGTCTCGTCCGTGAACGACGTGGTGGGATCGATCAACCGCGGGCTCGTGATCGAGAACGCCGTGCGTACGGCGCGCGCCAAGGCGATGGGCAAGTTCATGCAGGGCGTGTCGTACGGGCACATCGGCTTCTATTTCGACAAGGCGCCGATCATCGACGAGTTCACGAAGCTCGACACCGTACGGACCCCGCAGTTCACGGAGTACCGGCAGGTGTCGGCGTTCGCCATCCGGCAGCTCGATTCGGCGATCGCCGTGGCGCAGACACAGCCGTCCATGACCTTCCCGGCGGATGCGTGGTTGTACCAGAGCCTCACGCGTGACCAGTTCGTGCGTCTCGCCAACTCGTACGCGGCGCGCATTCTGGTCTACACGCCGCGCTCCCGCGCGGAGCGGGCCGCCGTGAACTGGGCGGAAGTCATCCGTCGCGTGGACGCCGGCATCCAGACCGACTACGCCCCGCTCGCCCAGCCCGATGTGTTCTTCGACGACTGGAAGCGTCTGGTGGCGCGTTTACGCACGGCGGGGCGCCCCTCCGACTTCGGCCGGCCCAGCTACTGGCTCATTGGCCCGGCCGACTCCACCAACGGGTGGGTGAATTGGGTGGCCACCCCCAACGACAACCGCCTGCCGTTCCAGATGCGCACCCGTGACCGTCGCATTCAGGGCACAACGGGGCCGGCGTCGCCCGGCAAGTATGTGGGGTACAACCTCAACAACATCTTCGCGGCCGACCGTGGCACCTTCCGCTGGTCGCACTATTTCTTCCGTCGCAGCGGTGTGGACCTCACGTGGCAGACCGGCCCGCAGCTCGCCATGAGCGTGGCCGAGATGGACCTGCTCAAGGCCGAAGCGCTCATTCGCCTCGGGCGTGCGGCGGAGGCGGTGCCCCTCATCAACAAGACGCGCATTGCCAACGGCGAACTACCGCCGGTCACCGTGGAGGGACCGCCAAACGAGCCCGGGTGCGTGCCGCGCAAGGAAAGCGGCGCCTGTGGCAGCCTCTGGGATGCGCTCCGCTACGAAAAGGGCATCGAGGGGCTCGGCATGAACGGGGTCATTGCCTTCCTCGATGCGCGCGGATGGCAGACGCTTCCCGAGAACACGCCGGTGCATCTTCCCATTCCCGGCCGTGAGCTCCAGACACTCCAGCTGCCGCTGTACACCTTCGGCGGACCCGGTGGACAGGGGAGTGCCCCGCCCCGCGATCCGGAGCGGTGCCCGGTGGCAGGGCTCGCGCGCTGTCCGGGCTGACCCGCCAGCGCCGCAACCCGGTCGAACGGCCACGACGCTCCGTCGTGGCCGTTTGTCGTCGTGACCGGATGCGCGCGGCGAATCAGGCGAGCACGGTGCGGGCTGCCTGCACCACGCGGTCGGCGCTGATGCCGAACTTCTCGAAGAGCACCGGAGCGGGCGCGCTGGCGCCGAACGACTCGATGCCGACAATGGCCCCGTGGTCACCCACCCAGCGGTACCAGCTCATGGGGTGCGCGGCCTCCACCGCCACGCGCGGCACGCCGGTGGGGAGCACATGATGGCGGTACTCCACGGGCTGCTGCGCAAAGCGCTCGAGACTGGTGCAGCTCACCACCCGCGCGCGCACGCCATGTCCCGACAGCTGCTCGCGTGCCGTGAGTGCCACGTCCACCTCCGAGCCGCTGGCCAGCAGCACCACATGCGGGACGTGACCCGCCGCGTCAGCCACGATGTAGGCCCCCTGCTTCACCCCGTCACGGGCGCGCGCCGGTTCCCCGAAATACGCAAGCTTCTGGCGGGTAAGCACGATGGCCGACGGCCCCGACCGATGGTGCAGCGCCGTACGCCACGCCTCGCTCACTTCGTCGGCATCGGCGGGGCGCAGGACCAGGAGGTTGGGAATGCACCGGAGTGCCGCCAGGTGCTCGATGGGCTGGTGGGTGGGCCCATCTTCGCCCAGCCCGATGGAGTCGTGCGTGAAGACGTAGATCGCCTGCACGCCCATGAGCGCGGCGAGGCGGATGGCGGGGCGCATGTAGTCGCTGAACACGAGGAAGGTGCCGCCGTACGGAATCACCCCGCCGTGCAGCCCCATGCCATTCATGATCGCGCCCATGGCGTGTTCGCGGATGCCGAAATGGAAGTTGCGTCCGTCGCGCTGCGCGGCGCTGAACGGCTGCGCCCCCTTCACATTGGTGAGATTGGAACCGGTAAGGTCGGCACTGCCACCCAGCAGTTCGGGCACCACACCGGCGATGGCGTTGATCACCGCGCCGCTCGCGGCGCGACTGGCCACGGCACCGCTCTTGGCATCGAACACCGGGAACGCCTGCTCCAGCTGCGGCGGCAGCTCCCCCTTCATGCGGCGTTCGAATTCCCTCGCCAGCTCCGGGTGCGCGGCTTCATACGCCTGCCACGTATGCTTCCATTCGGTGTGGGTGGCGGCGCGCTGCGCCGCGGCCTCCCGCCAGTGCGCCAGCGCGTCGGCGGGCACGAAGAACGGTTCCGTGGACGGCCACCCATAGGCGGCCTTGGTGAGCGCAATCTCGTCCTTGCCCAGCGGCTCGCCGTGCGCCTTGGCCGAGTCCTGCCGGTTGGGCGAACCGAAGCCGATGTGCGTCTTGGTGATGATGAGCGTGGGGCGCTCGGTATCCGCCTTGGCCTCGGCAATGGCCGCATCGATGGCGGCGAGGTCGTTCACATCGTCCACCTGCAGGACCTGCCACCCGTACGCCGCGAAGCGCTGTGCCGCGTCGTCGCTGCAGGTGAGCGCCGTGCTGCCGTCGATGGTGATGCCGTTGTCGTCGAAGAAGCCGATGAGCTTGCCGAGCTTCATATGCCCCGCAAAGCTTGCCGCTTCGTGCGAGATGCCCTCCATGAGGCAGCCGTCACCGGCAATGAAGTACGTGTAATGGTCGACGATCTGGTGGCCGGGGCGATTGAACGTGGCTGCCAGGCTCGCCTCGGCGACCGCAAAGCCCACGGCATTGGCAATACCCTGCCCGAGCGGGCCGGTGGTCGTTTCCACGCCCTTGGTGTGGTGCACTTCGGGGTGCCCGGGCGTGAGACTCTCCCACTGGCGGAAGTTGCGGATCTCCTCGAGCGGGAGGTCATAGCCGGCGAGATGCAGCGAGCCGTACAGCAGCATCGAGGCGTGGCCCACCGACAGCACGAACCGGTCGCGGTCGACCCAGGCCGGCGCAGCCGGATCGTGCCGCAGGTGGGTGGCGTACAGTGCGTAGGCGAGCGGCGCCAGCGCCATGGGCGTGCCGGGGTGCCCCGACTCCGCGGCCTGCACCGCGTCCATGGCGAGGGTGCGCACAGTGTCGATCGCGAGACGCACCGTCTCGGGTGACGCGGAAGCAAGAAGGGGTGACACAGCGGACACGGATCGCTCCGGAAAGTTCGGCGAGGGGGGCGCGGGCGGTGCGCCACAGCCCTGAAATCTAGCCGATTTGGGGAGGTGCGGCGCGCTGGTGGCGCGCCATTGTTGACAAGGCAGGACGCAGGGGGACGAAAGTCAGGGGGAAGAGGGAAGCCATCCACCCCCGTCCCCCTGATGCCTTCCCCCTGCGCCCTACCTTGCCAACCGCGCGCGCCCCGCGCGCGCACCCCCTACGACGCGAGGTACTGTTCCCGCGTCAGCGTGAGGTGGTGCGCCAGGTGCCCGGCCATCATCCAGACGAGTGCCCGCGCCGACACGCCCTTGCCACTGGCCACCCCGCGCTGCGCCAACGCCTCCGCGTCCAGGGACTTCACCAGCTCCAACGTGGCCGTGCGTACCGCCCCCAGCTCGCGCGCGATACTGGCGAGGGTCCGCTGGCCAGCGCGGCTGGCGGGGACCCAGTCGTCCTGCTCGAACCCGGGAAGCGGCGTGCTGTCGCCGCGCGCAATGCGCAGCAGACGATAGGCGAAGACGCGCTCGGTATCGATGACGTGGACGAGCGACTCGGCGAGCGTCCACTTGCCGGGGGCGTAGCGATACGCCGCCCGCTCCTCCGGGACCGTGCCCAGGAGTGTCTCACATTCGGTGCGCTGCGCCTCGAGCAGCTGCACCACGTGGCTCAAGCCACGCGCCGCCATGGTGCGGGCGGCCTGGTCGATGTACCCGGCATAGTAGGGGGCGAATTCGTCGTCGCCGGGGCGGAAGATATCGGTCGGCATGATTGTCACGAGGTGAAGGGAGAAATCAGAAACCGAGCGCCGTGGCAAGGGCGGGAAGGGCGGCGGCGTCGGGGAGCGCGCCCTGGGCGAGTCGTGGGGACCCGCCGCCGCGCCCCCCCGCATGCTGCAGCGCGGCGCGCAGCGTCTGCCCCGCGTCGAGCGACGCGTCCGGCGAGGCGCCGAGCAACACGGCACCGGTGGCGTCGTTGGCAACAAGCACTACGCACGGCCCCCGCGACAGCAGCTGCTGGACCAGCGGCTCGGCATCCTTCACCGCGCCGGCCACGCGATGGCGCACGCGCCGCACACCATGCGCATCGACCGCGCTGTTCTGCCACAGCGCCTCGGCTTCGTGCCCCGCCAGTTCCGCCAGCAGGCGCTTGCGGTCGCGCTCGAGCTCGGCCAGGCGTGCCACCTGCTGCTCGACGAGCGCCGGAAGATCGCCTGGCGCGGCTGACAACGGGCGCGCCGCACGGGTCAGCAACGCCGCATCGCCATGGGCCCGCCGCAGGACGCGATCGCCCGCCAGGAACTCGATGCGCGTGTGACCGCGGGTCCGTTCGGCACCGCGCAGCAGAATGGCGCCAATTTCGGCGGTGTTCGCGAGATGCGTCCCGCCGCAGGCGCTGCGGTCGAGGCCCGCAATGGTGATGATGCGCAACGTGCCGTCCCGGTCACTGGCCTTGCGCAAACCGGTAGCCGTGGCTGCCTCCTCGTAGTTCACCTGGACGGCGTGTTGCGCGCGCAACAGCGCATTGACCCGCTGCTCGATGCGGGCCAGCTGTGCGGCCCCGATGCCCTCGGCGCACGCCACATCCACCGTCGAGGCCAGATCGCCAAAGTGCACGCTCACCGTCGCCCATCCGTATTCATCGGCCAACAGCGCGGACAACAGATGCTGGGCGGTATGCTGCTGCATGTGATCCAGCCGCCGCTCCGTGTCCACGTGGCCCACCACCATGGCCCCCAGCGGGAGTCCCAAGGGCTGCGCCAGGCGGTGCGCAACGCGCGTTTCCTCGTCGATGACATCTACGACGGCCACGTCGGCCAGCGTCCCCACGTCGTGCGGCTGTCCGCCGGAGGTCGGGTAGAAGGCCGTGCGGTCGAGGTACACCACCGTTCCCTCCTCGGCCACGGCGGTGACGGTCGCGCTGAATCGCGCCAGCCGCGCATCGTCGTAATACAGACGTGTGGTGACGTGGTGATGGTCGGCCGTAGGTGCAGTCATGCGGTGGCGCACTCGGAACGGGGGATTGCGACGGCTATCTTCCCGGTATGCCGTCACCATGCCGCGAAATATGACGCGTTCCCCGCACCTTTCGGGCACCCGTCGCGCCGTTGTCGCTGCGGTTCTGGCGGCGACCACCGCCGGGGGCCTGCTCGCCTGCATTCCGGTGCAACCGGCGCCGGTCCCGGTGGGCACCATCCTGCGCGACGTCGATCCCCTGGCCGCAGGCGCTGCGCTGCCACCGGCCCCAGACGATCCCGAGCCGGCCGCTGTCGCCTCCGATTCGGCAGGAGGGGCGCGGCTGCTGCGTCTGGCCTACGTGTGGCATCTGGCGTCGCTGCATCACCCGGCAGTGGCGGTGCGCGGGGCGCCGCTCGACTCGGCGTTCATCCGTGCCGTCACGCTCGTGCGGCGCGCCACCGATGCCGACCAGCTGGCGCTGGCCTACACCCGCTTTCTGGCGTCGCTTGGCGATCCACTGACGCGCGTGGAACGTGACAGTGCCGACGTGCCCGCAGCCCCCGGCCCGGTGGTCACCGTGGCGAATGCCGAGCGGACGCGCGACAGCATCCTCGTGTTGCAGCTGCCCTCGGCGTGGCGCTACGAGGAGAGCGCGGCGGTGGGGGTACGGCAGGCGCTGGCCAGCGTGCCCTCGCGCGTGGTGCTCGATCTGCGGGCGAGCGCGCCGGGCGCACACACCGACAGCGTGGAGGCGTTCGTGGCGCGCACGCAGCTGGCCGAGCGCCTGGCATCGGTGCCCTTCACGATGAGCGGCCTGCGAGTGCGCCGGGTGGGTGGCGCGCGCGACGACGCGGGCCGGTGGTCGTTTGACGATTCGTGGCTCGGGCGTGATGGGGCGCTCATCAGCCCGGCCGATGCGGCGGCGCGCCGCGTCGTGGTGCTCGCCAACGAGCACACGGTCATGCCGCGCGCCGTGCTGGGGTTGATCGCCACGGGGCGGGCGACGCTCGTCGCGGAGCAGGGGGTGCGCGATGACGCGCTGGCCCCCAGCGTGCGTGTGCCCATTGGGGCGGGGCTGGTGGTACGCCTGCGCACCGGGGAGTTGCTGCACGCCGACGGCAGCGGCGGCCTGGTGGCCGATACCGTGGTGTCGCGCGCTGCAGCGCCCGCCGATAGCGCGCCCGCCCTGCGCGTGGCCCTCGGCATGCTGCGCAGCGGACGTTTCGTGCGCGCCTCCCGGTTGGCCCGCGTGCGGCCGCGCGCGGCGCTGCCCGGCTATTACGACAGCGACCCCTACCCATTCATGGGGTCGCGCGTGCTGGCCGGCGCGCGGGTGTGGAGTGCCATGCGCGCCCGCCATGCACATCGTGACCTCTACGACGACGACATTGATGCCGTGTTCGAACGCGCCCTACCGCGCCTCGAGTCGGCCCGCTACGCGACCGAGTACGCCGCGGCGCTGCTCTCGTTCGTGAGTGCCTTCGACGATGCGCAGGTCACGCTGCGCGGAGCGACCGTGGACAGCGTGCGCGGCGTGGCCACCTTGCCCTTTCGCGTGCGCTGGGCGGATGGACGGGCCGTGGTGACCGACGTGGTCAGCACCGAGGAAGCGCGGGCCCTCGACATTCGCGTGGGGCAGGAACTCACGGCGGTGGACGGCTTCCCGCTACCCGCCTGGCTGCAGGAGCGCCGCCGCGCGGTGAGCGCCCCCAACGATTGGTCACGGCAGCATCTCCTCATGACACTGCTGCCCCGCGGCGCCGTGGGCGCGTCGCTGGTGCGGTTGCGCGACGTCACGGGGCGTGAGCGGCAGCTTGCGGTGCCGCGCCGGGTCGAGACGATGGCGCTGCTCCCCCAGGTGGAACGGCCGTGGCAGCCGGCATCGATCGCGCTGAGCGGCGGCGTCGCCTATCTCGATGTGAATCGCCTCACCGAACAGACGGTGCAGGCCGAACTCGACCGGCACCGCAGCGCGCGCGCGTGGGTGCTGGACCTGCGCGGGACACTCGCCGACAGCAGCATGGTGGCCGCTGCCGTGCTGCGTGCGGTGCGCACGCGACCGGTGGCGGTGGTGGCGCGTGAACTGCACCGGTACCAGTCGGTACCCTGCCTGGCCGAGTCACTACGCGAGCAGACAGCCCAGTGCCCCGACGAACGGGAAGTGCGTTCGCGCGTGTCGCGTGGCGATACCACCGGACAGTATCGTGGCCGGCTTGTCGCGCTCGTGGACGAGCGGACGGCCGGGGCCATGGAGCGCCTGGCGCTCGCCCTGGAGGCCACGACGGAGATCACGTTCGTGGGCAGTGCCACGGCCGGATCCCCCGCCGAGGCCGTGGACGTGCCGCTCCCCGGCGGGCTCGTGTTGGGGGTGCCCGCGGCAGAACTGCGCCGCACCGATGGCTCGCAGTGGCAGCGTGTGGGCATTGCCCCGGTGGTCGATGCCCGGCTTACACTGCGCAGCTACCGCACCGGGACCGACGAGGTGCTGCAGCGCGCGCAGGAGTGGTTGGCACCGCAGCTCGATGGCCGTGCGGGGCGACGCCGCTGATCGTGTCCTGTCGGCCTTCCACCTGAGGTCCGTCCGCCTGCCTCCGCCGTTGCCCACGACGCTGCCCATCGAGGAGGTGCTCGACGCACTCTCCGCCGCGCTGCAGGTGCGCGGCGTGGCCGTGCTCGAAGCCCCTCCGGGAGCCGGCAAGACCACGCGCGTGCCGTTGGCGTTGCTGGCCGAGCCATGGATGGCCGGACAGCGCCTGGTCATGCTCGAACCCCGTCGCCTCGCCGCACGCGCCGCCGCGCACTTCATGGCGCGGCAGCTTGGCGAGTCCGTTGGGGGGACCGTGGGGTACCGCGTGCGCGGCGACACGCGGGTGTCGAAGCACACGCGCATCGAGGTGGTCACCGAAGGGGTGCTGGCGCGGATGCTGTCGGCCGACGCCACGCTCGACGGCTATGCGGCCGTGCTCTTCGACGAGTTCCATGAGCGCTCGCTGCACGCCGACCTTGGCCTCGCGCTGGTGCTGGAGACGCAACAGGTGCGCGACGATCTGCGGGTGCTGGTGATGTCGGCCACCCTCGACGGCGAGGCCGTGGCACGGCTCCTGGCCGACGCACGGGGGCCGGCACCGGTCGTACGCAGCAGCGGTCGCATGTTTCCCATCACCACCCATCATTGCGCCCCACGCAGCGACGAGCGCATGGACGCTGCAACGAGTCGCATCGTGCGGGATGCACTCGCCGCGTGCGAGGGCGACGTGCTGGTGTTTCTGCCCGGCATGGGTGAACAGCGCCGCACGGCGGAGCGGCTGGTGGGGAGCGTGCCGCCCTCGGTGGATGTCTTCGTGCTGCACGGCAGCATGCCGTTGGATGAGCAGGAGGCGGCGCTCGCACCGGCGCCGGCCGGACGACGCAAGGTGGTGCTCAGCACCAGCGTGGCCGAAACGAGCCTCACCGTGGAAGGCGTGCGCGTGGTGGTCGATGCCGGCTGGTCGCGCATTCCGCGCTACGATGCAGTGGCCGGGCTGACGCGGCTGCACACCGTGCGCGTGAGCCGCGCCTCGGCCGACCAGCGACGCGGGCGCGCCGGGCGTACCGCACCGGGCGTGTGCTACCGGCTGTGGGATGTGCACGAGGAGCACGGCTTTCTCGCCGCATCGCGCCCGGAGATCATCGATGCCGATCTGTCGAGCCTGGCCCTGGAGCTCGCCGATGCCGGCATTGCCGATCCGGCGCAGCTGCGCTGGCTCGACGCGCCCCGTCCCGGCCCCTTCCTGCAGGCGCGGCAGCTGCTGGCCCAGCTTGGTGCACTCGATGCCCAGGGGCGCATCACCCCCCACGGCAAGCGCATGGCGGCGCTGCCGCTCCAGCCGCGACTCGCGCATCTGGTGCTCACCGCGCAAACGCGCGGACAGCTGCCACTGGGCGCAGCGATTGCCGCGCTGCTGGAGGAGCGCGATGTGGTGCGCGCCGAGGGATTCGGCGGCGCACCGGCCGACCTGCGGCTCCGCACCGAGCTGCTGCAGCGCGGTGGTGACGGTGGCGCGCTCTCCATGTACGGCGCGCGTGCCGATCGCGACGCGGTACGGCGCGTGAAGCAGGGCGCCGACGACCTGGTGCGGCGCATCGATGGCGGCGCGCGGCTGCAACCATGGGACGATGCCGAAACGGGGGCGCTGCTCGCCCTGGCGTTTCCCGATCGCGTGGCGCAGCGACGTGCGGGAGCAGAACCGCGCTATCTGCTGCGAAATGGCAGTGGGGCGGTGCTTCCCAAGGGCGACAGCCTGCACGATGCGCCGTACCTTGCGGTGGCCGAGCTGGAGGGACAGCCGCCGGAGTATCGGATTGCGCGCGCCGCACCGCTCACGCTCGACGAGATCCGCGGCGACTTCAGCGAGCAGATCGCGCGGGAATCCGCGGTGATGTGGGACGAGCGATCGCGCAGTGTGAAGGCGGTGGAGCGCCGCATGCTGGGCGCCATCACTCTCGAGGAGAAGCCCCAGCGCGATCCGGACGCTGACGCGGTGCGCAGCACGCTGCTGGAGCAGCTCGCCCGCGTGGGGGTGGGGGCGTGGCCGTGGCGCGAGAGTGCACAGCGGTTGCGCGAGCGGCTGGCGTTCGCGCATGCGCACGATGCCGCGTGGCCCGATGTGAGCGACGCCGCCCTGGTGTCCTCACGTAGTGAGTGGCTGGGTCCCTTTCTCGACGGCGCGCGCAGCTGGGGGCACCTCGAGCAGATCGACTGGTACGAGGCGCTCGCGGGGCTGGTGCCATGGAATCAGCGCGCGGCACTCGACCGCCTCGCGCCCACACATCTCGACGTGCCGAGCGGCTCACGCATTGCGCTCGACTACCGCGATCCCATGGCCCCCGTGCTGGCGGTGAAGCTGCAGGAGGTGTTCGGCTGGACCACCACGCCCATGCTCTTCGACGGGCGGGTGCCGGTCACGCTGCACCTGCTTTCGCCGGCGCAACGCCCGGTGCAGGTGACGCGTGATCTCGCCGGCTTCTGGAAGTCCAGCTACTTCGAGGTGCGCAAGGAGCTGCGCGGGCGCTATCCGCGGCACCCGTGGCCCGACGACCCGCTCACCGCGGAGGCGACGCGTCGGGCCAAGCCGCGGGGGACTTGAGTGGTGAGAGATGAGGGAACTGCTCGTCGGAGCGAACGGAGCAGCGGAGTCACGGAGGAAACAAAAGGCATTGCAGCTCTCCGCGCCTCTGCGTCTCCGACGAGCAGTGTAAACCCGGCCCGGCCTACGCGAACGCCCCCGGCAGCACCCCAACGAACTGCTTCATTTCCTCCGGCGTCCCGATGGAGACGCGGCACCAGTCCGTGTACGGCGGAAACGCGCGGCCGATGGTGAAGCCCTTCGCGGCGAAGTACCGCTGCATCTGTTCCACCGGCTTGCCGGCCTGGAAGAACACGAAGTTGGTCTGCGACGGCGCCGCCTTCTTGCCGAGCGTCGCCAGCGCGTCGAGCAGCATCTGCCGCCCCTCGATGATCCTCCCCCTCACGAACGCCACGTACTCCGCATCCATCAGCGAGGCGTTCGCCGCGCTGAGCCCGAAGACGTTGGGATCGCCGGTGACGTACTGCGACAGCTTGCGGATGATGTCCGGCCGCGCGACCGCGAAGCCGATGCGCAGGCCGGCCAGGCCGTGGATCTTGCTCGCCGTGCGCGAGATGATGATCGGTTCGCCCTTGAGCACGAGGTCGGTCATGCTCCGGTACCCAGGCTGGGTCACGAAGTCGTAGTAGGCCTCGTCCACGACCACCGTCGTGCGTCTGGCGGCATTCGACACGAAGTCGCGCAGCGCCTGATCGTCGGCCAGATTGGACGTGGGATTGTTCGGGTTGCAGACGAACACGAGCTTCGTGTTGCCGTTGAGCTTCGCGTCCATCTGGTACAGGTCGTGATCGAATCGATGGTCGAGTGGCACCTTGTGCACCGTGATGCCGAGGGTCTCGCCCCAGCGCGGCAGGTCCTCGAAGGTGGGCCACGGCGCCACCATCTCGCCGCCGGGCGCGTTGGCAGCGAGGGCGGCGATGGACAGCACCTCGCTCGAGCCCTGGGTCACGAGCACGTGATCGACCGGCACGCCCACCTGCTTCGCGAACGTGGCCGTGAGCTCGTCGCGTACGGGCGGCATGTACCAGGTGTGCTGCGCCCAGTTGCCCATGAGGGCATCCTTGGCCTTCGGTGACATGCCGAAGGGGTTCTCGTTGAAGTTGAGGCGAATGGGACCGGCGGCGCGGCGCGCCGTGGTCACGTCACGTTCCATCTGCGTGAGCAGCGCCGAATACGGCAGCCCGCCCCCCAGCACCCGCGACATTTCCGCGGCGGGAAGCAAACCGGGAAGCGCGACGCTGGCGCCGACGCCAAGGCCGGTCGTGCGCAGCCACTGGCGCCGGGACAGGGCACCGGGAAACGGGCTGGAAGGAGACTCGGAGCTCACGCAGCACCTCGATACGGGTGGGAGGACGGGAGGCAGGGTGCCCCGCGGTAGTAGGCCGAAGGCAGAATCGACAGCCGAAACGGGGGGATCGCCAGAGGGATACAGATATCCACTATCTTGCGCGCCATGTCGTGGAAACGTTGGCTGGTCACCCTGCTGTCGTTCGGGCTCATGCTGGGGATCTCAGCGTGGGTCGTCGCGCGGCATTGGCCGGCGAACGGCATGCCGTGGCTGGCCTGGCCGGTCCACCTGGCGGCGCTGGCCACCGTGACGGCCGAGATCGCCACGCGCGCCTTCAAGATTCAGGCGTCCGCCCGCGCCTGCCGCATTCCCCTGTCGTTCGGCACGGCGTTGCGGGTCTGCCTGGCGGGAGATCTTGCGGCGGCCGTTACGCCGGCCCGCTCGGGGGCAGAGCCGGCCCGCTTTCTGGTGCTGGCGGAGAGCGGGACGGGCGCCGCGCAGCGGGTGCTGGTGCTCTTTCTCGAGCTCTTCCTGGAAATGTGGTCCCTCGTGCTGGTCTGCAGTGTGCTGGCGGTGCTCTTCGCCGGACGCGGCGCCAGTACCGGCGGGCTGCTGGCTCTGGTTGGGGGGTACAGTACGGTGGTGCTGGGCGCGGGCGCGGCGGGGTGGTTTCTCTCCCGCCGCAACGCCAACGGGCCGCCGCCGGCGTGGGCGCGTGCGCTGGGGCTGGCCGCGCCGCGCTGGCGAGCCGTGCAGCGCACGTTGCGTTCCCTGCGTGGGGCGGTGACGTCGCTGCGCCGCGCCAAGGTGGGGCTCATGCTCCTCGCCTTCGGCGGGTCGGTGCTGCACGTGCTGTTCAAGGTGGCCACCCTCCCCATGCTGGTGTTTCTGGGTGATCCCGCGTTCCCGCGCACCATGGATACCCTGGCGCCGCTCGTCCTCTGGCCGCTGGCGCTCTTTTACGGCGGCGTGGTCGTGCCGGCGCCAGGTGGCGGCGGCTTCATCGAGGGCGCCTTTGCCGCTACACTGTCCACCGCCATCCCGGCCGGGATCTTCGTCGCCGCACTCCTCTGGTGGCGCTTCTATACGTTCTATCTCTACATCCTCATCGGCGGGTTGGCTGCCGGTGACGCCGCGCTGCGCGCCCTGCGCCCGGCGTCCCCCTCGTCATGACGCCGCGTGCCTGAGTCGCGTTCCTCTGCCACGCCGCCACCGCTGTCGGCACCGCCGGTCGTTACGGATCAGCTGACTGATCCTGTGGTGGCACGATGGAAGCTTATTGGTGGCTTCATCATCATCTACGTGGTGTGGGGATCGACCTACCTCGCCATCAAGTGGGGCGTGCAGACGATCCCGCCATTCGCTCTCGGGGCGATGCGCTTTCTGCTCGCCGGGGGTGCCCTGTATGCCCTGATGCGCTGGCGCGGCGCCGCCGCCCCGTCCCGCGCCGAATGGCGCGATTCGGCCATCGTGGGCGCGTTGCTGCTCTTCGTGGGGAATGGCGCCGTCAGCTGGGCGAGTCAGCGCGTGAGTTCCGGTATCGCCTCCGTGCTGGTGGCCACCGTGCCGCTCTGGCTGGTGCTGTGCGAGGCGTACCAGGGAAAGCGGCCGCGGGTCATGCAGCTGGTGGGCGTGGTGGTGGGGCTGGTGGGGGTCGCGCTGCTGGTGCTGCCGTCGGCCCGCGCCGGCGCCGGGGGGCGGACCCCCGTGGTGGACCCGGTGGGTGCGGTCGTGCTCACGCTCGGGTCGCTCAGCTGGACCGTGGGCTCCCTGTATTCACGCGCGTCGCAGCAGGCAAAGCCGGCGGCACTCGCCATCGCCATGCAGATGCTCACGGGCGGCGTGCTGCTCAGTGTGCTGGCAGCGCTGACCGGCGACTGGGCGAGGCTGCATCCTTCCAACGTCACCTATATTTCGGCAGCATCGCTACTCTATCTGATCATCTTCGGATCACTCATAGGCTTCTCCACCTATATGTGGCTCCTCAAGGTGGCCAGCCCAACCGCCGTGGGCACCTATGCCTACGTGAATCCGCTGGTGGCCGTGCTGCTGGGGGTGGCCCTGGGTGGCGAGCGACTTCCCGCCACGGCCTTCGTGGCCATGTCGATCATCGTGGGGGGGGTCGCCCTCGTGAGCCTCGTGGACGCGCGGCGCCGGCGCAGCTGAAACGCCGGCCGCGCCGCGCCGTAGTGCCCCATGTCCCCATCCTACGGAGTCGTTGGTGCGCACACACATCAAGGTCGTCGCGCTGGTCAACCTGCTCTACAGCGCGCTGGGCATGTTGGCCGCATTGGGCACGCTGTTCGGCAGCATCTTCGGCTCCATCGCCACGCTCAATCCCATCGTCATGATCGTGGGGACGGTGGGGGGCGTGATCGCCGCCAGCATCATCGGCCTCATCAGCCTCTTCGGCCTCATCGCCGGCTTTGCGCTGCTCAACCACCAGAATTGGGCCCGCTACGTCATCCTCGTCGTTTCGGCCTTCCGTCTCTTCAAGTGGCCGTGGGGGACCGCCTTTGGCGCCTACTCCATCTGGGTACTGACGCACGACGACACCGTGCGCGAATTCTCGCTCCACGGCTGATCGTTGGTTGCCGGTAAGCGGGGAGTTGCGTAGCCTCAGGCATGCCCCTTACCCCCCTCCAGAATGAGACCCTCGGCGCGCTCGCCGATTGCATTCTGGAGGGGGCGCCGGCAGCGCAGGAATCCCGGGGGGAGTTGCTCGCGCGCTGCGACGCGAGACTCCACACCCTGCCGCCGCACCGGCGTGCCCGCATTGGCACGGGGCTCGACCTGCTGGGCTCCCGGGTTGCCGCCGTGCTGGCCGGATGCCCACCGCGTCCGATCGCCCGCCTGAGCGCCGTCGAGCGGCGCCGCTGTCTGGACGCCTGGACGGAGAGCGCACTGCCGCCAATCCGCTCCGCCTGGCAGGCTGTGCGCCGGCTGGTGCTCACGGTGCATTACGCGCGGCCGGAGGTGGCGGCCGCCATTGGCTACGACGGGCCGTTCCAAATGCGCCGGCAGTTCCGGTCCTTCGAGGGACCGCTTCCCGATGGCCCCCGCGCCACGCCCACGGAGCCGGTCGCCAGGGGGCCGGTGATCTTGCCCGGCGAGCTTCCCCACGAGCCCCTGCCGGGCGGCGTGTCCCGAGGCCTCGCGCTGACTGCCGGTCTCAGGCGACAGGCCGACGTCGTCGTCATTGGCACCGGGGCCGGCGGCGCCGTGGCGGCGGCCACGCTGGCCGAAGCGGGCTACGACGTGGTGGTCATCGAAAGCGGTCCGTGGGTGACCCGCGCCGACTTCACGGAACAGGACGCCGCTCTCTCGGAGCGGCTCTTCGCCGACGGGGGACTGCGCGCGACTGACGACGGCGCCATCGGCCTGCTGCAGGGGGGCGCCGTGGGCGGGGGCAGCACGGTGAACTGGATGATCATGCTGCGCACGCCCGACTACGTGCTGGAGCAGTGGGCACGGGAGGCCGGGACCTACGGCATGACGCCCGCCGACATGGCCCCCGTGTTTGCGCAGGTCGAACGCGATGTGCACGCGGGGCTGGTGCCGCCCGATGCCCATTCGGCCAACAATCAGTTGCTGTGGAACGGGGCGCGGGCGCTGGGATGGCGCGTGCACAGCGGCATGATCAACGCCCGACAGTGTGTTCGCTGCGGCTTCTGCAGCTTCGGGTGCCGACACGACGCAAAGCAGTCGGTACTGCGCACCTATCTGCCGCGCGCCTGCGCCGCCGGCGCTACCCTGTACACCGACCTCTCGGTGTCGCGCGTCGAGATCCTCGAACGCGATACCGGCCGCGGGACGCCTCCCCGCAAGCGCGTGCATGCCCACACGCCACAGGGCACGCCCGTCACCGTGGACGCACCCCTGGTGGTGGTGGCGGCCGGGGCCGTGGGTACGCCGGTCCTGCTGCAACGCTCAGGGCTGGGCGGCGGCGGCGTGGGGCACTGGTTGCGCCTGCACCCTACGACCATGGTCAACGGGGTGTATGACCGGGACATCGTGCCCAGCACCGGCATTCCCCTCACCACGATGTGCGACGAGTTCATCC
>Ga0315900_10003184_pt1 | contig 24256 bp, 19 predicted proteins | sample LakEriMetagenome_FD_203521 | JGI IMG/M metagenome (GOLD analysis project Ga0315900, IMG submission 203521) | Freshwater fungal communities from buoy surface, Lake Erie, Ohio, United States - Buoy 12 MA114 | ecosystem: Environmental > Aquatic > Freshwater > Lake > Lake biofilm | place: USA: Lake... | reverse complement strand
CCGTCACCGCCGACCACTTCGGCCAGGTCTCCACGTCGTGTCCGCGCGCGCGCATCGACTCGAACACCTCGGGCGCGAGATCGGTCTCCAGTCCGAGTCGACCCGGGCGGTACTCGTGGGGCGCGAATGAATTCGGGAAGTTGTAGCTCGCGAAGCGTGGCGCCTCGACCGCCTGCTGCATGGTCATGCCGAATTCGGCGACGTTCAGGAACACCTGCAGCATGCCCTGCGACTGGACGTCGCCGCCCGGCGTGCCGAACGCCATGAACAGTTCGCCGTCGCGAAACGCGAGCGACGGGTTGGGCGTGAGCCGCGGTCGCTTGCCCGGCCGCACCTCGGCCGCATGCCCGGGCTCGAGGCGCGACTGGCAGCCCCGCCCGGAGATCGCAAGGCCGGTGCCGGGGATGATCGGCGTGTCGTACTGCGGATCGGAGAGCGTGGCGGAGTAGGCATTGCCATGCCGGTCGACCACGCAGCCGTAGATGGTGTCCATCGAGCGCGAGGCCGGCGCGCGGGTGAGCGTGGCGCCTCCGGCTGCCGAGCGGGCGCGCGAACGCGGCCCGCCCTCGGCCATCGCCGGGTCGCGCGGGTCGCGGACCGAATCCACCGGCCCGGGATCGGGGAGCTTCGGGAATGCGTGCGCGGGATCGATCCGCGCGCGCTGCAGGGCCGCGTAGGCGCCCGAGATCATCGTACGCGAGGGTACCGGCACGAAGCGCGGATCGCTGACGTAGGCCTCGCGATCGGCGAACGCGAGGTTGAGTGCCCCGGCCACGGTGTGCACGTAGTCCGGCGAATTGTGGCCGAGCGCGCGCAGGTCGTAGCCCTCGAGGATCTTCAGGGCCTCGAGCAGCACGATGCCCTGGCACCAGGCGTCGCAGCTGTGCACCTCGAAGCCGCGATAGTCCACCCGCAGGCTGTCCTCGACCGGCACCTGCCAGGCGGCGAGGTCCGAGCGACGCATGAAGCCACCGTGCTCGAGGTGGTAGCGCTCGATCGCCTCGGCGATCGGGCCGTCGTAGAAGAAATCGCGCGCCGCGCGCAGGCGCCGGTCGCGGTCGCCGCGGGCGCTGCGCTCGGCCTCGATCATGCCGGCGATCGACCGGGCAAGATCGGCCTGCACGATGACCTCGTTGTGCCGGAGGGGCCGGTCGCCGCGATTGAACACCCGGTCGTTGTCGGGCCAGCGCTGGTTCTGCTCGTACACGTACTCGAGGTTGCTCGCGAGCAGCGGATACACCGCGAAGCCGTCGCGCGCGAGTTCCATCGCCGGGGTGGCCGCCTCCTCGAAGGAGATCGTGCCCCAGCGGCGCAGCGCCTCGATGTGCGTGGCCGGCGCGGCCGGCACCACCGTGCGCAGCAGGCCCTCGGGCACGTGCCGCCCGTTGCCCTCGGCGATCAGCCTCGAGACGTCGGTGGCGGCAGGCCAGCAACCCAGCCCCGCCAGGCTGACCACCCGGTCCTCCTCCTTCAGGTAGACGAGCGTCGGGGCCACGCCGGCGAAGGACACCATGTCCGGCTGCAGGATCGCGAGCGCCATCGACGCGGTGACGCCCGCATCGATCGCATTGCCCCCGCGATCGAGCACCCGCATCGCGGCGAGGCTCGCCAGGTAGTGTCCGGTCGCCACCGCGTGGTGGCTGCCGACCACGGTCGGCCGCGCGCTGATCGCGCCCACGGCCAGCTTTCGCTCGCGCTTCCGTGCCATCGACTGCGCTCCTGCGTCCGCCGGGATCAGTCGAGGGTGCGCAGCACGTCGGCGATGGTGCCGAAGATCTGGTCGACGTGGTCCTGCCCGACGATCAGCGGCGGCGAGATCGCCAGCGTGTCGCCGGTGAGCCGCACCATCACGCCTCGCTCGAAGCAGCGCACCATCGCGTCGTAGCCACGGGTACCGGGTCGTCCGTCGCGCGCCTTCAGTTCGACCGCCGCGATCAGGCCGATGTTGCGGATGTCGGCCACGTGCGGCAGTTCGCGCAGGCCGTGCGCCGCGTCGGCAATGACCTGGTGCATCGCGCGCGAGGTCTCGAACAGCGAGGTCTCGCGGTACAGGTCGAGCGTGGCCACCGCAGCGGCCGAGGCGAGCGGATGGCCGGAATAGGTGTAGCCGTGGAAGATGTCGATCAGGTGCTCGGGGCCCTGCATGAAGGCCTCGTGGATCGAATCCTTCACGATCACCGCGCCCATCGGTACCGTGGCGTTCGTGATGCCCTTCGCGCAGGTGATGAGGTCGGGCGTGACGTTGAAGTACTGCGCCGCGAACGGCGTGCCCAGCCGCCCGAAGCCGCAGATCACCTCGTCGAAGATGAGCAGGATGCCGTGCCGGTCGCAGATCGACCGCAGCCGCTCGAGGTAGCCCACCGGCGGGGGCAGCACGCCCGTCGATCCCGCCACCGGTTCGACGATCACCGCGGCGATATTCGATGCGTCGTGCAGCGCGACGAGGCGCTCGAGTTCGTCGGCCAGGTGGGCGCCCCACTTGGGCTGGCCCCGCGAGAACGCGGCCTCGGCGAGGTTGTGGGTGTGAGGCAGGTGGTCGACGTGCGGCAGCAGTTGTCCGCCGAAGACCTTGCGGTTGGCCGGAATGCCGCCGACCGAAATACCGCCAAAGCCCACGCCGTGGTAGCCGCGCTCGCGGCCGATGAAACGGGTGCGCGTGCCCTCGCCGCGCGCGCGGTGGTAGGCGAGCGCGATCTTGAGCGCGCTGTCGACCGCCTCGGAGCCGGAGTTGGCGAAGAACACGTGGCCCATGCCCTTGGGGGCGATCGCCGCGACCCGACCCGCGGCCTCGAAGGCCATCGGATGGCCCATCTGGAAGGTGGGCGCGAAGTCGAGGGTATCGAGCTGCCGCTTGACCGCGGAGACGATCTCCTCGCGGTTGTGCCCCGCATTCACGCACCACAGGCCCGCGCAGCCATCGACCACCTGCCGCCCGTCGTGCGTGGTGTAGTGCATGTCCTTGGCGGCGACCAGCATGCGCGGGTTGGCCTTGAATTGCCGGTTCGCGGTGAACGGCATCCAGAAAGGCTCGAGGTCCGGGAGGGCGTGCATCTTCGGGTCGTTCATCGGGAGCTCCGGAAGGAATCCTGCGTCGAGATGGACGTGCGCGCCGGAGGGGGCGGCACCGCGGCGGGATCGCGGGTCGGCTGCGGTCCGCGCCGGTTGGCGGACATCTGCGCGCAGGCCAGACGCGTCGCCGGGATGCTAGCACGCACCTCCGCGGCTACTGCAGCTTGAGTCCGGTCTCGCGGATCAGCTGGCGCAGGCGCTTGGCGTCCTCGGCCATGATGCGGCCCAGCTGTTCGGGCGTGCCGGTCTCGATATCCACGCCCTGGGTGGACAGCCGCTCGCGGGTGTCGGGCTGCGCGAGCACTGCGTTCAGTTCGCGGTTGAGCCGGGCCACCACCGGCTGCGGGGTTCCCGCCGGCACCACGAAGCCGAACCACGACTGGTAGCTGAACCCGGGCACCACCTCGGCCATCGCCGGCACGTCGGGCAGCGCGCCGCTGCGCTTGCTGCCCGTGACCGCGATGGCCCGCAGCTTGCCTGCCTTCACGTGCGGGATGCCGGCGAGCAGCGGCGTGACGGCCACCGGGACCTCGCCGCCGATCACCGCCGGGATCGTCGCGCCCGCCCCCTTGTAGGGCACGTGGTTGATGCGGATCTTCGCCATCACCTGCAGCAGTTCGGCGGCGAGGTGGTTGGGGCCGCCGTAGCCGGAGGACCCGTAGTTGATCGTGCCCGGCCGCGCCCGCGCGGCGGCGAGGAACTCCTGGGGCGTGGTCGCGGGAAACGACGGATGGGCCACCAGCAGCGTCATCGACGCGCCGATCAGTCCGACCGGCGCGAACGCGCGCACCGGATCCCAGCTGTACTTGTCGATCGCCGCGGCGATCGACACCACCGGCTGCGCCAGGTAGAGCGTGTGGCCGTCCGGGTTGGACTTCGCGGCGATCTCCATCGACAGCATGCCCCCCGCGCCAGGGCGCCCGTCGATCACCACCCGCTCGCCCAGGCGCTCGCCCAGGCGCTCGCCCAGCACGCGGGCGATGACATCGGACACGCCCCCGGGCAGGAAGCCGGTGATGATGCGCATCGGCCGATCGGGGAAGCGTGCGCCTTGCGCACTGGCGGAAGGCAGGCACGGCGGCAGCGACAGCGCGAGCATCGCGCCCGCCAGCAGGATCGACTGGCGGCGCGCGGATCGGATCGAGGGTGCGGACATCGCGGGCACTCGGAACACCATCACGGTCTCCTGGGTGGAAGTCATCGGGGACATGGCGAACGCCGGGACGGGGGCGCTCACGCGGGCGCGAACGGACTGCGCCGGTCGTAGGCGCGCGCAGCCTCCTCCATCGTGACGAAGCGCGCGCCCCCGGCGGCCAGCGTCTCGAGCAACCGCTCCAGCGCGTGCATGCGGTGGCCGCGCCCGATCACGAACGGGTGGAAGGTGTAGGTCAGCACGCCCCAGTCGGAGACGGTGCGCTGCATCCAGGAGAAGTCGGCGATCCAGTTCTCCACCACCAGTCCGGCATTCGCATTGCCCGGCAGGATGGTCTGCGGCGTGCGGATGAACTCGAACACCGGGTAGTCGTCGAGCGACCACGAGATCGGCAACTCGATCAGGCGGGTCGACTCCCCGAACACCGCCGGCGCCTCGAGTTCGATCACGTCGCCGCGCCGCACCCGGTAGGGCGAGTAGTCGTTCCCCATCATCGAGCTGTCGTACAGGAACCCGTGCTCGAGCAGCAGGTCGACCGAGTGCGGGGACAGGTCCCACGAGGGCGAACGGTAGCCCCGCGCGGTCTGCCCGGTCAGTTGCCGGATGGACTCGTTCGCGCGCGCGAGCCCGGAGGCCTCCTGGTCACGGGTGAGCGAGGCGGGCGGCACGTGGGTCCAGCCGTGGTGGGCGATCTCGTGGCCAGCCTCGAAGACCTCGCGGCACTCGCGCGGATAGGTCTCCAGGGTGTGCCCGGGGATGCACCACGTGCTGCGCACGCCGTGTTCGCGCAGCAGCGACAGGATGCGCGGCGCGGCCACCGCGCCGAATTCTCCGCGCGAGATCGGCGAGGGCGAGGTCATTCCGCGGGCGATGAAGCCGGACATCGCGTCGAAGTCGAAGGTGATGCAGACGAGCAGGTCGGCCATGGGCAGGGCTCGGGCTGAATGACGGGTCAGGTTCTAATACCACAGGCGCCGCGGGGACGGCAGGCGGTGCGCGGCCCCGCCGCCGCCGCCCGGTGCGATCACATCGGACCCGTGTTCAGCGCGCGAGACCGAGCCGAACGGCGGTGTCCCGGGCCACCGCGTACTCGCGCGCGAGTTCCTCGCGGAACCGCTCGGGGTGCGGCTCGTCGACCTCCGCCCCGAGCGCGGTCACTGCCGCGACGAAGGCCGGATCAGCCCTGACCGCCCGCAGCGCCCCGACCCAGCGCGCAACGACGTCCGGATCCGTGCGAGGCGGCAGCATCACGCCGGTCCACCCGACCAGGTCGAAGGCCGGATGGCCGCACTCGAGCGCGCTGGGAACCTGCGCGAGGGCGTCGACGCGGCTCGAACCGCTCACCGCGAGCGCACGCAGTTCGCCACCGGCGAGCCACTCGCCCATCTCGGCCACGTACTGGGCGGCGAAATCGCTGCGACCCTCGAGCAGCGCGTCGAGGATGGCGACGCCGCCCGGATAGGGGGTGCGCTGCAGCCGACACGGGTCGATACCCGCCGAGTCCAGCAGGCGTGCGACCGCCAGCAGCGAGGCGCCGCCGTTGCCGGAGGTGCCGATGCGCGAGGCCCCGGGCCCGGCACGTATCCGGTCGAGCAGCGCATCGAGGTCGGCGATCGGCGAATCGCCGCGCACCACGACCGCCAGCGCGCTGCGGCTCACCCGACCGACCGGCCGGGCACTGTCCCAGCGGTAGGGCAGCGCCGGGTCGAGCGCGGGGTTCTGGGTGATCTGGCCGGTGGCCGCCATCATCGCCGTCGCCCCGTCCGGGGCGGCCGCAAGCAGCGCCAGCATGCCCGCCGTCCCGCCGCCGCCAGCGAGATTGCGCACGTCGACCTCGATCGATCCGTGGCGTGCGAGCGCATCGGCAAGGCAGCGGGCGACCCGATCGGAGACGCCCGCCGGCGGGAACGGGACGATCAGTTCCACGCGGCCCGATCCCGGATCAGACATCCAGCCGGGCCTCCAGCCGGCCGCTGCGTACCGCCGCGAGCAGTGCGGCATGGTCGCGCTCGTTCTGGTCCGCGTAGGCCGCGGCGAACCGCCCCATGGCCAGGTCGAACGCGTCGCCGGCGCCCAGGTAGCCCGTGATGCGCACGGCATCGGCCGAGCGCTTGTGGGCGCGTGCCAGCGCCCAGCCGCAGGCACCCGCATAGGCGACCAGGTTCCCGGGCCGCATCACCTCGACCACCGGCTTGATCTTCGCATCGCGAAGCTGGCGCACGTAGAAGTGGCGCCCGGACAGCCGCCCGGTCATCCAGCCGAGAAAGATGTCCGACGAGGCCTGCAGCAGCCGCTGCCCGAACACCACCCGCTCGCCATGGTGGCGCATCGGCATGCGCCCGCAATAGGCCTCCAGCACCGAGGGGCGGGCCTCCTTGAACTGCAGGAAGAGCGGATCGCCGGCGCCGGAGACCATCAGCGCGATGCCGCAGTAGGTGCCGACGCTGCCGACCCCGACCACCTTGATCGCCACGTCGGCCAGCCGGTAGCGCTGCACCAGCAGGCGCCGCTCGGCCGGCAGGCTGGAGATGTAGTCGTCCAGCATCGCACGGGCAAGCGCTTCGAAGCCCTCCTGGCGCTGCAGGTCCGGGTCGTGGTAGACGAGCGGCGGCTCGTCGCGGATGCGCGGCGCCTCGCCTTTCTGCACCGCGAGCCGGGTGTACTCCTTCAGGTGCGCGGATTCCGCCTGGGCCTTGCGGATCCGCCTGAGGGTGGCGTTCTTGAGGTCGGCATCCGTGGCCCCGAGGATCATCGCCTTGAGGTCGATGGACTCGTAGTAGGCCTCGAGCACCGGCATCTCCGAATACCGGGCCATGTGCTCGCGGTAGGCCCGCGCGCAGGCGATCGCGGCCTCGCGCGCCTGGTCGGGCCGGAACGCGTTCGCGCGGGCGGCGACCACGAAGCTGGTCACCAGGCGCCGGACGTCCCACTCCCAGGGCGCGACCGCGACCTCGTCGAAGTCGTTGATGTCGAACACGAGCCTGCGCTCCGGCGTCGCGAACCCGCCGAAGTTCACCAGGTGCGCGTCGCCGCAGGCCACCACGTCGATGCCGGTGCAGGGCAGCGTCGACAGGTCGTGCGCCATGATCGCCGCGGCGCCGCGGAAGAAGGCGAACGGGCTGGCCAGCATCCGCCCGTAGCGGATCGGCAGCAGCTCCGGGATGCGTCCGGCACCGCTCGCCACGAGCAGGTCGATCGGATCGGCCCGCGTGCCCGCCGGGCTCCAGCGCCCGATGGCACGACGCGGACTGCGCTCGCGCAACCCTCGACCGTGCGCGAGCCGCTGCGGATGCGGCTCGCCGTGCGATTGATCGGGCAGCCGGGCCTCCCGCGTCGCCGGTGTCGCTGCCGGGTCGGCGCCGCCTCCAGCACGTCTCGGCCGGGACGATCGCGTCCGCCCTCTGCTCGCTCGGGCTACCGGCACGACGACCGGCCGACGGCGGCCGCCCCCGATCTCGTGCAGCCAAGCCGTGTCGCGTGATCTGCGGTGCGAGTGCCGCTGGCGTGCGGCATCGCTGTCGCCCGGGTTTCTGGCATCAGACAGTCCTCCGAAGACCTTGCGGACGCCGAGCACCCCAGCGTGACCCCCTGCACGCTAATGCGCGAGGATCAACTGCGTCAATACGACGAAAGTGCAGGTCACAGCGCTGCGACGATCGCGTCGCCCATGTCGCTGGTGCTCGCACGACCGCCCAGATCCGGGGTCAGGTGCTCCATCGCCGACATCGTTCGGTCAACCGCGCGCTCGATCAGTCGGGCGGCCTCGACCGCCGCCGGCTCGCCCCGCTTTCGCCCCAGCCACGCGAGCAGCATCTGCGCGGACATGATCATCGCGTAGGGATTCGCGATGTTGCGCCCGGCGATGTCGGGCGCCGATCCGTGCGTGGCCTGGGCCATCGCCTGCCTCTCCCCCACGCACAGTCCTGGCGCGAGCCCCAGTCCGCCCACCAGGCCAGCGCCCTCGTCGGTGAGGATGTCGCCGAACTGATTGGTGGTCACCACGACATCGAAGCGCTGCGGCTCCATGACCAGCTTCATCGCGAATCCGTCGACCAGCACCTCCTCGAACTTCACATCCGGATACTCGCGCGCGACCTTGCGGCACTCCTCGGCGAACATGCCGCACGCCAGCCTGAAGATCGGCTCCTTGTGCACCGAAGTGACCAGGCGACGCTCGCGGGTGCGCGCGATCTCGAAGGCTTCGCGCGCCACCCGGGCGGAACCGCGGCGGGTGATCACCCGCGCCGCGATCGTGATGTCGTCATTCGGGCGGAACTCGGCGCTACCGGCCACGACGGTGTCGCTCGACTGCATACCCTCGGTCACTTCGCGCAGGAACACGATGTCCACGTTCTTGTGCACCGACCGGATGTTCTCGTACGACCGTACCGGCTTGATGCTCGCGAAGAGATCGAATCGCTTGCGCAATGGCGGGAACACCCAGGTCGGGTCGTTGCGCGGGTAGGCGCCATGTCCGATCGGCCCCAGGATCCATCCGTCGAGCTTCTCGAGTCCATCCACGGTCTGCTGCGGCATCGTATGGCCGTGCAGCCGGTGCGCCTCGCGTCCGATCGGCAACTCGGTCCACCGGATATCGAGCCCCGTCCGCGCCGCGGCTGCCACCGCGACCTTGACCGCCTCGGGCACGACCTCCAGCCCGATATCCTCGCCCAGCAGCACCCCCAGATTCAGCGCCATTCCTCGTCCTCGAGCACATGAATGCAAACGTTCTTCGCGTCGCGCCGCCACGGCCCGACCAACGAATCGCGAGCAACACCGATCACCGGCAACCCGACCGCCGCAGGGAATCGCCCGTGGTGGCGACTCGCCTCGCGCCTCGGCGCGCGCCCGCCTGACGACACGCGCGCGATGGCGGGGCGCCGGTCAGTCGGGCGTGACCCCCGCCGCCTTGATCACGCTGGTCCAGCGCTCGGTTTCCCGGGCGATCAGCCGCGCAAACTCCTCCGGCGAGGCGCTGGTCACCACCTGTGCTCCGCCGTCCTCGAGACGCCGGCGCACGTCCGGCTGTGCCATCACCTTGATCAGGGCATCGAACAATCGCTCGACGATTTCCCGTGGCGCCTTCGCCGGAAGCAGGACGCCTTGCCATGACCCGGTCGTCATGTCGATGCCCTGATCCTTCATGGTCGGGGTGTCGGGTAGCGCCGCGATGCGTTGCGGAGTGGTGACTCCCAGCGCCCGCAGGCGGTTGGCCTTCACGAAAGACACGGCCGATGCCACGGTGGTGAACATCACGGCCGTCTCGCCACTGACCATCGCGGAGACTGCGGGCCCCGCACCGCCCTTGTAGGGCACGTGCACCATCTCGATGCCGACGACCCGCATGAAGTACTCCATCTCCAGCCGATTGAAACTCCCGGCGCCCGGCGAGGCGAAATTGAGCTGCCCCTTGCGAGCCTTCGCGAAGGCGACCAGTTCCTTGACGCTCTTCACCGGCAGCGACGGATGGGTCACCAGCACGTCGGCCACGTCGACCACCTGGGTGATCGGGGCGAAGTCTCGCGTCGGACGAACACCCAGCGTCGGAAAGATGCCAGGGTTCACCGCCAGCGTCCCGATGTTGCCCTGGAGGAGCGTGTAGCCATCGGGAGCGGCGCGCGCGGCAGCCTCCATGCCGATGTTGCCGGATGCGCCCGGGCGGTTGTCGGGCACGACCTGCTGGCCGAGCAACTGTCCGAGCGGCTGTGCAATCAGCCGTCCCACGAAATCGGAAGCCCCACCGGGTGCGAAGGGAATGATCAGCCGCAAGGGCTTGGCCGGATACGCGGGGCCTTGCGCCTGCACCGCTGCCAGCGGCATGAGCAGCATCAGCGCAGGCAGCGCGATCCGTCCGGAACCAGGTACATCCCTGCAGACACGGGCCGGGTCGGAACCCGTTTGCATGTCGCCGCCACTACCGAATCCAGTCATCATCAGGCCTGACCTCCAGTCCGTACTTGCCCATCGGGGCTCACGCCGGCGACGAACTTCGTTGCCGGGGGGTGTCTCGCGCTCACGGCCGCGCCTCGCCGTGCCGCAGGGCCGCCTCGTACATCGGGTAGGCGCTGGTCACGCTGCCCTCCGACACCGGTGCGACCTGCCGCACGCAGTGCGGTCCGAGCTGGGCCGTGGAGGTGAGCCCCATCAGGCCGAGCACGGTGCGAATCTCCAGTTCGATGAGTTCGAGCATGCGCGCGACCCCTGCTTCGCCCGCAGCCGCCAGCGCCCAGCCGTGCAGCTTGCCGATGCCCACCGCGGTGGCGCCCAGCGCCAGCGCCTTGACCACGTCGGTGCCACGCAGGATGCCGCCGTCCATCAGCACCTCGGCGCGACGGTCCACCGCCTCGGCGACCTCGGGCAGCACCTCGATCGAGGCCTGTCCGTGGTCGAGCTGGCGTCCGCCGTGGTTCGAGACGTAGACCACGTCCACGCCGTGCTCGACCGCGAGCTTCGCGTCCTCGGCCGTGGCGATGCCCTTGAGGATCAGCGGCACGCCCATGCGCTGCTTCATCCAGAGCACGTAGTCCCAGGTGAGACTGGCCTGGTGCGAGGTGTCGCCGCCGCCCTCGCGCACGAGGTGGCGGTTCAGCATGTCGCGTTCGCGGCGGCTGTAGTAGGCGCGATCGACGGTCACGCACAGCGCGCCGTAGCCGCTCGCCTTCGCGCGGTCGAGGATGTCGCCGACCCAGCTGCGGTCGCCGCGCACGTAGAGCTGGAAGACCAGCGGCTGGTCGACCGCCTTCGCCACCGCCTCGATGCCCGGTCGCGCCGCCGTGCTCACGAAACACTGCACGCCGCGCGCCACCGCGGCCCGCGCGACCGCGACCGCGCCCAGCGGGTCGGCATGTTGCAGGTAGTTGCCGATGGGCGCGATGAACACCGGCATGCGCATCGGACGACCGAGCAGGCTCGCCGACATCTCGATGTTGCGAACGTCGACCAGCACCCGCTGGCGAAGCGCGAGGCTGTCGAGCGCCATGCGGTTGCGGCGCAGCGTCGCCTCGGAGTCCGAGCCGCCGGAGAGCATGTCCCACACCGACTGCGACAGCGTGCGCCGGGCGGCGATCACGATCTCCTGCAGCGTCTGGAAACCCGCGGCGAGTTCGCGCTGGGCGGCCTCGCGACCGGCATCGCCCACCTGCGCCGGGTCCTGCGCCTGCTTGGGGTCGACCTTTCGGGGAGTGGAGGTGTCCATGGTTCGAAGCTCCTGGGGCTCGCGGCGGCAGGCGCAGGGTCTGCGACCGCGATGTACGACGATTGGAACGAAACGGAAAGACCGGGTACGGCGACGTGCGATGCGGGGGCTGCGCGGGCGACGAGCGCTTCGCGGCGACGGGGCAGGCAGACCCTGCCCCGCGCGTGCTACTCGGGCTGGATGCCCGCCTCGCGCGCCGCCTTGATCCAGCGCGCGATCTCGGCGCGATTGAAGGCTTCGTACTCCTCGGGCGTGCTGCCGACCGGGTCTGCACCCTGCTCCGCGAACACGCGTCGCACCTCGGGCACGCCCAGCGCGGCGCGCACGGCCGCATGCAGACGATCGACCACGGGTCGCGGCGTACCCGCAGGCGCCAGGATACCGAAGCCGCTGGACACCACGAAGCCCGGCAGGCCGGACTCCTGCATGGTCGGCACCTCGGCGGCGGCCGGCGAACGTTTCTCCCCGGTCTGGGCGACCATGCGCAGCTTGCCGGCCCGCACGAACTGCACCACGGCCGGCATGCTCGCGAACTGGAACTCGACCTGCCCCGCGATCAGGTCCACCAGCGCCGGACCCGCCCCCTTGTAGGGTACGTGGACGAACTTCGCGCCTGCCGCCGCGGAGAGCAGTTCGCCCGACAGGTGCCCGACGGTGCCGCGGCCGGAGGTGGAGTAGTGAACCTGTCCGGGTCGCTTGCGACCGAGCGCGATCAGGTCCTGGACCGAGCGCACCGGCAGCGACGGATGCACGACCAGTGCGGTGGGCACGTCCGCCACCAGGGTGATCGGCTGGAAGTCGCGCAGCGAATCGTAAGGCAGGCGCTTGACCATCGCCGGGTTGATCACGTGCGCGGCCGACACCATCGCGATCGTGTAGCCGTCGGGCGCGGCACGGGCCACCTGCTCGGTGCCGATCGCCCCGCCGGCGCCGCCGCGGTTCTCGATCACCACCGGCTGGCCCAGCGATTCGGCCATTCGCGGCGCGATCACCCGGGCCAGGATGTCGGTGTTGCCGCCGGGCGCGAACGGCACCACCATGCGTACCGGCCGTGACGGCCAGCCCTGTGCCTGCGCCGTGCCTGCGGCCAGCAGCGCCGCGGCCAGCGCAAGGACCCAGGGCCGCGGGATCGCGGCGCTCGCCTTCCGGATGTTCGTCATCGCCAGTCTCCTCGCAGGCGCCGGCGCCATCGCCGGCCGGCCGTTCGCGCCGATGCGGGCCCTGCGACCCGGGGCGGCGACGCCGGCCTGTTGTGCGATAGTAGCAGCGACCCGCGGCCGCGAAGATCTCGCGCGACCCGGGGGATGGAGAGTCGGCATGCTGAAGATCGGAATACTCGAGGGCGACGACATCGGACTGGAGGTCGTGCCCGAGGCGGTGAGGGTGATGCGCGCGGCCGCGCGCGCGAGCGGACTGCCCATCGAGTGGCAGGATCTCCCGATCGGACGCCGCGGCCACGCGCAGTGCGGCCACTCGATGCCCGCGGCAACCGTCGAGGCGCTGCGCGGGGTCGACGGCTGGCTTCAGGGGCCGATCGGTCACAACGCCTACCCGCGCAACGACCCCACCTGGATCAATCCGCCGCTGCGAAAGCTGTTCGAACTCTACGCGAACGTGAAGCCGGTGCGCTCCTACCCGCAGGTCGCCTCGGTCCACAAGGACGTGGACATCGTTTTCCTGCGCGAGGTGACCGAGGGCGAGCAGTCGGGCAGCGTGACCCTCGCGGGTACCGGCGAATTCCGCCCCAACGACGAGGTGGCGATCGGGCATCGCGTGATCACGCGGCGCGGCTCCAACCGGGTCGCCCGCGCCGCCTTCGAGATCGCCCGCACGCGGCCGCGCCGCCACGTGGCCGCGGTGCACAAGGAACCCATCTTCAAGATGACCTGCGGGATGTTCGCCGAGGAGTGCCGGCGGGTCGCTCGCGACTATCCCGACGTCGCCTTCGACGAGGTGCTGGTCGACGGCTTCGCGATGAAGGTCGCGATGGCGCCGCAGCGCTACGACGTGGTGGTCACCACCAACCAGTTCGGCGACATCCTCACCGATCTCGGCGCCGGCCTGGTCGGCGGCCTCGGACTCGCCCCCGGCCTGTGCATCGGCGAGGCCCAGGCGATGGCGCAGGCCACCCACGGGTCGGCGCCGGACATCGCCGGGCGCGGCATCGCCAACCCGTACGCGATGATCATGTCCGGGCAGATGCTGCTCGAGTGGCTCGGCCATCGGCGCGGCATGCCCGCCGCGGTCGATGCCGCCGCCCGGATCGCCGCGGCGATGGAGCGCACGATCGCCGAGGGCCGCTCGCTCACCGGCGACCTGGGCGGCACCGCCTCCACCGCCGCCATGGGCGAGGCGGTCGCCGCCGCGATCGGCTGAGGCACCGCGCCGCCCCCGCCCCGGATCAGACCGGATCCCTCGCGGCCGACCGCCTGCGGCAGCGCCGGACGCGGGCGGGACCCACCCGACCTTTCGGGTGGCGCCGGCCACTCCGATGGTTCGGCCAGGGCGATGGTTCCTGCACCGGTGGCCGCCGAGGCACGGTCGACGCCGCTGCCCCGGGGGCAACACCGGGTGTATCCGGCACGCGTCGCACCGGGCTCTGCCGGCCCGCTCCAGTGGCCACGCCAGGGCAAGGCGCACGCCCCTGCCGCGCCCGGATGGCGACCGCGCCCGCAACCGCGGACCGGATCGCGCGCAGCCCGCGGTCAGGCGCCGAGCAGCGCCTGCGCGTTGCCGCAGCGGATCAGGTCCTTCTCGGCGGCGTCCAGGCCCGGCAGCGCGGCGAGCAGTTCCACGTCGCGCATCTTCATGCGGCCGCCCGGATCGTCGTGCGGATAGTCGGTGGCGAACAGGAACTGCGAGGCGCCGAGGAACTTCACCGCCTCCGTGAAGCCCGGCTCCTCGGTCTCGATGGTGAAGAACAGGTTGCGCCGGAAGTAGTCGCCCGCCGGCCGGCGGTTCTTCACCTCGAACACCTCGGACGCGGTGAGGCGCTTGCCGGCCCACGCGCGCTCGGTGCCCGGCTCGATGCGGCGGTGGAAGCGCGCCGCGGCGTCCTCGTCGTCGTAGTTGACCGGGGGACGCTCCAGCGCCGCCTCCAGCCGCTCGACCAACGGCCGGATGAACGCGGAGCCGGCCTCGGTGTAGACGAAGCGCAGGTCGGGGAACTCGTCGAGCAGGCCGCTGGTGACCAGCGATGCGAGGCTCAGGTGCCCCTCGGTCGGCGCGAACAGTTCGAGGCCATCGGCCTGGAAGAACATCAGGTTGCTCAACCGGTGCCCATGCTGGATGGAGTGCATGAACAGCGGCATGCCCAGCGACTGCGCGCAGGCGTAGAACGGCCACAGATCGCGCCGGCTGCCCAGCGTCTCCGAGTACGGATGGCTCGCGACCGGATAGACCTTGTCGATCGCGAGCGCCCGGAAGCCCTGCGCGTGCGCCCAGCGCGCCTCGGCGATCGCGCCTTCGACGTCCTGCAGCGCGACGAGTGCGGCGCCGATGATGCGGCCGTCGGACTCGCGCATCGCCTCGAGCAGCGCGAGGTTGTAGGCGTGCGCCATCGCGGTGGCCAGGCGCGGCTCGACCAGGTAGGAGAAGAGCATCGCCGAGTACTGCGGCAGCGCCACCTCGCGGTCGATGCCCTGCGAGGCGAAGAACGCCGCGCGCGCCTCGCCCGGATACATGCCCTCGTAGCGGGTACCCGAGCCGGGCGAGGGCAGCGGGGTCGAGCCAGGCACCCGCGTCGGTGCCCCGGGGAACTGCGTGCCGGTGACGAAGCCGCACGCGTCGGTCTCGAAGCGCGGGGCGAGCGCCGCGAGCGCCGGGTCGTCGATGCGCGCGTAGCTGTCGCGCGGAAGGATGTGGGTGTCGCAGTCGATGATCATGGGGTCAGTAGCTGGTCGGCCAGTTGGCGAGCCGGTGCTGGCCAACGCCACCGGTCAGGCGCGAGCGCAGCACCTCGAGCGTGGCGGCGAGCCAGGCGCGGGTGTCGCGCGGATCGATGACGGCATGCGCCTCGTAGAGCGCGGCCAGGCCCCATGCCGTGCTGTCGCGGGCGATGCGCTCGCGCAGGTCGGCGGAGTCGGTCTCGCCGCCCCCCTCCGGGGTGAGCACGCTCGCGCCCACGCGAGGATCCATGAAGCCCAGGTCGGCCGAGGGCCAGGCCGCGACCACGTCCGAGTTGCGTCCCCCGCCCATGTTGAGATAGGCCTGCCCGTAGCTCTTGCGCAGGATCACCGACACCTTCGGGACGGTGACCATCGACAGCGCGTTCATCCAGTTGATGATCCGGCCCGCCGCGCCGCGCCGCTCGCCCTCGACGCCGACGAGGAAGCCCGGCTGGTCGACCATCATCACCACCGGCACGTTGAACGAATCGCACAGCACCAGGAAGGCGGTCGCCTTGTTGCACGCGTCCACGTCGATCGCGCCGCCCTTGAACATCGGGTTGTTGGCGATGAAGCCCACGCTGCGCCCCTCGACGCGCGCGAGCGCGGTGACGATCGATCGGCCGAACCGGCCCTTGAGCTCGAACAGGCTGCCGACATCGGCGATCACCTCGAGCATGCGGCGCATGTCGTAGACCTGGCTGCGCGTGGCCGGCAGCAGGTCGAGCAGTCGCTGCTGCTCGTGCGCAACCACCTGCGCGGCATCGAGCACCGGCGGGGCCTCGTTGCAGTGCCCCGGCAGGTAGGACAGGAAGCGGCGCACCGCGGCGATCGCCTGCTCGTCGGTGTCCACGGCCAGATCGACCAGGCCGGAGACGCCGGTGAGCAGCCGCCAGCCGCCGAGTTCCTCCGGTTCGATCGCCTGGCCGATCGCCGTCGAGGTGACGCGGTGGCTCGCGACCGCCATCACGGAGCCCTTGCGCATGACCACGAAGTCGGACATGCAGCCGTACCATGTCGACGAGCCGAAACAGGAGCCCAGCTGCGCCGACACCCAGGGCGAGACCCGCAGGCGCTGGTACTCGGTCGGATCCTGGCCGAGGATCGCCCGCCCCGCCGAGCCCATGCGGTCGGGGATGCGCGCTCCGGCCGACTCGCCGAGAAAGACGATCGGCATGCCGCGCGAGGTGGCGATGTCCTTCACGTGCCGGATCTTCTTGCCGTTGACCTGGCTGCTGGAGGCTCCCAGGACGGTGAAGTCGTTGGACACCACGGCGACCGGGCGCCCCTCGACCCTGCCGAAACCGGCCACCTTGCCATCGGCCGGCGTGCGCTCGCGATCCTCGGCGCGAAACGAGGTCGCGAAGAGCCCGGTCTCGTTGAAGCTGCCCGGATCGAGCAGGCAGTCCAGGCGCGCGCGCGCGTCGAGCACGCCCTGCGCCGCCCGCTTCGCGAGCCTGTCCGGACCACCCATGCCCAGCGCCTTCGCGCGGCGGGCGGCCAGTTCCTCCAGCATCTTCTCGTGCGCCATGCTCACGGTCCCTCGTCGGCGACCTGCGGCAGCTTGCGCAGCTTGTAGACCTGGGCCGGGATTTCCTGCAGCGCCTTCTCGTCCATCTCGATGCCCAGGCCGGGTGCGGTGGGCAGTTCGATGTAGCCGTTCTTCGGCTGCGGCGGGTTGAGGCAGATGCGGTTGCCGAACTCGACGAACGGCAGGAAGTACTCGGTGATGATGAAGTTGGGCATCGTCGCCGAGGCGTGCAGCGTCGAGGCGGTGGCCACGGTGGTCGAGTTGTAGTTGTGCGGCGACATCGCGACCAGGAACGTCTCGGCCATCGCCGCGATCTCCTTGAGTTCGAGGATGCCGCCGACGCAGGCCACGTCCGGGTTGAGGATGTCGGCGGCGCGCTTCTCGAGCAGGGGCCGGAACCCGGCCTTGGTGTAGGTGGCCTCGCCGATGCACACCGGAATGCCGATGTTGCGGCGGATCTCGGCCAGCTCGTCCGGGTACTCGGCCTGGCAGGACTCCTCCATCCAGTACAGGTCGTACTCGGCCAGCCGCTTGTCCAGGCGGATGGCGTGCATCGGCGCGAGGCGCCGGTGCTGGTCGATCAGCAGGTCGACCTTCGGCCCGACGGCCTCGCGGATCGCCTTCGTGACCGCCACGGCGCGATCCTCGTGTTCGCGCGGAATCCAGTTGCGCCAGGGCTTCGGCAGCGGGTCGAACTTGAGCGCGGTCCAACCCGCGGCGACGACCTTCTCGGCCGCGCGCGCATAGTCGGACGGCTGGTCCATGCCGTAGCTCCAGCCATTGGCGTAGACGCGGATCCGGTCGCGCACCCGTCCCCCCAGCAGGTTGTAGACCGGCTGGTTGCAGGCCTTGCCGACGATGTCCCACAGCGCCTGCTCGATGCCGCTGATGGCGCAGAACACCTCCACCGAGCCACGGCGGGCCGCGTAGTCGTCGAACGCGAATTTCGTGAAATGCCGGATGTCGAACGGATTGCGCCCGATCAGGTAGGGCGACAGCGAATCGAGCTGCGCGCACACCGCGCGGTCTCGGTCGTACTGCGAGTAGGCCTCGCCCCAGCCGTGGAGGCCTTCGTCGGTCTCGACCTTGACGAAGATGAGGTTCTTGCGCCAGCCCGGGTGGACGGCGAAGTGGCGGATGCGGGTGATCTTCATGGGCAGGCGTCCGGGAGGAAGGTCAGGCGGGCAGGATGGCCCGCAGGGGGGCGTGGCGATCGCACCGATCGACAACGGTGCGCGTGCATGCAGCGAAGGCCGCGCGCGGGCGGCCTGGCGACCCGGGGCAACTCTCGTCCGAGGTCGTCGCGGCCCCGGCACGCCGGCTCGCGCGGTTCGCCACCGGCCGCGTCCGGTCGGCGAGTCGGGCGTGCAGGCCGGTTGCGCGCACCTGCACGCGGTCGGCGATCGGCCGAGCGGCGGGGGCCGGCAGGGGCAGGTCTCCCGGGGCCGCGCCGCTGCTCGCCCGCGGGCAGCGCATCGCGGGACGGACGGATCGGTTCAGGGCCGGCATGGTTCTCCTCCGGGAATGAAGCGACCCGGTCTTGCGCCGGGTTCGATCCCGGACTGGCCACCCGGGACTGCGTCGAGGAGGGTACACCAGTCGCGCAGGCCGCAGGCAGCGGGCCGGGGCGAGGACGCGATCAGGCCGGCTGCGCCATAATCCGGGTCGCTCGTTCACACTCGCCCGAGGTGGGTCATGGATTACACCGGCATCGCTTCCGTCACCTTTGCCGCGACCGATCTCGGCGAGGCGCGCCGCTACCTGTCAGACTGGGGACTCGCCCGGGCCCGCACCGGCCGCCGCGAACTGCGCGGCGAGACCCGCTCGGGCAGCACGGTGATCGTGGTCGCCGCCGGCTCGGGCGAGGGTGCGGGCTTCCGCGAAGTCATCTACGGCGTGGCGACGGCCGCCCAGCGCGATGCGATCGCGGCCGAACTCGCGCGCGACCGGGAAGTGCTGCGCGATGACAGCGGCACCGTGCGAACGGTCGACGACTGCGGCTTCCCCATCGGCTTCCGCGTATGGAAGCCGCGCCGTTCGAAGTCGCGCCCGGCGCCCACCCGCTGGAACGCGCCGGCAGCGCGCAGCCGCATCGACCGAGAGGCGGTCGCCTTCGGCGAGGGCGCGCAGCCCGGGCAGATCGGCCACATCGTGTTCGCGGTGAACGATGTCGCGCGCGCCGAGGCGTTCTATCGCGATCGGCTCGGTTTCTGGCTGTCGGACCGCTATGTCGGGGGGGCTGGCGTGTTCCTGCGCTGGGCTCGTCGCAGCGAGCACCACAACGTCTTCTTCCTGAAGAGCCGCAGCGGCCGCGACGAACTGCACCACCTCGCCTTCGAGGTCGACAGCGTGCACGAGGTCTTCGGCGGCGGGCTGGCCTTCTCCCGCGCCGGCTGGAAAACGCAGATCGGCCCCGGTCGCCATCCGATTTCCTCCGCGTACTTCTGGTACTTCGTGAACCCGATGGGCGGCGCGTTCGAGTATTTCTGCGATCCGGACTACGTCACCGAACGCTGGAAGCCGCGCAACTTCAGGGTCAACCGCTTCAGCGAATGGCATCTGCCCGCGGGCCTGCCGACGGCAAGCGACGGCCACGCGCGCCCCTCGCTCGCCACCGCCCGGGCGATCGAAGCCGAGGCGGCCGCGCGCGCCGCGGCGCGCTGAGCGGGCACGCCACGATGGCCGAGGAGCGCGTCACCTTCCGCTCCGGCGGGTTCGAGCTCGCCGGCATCGTGCGCGTGCCCGACGCACAGCCCGCGGGCGAGCGCCGCCCCGCTTTCCTCGTCCTGCACGGCTTCGGCAGCCACAAGGGTGCGGGCAACGTGCTCGGGCCCTGCGGGGTGCTCGAATCGCTGGGCTACGTGACGCTGCGCTTCGACATGCGCGGTTGCGGCGAGAGCGAAGGGCGGCGTGGGCACCTGATCTGCCTCGAGCAGGTCGAGGACACGCGCGCGGCATTGGGCTGTCTCGCCGGACATCCGGCCGTCGACGGCTCGCGCATCGCGGTGATCGGCTCCAGTTTCGGTGCGGCCGTCGCGCTCTACACCGGCGGCGTGGACCCGCGCGTCGCCGCGGTCGTGTCATCCGGCGGCTGGGGGCATGGCGAGATCAAGTTCCGCGGCCAGCACCCGGGCGAGGAGGCCTGGGCGCGGTTCACCGGGATGCTCGAGGAGGGGCGGCGCCACCGCGAGCGCACCGGCGAGTCGCTGATGGTGCCGCGGATGGACATCGTGCCGGTCCGCACCGGCCTGCACCGCGAAATCCTCCCCGGCTCGCTGCAGTCGTTCACCGCCGAGACCGCGCAGAGCATGTTCGACTTCCGGGCCGAGGACGTCGTGGGCGCGATCGCGCCCCGTCCGCTGCTGCTGCTGCACAGTTCGTTCGACTCGGTCACCCCGACCGAACAGTCGCTGCGGCTGTTCGCGCGCGCCCGCTCGCCGGTCGACCTGCACCTGTTCTCCGACACCGACCACTTCATGCTGGCCGAAGGCAACCAGCGCGTCTGGAACGTCGTTCGCGACTGGCTCGCCCGCTACTTCCCGGTGACTCCATGACCTTGCCGAACCTGCTTCCCGTGCGCCCGCGAAGACCCACGAACCTGCCGCCGAGCCCGCGGCGCGGCGCAAGCGGCACCCCGGTCGCCGCGTTCGCCGGCGCACGCCTGGCGCCATCGGCCGGCGCCGGCCGTGCGCTGTTCGCCGCTGGCGTGGTGCTCGCGCTCGCAGGCACGACCGCCCTCCCCGCCCGCGCGCAGGACTATCCGGCCCGGCCGATCCGGGTGATGGTGCCCAACCCTCCGGGCGGCGTGACCGACGTGCTCACGCGGCTGGTCGCGCCGCGCATGTCCGACGCGCTGGGCCAGCCGCTGGTCATCGAGAACCTGCCGGGCGCCGGCGGCGTGCCCGGCACCAACCAGGCCGCACGTGCCACGCCGGACGGCCACACCCTGGTGGCGGTCTTCGACAGCTTCGCCACCAACCCCTACCTCTACAACAACGTCCAGTACGACCCGATCAAGGACTTCGCCCCGGTATCGCTGATGGCGCGCCAGCCCCAGGTGCTGGTCGTCAACGCGAAGCTCGGCGTCAAGACGATCGCCGAACTGGTGGCCACCGCCCGCGCCCAGAAAGGCATGGCGTTCGCGGTGCCCGGACTCGCCACCTCCAGCCGCTTCTCCACCGAGCTGCTCAAGGGCACGCTGGGCATCGACATCACGGTGGTGCCCTACAAGGGCGGCGCGGCGGCCATCACCGAGGTGATCGGCGGCCAGGTGCCGGCCATGATCGCCTCCATCGGCCTGGTCCTGCCGCATATCCAGGGCGGCAGGCTGGTGCCACTGGGCGTGTCCTCGACCCGCCGCACCCCGCAGTTGCCGGCGGTGGCGCCGATCGCCGACAGCCATCCGGGCTTCGAGGCGCAATCGTGGATCGGCATGGTGGTGCCCGCGCGTACCCCGCGTCCGATCATCGATCGCGTGCGCGCGGTGCTGGTGAAGGCACTGGCCGCCCCCGAGGTGCGCGAGAAGATGGAGTCCCAGGGCATCGAACTGGTCGGCAGCACACCCGAGGCCTTCGGCGAATGGATGCGCGCGGAGGGCGCTCGCTGGGGGCGCGTGATCCGCGAGCAGAAGATCACGCTCGACGGCAACTGAACGGGAGCGCAGCCCGTCGGGCCGCGAAAACGGCCGCGATGGGCTCGCTCGACAGCCAAGGCGGGGCACAGGCATGCCGATGACGGCAGTGGAGAAGGTACTGGCGCGAGCGAGCGGCCGCAGCGAGCTGGGCGCAGGCGAGGTCGTGGAGCCGGAGCCGGACTTCATCATGGTGCACGACGGCGTCGTGCTGGCCGCGCGGCGCGAACTCGACGCGCTGGGCATCGACCGGTTGGCGCGACCCGATCGGGTGATGATGGTCACCGACCACGAGGTCATCTACCCCAGCGCGCGCGCGGCCGAGCGCGGCGCGTTCAACCGCAAGACGGCGCGCGACTGGGGCGTGCGCTGGTTCTTCGACGTCGGGCAAGGCGGACACGGACACATCTTCCCGATGGAGTCGGGCCTGCTGCTGCCGGGCATGTTCTACTTCGACAACGATCGCCACTCCACCAATGCGGGCGCGATCGGCGCCTTCGGATTCCGCATGGGCTCGGAGATCGGGCGCGTGCTCGCCACCGGTACCAACTGGGTCATGGTGCCGAAGACCATACGCCTCGTGCTGCGTGGCCGTCCCCGGCCCGGCGTGCTCGGACGGGACATCGGGTTCGTGATCGCGCGCCACCTGCGCGAGGGCGGCAGCTGGGGCCTGAACCCGGACTACCGGGTGATCGAGTTCGCCGGCGAGCTCGACGTCTACGATCTCGCGCAACGTACGGCCCTGTGCAGCTCGCCCACCGAGGTGCGCGCCTACGGCACGTTCTTCCCGCCCTCGGAGGCGATCCTCGCCCACGCGCGATCGGTCGCGCAGCGACCGTTCACGCCGGTCTTTCCGGATGCCGACGCCAGGGTCGAGGCCCAGGTCAGCCTCGATGTCTCGACCCTCGAACCGCAGGTGGCGCTGCCCGGCGGCGTACATCGCGCGGTGGATGTCTCCGAGGTCGAGGGCACGCGCATCGACCATGCGTTCATCGGCTCCTGCGGCTCGGGTCACTACGAGGACCTGCAGGCGGCCGCTCGACTGCTCGCCGGGCGGCGCATCGCCCCCGGGGTGCGCCTGATGATCACCCCGGGCAGCGAGCGCTCGACGCGTCGCATGCTCGACGACGGGCTGATGAAGGTGTTCGTCGAGGCCGGTGCCGTGGTGCTCCCGGCAGGCTGCGGCGCGTGCAACGACGGGGTGATCGGCCCGCTGCACTCGGGCGAGGTGTCGATCTCGACCTTCGCGGGCAACAACCACGGCCGACTGGGCCCGAAGGACGCGCAACTGTACCTGGGCAATCCGGCCACCGTTGCAGCCTCGGCGGTTGCCGGCTGCATCGCCGACGCCCGTCGCATGGAGGCCGCGGCATGAGCGCCGACCCCGCGAACCGCCCGATGACCGAGGACACGCCCCCGGGCTTCGAGTGGCGATTGCGCGGCCGGGCGTGGGTGCTGGGCCATGACATCCAGCACCAGGGGGGCGTGGTGCCCGCCTGGATCGTCACCGGCCGCCACATGGACCCGGCGGACATCATCCCGCACCTCTTCGAGGAAACCGATCCGGGATTCCACGAGCGCTGCCGGCCCGGCGACATCATCGTGGCCGGGCGCAGCTTCGGCATGGGCCCCAAGATGAACGGCTACATCGGGATGCAGGCGCTCGGGCTCGGTCTGGTCTGCGAGTCGATGCCCTTCCTCGGCTACCGGGGCGCCATCGGCGCCGGGCTGCGCGTGCTGACCGACTGCCAGGGCGCCACCGAGGAGTGCGCGACCGGCGACGAACTCGAGGTCGACTTCGCGAGCGGCCTGTTCATCAACCATACGCGGGGCTCGCACCGCGAATACCCGCCGATGGCCGAATCGCTGCAGGCGGTGGTCGCGCTGGGCGGCAACACCGGCTGGCTTCGCCAGTGGTGGGCGGCCCGCAACCCCTGACCGACCGGGTTCGCCCTCGCGGCCGCCCTCGCAGCCGCTTCCAAGGCAACGTTCACCTCGACTCTCACGGCGAGCTCCGCGGCCCGGAACGCCCGCGACGTTCCCGCGGACCGCCCGCGATCCCGGCGTCGTCCTCCACCGCGCCGATCACCCGGCCCGGCCGTGAGGCCGCGCGGCTCCCCGGGGGCGGCCGTTCGCCCGAACCGGGCCCTCCCGATCCCGGTCTTCGGCAGGTCGCCCCACCGATGGAGAGGGCCCGGATGCCGGGTCGCTCGGGCCGGATCAGTCCGGCTGGATCAGTCGGGCCGGATGCCCCGGCTGCGGATGAGTGCACTCCAGCGCGCGTGCTCGGCCTGCAGCAGCGCGGCGAACTGCGCCGCGGAATCGCCCACCGGGTCGAAGCCGGCCGTGGACAGGCGTTCGCGCATCGCGGGCTCGCCGATCACCCGCACCACCTCGGCGTTCACGCGCGCGACGATCTCGCCCGGGGTCGCGGCCGGCGCCACCAGTCCGTTCCAGTTCGTCGCCTCGTAGCCGGGCAGCGCCGACTCGGCAATCGTCGGCACCCCAGGCAGCAGCGCCGAGCGCCGTGCGCTGGCAATGGCCAGGGGCCGCAGGCGGCCCGCCTTCACGTGCTGAAGGATCGAGGGCATGTTGCCCATCAGCAGCGAGATGCGCCCGGCCAGCACGTCCTGCACCGCGAGCGCTCCCCCCTTGTAGGGGACGTGGACCACTTCGAGGCCCGCCATCGCGTTGAACAGTTCGAAGGCCAGGTGCGAAGCCCCCCCGATCCCCGACGAGCCGTAGTGCATCTGCCCGGGTCGCGCACGCACCAGCGCGATCAGTTCGCGCG
>Ga0315900_10003180_pt1 | contig 24270 bp, 15 predicted proteins | sample LakEriMetagenome_FD_203521 | JGI IMG/M metagenome (GOLD analysis project Ga0315900, IMG submission 203521) | Freshwater fungal communities from buoy surface, Lake Erie, Ohio, United States - Buoy 12 MA114 | ecosystem: Environmental > Aquatic > Freshwater > Lake > Lake biofilm | place: USA: Lake... | reverse complement strand
CCAACAACACGACGACGGTAAGCGAGTGCGATAGTTACACCTGGAACGTGAACAACGTGACGTACACGCAGAGTGGCACGTATACCAGCGTTAGCGGTTGCGGCACCCAGACCCTGGTGCTGACGATCACGCCGAGCACGAACAATACCACCACGGTGAGCGAGTGCGATAGCTACACTTGGAGCGTGAACGGAACGACCTACAGCCAGAGCGGTACGTATACGAGCGTGAACGGTTGCGCCACGCAGACCCTGGTGCTGACGATCACTCCGAGCACGAACAACACGACCACGGTAAGTGAGTGCGACAGCTACACCTGGTGCGTGAACGGAACGACCTACACCCAGAGCGGTACCTACACGAGCGTGAACGGTTGCGCCACGCAGACCCTGGTGCTGACGATCACCCCGAGCACCAGCAACACCACCACGATCAGCCAGTGCGACAGCTACATCTGGCCGGTGAACGGGCAGACCTATACCCAGAGCGGCACCTACACGAGCGTGAATGGATGTGCCACGGAGATCCTGGTCCTCACCATCCTCCAGAGTGGAACGAACACCACGACGACTACCCAGTGTGACACCTACACATGGCCGGTGAACGGACAGACCTACACCCAGAGCGGCACCTATACGAGCGTGACGGGTTGCAGCACGGAGATCCTGGTCCTGACGATCACCACGAGCACGAGCAACACCACCACGCAGAGCGCGTGCAGCAGCTACACCTGGAGTGTGAATGGCCAGACCTACACGCAGAGCGGCACGTACACCAGTGTGAACGGATGCGCCACGGAGATCCTCGTGCTGACAGTGTCCATCCCCGGCACCGCCTGCGATGACGGCAACCCTGCCACGGTCGACGATGAGCTTGATGCGAACTGCAATTGTGTGGGTACCCCGCTTACGCTGGACTGCGAAGGTGTTCCCGGAGGCACAGCGCTCCCCGGCACCCCCTGCGATGACGGCTTGGCCACCACGGGCAACGACACATGGAACCCGAACTGCCAGTGCGTGGGTCAGCTGATCGACTGCGAAGGTGTTCCCGGTGGCAGCGCTCTGCCCGGCACGGCTTGCGACGACGGCATCGTCGGTACGATCAACGATACCTGGACCAATGATTGCCAGTGCCAAGGCACACCGACCAACTGCACGGAGAACATCACGCTGAACATCACCGTGGATGCCTTCGGCAGCCAGACGACCTGGACGATATTCGAGGCCGGCACGTCCAACGTGGTGACCCAGGGCGGCCCCTATCCGGATGGCATCGCCGGCTCGGTGATCATTGAGGAGCGCTGCGTGCCCGCCGGATGCTATCGTTTGGTGGTGAGCGACGCCGCTGGTGATGGTATCAGCGGTGGCGGCTACGTGCTGCGCACCAGCGGTTCCAACGGTCAGCGCATCGTCGACAACAGCAACAACGGTGGGTTCGGCACGACCAGCGCCATCATCGGCGGTGGTGGGTTCTGCCTGCCTGTGGGCAACGACCGCCTGATCTTCACCAGCTGTGACAAGCTGGATTGGGTGAGCGGTCAGTTCATTGTGGCAAATCCGAACCAAGCGGTAAGTGACCTCTGGGTGCCGAATGCTCCGAACAGCCAGCAGAGCAGTAACACGGGATACGATTTCTGGTTCTTCGATCCCAATGGATCCTATGGCTATCTGCGCTTCCGCAGCCACGCGACCTCGGATGGCTATCCGGCAAGTGGCCCCACGCGTGCCTGCCACCTCCGGATCAATAACTGGAGCCCGAACCCGATCCCGACCGGCGTGCTGATGAACGTGAAGGTCCGCAGCCGGATCAATGGAGTGAACAGTGCCTGGGGCCCAGCCTGCCGCTTCAAGATCGATCCCGTGCGGGCCGCCTGCCCGCTCACCAAGCTGAACGACATCCCCGGCCAGACGACCTTCAGCTGTGGCGTAACGCGCAGCTGGGGCGGGACCAACCGCCTGTGGGCCCGTGGGGTGGATGGTGCCACCCAGTACCAGTTCCGCTTCGAGAACGGCGAGGGGGGTGCCGTGGTGCGCACGACGACCACCCAGACGCTCTCGCTCAACTGGACCCCCGCACTGCCTCCGGGTACGTATTCCGTGGAGGTGCGTGTGTTCAAGAACGGTCAATGGTGCGCCACGGACCTGCCCTGGGGCGATGCCTGCAACGTGACCATCATCGGGACCCAGGCCGGCAGTGGCATGGCTACTGTGGGTGGCTCGGAACTGTTCGAAGCCAGCCTGGCCTTGTTCCCGAACCCCAACAATGGCGACCAGCTCACCGTGAGCCTGAGCGCCGTGGAGGAAGGTGTTCGGACCGTGAGCGTGGACATCTTCGACATGAACGGTGCCCGTGTCAGCACACAGACCCTCGCGGTGAACGATGGTCGTCTCTTCGAGCAGGTCGCTGTGAACGACCTGGCCAGCGGCCTCTACATGGTGAACATCACCGCCGGTGGCAAGCGTTACACCGAGCGACTGGTGATCAGCAAGTAAGCCGTCCGACCGACATCTCAAGCGAAAGCGCCCGCCATCCGGCGGGCGCTTTCTTTTTCGGGTTCAAGCTGTACGGATGGTGCCGTCGAGTTGGACCGTCCTGGGCCGGGTGGAGAGGCGTGCTGGGTGGGCGCCGTGCTGCAGTGGGACGTATCCTCGTGGACCGACCGGTCACATCAACAGAAAAGGGCCGCACCGAAGTGCGGCCCTTTTCCATATGATCGAGCGGGACGCTCAGTAGTAGATCAGTCGGCGCACCTTGGCCACATGCTTGGCCAGGCGGATCACCTGCTTGGTGTAGCCGAACTCGTTGTCGTACCAGGCATAGAGCACCACGCTCTTGCCATCGGGCGCCACGATGGTGGCATTGCTGTCGAACACGCTGCAGCAGGTGTCGCCGATGATGTCGCTGCTCACCAGTTCGGGGTCCATCTGGTAGTGGATCTGGTTCACCAGTTCACCTTCGAGGGCCGCCTTGCGGATCATCGCGTTCATGGCGGGCAGGTCGGCGATGGGCTTCTTCAGGGTGAGGTTCATGATGGCCAGCGATCCGTTCGGGGTGGGAACACGCACGGCATTGGCTGTAAGCTTGTCCTTCAGGCTCGGGATGGCCTTGGCCACCGCGGTGCCGGCACCGGTGCTGGTGATCACCATGTTGATCGCGGCGGAACGCCCCCGGCGTGGACCCTTGTGGTAGTTGTCCAGCAGGTTCTGGTCGTTGGTGTAGGCGTGCACCGTTTCGATGTGCCCTTTCTCAATGCCCAGGTTGTCCTCCACCACCTTCAGAATGGGGCAGATGGCGTTGGTGGTGCAGCTGGCGGCACTGAAGATCTTCTCGTTCTCGATATCCAGGTCCTTGTGGTTGATACCATACACCACGTTCGGGATCTCCTTGCCAGGCGCGGTGAGCAGCACTTTGGCCACACCCTTGGCCTTCAGGTGGCGCTCCAGGTCGGCGCGCTTGGTGAAGGCACCCGTGTTGTCGATCACCAGTGCGTCCTTGATGCCATAGGCGGTATAGTCCACATCCTCCGGGTTGGCTGCAGCGATGAGCTGGATGAGCTGGCCGTTCACCCAGATCGCCTTGTTGGGGACGTCCTCAATAACGGTGCCCTTGAAGGTGCCGTGCACGCTGTCGTTGCGGAGCAGGGCGGCGCGTTTCACGATCTCGGCGTCGGTGAGGGTGCGGGTGACGATGGCGCGCAGACGAAGCTGCTGGCCCTTGCCGGCCTGCTTCACCAGTTCGCGGGCGGCGATGCGGCCGATGCGTCCGAAGCCGTAAAGCACCACATCGCGCGGCTCGAACTTGTGCTTGTCCTGCCCGATGAACCCTGAGAGCGTGGTGGAGAGGAAGTCCTTCAGGTCCTTCCTGCCGCCCTGGATATAGTCCCAGGTCAGCTTGCCGATATCGATCTTGCTGGGGGCCAGGTCGAGGTCGAGAAGCCCGCGTGCCACGTCGGCTGCAGTGAAGATGTCGATCGGCTTCTGGACCACCTGGTCCGCGTAATTAAAGAGCTTGATCACCTCGGAGATGCTGATGTCAAGCAGGTGGTTGCGGAAGAACACCAGCTCCACGCCGCGGCCATACATCAGCTGGCCTACGGAGTTCTCCAGATCGACGGCCGCCTTCTCGCGGTCCACGTATTCCTTCAGGCCGGCCTCGTAACCGGTCTTGGCTTCCAGGGTCTGCATTGCGAAGTGTGAGGGGGATTGGTTGCTAAGGTGTGTGGTAAAGGACGTGCCCCGCCGGTGGGCGGGGCACGCAGGGTCATCCGAGGTAGGCTTTCAGCAGCTTGCTTCGGCTGGTATGACGCAATCGCCGGATCGCCTTTTCCTTGATCTGGCGCACCCGTTCACGGGTCAGGTCGAACTTGGCGCCGATCTCCTCCAGCGTGAGGCCATGGTTGATGCCGATGCCGAAGAAGAGCTTCACCACATCGCGCTCGCGCTCGGTGAGGGTGCTCAACGCCCGTTCGATCTCCTTGGCCAGCGATTCGTTCAGCAGCAGTCGGTCAGCGGGGGCGCTGTCGTTGTTGGGCAGCACATCGAGCAGGCTGTTGCTCTCACCTTCCACGAAGGGAGCGTCCATGCTGATGTGGCGACCGCTCACCTTCATGGTGTCCGCCACCTTTTCGGCGGGCAGGTCCAGCAGGGTGGCCAGCTCATCCGCGCTGGGCGGACGCTCGAACTCCTGCTCCAACTTGGCGAACGCCTTGTTGATCTTGTTCAGCGAACCCACCTGGTTCAAGGGCAGGCGCACGATGCGGCTCTGCTCGGCCAGGGCCTGGAGGATGCTCTGGCGGATCCACCACACGGCGTAGCTGATGAACTTGAAACCGCGGGTCTCATCAAAGCGCTGTGCGGCCTTGATCAAACCCAGGTTCCCCTCGTTGATCAGGTCCGGAAGGCTGAGGCCCTGGTTCTGGTACTGCTTGGCCACGGACACCACGAATCGGAGGTTGGCCTTCACCAGTTTCTCCAAGGCCCGACCGTCACCTTCCTTGATGCGCCGGGCGAGCTCGACCTCCTGGTCGGCGGTGATCAGACCTTCCTTGCCGATCTCCTGCAGGTACTTGTCCAGCGACTGGCTTTCCCTGTTCGTGATCGACTTCGTGATCTTGAGTTGACGCATCCTTGATGCCACGGTGATAAGGTCTTAAAGGGTTGGTATCAGATGTTCTGCAGCGGCATCGATCGTTCCGGGGATGCGCTCGGCGCTGGACCGCAAAGGTACGGCCCCCAACGGCTACCGGACAAGGCCGGGGGAGCGGTTCGTTCCGACCAAAGAAAGGGTCTGTTCCTCAGCGTGTTCAGAGCCCAAGTCCATAATAGGCACGCATCCCGTTCGGATAGACACCCTCGATCAGCACGCCGCCCCGTTTGTCCTTCAGCACCCGGTCAAGGTCCTCCGGGGTGCGGATGGGTTCCTGGTCGATCTGGGTGATGATGAAGCCATCCTTGATCCCGGCGGCCCTGAACTTGCCACCGTTCACGGCCGTCACTTTCACCCCGTGCGCCAGTTTCAGGGCCTTCAGCTCGTCGGCCGATGCGGTCCGGAACTCAGCCCCCAGCGCGTCCATGGCCTCCGTGCGCGGGCGGGTGTTGTTCACCGCCACATTGCCCTCACGGCCACGCAGGGTGACGTCCACCACGCTCTCACGGCCTTCGCGAAGTACGGTCACCGGCACGCGGTCGCCAGGGCGGAACTTCCCCACTTGCTCCTGCAACTGGGGCACATTGTCCACATTGATGTTGCCCACCTTCACGATGATGTCGCCGCTCTTGATGCCGGCCTTCTCCGCAGCGCCACCGTCCGTCAGACCGTTCACGTAGACCCCCTTGGGACGGTCCAGTTTCAGCTCGGAGGCCAGCTTGGTGTCGATGTCCTGGATGCTCACTCCGATGTAGGCGCGCTGTACGCTGCCGAACTCCATGAGGTCGTTGGTCACCTTGCGCACGATGTTGGCCGGAATGGCGAAGCTGTAGCCCACATACTGGCCGGTGGCACTGGCGATGGCCGAGTTGATGCCGATCAGTTCACCATTGGCGTTCACCAGGGCGCCACCACTGTTGCCGGGGTTCACGGCCGCATCGGTCTGGATGAAGGACTCGATGGGGAAGATGTCCCGTGAAGGGTCGTTCTGGAGCAGGTTGATGTTCCGTGCTTTGGCGCTGACGATGCCGGCCGTCACGGTGCTGGTCAGGTTCATCGGGTTGCCCACGGCCAGGACCCATTCGCCCACCTTCACATCGTCCGAGTTCCCGAATGCCAGGATCGCAAGGTCATCCGCATCGATCTTCAGCAGGGCCAGGTCGGTGCTGGGGTCGCGCCCGATCACCTTGCCCTCGAACGCCCGCCGGTCGTTGAGGTGTACCATGATCTTGTCCGCGCCCTCGATCACGTGGTTGTTCGTCACCACGTACCCATCTGGCGAGATGATCACCCCCGAGCCTGCGCCTTGGCGCAATTGCTGGGTGCTCGGAGCGCGATAGCCCCAAAAGAAGTCCGCGAACGGGTCACGCACGGTCACTGCCGTTTCCGTCGTGACGTGCACCACCGCGTTCACCGAGGCAGCTGCAGGTTCGATGAAGTCGACCGCCACGGTGGCGCCACCCGACGGTCCAGGGAGGTTCACATAACGGATGGGCAATTGCCCGTTGCTGGTGGCGACCTGCGGTACAACGTGACGGTCCAGGAGGTCGCGGCCGCCCAAGGCCAACAGGGCCCCGGCGAAGGCCATTGAGATGTAGGCGAGCGTTCGTTTCATGTGCTGATGCATGTTCAGTTACAGGGGCAGACGATCAAAGTTCATGCCTGCCAACTGGGGTTGAACGTTCTGGCAGGCCTTGTCAGCCTTGGTGTCGCGTTAAAATGTGTTGATCACGGCCTGCACCCCGGGAGCGATATTTGCACCCATCCATGAACATCACGTTCTCCAAGTGGCAGGGCACCGGCAACGACTTCGTGCTGGTGGATGACCGCGCTGGTATCCTCCTAGGCCGGGAAGAAGAATTGGCGCGTCGCCTCTGCGATCGCCACTTCGGCATCGGTTCGGATGGACTGATCCTGGTACGCAGGCCCATGGATGTCGGCGCGGACTTCCACATGGAGTTCCTCAATCCGGACGGCAGCCGCAGTTTCTGTGGGAATGGCAGCCGGTGTGCTTTTGCATACTGGAGCCGTTCGCTGCACGGGGGGGCACAAGGGAGCTTCTCGGCCATTGACGGGAAACATGCAGGGACCTGGGTGGGGGATGAGGTCAGCATCAGCCTGCCCGATCTGCCAATGGTGGATATGGATACCGCAGAGCCTGGAACCGACTTTGTGAACACCGGGTCGCCTCACGAGCTGGTCTGGTCGTCGGCCGTGGATGCGGTGCCGATCACCGAGGATGCACCGCGGCGACGATACGCCCCCCGCCATGGTGCAGGAGGCAGTAACATCAATTACATCCAACAGGCGGACGGTGGCATACGCATGCGGACCTATGAACGCGGTGTGGAGGCTGAGACATTGAGCTGCGGGAGCGGGGTGGTCGCAGCGGCCCTCAGCGCGGTACAACGCGGGTTGGCCATCCCTCCTGTGCTGGTGGATACGCGGGGCGGGCGGCTCACCGTGCACGTGCGCAGTGCTCAAGGTGGCTATACGGATGTGCGCCTTGTGGGGCCGGTCAGGGAGGTGTTCACCGGAACGATCGAGCTTTGATCCATGGCCAAGCGCAAGGGTTCCGTTGGGATGAAGGTCGTTCTGCTTCTTGTGGCGCTGGCTGCGGGAGGTGCGTGGTACATGTGGCGTACCGTGGTGGGTCCGGGTGTCCGGTTCGAGGAGTCCAGCAAAGTGCTCCATATCCGGACAGGAGCTGACATCGATGAGGTGATCGATAGCCTGGTGGCCATGGGTGCGGTGGAGCATGCCCAAGGGCTGCGATGGTTGAGCGAGCGCAAGAACTATGCGTCACGGGTGCGCCCGGGGCGCTACCGTATTGAACGGGGCATGAGCCTGAACGCCTTGGTGAACCGCCTGAGGGCCGGTGAGCAGGATCCCGTGCGCATCACCTTTTCCAACATGCGCTACCTGCATGACCTGGCCGGAAAGCTGGGCCGTGGACTGGAGCCGGATTCCCTGGATTTTCTCTCCGCCTTCATGGACACCGAGCGGCAGCGGTCGCTGGGCCTTGCGCCGGAAACGATGATCACCCTCTTCATTCCGGATACCTACGAGTTCTGGTGGACCACCACGCCTGAGCAGTTCATCCGACGCATGCAACGAGAACATGCGGCCTTTTGGAACACCCAGCGGCGGAAGAAGGCCGGGGAGCTCGGACTGACCCCGGAAGAGGCGTCCACCCTCGCCTCCATCGTGCAGGCGGAAACGGTGCGGATGAGCGATGCGCCGCGCATTGCAGGGGTCTATCTCAACCGCTTGCGCATCGGCATGCCCCTGCAGGCCGACCCCACCCTGAAGTTCGCGCTGGGCCTGGATTCGGTGCGCCGCGTACTGAATACCGACAAGCTCGTTGATTCCCCCTACAACACCTACAGGAGAACGGGCCTGCCACCAGGTCCCATCAACATGCCCGAAGGCCGCTTCATCGATGCGGTGCTGAACGCTGAGCACCACCAGTTCCTCTACTTCTGTGCCCGCGCCGACCTCAGTGGGTTTTCCGATTTCTCCCGCACCTACGAGCAGCACCAGGTCTACGCGCGGCGCTACCAGAAGGCGCTCAATGAGCGGGGCATTTACCGGTAGGTCGGCAACCTCATCGGCTTGCCATTGTAGAACCGGCTATTTTCGCCGACCATTGCAGCATTTTCAACGATGAACAAGATCAAGTTCGGGACCGACGGGTGGCGTGCCATCATCGCGCATGATTTCACGGTGGACAACGTGGCGCGTGTGAGCGTGGCCGTTGCGAAATGGGTGAAGCGCAACTTCCCGCAGGACCCGTCCATCGTGGTGGGCCACGACTGCCGCTTTGCCGGTGAACTGTTCGCCGAGACCGCGACCAAGGTCTTCATCGGGGAGGGCATCCGGGTGCACCTCGCCAAGGGCTTCGTGAGCACGCCCATGGTCTCGCTCGGGGCCCATCGGCTGAAGGCCGGCATGGGGGTCATCCTCACCGCCAGCCACAATCCGCCCAGCTACAACGGCTACAAGTTGAAGGGGATCCACGGTGGGCCGCTCATTCCCGAGCATGTCCAGGAGGTGGAGGACATGATCCCTGATGCGCACGGTGTGGACCTGGACAGCATCGACCTGGGCAAGGCCGAGGCGGCTGGCATGCTCCGCTTCGTGGACCTGGAATCGATGTACGTCGAGCACGTGGAGAAGAGCTTCGACATGCAGGCCATCCGCAATTGCGGCATGCGCTGGGGCTATGATGCGATGTTCGGTGCGGGGCAGAACGTGGTCCGCCGGATCCTCCCGGATGCGACGCTGCTTCACTGTGAGCACAACCCCTCCTTCCACGGCCAGGCCCCGGAGCCGATCGACAAGAACCTGCAGGAGTTCAGCGCGCTGATCAAGAAGGGCGGGATCGATTGTGGACTGGCCACCGACGGCGATGCCGATCGCATCGGCTTGTACAATGGGAAGGGGCAGTTCATCGATTCCCACCACATCATCCTGCTCCTCATCCACTACCTGGTGAAGTACAAGAAGTTCACTGGCAAGGTGGTGGTGGCCTTCAGCGCCACGCCTAAGGTGAAGCGGATGTGCGAGCACTACGGGCTCGACTACCAGGTGACCAAGATCGGGTTCAAGTGGATCTGCGGGATCATGATCACCGAGGACGTGCTGCTCGGCGGCGAGGAGAGCGGTGGCATCGCCATCAAAGGGCACATCCCCGAGCGGGATGGCATCTGGATGGGCCTGACGATCTGGGAATTCATGGCCAAGAGCGGGAAGACGCTCGATGAGCTGATCCAGGAGGTGTACGACATCGTGGGTCCCTTTGCCTACGACCGCAACGACCTCCACATCAACGAGGCGCTTAAGCAGGAGGTGCTCCGCAATTGCGCGGATGGTCGGTACACGGTGTTCGGTGACATGCTGGTGCGCCGCGTGGAGACCATCGATGGATTCAAGTTCCACTTCGACCACGAGCAATGGTTGATGATCCGCGCTAGTGGAACGGAGCCTGTGCTGCGCTGTTATGCGGAATCCAGCGATCTGGCCGGGGCACGACGCATCCTGGAGGCCTGCCGGAAGCAGATCGGGGCCTGAGCCTACTTCACGAAACGGGCCTTGCCCACGATGCCTCCCTGGGCATCGATGAGCAGGAAGGTGTAGGTGCCGGGGGCGAGCGCAGCTAGTCCAGGTCCGGCCAACTGTGCCGATCGTGCATCTGCGGACAGTACCAAGCGGCCATGTACGTCCAGCACGTGCACTTCCACCGCTGATCCTTCAGGGTCGCTCCAGGTCATGATGTCGCTCACCGGGTTGGGCCAGATGGCCACATCGTTGGTGTTGCGCGTGATGGCCACGGAGGGAGAGTAGCCCTGTTCACCGTTCATGTCCTCGATACGCAGTCGGTAGACATTGGTGCCGGGTGCGGTGATGGGGTCCATGAAGCGATAGCTCCGCACGCTCTGGCTGTTCCCCGCTGCGTCCACGGTCCCCACGGATACGTAACGGTCCTCGCTCACCATGCGCTCGATCACGAACCTGGCCGTATTCTGTTCCGTGGCCGTGGTCCAGTGAAGCACATTACCTTCCTTGGCCGCTTCACCGGTGAACTCCACGAGTTCCACGGGCAGGATGCCAATGTCCCCGATGCCGGAAGCATACCCGTAGAACCAGCGACTGAATCGCTGACCATCGATGAGCTTGTTCTGTCTGTACTCCACGCGCACACGCCATTTGTACCGGACATAGCCGGGGGCCTTCAGGATGAGCTCTTTGATCTCGGTCCCCGCAAGCGGGAGCATGGTCCATGCTGCGCCGGATCCTGTCGAGGCCATGCTGAAGGTGATGGGATTGCCCGAGTACGGCTGCCCCTCATGCACCACCTCCCAATGCAGCTTGGCCATGGTGCGCTGGATGGGACTACGGGCCCGATGACCGATGCCGAAGCGGTCGTAATCATCGAAATCCACCGAATTGGTGGAAAGAGGGCTCACCAGATCGGTCTGATACTGCCGGCTGAGCCTGTTCAACCCCCTGTCCTGATTGCCATGGTAGGCGAAGACGGCCCCTTCGTTGGTGAATGCCGATATGGCGCCCGGAGCACCTACGATGATGTCCGAGTAACCATCGCCATCCACGTCGCCACCGCCGGCAACAGAGCTGCCCGACAAGGCGTCGGTCAGGTTGGATTCGATGAACTGCGGCACTCCGCTCAGGCCTGCGGAACTGCCTGGGTAGACGTAGATACGACCTTCGTTGGTCTGGCCGCTTGTGAGTTGGGGCATTCCCAAGACCAGGTCGGCATAGCCATCGCCGTTGATGTCGCCTGCCTCAGCTACCGCCCGTCCGAGCCGGGCGCCGGTAAGATTGAGCTCGATGGCACTGGCCGAGGCGGGAAGCACACCGGAAGCACTGCCGCGGTACACGAGCACGATCCCTTCTGAGGCCTGACCGTTCGACCAGTTGTCAGCTCCCGCTGCGATGTCAAAGAACCCATCACCATTGATGTCGCCCGCACCACATACCGAGACCCCAAAGCGAGCTCCTGCCTGGTTGCGCTCCAATTGCTGCTGAATGGCGGGGTTGAGCTGTCCTGGAGCCCCGTGGTAGACGAACACGGCACCTTCCCCGGCCTGACCATTGCTGAACTGCGGTGCGCCAATGATCACATCCGATCGACCATCGCCGTTCACATCACCTGCTGTGGCGACCGCGGCACCGAACCGTGCGCCAGCGCTGGGTGATGTGAGCGTGATAAGGGCGGTGGCGGGCAGTTGGCCGAGCGCACCGTTGTATACGAAGACCTGACCTGTGACCGGCGCTCCCACCAGCACCTCGGCATACCCGTCCGCATTGGTGTCGCCGGCCGTTGAAACGGCAAAGCCGAACTCGGACCCTGCGGTCCCGGTCCAGGTCAGCGCTGGGGTGGAGGATAGGCCGGCGGCGGCGCCCAGGTAGAGGTAAGCACGACCGGTACCCCCGGAAAGCGGGGCGCCCACCACCAGGTCGGCATAGCCATCACCGTTCACATCCCCTGCACTGGCCACGCTGTAGCCGAACTGTGCTCCGGCCACATTCGCCTCGAGCGTCAAGCTGGGAATGGCTGCTATTCCGCCAGTGGAACCATAGTGGACATGAACGCGACCTTCTCCTGCCTGTCCATTGCTGGCTCCGTATTCGCCTACGGCCACATCCGAATAGCCGTCACCGTTCAGGTCGCCAGCATTGGCCACACTGCAACCGAGATAGCCATTGAGCTGCCCTCCGTAACGTACAATGGTCGCCGTGGGGTTCAGGTTGTACGTGCCTCCGTGGTAGATCAATGCGCCGCCAGTACCGCTGTACAGCCGCATGCCAATGATCAGGTCGCTGTATCCATCGCCGTTGACATCTCCGGCGGTTCGGACACTTTCGCCCATGTTGGCACCGGCAATGTTGAACTGATAGGTAATGAACGGTGCTACGGGGACACCGCTTGGCGAGCCCAGATAAAGGAACCCCGCCCCTTCTAGGTTTTGGCCATTAGTGTATGTCACCGCACCGACCACTATATCCGCGTATCCATCCCCATTAACATCTCCAGCTGTGGATACGCTGCGGCCAAACCAAGCGTTCGCGAAGTTGCTCTCGAGTATTGACGCAGGCGTTGTGTTCACACCAGTGGCCGAGCCGTGGAAGATATAAACCACGCCCTCCTCAAGGGGGCCTCCGATATTGTGTCGGTAGGCGCTAGCAACTATGTCGCTATAGCCATCACCGTTTACATCCCCTGCGTGGGAGACCGACCATCCGAAATTGGCTCCAGCAGCAGATGTAGGACCCAAGGTGGTGGTGGGTGCGGGATTGAACCCTCCACCTGCCAAGCCGCCTGGAGCACCATGATAGATGTACGCCACACCATTATCGGTGCCGCTGGCTGTGCCAAAGTCATAGCGATAGGCTCCAACGACGATGTCGCTGAAGCCATCGCCGTTCACATCACCGGCCCCGCTGACGGCTGCGCCGAACTGGGCTCCGCTCTGGTCGCGAGAAAGGCGGTGCACGGGTGTGGTGCTGATACCGGATGCATTCCCCAGGAAGATGTAGGCCGCGCCGCCATTGGTGCCGGGTATGGGTGCCAGCCAGGCTCCACAGATGATGTCGCTGAACCCATCATTGTTGATGTCCCCTGCGCTGGCCACGCTGTAACCCATGTAATGGTTCACCGCATTGGACTGGAGGATGGTGCTCGGTGTGCTCGAAACCCCGGCTACGGATCCAAGGAAGACAAAGCAGGCGCCTTCATTGGATTGGCCGTTGGCATACGTTGTGGCACCCGCGATGATATCCCCGAAACCATCGCCGTTGACATCTCCGGCATTGGCAACCGAGTAACCCAGCTGGATGCCGGTCATATTGGATTCGATCACGATGGTAGGCGTCGTGGAGATCCCCGTCGGTCCACCATGATAGACATATAGGATCCCTTCCAAGGCCTGTCCATTACCAGCCTGGCTGGCACTTACCACGATATCACTGTACCCGTCGCCGTTCAAATCGCCGGCAGTGCTCACTGAAGCGCCGAACCATCCGCTTGAGATGGACCCGGACAAGAGCACGTTCTGCGTGTTCGAGACCGGATCGATCAGGATGGGGTAGTGTGCCCCTTGGTCATCCACAATAATGCGGAACCCCTGCTCGCATGTTGGATCTGTTCCCATACGGGCTGGCAGGACGTTCCCGCAGGCATCCCACACCTTCAGGTCGCGATAGCTGAAGAGCCGATGACCTGTTGCATCCACAAGATCGATCGCGGTGGGAGAGGCGACCTTGGGACTGGAGCCACCATCTGTGTGCAAAGTGAGCATCAGTGCGCCACTGCCCATCGGCCTTTGGTGGACAATGAAATTCTGGCGCAGACCCTCGGCACTGTTGATGTACTGGACGTCCCACCCATCGCCTTTGGTCCAGAGCTCGTTGTTCTGGTAGCACGTCTCTCTGGCCTGCCAGGCTTGCACGGGACCGTTCTCGCGGGAAAGATGGGAGACCATGATACCGGTGCGCCAGTCGGCGCCCAAGGCATTGGCCGGTCCCAGGGTGAATCCCTGGCCGGAGACGATACCGACCAGTTCCTGGGCGGGGTTCGACACCAGATGCCCGCGACCGTCATCGCTTCTACTGAACTGCCATTGCCGGGCCTCCAACCAGGCCAAGGCAGCTGGCGGCAGATCATCTCCTCCGGGAGCACACATAGCGCCACCAGCCATGGCCCAAGCGAGCATGGTGCAGATGAACTGTGAGCGGTACATACCGGAGCGAATGACGTGAACTTCCTGCGAGCAAGTTACGAAAACACCCCCGCTCCGTAAACTGTTCCAGGTCATAACTGTCTTGACACACAAGTACTTTTGAGCGGATGTCGAGCATGGTCACATCAGGAGCACACTCTACGACTGGACGTTCGGTCGGGGTGATGGTGGCCTTTGTGGTGCTCCTGTTGTCCAGCACGGCCCAGACACCGCAGGCCGTACACGACAGCATGAGCTCTCGAACGAGCAGTTGCCTGCGCACCCGGGGTATCCTCACCGCCGCTGGGCTTACCGTCACTCTACTCGCCTTGGACCAGGCGTGGTATGCTCAATACGACCGCGGGCCACTGCACAGCTTTGATGATAGCGGGGAATGGCTCCAGATGGATAAGATGGGGCATCTCTACAGTGCTTACACCCTAGGGTCTTGGGGGCATGCCCTGATGCGGGATTGCGGAGCAAGCCCATCCGCATCGCGATGGATCGGCGGCAGTCTTGGTCTGATCTTCCTCACGGGTGTTGAGGTCCTCGATGGCACCTCCACCGGTTGGGGCTTCTCCTGGAGCGATATGGCCGCCAACGTGTTGGGCACAGGGTTGTTCATCGGCCAGGATGCAGCTTGGGGCGAGCAGCGCATGGTCATGAAGTTCTCGGCCCGCCATACGGAATACGCGGCCTTACGCCCGGACCTGCTGGGTGCTGGCACCATGGAGCGGATCCTGAAGGACTACAACGGTCAGACCATCTGGCTGAGCTTCGGCCTGGACCGCTTCCTGCCACAGGTGGGGTTCCCTCCATGGTTGGGGCTGGCCGTTGGATACGGTGCCGAAGGGATGGTGACCGCAGAACCACCTCCTGGAGATGCCGGATCGGCGCCGCGCTACCGTCAGTTCTACCTGTCCCCGGACATCGACCTGACTCGGTTGCCAGTGCGCTCCAAGGTCCTTCGTACAGCCCTCTTCGTGCTGAACGGCATCAAGTTCCCGCTGCCGGGTGTTGAATTCACCAGCACAGGAGAGGTGAAGTTCCTGCCGGTGGCCTTCTGACCGGAGCCTACAAGGCGCCTTGGTCCATGAGCAGCTTCACCTTGAGCACGGCGGCCACCGTGAGGCTGTCCCGCAGCTCGCCATCCATCACCATCCGGAAGAGCTCCTCGAAGGGCAGCTTCCTCAAGGCCAGTTCCTCGTTGTGGTCAGGCTCGGGTTCGTGAAAGGTGAGGTCCTGGGCCACATAGATGATGGCCTGCTCGTCGCTGGCGCTGTTGCTGAGGTCCATCTCCAGCAGAAGCGACCAGTTTGCCGCCTCGATGCCCGCCTCCTCGCGCAGTTCTCGCTTGGCACTTTCCAAGGGAGGGATGTCGCGCCGGCCACCTCCTTCAGGGATCTCCCAACTGTAGGCCTTGATGGGGTAGCGGTACTGCCCGATGATCCAGGTATTGCGGTCCGCGTCCAGAGGGACCACGCCCACGGCGATGTTGCGGAAGTGTATGACGCCATAGATGCCGGGCGTGCCGCTGGGGTCGATCACATCGTGGTGGCTCACACTGATCCACGGGGTGGCGTACCGCTCCTCGATGGTGAGGGTCTTCCAAGGGCCACGCACTTCGATGGGTTCCTTCATTGCGGCCGAAGATAGCCGCCCCGGTCAGCGTGCCTCCTTTGGCAGATCGAAGCGGATGCTCACCTGCAGGATGCTGCGCACGCGTTTTCCCTCCTTTTGCCCGGGAAGCCAGGCCATACGATGGATGAGCCGCATGGCCTCATCGGTGCACCCCCCCCCCACATCCTCGATCACCTGCATGTTGCTGAGGGTGCCCGTAGGTTCCACCACGAACTCCAATCGCACTGTACCGTCGATACTGTACCGGTAGGCCTCGGGCGGATACTTCATGTGGTCCGCGATGTAGCGGGGCAGCCCCTGCATGCCATTGGGGATCTCCGGGGCCACCAGCACATCGAGCTGCTTGGCCTGGTACACCGGGTTGGCGGTATCGGTGGGCAGTTGGAACACGGCGTTGGTGCGGGCGTGACGGACCTTGGCCCAACGCTTGTACTTGGCCGGGTCGAAGGGCACGGCCAGATAGTGGTCCTTGGCAGCGCATAGCTCACCGGCAGTGGATGGTTTCCAGCGAACCATGCCGATCAGGCGAAGGGCCTCGGCATCACATTCGGGGCTGAGGGAGCGACCGACCGCCATATCCTTCACCACGCCGTCCGGCAACAGGTGGATGGTGATCACCACCTCACCCTTGATACCGGCCTCCAATGCCACCGCCGGATAGTTCAGTTCCTGCTCGAAGAGCTTGTCCAGTGCGGGTTTGCCGCCCACCGCCATGCAGGTGCCTTCGGTCTGGGCATGGGTGGTGGAAACGCCCAGGGTGCAGAAGAGCACAAAGGCAGGAAGGAGGTGGGTGGCTCGGGTGGCGTTCATGTGCCCCGTAAATTTGCAGCATGTCCGCGACAAAGTTCGTGCCCGGCGACCGTGTGTCCTTCCTTGATGAGGTGGGCGGCGGTGTCGTGTTGCAACTACTGGGCAGCAATGTGGTGCGGGTGCGGACCGATGAAGGGTTCGTGCTGGACCGGTCGGTGAAGGAGCTGGTGCGGAGCGACCGGGAGGCGCTTTCCGCCCTGGGCCGCATCAGCGACCATCAGGCAGGATTGATCGCGGCCAATGACGTGCTGGAGGAGAAACGCAGCCGGAACGGGTCGCAGGTGCGGCCTGGCAAGACCCCCCGCAAGCCGGAGGACCAGGGCGTGGCCGAGGTGGACCTGCACCTCCACGAACTGGTGGAGGATGAGCGCATGCTCAGTGATGGGGAGAAGCTTGAGTTCCAGTTGCGCTATTTTGAACGGGCCTTGGAGAGCGCCATCCGCAACGGCAAGCGGAAGTTGATCGTCATCCATGGCGTTGGCGAGGGCGTGTTGCGGGAGGAGGTGCGCCGGATCCTGCAGTACTACGACGGGGTCCAGTTCCACGATGCGGACATGCGTCGCTATGGGACCGGGGCCACGGAGGTGTTGATCCTTCGCCACCGTTGATCGTTCCTTGACATCCTGTGCATCGCTCCATCGCTCCGGATGCCGCAAGGCGCCCGGGGAGGAAAGTCCGGGCAGCGTAGGGCACCGTGCTTCCTAACGGGAAGGGGGCGTGAGGGGGACCTCGCGTTCACGGAAAGTGCCGCAGAAAGGGAGACCGCCGAACCGCCGCAAGGTGGTGGCAAGGATGAAAAGGTGAGGTAAGAGCTCACCAGTGTCCTGTGCGAGCAGGGCAGCTTGGTAAACCCCACGGGCTGAAAGACCATGTATACCGGGGTTCCGCCGCAAGGTGGATAAGGGCGGCCCGTCCGATCCCGGAGGGTAGGTCGATAGATCGCGTTGGTGACAACGTGGCCAGATAAATGATGGGGACCCGCCATCGGCGGGGACAGGACCCGGCTTACAGATGCACAGGCCTTGGCAGAGGGGCCTCCCGGACTTCGGGAGGCCCTTCACCTTTGTTGGCGAGCGCGGTACGGTCCTTGGAGAGGCGCTCCAGTACTTTTGGCCCATGCGCGTTCTCCTCGCGATCCTTCTTGTCTGGGCCATCGGCCTGCCCTCGGTCCTCGCCCAGGGAACGGTCACGATCCGGGGACAGGTCGTCTCCTCCGCACACGGACCGACCTACTACGACCTGATGATCGTGAACAAGCGGACCCGTTCAGGCACCTTCGGCAACAGCGACGGGTCCTTCACCGTGCAGGCCCTGCGCACCGACACGTTGCTGATCGGGTCCGTGGGCCATCAGACCCGCGCCATCTGCATGGCTGACAGCATCCCCAAGGCAGAGTACCGGGTGCTCGTGGCCCTTGTTCCCCTGCGGGTCAGTCTTCCCGAAGTGGAGATCATCAGCCCCCGCACCCTGCAGGAGATCCAGAAGGACATCGAGAAATTGGGCTATCGCGAGAGCGACTACCGGATCAGCCAGGTGGACGCCCTGCAAAGTCCGATCACCTTCCTCTACCAGGAGTTCAGCCGGCGGGAACGCAGCAAGCGGTTGGTGGCCCAGTTGGAGAACGAGGACCGCAAACGTGAACTATTGCGCGAACTGCTGCAGAAGTACGTGGAGTACGACATCATCAACCTCAACGACGATGCCTTCGATGATTTCATCGATTTCTGCGCCGTGCCTGACGAGGTGATCAAGGGCCTGACCCAGTATGAGTTCCTGCTCTACGTGAAGAAGAAGTACGAGCTGTACAGCAGCTTGGGCCCCACACGCAGGCACTGACCGTTGCGGCCAATGGTGATCAAGGTGTTCCGCAATTCCTCCGTTGGTGGTGCTTTATTACGCAGCACGCTCCTGGCCTTGGTCTTGATCTACGGCGGCGGGGCAGTGGCCCAGCCCGATACCCTGCGCCTGCAGGTGACCTTGGACGAAGTGGTGATCAGCGCCCAGGCACAGGGATTCGATGTCAATGCCTTCATCCGGCAGGTTCAGGAGGATACCACCTTCCACAAGGCCTTCCTGAACACCCGCTACCACCAGAACAGGGTGCGCAGCGGCTTGCGTGTACACAACAAGGGGGAAAAGGAGACGGCCTCGCTGCAACGTTCGGCCCGTCTGCTTCGGTTGGGTCCGCAGGCGGTGATGGAGCTGGACAGCTCTGTTGAGCGTGGAAAGCTTCGCGACCGCAAGGGCGAGCACCGCTACCTAACGGTGGAGATGTATGATGAGGTCTTCTTCCCGCGAGGGGTGTTCCAGGCCAACAACACGGTGGCGGCGCGACGCCTGGAGGTGGACCGGGGCAGCCGCTTCGAGAAGTACAAGAGCGAACTGAAGAAGTTCATGTTCGACCCGGGGACGGAGATCGCCAGTGTGCCGTTCATCGGCCACAAGCTGGCCCTCTTCAGCCCTGAGATGGCGCGTTTCTACGACTTCCGGGTCTGGAGCGATGAAAAGGGCGGCCGTCCGTGCTGGGTGTTCAGTGCGGATGCACGCCCCGAGTTCCGCGATGGACGCACGGTGATCAAGACGATGGACACCTGGTTCGATCAGGGCTCGGGCGTGGTCCTCGCACGGGAATACCGTATCGCGAACAGCTCGGTGTTCCTGGACTTCGACATCACCATCCGGGTGCAGAACACGGTGGTGGACGGCGAGCCGGTGCCCGTACGTGTGGACTATGATGGCGATTGGGACATTCCCTTCAAGAGCCGAGAGATCGTTCGGTTCTGGTTGGTGTATGACGATTGGCAGGTGGTGCGGTGAGGACTGTACAAGCAGGGACCATCCAGTTCATCTGCACGAACCGGTGTGTGGATCGCTCTTGGCAGGAAGGAAGACTATAGATGTGCTCTATTGGTCCATAGGATAAAATAAATACTCGCGAGGTAGCTTTGCACTTTCCAATCATAACAGATCGACCCATGGCACACGAACATCATCATGGCGCCCCGCTCGAGGGTGTTACTCCACAGTCCACCGGCAAGTGCCCTGTGATCCACGGCGCCCAGGCGCTGCCTGTGGCCGGCCGCGGCCGCCGCAACAAGGATTGGTGGCCCGAGCAGCTCGACCTGGGCATCCTGCACCAGCATCAGCCGGTGTCCAATCCCTTGGACCCCGACTTCAACTACCGCGAAGCGTTCTCCAAGCTCGATCTCAAGGCGGTGAAGGCCGACCTGACCAAGCTGATGACCGACTCGCAGGACTGGTGGCCTGCCGACTGGGGTCACTACGGCGGCTTCATGATCCGCATGACCTGGCACGCTGCGGGTACCTACCGCACGGCCGATGGCCGCGGTGGCGCCGGTAACGGCAACCAGCGCTTCGCCCCGCTGAACAGCTGGCCCGACAACGGCAACCTCGACAAGGCGCGCCGCCTGCTGTGGCCCATCAAGCAGAAGTATGGCAACAGCCTCAGCTGGGCCGACCTGCTCGTGCTGGCCGGCAACGTGGCCATGGAGAGCATGGGCTTCAAGACCTTCGGCTTCGGCGGTGGTCGCGAGGACATCTATGCACCCGAGGAGGACATCTATTGGGGCAGCGAGGGCGAATGGCTCGCCACCAGCGACAAGCCCAACAGCCGGTACAGCGGCGACCGCCAGTTGGAAGCTCCGCTCGCTGCGGTGCAGATGGGCCTGATCTACGTGAATCCGCAGGGCCCGGACGGCAATCCCGATCCCGTGGCCAGCGGCCGCGATGTGCGCGAGACCTTCAAGCGCATGGCGATGAACGACGAAGAGACGGTGGCGCTCGTGGCCGGCGGCCACACGTTCGGCAAGATGCACGGCGCAGCGCCAGATAGCCATGTGGGGCCAGCTCCCGAGGGCGCACCCATCGAGGCGCAGGGCTTCGGCTGGGCGAACAAGTACGGCAGTGGCAAGGGCAAGGACACCATCACCAGCGGCCTGGAGGGCGCGTGGAAGCCGAACCCCACGAAGTGGGACAACGGCTACTTCGACATGCTCTTCGGTTACGAGTGGGAATTGGTGAAGAGCCCCGCCGGTGGCTGGCAGTGGCTCGCCAAGGACGTGAAGCCCGAGCATATGATCCCCGATGCGCACGACCCCAACGTGAAGCACCGCCCGGCGATGACCACGGCGGACCTTTCGCTGCGCTTCGACCCGATCTACGAGCCGATCAGCCGCCGCTTCCACCAGGAACCGCAGGCCTTCGCCGATGCCTTCGCCCGCGCCTGGTTCAAGCTCACGCACCGCGACATGGGCCCCAAGAGCCTCTACCTCGGTGCCGAAGTACCGAAGGAGGACCTCATCTGGCAGGACCCCATCCCCGCCGGCACCAAGCTCGCCGACGCTGATGTGGCGGCCTTGAAGAGCAGCATCCTGGCCAGCGGTCTCAGCGTGGGCGAACTCGTTGCCACGGCCTGGGCCAGTGCCTCCACCTTCCGCGGCAGCGACAAGCGCGGCGGTGCCAACGGTGCCCGCGTGCGCCTTGCTCCGCAGAAGTTCTGGGCGGCCAACGACCCCGCGCAGCTCGGCAAGGTGCTCGGTGTGCTGGAGAAGGTCCAGGCCGAGTTCAAGGCCGGCGGCAAGCAGGTGTCCATCGCCGACCTGATCGTGCTGGGCGGATGTGCCGCCGTGGAGAAGGCCGCCAAGGATGCGGGCGTCACCATCACCGTGCCCTTTAACAGCGGCCGCGGCGATGCCAGCCAGGAGCAGACCGACGTGGAGAGCTTCGCCGTGATGGAGCCCCAGGCCGACGGCTTCCGCAACTACCAGAAGAAGACCTACAGCGTGCCCGCCGAGGAGCTGCTGGTGGACAAGGCACAGTTGCTCACCCTGAGCGCGCCGGAGATGACGGTGCTCGTGGGCGGCCTGCGCGTGCTGGGCGCCAACACCGGCGGCAGCAAGCACGGCGTGTTCACCGAGCGCGTGGGCCAGCTCACCAACGACTTCTTCGTGAACCTGCTGGACATGCGCCACGCCTGGGCCCCGAAGGCCGGTGAGGAAGGGATCTACGGCAGCCACGACCGCAAGACCGGCGAGCGCAAGTGGACCGGCACGCGTGTGGACCTGGTCTTCGGCAGCAACTCACAGCTGCGCGCCATTGCCGAGGTATACGCCCAGAATGATAGCAAGGAGAAGTTCGTGAAGGACTTCGTGAAGGCCTGGGTGAAGGTGATGGAGCTGGACCGCTTCGACCTGAAGAAGTAAACATCAGGAGAACCTGCAAGCGAGGAGGGCGGTCCGAAAGGGCCGCCTTTTTCGTTCCTAGTCGTGTTGGGTAAGGTTCGATGAAGGCGCTGGCCGAAGTACCTGAGGCTTGGATGGACGATCCTTTGCGGCAACTTGCACACCACTCCTGGAACAGGATCTCGTCCTGCCCATCCCATGCCCAAGCAAGGCGACGGGCTCATTGGGTGCGCCCCCCGGAACAACTGCCACTGTGGCGTGTTCCTTTCATGGAGCGGTCCTTGCAACGAACGGCCGCACTATGAAGCGCATCGTCATGTACATCGTCATCGGCCTGGTGGTCGCCTTTGTGGGTCTGCAAGCCTGGACCACCATGAGCACCAAGGGAACTCCGCAGCAGCCCTATTCAGTTCTGGCCACCTACGGGGATCTGGAGGTCAGGAAATATCCCGAGGCATTGTCCGCGTCTGTTGTGCGGAGCGGCAGCGGCTACCGCGATGTGGCCAACAACAGCTTCCGCAGTCTAGCGGACTACATCTTCGGTGGGAATGAGACTGGTCGGCAGATCGCCATGACGGCCCCTGTCCACATGGAGATGGGCGCGGACAGTTCGCGTATGCGCTTCATCATGCCGGAGGGGCTTACGATGGACAGCCTACCCCGGCCCAATGATCCCGGCGTCAAGCTGGAGCGCCTACCGGCCGAGACCGTGGCGGTGTTGCGCTTCGGTGGCTTTGCCGATGACGAGGCCATTGCTGGACATGCGCAGAAGTTGCTCGCGCGGATGCAGGCGGAGGGGCTGGAGCCGCAGGGTCCCGTGCGCTTCCTCGGCTATGATCCACCCTGGCAGCTGGCGGCCCGCCGCAACGAGGTGATCGTGGCGGTGAAGTGGCCTGTATGAGCGACGTTCTTGATGGTCACTAGTTGAAAGCGAAGGGGCCGACCTCTGTGGTCGGCCCCCTGCGCAAGGGAAAGTTCTTGTTGGTGCGTCAGTGCTTGCCCTGTGCGGCCAGCCAACGCTCGGCGTCCAGTGCCGTCATGCCGCCGCTGCCGGCGCTGGTCACGGCCTGGCGGTACACCTTGTCGGCGCAAGCCCCAGGAACAAACTTGCCGGGCGCATTGGCGCTGATGCATTAAAGGTGGTGGTCCAGGTTGCCGGCGGTCCCGATATGGCAGGTGTTGTATTGATCCGACAAGGGGCGGTATGAGCTCACCGAAGCAGCATAATGCTGCCTCGATAGCGATCACTGCTTCCGAAGCTTGCTTTCACGTTCAGCAGATAAACGTACAGGTCAGGCTTCGCCGGTTGGCCGAATATGGTTCCATCCCATTGCGGATCTTCTGCGTTCAACGTGGATATGAGCTGGCCCCAACGATCGAAGATCAGGCATTCAAACTCATTGATGCATGAGGCCGATATCGCCCACTCGTCGTTGATGCCATCACCATTCGGTGTGAAACTGTTGGGCGCAAAGACCAAGGCATCAGCACTTGGGACGGGTATGCTGAAGCTACCCGACCATTCGCAATTGTTGGCATCCCGGACGCGGATCACCCCAACTCCCGGGTTCAATCCATCCAGCGATGTTACCGATGTGAATGGGCCGTTGCCGAAGGAGAACAGGTAAGGAGCTGTCCCGCCTGACACGTCAAGCACTTCTATCGTCCCCCCATTCTCCGCGCACTCCTCATAGCGGGTCCGTATCGAGGTCACCAGGTCCAATTCAGCCTCTGCCACCGTGGCGGAGGTGGTGAAGGTGCAGCCGTTGGCATCCTGCACCGTCAGGGTGTAGGTGCCTGCCGCCAGACCCGGGAAGACGGTGGTGGATGCGAACGGCCCACTGTTGATCTGGTAGATGAAGGGCGCGGCACCACCGGTCACGTTGCCCAGGGTCAGCACGCCATCATCCGCTCCGCAGGCGGCATCGGTCACGGTCACCTGCAGGGCCGTAGGCGCGTCGGTCTGGCCCACCGTGGCGGAGGTGGTGAAGGTGCAGCCGTTGGCATCCTGCACCGTCAGGGTGTAGGTGCCTGCCGCCAGACCCGGGAAGACGGTGATGGGTGCGAACGGCCCACTGTTGAGCTGATAGGTGAAGGGCGCGGTACCACCGGTCACGTTGCCCAGGGTCAGCACGCCATCATCCGCTCCGCAGGCGGCATCGGTCACGGTCACCTGCAGGGCCGTAGGCGCGTCGGTCTGGCCCACCGTGGCGGAGGTGGTGAAGGTGCAG
>Ga0315900_10003178_pt1 | contig 24272 bp, 19 predicted proteins | sample LakEriMetagenome_FD_203521 | JGI IMG/M metagenome (GOLD analysis project Ga0315900, IMG submission 203521) | Freshwater fungal communities from buoy surface, Lake Erie, Ohio, United States - Buoy 12 MA114 | ecosystem: Environmental > Aquatic > Freshwater > Lake > Lake biofilm | place: USA: Lake... | reverse complement strand
CCAGCGAGGACGTGGCCGCACCGTTTCTCAAGCTCGCGCGTCCGCGCGTGGCAATCCTGCGTGAACAGGGCGTCAATTCGCATGTCGAGATGGCCTACTGCTTCACCCTGGCGGGGTTCGAGGCGGTGGACGTCCACATGACCGACCTGCAGTCAGGCCGCGCACGCCTGGCTGATTTCACCGGCTTTGTGGCCTGCGGAGGCTTCAGCTATGGCGACACGCTGGGCGCCGGCATTGGGTGGGCGCGCAGCATTACCTTCAATGCACCGCTGTCCGAACAGTTCCAGGCCTTTTTCGGTCGGTCCGATACCTTCGCGCTGGGCGTGTGCAACGGCTGCCAGATGCTGGCCGAACTGGCCGACATCATTCCCGGTGCGCAGGACTGGCCCCGCTTCACGACCAACCGCAGTGAGCGCTACGAGGCGCGGCTCTCCCAGGTGGAGGTGCTGGACTCGCCGAGCCTGTTCTTTGAAGGAATGGCCGGCAGCCGGTTGCCGATTGCGGTGGCCCATGGCGAGGGCTATGCCAATTTCGCCCATCGCGGCCATGCCGGCCGGGTGATCGGTGCAATGCGGTTTGTCGATGCCCAGGGCGGGCCCACCGAGGCCTATCCGCTCAATCCCAATGGCAGCCCTGGCGGACTGACCGCAGTCACGACCGCCGACGGGCGGTTCACCGCGATGATGCCGCACCCGGAGCGGGTGTTCCGCAATATCCAGATGTCCTGGACCGGAGGCGACCCGAGCGCCGACAGCCCATGGCTGCGGATCTGGCGCAACGCGCGACGCTGGGTGGGCTAGCGGCCCTTGGTCATCGCTGGCCTGGGCAGACGCCGTCGCGACCCGGCACGAAGGAGGTTCCTTTCGCCAGCACCGCCATTCCATCGCCGCCGACCATCCGCAGCCGGTCGCCCTCGCGCTCGAGTTCCAGCCGGCCGATATGGGTGGGCCCGGTGAGCAGCCGCTGCCCGGTCAGCCGACCCTCGACCTGCCAGGTGCGCTCACGGCGCGTCAGGGTGCCTCGCACCTCCTGGTACTGCTGCTTGAGCCGCAAGGCATACGACGACAGCGGCCCGGCGCCGCACCACAGCCCCTCCACCCGGCCAGGCACCGTCCACAGGTGCACCCGGCTGGTCTTGTCGAGGCCCACCGGCTTGTCCGGGACCGGCAGCACGGTGGTCTTGTCCGGCTTCCAGTCGCCCATGTCCCAGTCATGCGACACGATGCGCGTGCCGGGCTTGAGGGCCAGCAGGGCGGGCCGCAGCCGCAGGTTGAATTCGGGCAGCAGGTACATCGTCACCACCGTGGCCCGGGACAGGTCGGTCTTGAACAGATCCTGCTCCTCGAATTTCACCCGGTCCGACACGCCCGCCACCGCTGCAGCCTGCCGGCTTCGGGCCACGAGCTCCGGCACGATCTCGACCCCCAGGCCGCTGGCCCCGAACCGCCGCGCCGCGGTGATCACGATCCGCCCGTCGCCCGACCCGAGGTCGATCACATGATCCCTGGGCCCAACGCCGGCGATGCGCAGCATCTCCAGCGTGACGTGGTCCGGGCTGGTGATGAACGGCACTTCGTCCAGTGCCCGGGCCATCCCGGGCAGAACCAGGATCGCGGCCAGTGCCGCAGCACCGGCCGCCGAGCGGACCGGCGTCAGGCGGGCAGGCAGACGCGGGAACATGGCCGGAACGATAGCACCCCCGCCGCAATCCCCTGGATGCGCAGGGATGCCCGGCGGCCTGAGATAGGTCAGGCGGGGGCGCGCCCTGGCGGCCGCACCGGCAGGGCCACGATGAACTCGCTGCCGCGGCCGAGCCCCTCGCTGATCGCCCGCACCCAGCCCCCATGCAGGCGGACCAGCCCCCGCACCAGTGACAGTCCGATCCCCAGCCCGCCCTGGGAGCGGTCGGTCGCCCCCCGCACCTGGGCGAACGGCTGGAACACCTGCTCGAGGGCCTGGGCCTCCAGGCCGATGCCGCTGTCTCGGATCCGGACCCGCAACTCGCCGGGCAGCGCCTCCACCTGGATATCGATGCGCCCGCCCGGGTCGGTGTACTTGGCCGCATTGGTGAGCAAATTGGCGAACACCTGGCTCAAACGCAGGGGGTCGGCCTGCAACATCACTGGCACCGAGGGCCACACCACCTCAAGCCGGTGGTGACGCGCTTCGATCAGCGGACGCACCACCTCCAGGGCTTCCTCGAGCACCTGCTTCAGGTCCACCGGCTTGAGGTCCAGCGAAATCCGGCCGCTGCCGATGCGGGAGATATCCAGCAGGTCCTCCAGCAACCGCGCCATGGCGGTGGCTTGACGCTCGATGATCGCGACGGCGCGCGCACGCTGCGCCTCGGTGGCCGACGAGGATTGCAGGATCGATGCGGCGGCCCGGATCGGGGACAGCGGATTGCGCAGCTCGTGCGACAGCGTCGCGATGAACACGTCCTTGGCCCGGTTGTCCTCGTCGGCCTGGGCGCGGGCTGCGCGCTCGGCCTGCAGGGCCTGGTCCCGTTCGCCCAGAGCCTGCACCACCTGCTGTCCGGCCGAGGCCAGCGCCTCCCGCAGCGCATCGAGCTGCCGCACCCCGGAGACGGCCGCGGACGTGGCCTCGCCGCGTGCCAGGGCCGGGGCATCGCGCGCCATGCGGTCCACCGTCTGGGCAAAGCGTCGGGCGAGCAGGGCGGCCGCGCTGCCCCCGAGCATCAGCAGGACGCCACCCACGAGCACCAGGCGCAGCAGCGATTCGCGCATCACCGCATCCACCAGCCGTGCCGGAATCCCGGTCATCACCCGCCAGCCGTCCACCGTGGTCGACCAGGCCCATAGGTACTCATTGCCGTCCAGGGTGGCGATGCGTTGCACTCCGGCCGGAGCCGACTGCACCGCCGCCAGCGTCTGACGGCTCGGAAGCTGCCCCAGGAATCGGTCGAGATCCCGAGTCTGCGAGATGATGCGCGCCTGCGCGTCGAGCAGCGTGGCCAGCGCGTCGTCGCGGCCGGCCAGATGGCTGGCCATGACCCCGGTGTAGTGCTGGATGTCCAGCCGGGCGGTGACCAGAAAGGGAATCCGACCCGCCCGCCAGACGGGGTAGTTCAGGTCCAGGGACAGCCGTCCCTCATCGGCGCTGCGATACAGCGGCGACACCACCACCTGGTTGGTTTCCATGGCCTTGAGCTGGTGCGGCATCAGCGAAATGCGGCCGTCGCCGCCGACCCGTGGCGGATACTCCAGCAGGATCAGGCCCTGGGCGTCGACGATCGCCAGCGTCTGCAGGCCCACGTTCGTGCGGGTCATCTCGCGGGCCAGCGCCGCCAGCGGCCCCGGCTCGACACGGTCGGCCGCCAGCGCGGGCGACTCGGCCAGCAGGCGCAGGATCTGGCGCGCATGCGAGAGCTCGCGTTCCACCGTGGCGGTCATGGCCAGATTGGTGGCACGCAACTCCTCCCGGGTGGCCTGCCGGGCCTGATCGGCCAACAGCTGCAGGAGGATCAGGCTGAACGCCAGCAGCGGCACCAGCACCAGCATCGGCAGCGACGCCAGCAACGCATACAGGCTGATCGTCCGCCGGGGCCGTACCAGGCGGTCTGGCTCGTCCGCGCCTGCAGGGGCCGACCCGGGCCCGCGGGATGACCGGTCGGGCGGGGTGGGCGGCATCGGGATTCCTGGGTCAGGACTTGAGTGCGGGCCGTGTTCGGTAGAAGGTCATGGGCACCGCAGCCATCTCACGCTGGCGCTGGTGCTTCACCGAGGTTTTCATGCGACCGACCACATGCATCTCGCAGGGTTTGCAGTCAAAGCGCAGGGTGAGCTTTTCCTTCCCGTTGATCAATTGCAGCGGTTCGGCCTTGATCGTTCCCTGAACCCCCGTCACGCCCTTGGCCTGCTTGGGGCACAGACTCATCGACCACCGCACGCAATGCTTGGTGATCATCAGGCTGACTTCGCCTTCTTCCTCATGGCTTTCATAGGCCGGCTCGATCACTTTCACGCCGTGGCGCGCGTAGAAGTCGCGCGCCTTGTGGTTGAACACATTGGCCAGGTAGGTGAGGGTGTCGTCGGGGTAGGGCACGGGCGGCTCCACCGGCCGGGCCCGAGGCGGTCGCTGCCAGGCCGCGGCGCGGGCGGCCTCCAGGCGTTCCACCGCCTCGCGGCGCAGGGCATTGACCGCGGACGCCGGCAGGAACCAGGGGCCCGACAGCACCAGACGGATCTCCAGCGGCTCGAAGATCGTGGTCCCGAAGCGCGCGATCTGCTCGCGCAGCTGCCCGGCCTGCCGGTGGGCATCGCGCGCGGTTTCGTGTGGGCCGGCCCAGGTGGCCTCGCCCACATGACCGTCCTCGTCGGTCAGCGTCAGTCGGAATCCGTCGGCCGTTTCGGACAGCTGCGCCCACACCCCGATTCGGCGCTCGCTCGATTTTTTCTCGAGCACCCGCACCCAGTCCATGTCGCGGTTGCGGTTGATCATCGTGCCCTTGCGCAGGTCGTTCATGCCCGCGATCGGGTCCTTGGGAAACACCCGCCAGCGGCCCGGCGTGGCCAGGGCCTCGGCCCGGTTGATCGCCACTCCCACCAGCGTCTGTTGCAGATCGAAGTAGCACAGACCATCCCCGTTGTGCAGCACGGTGGCCGGGTCATTGCACTCAAGCTCGATCCACTCGTCGCCCACCCGGCTGACCCACCCGATGGCCTGGCCGGGATTCTTCGGGGAATCGAAGGCGCCAATATCGATCTGGCGGCCGTTGACGAAGTAATCGGTGAACTCGCGGTTGAAGTTCTGGTTCGGGTCGGGCGTGAACAGGAACGTGGTGCGCCCACTGGAGGCTCGGCTCAGGGGGCGTTCGCCTGACTCGCGCGATTCGATCAGTTCATCGAGCAGCCGGCGGTAATGGGCAGTGATGTTCTTGACATAGCCCATGTCCTTGTAGCGTCCCTCGATCTTGAAGCTGCGCACGCCGGCGTCCACCAGTGCGGCCAGATTGGCGCTCTGGTTGTTGTCCTTCATCGAAAGCACATGCTTGTCATGCGCGATGAAGCGCCCCTGGGCGTCGGTCACGTGATAGGGCAGGCGGCAGGCCTGCGAGCAGTCCCCCCGGTTGGCGCTGCGTCCGGTGTGCGCATGCGAGATGAAGCATTGGCCGCTATAGGCCACGCACAGCGCGCCGTGCACGAAAAACTCCAGCGTGCAGCGCTGCGGATCCAGCGCCGACCCAACCTCGCGAATTTGCTCGAGCGTCAGCTCCCGGGCCAGCACCACCTGCGAAAAACCCGTGTCCTGCAGGAAGCGGGCTTTCTCGGGCGTGCGGATGTCGGTCTGGGTGCTCGCGTGCAGCTGGATCGGCGGCAGGTCCAGCTCCAGCAGGCCCATGTCCTGGACGATCAGCGCATCGGCGCCGGCGTGATACACATCCCAGGCCATCCGGCAGGCCGGCTCGAGCTCATCGTCGCGCAGGATCGTGTTGAGGGTGATGAAGACGCGGCTGCCGAAGCGATGGGCATGGCGGATCAGGCGCTCCAGGTCGGCCACCGAATTGCCGGCGGCGGCGCGAGCGCCAAAGCCCGGCCCGCCGATGTAGACCGCGTCAGCGCCGTGATTGACCGCCTCAATGCCGATCTCGGCATCCCGGGCCGGGGCAAGCAACTCGAGCTGGTGGAGGGCAAGCATAGGCAGGATTATCCCCGCCTAAGGCCGCCAGGCTTGCGCCCCGGCACACACCGTCACCAGCTCGGGATGGCCGAGCGGGCTTATTCGACCTTGGCCTTGGTGCGCAGGTCGTCCTGGAACTGGGTCAGCCGCTGCTGGGCGAGCTGCTGCTGGATCTGGCCCTTGACTTCCTCGAACTTGGGCAACTGCGCGTCACGCACGTCGTCCAGACGGATCACATGGAAGCCGAACTGGCTCCTGACCGGCGCGTCGGCCAGTTGACCCTTCTTCAGGGCCACCATCGCCTGGGCGAATTCAGGGACGTAGCTGTTGGCTGTTGCCCAGTCAAGATCACCGCCGTTGGCGCCCGATCCCGGGTCCTTCGATTGCTTCTTGGCGATGTCCTCGAACTTGCCGCCCTTTTTCAGGCTGGCGATGATCGCCTTGGCCTGGTCTTCTTTCTCGACCAGGATGTGGCGTGCCCGGTATTCCTTGCCGCCGTTGGCCGCGACGTACTTGTCGTACTCGGCCTTCGCATCGGCATCGGTCACCGGATTTTTCTTCTGGTAGTCCGCGAACAGCTCGCGGATCAGGATGGTCTGGCGCGCCAGTTCCATCTGGGTCTTGAAATCGTCGGATGCGTCGAGCCCGCGGCGCTGGGCTTCCTGCATGAAGATCTCCCGGGCGATCACTTCATCCTTGATCTGGTTGGTCAGATCGGGGGTGACCGGACGGCCGCTCTTGGCGATCTGGGCGGCGAGCGCGTCGACCCGGGTCTTGGGCACCGGCTTGCCGTTGACGATGGCCACGTTCTGGGCGAAGGCCGGGGCAGCGCAGAAGACGGCGGCGGCAACAGCCGCGAGGAGATGCTTGTTCATGGGGAAGAAAGTTCCTAACGGGGCGGCGGATCAATCCGCGGAGACAGGCAATCCGGGAACAACTTCAATGGCCAGGGCATGCAGCCCGCGGGCCATGAAAGCGTCCAGGGCATCATACACAAGGCGGTGTTGCGCCACCCGACTGCGGCCGGCGAAGGCGGGCGTGGCGATGCGCACCCGAAAATGGGTTCCCGCCCCGGTGCCGTCGGCACCTGCATGGCCGGCGTGCGCGGCGCTTTCGTCGCTCACCTCCAGCACGGAGGGGGCCAGGGCCTCCTGCAGCCGGGCCCGCAGGGCCTCGGCGGTGATGCCGGTGCCGGCCGGCATCAGCGACCCTCCTCGCCGGGCCGGTCAGCGCCCGAGGGCGGCAAGGCCGGCGCTGCGCCCTCGGCGCCTGGCGTGCTGGCAGCATCGGGCGCCGGCTCGTCTTTGACGAAGCGGGACAACCACAGGCTTTGCAGCAGCACGAACACCACCAGCAGCCCGATCCCCCCGAACAGCTTGAAATTGACCCAGACATCGGTGTCAAAGCGGTAGGCCACCCACAGGTTCAGCACGCCCATGAAGGCGAAGAAGCCCGTCCAGCTCCAGGTCATGACCCGCCAGGCCGCCTCGGGGAGGGTCAGCTGACTGCCCATGAGATCGCGCAGCAGATGGCGCCCGAACACCAGATGGCCGACCGCCAGGGCCGCGCCCATGAGCCCGTACAGGGCAGTGGGCTTCCATTTGATGAAGGCCTCGTCATGCGCCAGCAGCGTGGCGCCGCCAAACACCACGATGATGCCCAGGCTGACCCATTGCATGGTCTCGACCTTGCCGGTTTTCCAGCGGATCCAGCTGATTTGCAGCACGGTGGCCACGATGGCCACACCCGTGGCCACATAGATGTCCCAGACCTTGTAGGCCACGAAAAACAGGACGATCGGGAAAAAATCAAGCAGCAGCTTCATAGGGGCCGTTCATTCGGGCGTGAGGTTCATTCGGGCGTGAAATCGAGCGAGGCCGAATTCATGCAATAGCGCAGGCCGCTGGGGGCTGGGCCGTCAGGAAACACATGGCCCAAGTGAGCGCCGCACCGGGCGCACACCGTTTCGGTGCGCACCATGCCGTGGCTGGTGTCGCGCCGTTCCTCGATCGCGCCGGGCAGGGCCAGGGAAAAACTCGGCCAGCCGCAGCCGGCATCGAACTTGGTGCCGGCCTCGAACAGGGCCTGGCCGCAGCAGATGCACTGGTAGCGGCCGGCCTCCCAGTGCTGCTCGTAGCGGCCGGTGTAGGGGCGCTCGGTGGCCGCGCGCCGCGTGATCTGGAAGGCGCCCGGCTCGGCCCCCCGGGCCGTCAGGTGGTTGCGCCACTCATCGTCGGATTTCTGGACGGGATAGGTCATGGACGGAATTGTCCTCGCGATTGTCCCCTAGGTGGCAGTCGGATATCCGGGGGGGGATTTTCCGGGCGTGAAACCATCCTCAGCTGCGCGATACTGCGGGCGCTTTTCAAACAACACACAAGGAGACCGCCGTGCTGGGACTGATGCAAGACCAACCCCTTCTGATTTCCGGATTGATCCAGCATGCGGAGCGTCACCACGGCGATGGGGAGATCGTCTCACGGCGCACTGAGGGTGACCTGCACCGCTACACCTGGGCCGACGTGGCCCGACGTTCCCGCCAGGTCGCCCATGCGCTCGACGGCCTGAAGCTGGCCTTTTCCGACCGCGTGGCCACCCTGGCCTGGAACGGCTACCGCCATCTGGAGCTGTACTTCGGCGTCTCCGGCTCAGGCCGGGTGCTGCACACCATCAACCCGCGCCTGCACCCCGACCAGGTGGTCTGGATCGCCAACCATGCCGAAGACCAGGTGCTGTGCTTCGACGCCACCTTCCTGCCGCTGGTGCAGGCGGTCCATGCCCGATGCACCACGATCCGGCACTACGTGATGCTGTGCGATGCTGACAAGCTACCGGCTGACACCGGCATTGCAAACCTGGTGTCCTACGAGGCCTGGATCGGCAGCCAGCCCGATCGCTACGACTGGCCGGTGTTCGACGAAAACTCCGCCTCGAGCATGTGCTACACCAGCGGCACCACCGGCAACCCCAAGGCCGCCCTGTACAGCCACCGATCCACGCTGATGCACGCCTATGCGGCGGCCCTGCCCGATGTCATGGGCCTTTCGGCGCGCGACGCCGTGCTGCCGGTGGTCCCGATGTTCCACGTCAATGCCTGGGGCATTCCTTATTCGGCCGCCCTGGTGGGTTGCAAGCTGGTCTTCCCTGGCGCCTCGCTTGACGGCAAGTCAGTCTATGAGCTGATTGAAGGCGAGCGGGTGACCTATGCCGCGGGCGTTCCCACGGTCTGGCAGATGCTGCTGGGGCACATGGGCCCCCAGAAGCTGCGGTTCTCCACCCTCAACCGCACGGTCATCGGCGGATCGGCCTGCCCGCCGGCCATGATCCAGGCGTTCCGTGAGCAATACGGCGTGGAGGTGCTGCATGCCTGGGGCATGACCGAAATGAGCCCGCTGGGGACCCTGTGCACCCTGAAGAACAAGCACCTGACGCTGCCCGAGTCCGAGCAGATGAAGATCCGCCTCAAGCAGGGCCGGGCCATCTACGGGGTAGACATGCGCATCGTCGGCGACGACGGCCAGGAACTGCCCTGGGACGGCACCACCTACGGCGACCTGCAGGTGCGTGGCCCCTGGATTCTGCGCGAGTACTTCAAGGGCGAGGGCGGACAGCCGCTGCAGGACGGCTGGTTTCCCACCGGCGACGTCGCGACCATCGATGCCGACGGCTACATGCAGATCACCGACCGGAGCAAGGACGTGATCAAGTCTGGCGGCGAATGGATTTCCTCCATCGACATCGAGAACATCGCGATGGCCCATCCTGCCGTGGCCATGGCGGCCTGCATCGGAATGAAGCATCCGAAGTGGGACGAGCGGCCGGTGCTGGTGGTGGTCAAGAAGCCTGGCGCCGAGGTCACGCGCGAGCAGTTGCTGGCGTTCTACGAGGGTAAGACCGCCAAATGGCAGGTGCCCGACGACGTGGTGTTCGTCGATGCCATTCCGCTCGGGGCGACGGGCAAGATGCTCAAGACCCGGCTGCGTGAAACGCTCAGAGATTACAAGCTGCCCACGGTCTGAGGGGGCTTGTGCCCGCCCCCAGGGGTGGGCCCGCCCGGAAAGACCCTTGTCGCGTTGGAGATATCCCACAGACACACTTAAGGGACTTCCCTGAGCGTGTGACACGACGAAACTTGTACCCTCGCGCCATCCAAGCCCTCAAGGAGACCTTAATGACATTCGCCCTCAAGTCCGTCGCCGTGTCCGCCCTGATTGCCGTCTCGGGTGTGGCCTTTGCCCAGAAGGGCGAGACCGTGCGGATCGCCTTCATGGACCCGCTGTCCGGACCGTTTGCCAACGTGGGCCAAAACCAGCTCAAAAGCTGGCAGTTCGCGGCCGAGCGCTTTTCGGGCAAAAACCCGGCTGGCGTGAAGTTCGAGGTCGTGGGCTTTGACAACAAGGGCTCCCCCCAGGAAAGCCTCAACACCCTCAAGGCCGCGATCGACCAGGGGTTCCGCTATGTCACCCAGGGCAACGGCTCCGGCGCCGCCGCCGCCATCCTGGATGCAGTGGCCAAGCACAACGAGCGCAACCCCGGCAAAGAGGTGGTCTACCTGAACTACGCCGCGGTCGACCCCGCGCTGACCAACGAGAAGTGCGACTACTGGCACTTCCGCCTGGATGCCGACACCTCCATGAAGATGGAAGCGCTGACCACCTTCCTGAAGGAGCAGCCCAAGGTCAAGAGCGTCTACCTGATCAACCAGAACTACTCGCACGGCCAACAGGTGGCCCGCTATTTCAAGGACGGCCTGCAGCGCAAGCGCCCGGACGTCAAGATCGCAGGCGAAGACTTGCACCCGCTGGGCCAGGTCAAGGATTTCGCGCCCTACGTGGCCAAGATCAAGCAGTCGGGCGCCGACGCCATCGTGACCGGCAACTGGGGCCAGGACCTGACGCTGCTGGTCAAGGCGCTCAACGATGCCGGCCTGAAAATTCCGATGTACACCTACTACGCCCAGGTGACCGGCACCCCGACGGCCTTGGCTGCTGGCGGCGATAGCGAGGTGTACGTGGTGGCCTATGGCCACGCCAACCACACTGGCGAGATCGGCCAGATGGTGGCGGACTTCAAGAAGAAGTTCAACGACGACTACTACACCTTCGCCACCTACAACGGCATCAACCTGCTGGGGGCGGCCATGGCCAAGGCCCAGAGCACCAACCCGGTGCGCGTGGCCAAGGCCCTGGAGGGCCTGAGCTTCAAGAGCTTCGCGGGTGAAGTGACCATGCGTCCGTCCGACCACCAGCTGCAGCAGCCGATGTTCATCACCAAGTGGCAGAAGGCCAAGAAGGGTGAGTACAGCGTCGAGAACACTGGCTACACCTTCGTGAGCGTCAAGCAGTTCGATCCCTTCGTCTCGAGCACGCCCACCAGCTGCCAGATGAAGCGTCCGGGCTGAAGACCCTGGCTGCCTGGCCCGTCCGGTCGTCTGACCGGCGGGCTGCCGGCGGCGGCTGATCCCGTCGCCGGCACCCGCGTCTGGCCTGCCCCCTCGGGCAGGAGCGTCCACCTGCTGCCTGAACGCGCACCCCCTTCATGGAATTTTTCGCCATCTCCCTGTTGAACGGCATCAGCTACGGGCTGCTGCTGTTCATGCTCAGTTCAGGCCTGACGCTGATCTTCAGCATGATGGGCGTCCTGAATTTCGCCCATGCCAGCTTCTACATGCTGGGGGCGTACTTCGCCTACACGACCGCCGAATTGGTGGGTTACTGGCCCGCGCTGTTTGTCGCGCCGCTGCTGGTGGCCCTGCTCGGGGCGCTGTTCGAAAAGTACTGCCTGCGGCGGGTGCACAAGTTCGGCCATGTGCCCGAACTTCTGATTACCTTCGGCCTGTCCTTCATCGTGCTGGAGATGGTGCAGCTGGTGTGGGGCACCAGTTCGGTCGATTACCGCGTGCCGCCCGAGCTGGCCGGTCCGTTGTTCACGCTGTATGGCACCCAGTTCCCGATGTACCGCGGCTTCATGATGGGGGTGGCCATCCTGATGCTGATCGCCATCTGGCTGCTGCTCACGCGCACCCGCATCGGCCTGGTGATTCAGGCGGCGCTCACCCATCCCGAGACGGTGGAGGCCCTGGGCCACAACGTGCCTCGGGTGTTCATGCTGGTGTTCGGCGGCGGTGCGGCGCTGGCCGGCCTGGCCGGCGTGATCGGCGGCAACGCCTTCGTCACCGAACCGGGCATGGCAGCGACCGTGGGATCGGTCATTTTCGTGGTGGTGGTGGTGGGCGGCATGGGCTCGTTGGCCGGGGCCTTCGTGGCCTCCTTGCTCATTGGCATCCTCCAGACCTTTGCCGTGGGCATCGATGCCTCGCTCATGATGGGCCTCAAGCACCTGGGTTGGGAGATCACCTCCCAGACCTTCGGCTATGCGCTGTGGAAACTCAAGGTGAGCCAGGTGGCCCCGGTGCTGCCGTACCTGCTCCTGGTGCTGATCCTGATCTTCCGGCCCAAGGGCCTGCTCGGAACCCGGGAGGGCTGACGCGATGGCTGCCCCGACCTATTACGAATTCAAGCCGATCAACGTCGGCCGCTGGGTGATCTGGAGCCTGTACGCGGTGCTCCTCATGCTGGCGCCGATGATGTTCACCAGCTCGCTGTCGCACACCATGCTCAGTCAGATGGGCATCGCGATCATCGTGTGCCTGTCCTACAACATGCTGTTGGGGCAGGGCGGCATGCTCAGCTTCGGTCATGCCGTGTATTCCGGCATGGGCGCGTTTCTGGCGATTCACACCCTCAACCTGATCTCCAAGGGCAACCTGCCGATTCCGGTGAGCCTGCTGCCGATCGTTGGTGGGGTGGCCGCCGCCCTGTTCGCGGTGGTGTTCGGATGGGTGACGACGAAGAAGGCCGCGACGCCGTTTGCGATGATCACCCTGGGGGTGGGGGAGCTGGTCTGGGCCTCCTCGCTGATGTTCCCCGAGTTCTTCGGCGGCGAAGGCGGCATTTCCGGCAACCGGGTGACCGGCTCCAAGCCGTTCGGCATCACGTTCGGGCCGCAGATCCAGCTGTATTACCTGATCGCGCTCTACACCTTCGTGTGCACCGCGGTGATGTTCGCCTTCACCCGCACGCCGCTGGGGCGCATGCTCAATGCGGTGCGCGACAACCCCGAGCGGGTGGAGTTCGTGGGCTACAACACCCAGGTGGTGCGGTACATCGCCTTCGTGATCGCCGCCTTCTTTGCCGGGATTTCGGGCGGTCTGGCGGCGCTGAATTTCGAGATCGTCACCTCTGAGGTGGTCAGCGGCCCGCGCTCGGGCGCCTATCTTCTGTTCACCTTCCTGGGCGGCGCCACCTTCTTCTTCGGCCCGATCATCGGCGGCGTGCTGATGGTGCTGGCCTTTGTGCTGCTGTCCGAATTGACCAAGGCCTGGCTGCTGTACCTGGGTTTGGTGTTCCTGTTCATGGTGATGTACGCCCCGGGGGGGATCGCCAGCCTGATCATGATGAACCTGCGGGTGGCCTCGTTCGGGCGGCTGCGGGAGCTGTGGGTCAGCTATCTGGCCCTGGCGTTCACCGCCCTTCTGGCCCTGGTCGGGGCGGGTGCGATGATTGAGATGGTGTACCACCTCAAGCTCAATGCAGCCCTTGGCCCACAGGTGGAATTCATGTATGTGACGCTCGACACCCGCAGTGCCGATGTCTGGTTTGGCGCGGTATTCGTGCTGCTCACGGGTATCGGCCTGTTCGAGCTGGCCCGCCGTCAGTTCCTCAGGCAGTGGGGCGAGATCCAGGAATACATCGAGAAAGAAATCAAGCGCCGGGAGACCATGGTATGACCTACGCCCTGGAACTCATCGACCTGCGCAAAAGCTTCGGCAAGACCGAGATCATTCGGGGAGCCAGCCTGCAGGTCAAGGGTGGTGAGCGGGTGGCCGTGATCGGTCCCAATGGGGCCGGCAAGTCGACTCTGTTCAACCTGATCAGCGGTCGATTCGCGCCCACCAGTGGCCAGGTGATGCTGCATGGCCAGCGCATCGACGGCAAGCGGCCGTTCGAGATCAACCGGCTGGGCCTGTCCCGCAGCTTCCAGATCACGAACATCTTTCCGAAGCTGTCGGTCTTCGAAAATCTGCGCTGCGGAGTGCTCTGGAGCCTGGGCTATCGCTACACCTTCCTCAAGTTCCTTGCCGACCTGGAGGATGCCAACGAGCGCGCCGAGCAGCTGCTGGAGATGATCCGGCTTGACCGCAAGCGTGACGTACTGGCCATGAACCTGACCTACGCCGAACAGCGGGCGCTGGAGATCGGCATCACCATCGCTGGCGGCGCGCAGGTGATCCTGCTGGACGAGCCGACGGCCGGCATGAGCAAGAGCGAGACCAAGCGGTTCATTGAATTGATCAAGGACGTGACCGTGGGCAAGACGCTGCTGACGGTCGAACATGACATGGGCGTGGTGTTCGGACTGGCCGACCGCATCGCCGTCGTCGTGTACGGCGAGGTCATTGCCTTTGACACGCCCGAGAACGTGCGGGCCAACCAGCGGGTGCAGGAAGCCTATCTCGGCTCCCATGTGGCCGATGCCCAGGCGGGAGGTCACTGAGATGCTGCGCGTTGACAACCTGCACGCCTTCTACGGAAAGAGCCATGTGCTGCATGGCGTGGGCTTTTCCGTCGAACCCGGCGAAATCGTGGCGCTGCTGGGGCGAAACGGCTCGGGTCGTTCGACCACAGCCAAGGCGATCATGGGCATGGTCGATGCCAACGGCCATGTGGAGTGGAAAGGCCAGCCGATCATCGGGCGCAAGCCCTATGAGATCGCCCACCTGGGCATCGGCTACGTGCCCGAGAACCGTGACATCTTCCCCAAGCTCACGGTGCACCAGAACCTGATGCTCGGCGAGAAGCAGAGCCGCAAGGACAGCCGTTGGCAGTTTGACGACATGTACCGGCTGTTCCCGCGCCTGAAGGAGCGGCAGCACACCGAGGCCGGCGTGCTCTCGGGCGGCGAGCAGCAGATGCTCACGCTGTGCCGCTCGCTCATGGGCGATCCCGACTTGATCATCATCGACGAGCCGACCGAGGGCCTGGCGCCCAAGATTGTCGAGCTGGTGGGTGAGTACCTCAAGGAACTGAAAAGCCGGGGCATTTCCGTGCTGCTGATCGAGCAGAAGCTCACGATCGCGATGAACATCTCCGACCGGGCGCTGGTGATGGGCCACGGGAGCATCGTGTTCCAGGGCACACCGCAGTCGCTGCGGGAGGATGCCTACATCCGCAAGGAGTGGCTGGAGGTGTGAGCGCCACGCCGGCGCATGCCCGGCGTGGATCCGTCTGGCCGCAGTCTGCCCCGACCAGTCCCGAGGATCTGGCTCCACGCTCTCTCCGGGGCCCTTTCCGCTGGTGCGGTTCGCTGAGCCTGAGTGCCTGGCGGTGGTGAGTGCCTCGCGGTTGTCCCTGCGGGGACAAATGCGACGCCGGGCATCCGGGCGGGTTTCCTAGAATCACGGAAAATCGCACGATCGTTCTTTTTCCTAGTTCCGACTTTCTATCAAGGGATCCGACATGACGGCTCAATACAAAGTCCACGGTGACGTGGCGGTGATCACCCTGAGCAATCCCCCGGTCAACGGACTGGGGCATGCGACGCGCCTGGGCATCACCGACGGACTGGCCCAGGCCAACGCCGACGCGGCGGTCAAGTCCATCGTCCTGACCGGCGAGGGCAAGGCCTTCTCAGGTGGGGCCGACATTCGCGAGTTCGGCACGCCCAAGGCGCTGGCCGAGCCGAACCTGCTGTCGGTGATCGCAGCGGTAGAGGCGTCGGACAAGCCGGTCATCGCGGCCATTCATTCGGTGGTCATGGGCGGCGGCCTGGAACTGGCCCTGGGCTGCCACTACCGCATCGCCGCCCCGGGCACCAGCGTGGCCCTGCCCGAGGTGAAACTGGGCCTGTTGCCCGGCGCCGGTGGCACCGTGCGCTTTCCCCGCGCGATCGGCGTCGAAACGGCACTGAACATGATCGTCAGCGGCGAGGCGGTCAAGAGCGAAATGCTGGCCCAAAGCCCGGGCCAGAAGCTGTTCGATCGCATGGCCGCCTCGGCCGACAGCCTGATGGAGGAGGCGATCGCCTTCGCCAAGTCGGTGGCGGCTGCCCGCCCGCTGCCCCGCGTGCGCGACCTGCCTTGCCAGCACCCGCAGGGCGATGCGTACTTTCAATTCGCGCGCAACACCGTCAAGGCCATGTCCAAGGACCTGCCAGCGCCCCTGAAGTGCGTGGATGCCGTCGAGAATGCGACCCGCAAGAAATTCGACGATGCGCTGGCCGCCGAGCGTGACCTCTTCACCCAGCTGATGTTCACGCCCGAAAGCCGGGCGTTGCGCCACATCTTCATGGCGGAGCGTGCCGCCTCCAAGATTCCCGATGTGCCGGAGGACACACCCAAGCGTGAGATCCGGAAGGTCGCGGTCATCGGTGCCGGCACCATGGGAGGCGGCATCTCGATGAACTTCCTCAATGCGGGCATTCCGGTCATCGTGCTGGAGATGAAGCAGGAGGCACTCGATCGCGGCATTGCCACGATCCGCAAGAACTATGAGGCGCAGGTCAAGAAAGGCAAGCTCAAGCAGGACAAGTACGAGCAGCGCATGGCCCTGCTCTCCACCACCCTGCGCTACGACGACCTCAAGGACGCCGACCTGGTGATCGAGGCGGTGTTCGAGGAAATGGGCGTCAAGCAGAAGGTGTTCGAGGCGCTCGACCGGGTCATGAAGCCCGGCGCGATCCTGGCGTCCAACACCTCCACGCTCGATGTGAACCAGATCGCCGCGTTCACCCAGCGCCCGCAGGACGTGATTGGCACCCACTTCTTCAGCCCGGCCAACGTGATGAAGTTGCTGGAAGTGGTGCGCGGCGCCAAGACGGCGAAAGACGTGCTGGCCACGGTGATGGCGCTGGGCAAGACGATCAAGAAGACCGCGGTGGTGTCGGGGGTGTGCGATGGCTTCATCGGCAACCGCATGATCGAGCAATACAGCCGGCAGGCGGGCTTCCTGCTGGATGAAGGGTGCACCCCGCAACAGGTGGATCGGGCGATCGAGAAGTTCGGTTTCGCGATGGGACCGTTCCGCATGGGTGATCTGGCGGGCAATGACATCGGCTGGGCGATCCGCAAGCGTCGCGCCGTCGAGAGGCCCGACATGAAATACAGCGCCACGGCCGACAAGCTGTGCGAGATGGGCCGCTTCGGTCAGAAAACAGGCGCCGGCTGGTACGACTACCAGCCGGGCAAGCGCGATGCGATTGCCTCGGCGCTGGTCAATACGATGATCGAGGACCACCGCAAGGCCCTGGGGATCACCCCGCGCAAGGTCTCGGATGAAGAGATCGTCCAGCGCCTGGTGTTCGCCCTGGTCAACGAAGCGGCGCACATCCTGGAGGAGGGCATCGCGGCCCGCGCCAGCGACATCGACATGGTCTACCTCACCGGATATGGCTTCCCGATCCACCGCGGCGGTCCGATGCTGTATGCCGACCAGGTGGGCCTGTTCAACGTGGTGCAGGCGATGAAGCGGTTCCAGAAGAACCCGCGCGACGACGCCAAGTTCTGGGAGCCTGCGCCCCTGCTGGCCCGCCTGGCCGCCGAGAACCACACCTTCAACTAAGGACGCACATCATGTCCCAAGCCGTCATCGTCTCCACCGCCCGCACTCCCCTGGCCAAGAGCTGGAAGGGCGCCTTCAACATGACCCACGGTGCCACACTGGGCGGCCATGCCGTCAAGCATGCGTTGCAGCGGGCCGGCGTGCCCGGTGATGCCGTCGAGGACGTCATCATGGGCTGCGCCAACCCCGAGGGCGCCACCGGCGCCAACATCGCCCGCCAGATCGCGCTGATGGCCGACCTGCCGGTGTCGGTCTCCGGCATGACCGTCAACCGTTTCTGCTCCTCGGGCTTGCAGACGATCGCACTGGCCGCCCAGCGCGTGATCGCGGGCGAGGGTGAGGTCTATGTGGCCGGTGGCGTGGAGAGCATTTCCTGCGTGCAGCAGGAGATGAACCTGCACATGCTCCGCGACCTCGACCTGGACCGCAAGAAGCCCGAGATTTATTGGTCGATGCTGCAGACGGCCGAACAGGTGGCCCAGCGTTATGGCATCGGTCGCGATGCGATGGACGAATACGGCGCGGGCAGCCAGCAGAAAGCCTGCGCCGCCCAGGCGGCCGGCAAGTTCGCCGACGAGATTGCGCCGATCACCGTGACCGCGGGCGCGGCCGATCCGGTGATGGGCCTGCGCTCCAAGCAGGTGACGGTGAGCGTGGACGAAGGCCTGCGCGAAGGCACCACCAAGGAGGGCATCAGCGGCATCCGCGCTGCGACGCCCGGCGGCGTGGTGGCCGCGGGCAATGCGAGCCAGTTCTCCGACGGTGCGGGCGCCTGCGTGGTGGTGAGCGAAGCCTACGCCGCCCGCAACCACCTCAAGCCGATCGGGCGCTTCCTGGGCTTTGCGGTGGCGGGCTGCGAACCCGATGAAATGGGCATCGGCCCGGTGTATGCAGTGCCCAAGGTGCTCAAGAATCTGGGCCTGAAGGTCTCGGACATCGACCTGTGGGAGCTCAATGAGGCGTTCGCGGTGCAGGTGCTGTATTGCCGTGACAAGCTGGGCATTCCGGCCGACCGGCTCAACGTGAACGGCGGCGCGATTGCGCTGGGCCATCCCTACGGCGTGTCCGGGCAGCGCCTGACCGGCCATGCGCTGATCGAAGGCAAGCGCCGCGGCGCCAAGCGGGTGGTGGTGACCATGTGCATCGGCGGCGGCATGGGCGCGGCCGGCGTGTTCGAGGTGCTCTGAGCGCCAGGCTGCGCCCGCTTCTGCCATGGCCCTGCGCGAGACCGTCGATTTCCTGCTGCATGACTGGCTCCAGGTGGGCCGTCTGTCCGAGCGTCCGCGCTTTGCCGAGCATTCGCGCGACACCTTTGATGCGGTGCTCGACACCTGCGAGCGGATCGCGCGCGAGAAATTCGCGCCGTTCAACCGCTTGGTGGACACCGAGGAGCCGCGTTTCAATGGCGAAACGGTGATCCTTCCCGCCGCGACGAAGGCCGCGTGGGATGCCTATGCCGAGTCCGGCATGCTCAGTGCGGCGCAGGACTACGACCTCGGCGGGATGCAGCTGCCCTATGTGGTCGAGGCCGCGGCGGGCCTGTTCTTCGGGACGGCGTCTGTCAGCATCGGCGGCGGCTTGCTCACCGTGGGCAACGCGAACCTGCTCATGGCGCATGGCACGCCCCGGCAAAAGCAGGTGTTTGCCGCCAATGAGTTCAACGGACGGTTTTCCGGGACGATGTGCCTGTCGGAACCGCAGGCGGGCTCCTCGCTGTCGGACATCGCGACCCGCGCGGTGCCCGATGGCGCTGATTTCGAGGCAGATCCGCTGGGGCCCCGGTACCGCCTGCGCGGAAACAAGATGTGGATCTCGGCCGGCGAGCATGAACTCACCGAGAACATCATCCATCTGGTCCTCGCCAAGATTCCTGGCCCGGACGGCAAACTGGTGCCGGGCACGCGCGGCATTTCGCTGTTCATCGTGCCCAAGAAGCTGGTGGACGCCGAAGGCCGGCTGACCGGCGAGCGCAATGACGTGGCACTGGCGGGCCTGAACCACAAGCTCGGATGGCGCGGCACCACCAACACGCTGCTCAATTTCGGTGAGGGCAAGTTCCCGGTGAGGGCGCAGGGCGGCGCCGGATTGGACGGGCACGGTGCCGGCGCGATCGGCTACCTCGTGGGACAGCCCGGTGAGGGTCTGCGCTGCATGTTCCACATGATGAACGAAGCGCGCATTGGCATCGGCATGGCGGCCACCGCGCTGGGCCTGGCGGGGTACCAGGCGTCGCTCGATTACGCGCGCAACCGGCCCCAGGGACGGCCGGTGGGCCCGGCGGGCAAGGATCCGACGCGTCCCCAGGTGCGCATCATCGAGCATGCAGACATCAAGCGGATGCTGCTGGCGCAGAAGTCCTATTGCGAAGGTGCGCTGGCGCTCATGCTGTATTGCGCGCGGCTGGTCGACGAGCAGCACTGCGGCACGCCCGAGGCGGCCGACGAGGCACGCCTGCTGCTGGAAGTGCTCACGCCGGTGGCCAAGAGCTGGCCCAGCGAGTTCTGCCTGGAGGCCAATTCGCTGGCCATCCAGATTCACGGGGGCTACGGCTATACCCGCGACTTCCCGGTGGAACAGTACTGGCGTGACAACCGCCTGAACATGATCCATGAGGGGACGCACGGCATCCAGGCGGCGGACCTCCTGGGGCGGAAGGTGACGATGGAGGGTGGGCGCGGTCTGATGCTGCTGGCCGGCCGCATTGACGCGACGATCACCCGCGCGATGCAGGAGCCGGCGCTCGCGGCACAGGCCAATGCGCTGGCTGCGGCCTTGCAGAAGGTGGGGGCGGCGACCAAGGCGGCCTGGGCCAGCGGTGATCCCGGCGATGCCCTGGCCAATGCCGTGCCGTACATGCAGGCCTTTGGCCATCTCGTGCTGGCGTGGATGTGGCTCGAGCTGCAACAGGTGCCGCAGGCAGCCGGCCTGGCCGCCCTCGGGCGTGCGCGCGCCGCCCAGTACTTCTTTCATTACGAGCTGCCTCGCATCGAGGCCTGGCTTGCACCGGTGGCCGCCCGCGACCGCACCTGCGCGGACATGCCGGAAGACGCGTTCTAGGTCCGGGCCGGCCGGCGGCTGGAAGCCGGGGGGCGGCCGCTAGAATCGGGGGTTTCGTCCTGTTCCGACTTTCATGTCCTTCGTGGTCACCGGCGCCGCCGGATTCATCGGCATGCATGTGGCCGCCGCGTTGCTGGCACGTGGCGAGCAGGTCATCGGGGTCGACAATCTCAACGACTACTACGACGTCCGCCTCAAGCAGGCCCGGCTGGCCCGGCTGCAGGCGCAGGCCGGGTTCCGGTTTGAACACCTGGGCGTCCAAGACCAGCCCGCGATCGAGGCACTCATTGCCCGAACCCGTCCGGGCTGCGTGATCCATCTGGCGGCCCAGGCGGGCGTGCGTTATTCCCTGACGCATCCTCATGCCTATGGCCAGGCCAACCTGGTGGGCTTTTTGAATATTCTTGAGGCCTGCCGTCGGCAGGGGGTGGGACACCTGGTGTACGCGAGCAGTTCCAGCGTCTATGGCGGCAACGTGGTGCGGCCGTTCCAGGAAGGGCAGGGCGTTGACCATCCGGTGAGCCTGTATGCCGCGACCAAGAAGGCCAACGAGTTGATGGCGCATTCGTACAGCCACCTGTTCGGACTGCCCACCACCGGCTTGCGTTTCTTCACGGTCTATGGGCCCTGGGGTAGGCCTGACATGGCGCCCATGCTGTTCGCGCGAGCCATGTTGGCGGGCGAGCCGATTCGCGTCTTCAACGGCGGGAACATGCAGCGCGATTTCACCTATGTCGATGACGTGGCCGAGGCGGTGGTCCGGGTGGCCGACAAGCCTGCCACGCCCGATGCCGGCTTTGACCGCACCGCCCCCGATCCCGCCACATCCAGCGCGCCCTGGCGCGTGTTCAACGTGGGGCAGGGCCAGCCGATTGACCTGGGCGCGTTCATCACCACGCTCGAGGGGGCGCTGGGTGTGACCGCCGTTCGGGATCTGCAGCCGATGCAACCCGGTGACGTTGAGGCCACGGCCGCCGACTGCAGCCGGCTCCAGGCCTGGATCGGCACTCGCCCCTCCACCTCGCTATCGATCGGAATCGATCGCTTTGCCCACTGGTACCGCCACGAGTACGCCCGCTTATGTTGAAAGTCACGATTTTTGGTGTGGGCTATGTCGGCCTGGTCACCGGGGCCTGTCTGGCCGATGCCGGTCACGACGTCCTGTGCATGGATGTCGACGCCGGCCGCATCGCCCGCCTGCGCGAGGGGCATATCCCGATCTTCGAACCCGGGCTCGAGCCGATCGTTCAGCGCAATGTGCAGGAGGGTCGGCTGCGGTTTACCACCGACGTGGCGCAGGCTGTCCAGCATGGGCCCTTGCAGTTCATCGCGGTGGGCACGCCGCCCGATGAAGATGGCTCGGCGGATCTGCAGTATGTGCTCTCCGTGGCCGATGGCATTGCGCAACACATGGACGGCTGGCGGGTGGTGGTGAACAAATCGACCGTGCCAGTCGGGACTGCCGACCGGGTGCGCGAGCAGATTCGGCGCGGGCTGGCATCGCGGGGCGTTGCGCTCGAATTTGACGTGGTGTCCAACCCCGAGTTCCTCAAGGAAGGCTCGGCCGTCGGCGACTTCCAGAAACCTGATCGCATTGTCGTGGGCAGTGAGTCGCCCCGGGCGGTCGATCTGATGCGGCAGCTGTACGAACCCTTCAATCGGAACCACGAACGTACGCTGGTGATGGACGTGCGCAGCGCCGAGCTGACCAAGTATGCCGCCAATGCGATGCTGGCCACGCGGATCAGTTTCATGAACGAGCTGGCCAATCTCGCCGAGCGCCTGGGCGCCGACATTGAGCAGGTGCGCAAGGGCATCGGCTCCGACCCCCGCATCGGCTACCAGTTCATCTATCCAGGCTGCGGCTACGGCGGCAGCTGCTTTCCGAAAGACGTGCGCGCCCTGGCCCAGTCGGCGCGCCAGGTGGGGTACGAGGCCCGTTTGATTTCCGCGGTCGAAGCCGTCAACGACCACCAGAAGACCACCCTGTTCGCCAAGCTGGCCGATGCCGTGGGTGGCGCGTCGGCGCTGCGGGGCCGTCGCATCGCGGTGTGGGGCCTGGCCTTCAAGCCCAACACCGATGACATGCGCGAGGCCCCCAGCCGGGTGCTGATGGAGGCCCTGTGGCAGGCCGGGGCGACGGTGCAGGCGTTTGATCCGGTGGCCATGCCCGAGACGCGTCGCATTTATGGCGAGCGTCCCGATCTGGTGCTGGCGGCGGACAAATACTCAGTGCTGGATGCGGCGGATGCCCTGGTGGTTTGCACCGAATGGCAACCGTTTCGGGCACCAGACTTTGACGAGATGGCCCGGCGCCTGTCGCAGCGGCTGATCGTCGATGGTCGCAACCTGTATGTGCCGGCCAAACTGCGGGCCGAGGGTTGGCGTTACCTCTCGGTGGGGCGGGCGCCGGCATGACCATGGCCGGCCCGCGCCTGCCCGGCGAGGCGGCCGCGCGCTGGCTGCTGGCCTTGGGCCTGGCCTTGCTGGCCGCCGGCACGGCCCTTCACCTGTCCGGATGGAACGCCCCGTGGATGCTCGCACTGTCGGCCGGGGGGGCGTCGTACGGGGTGCAGATGCTCTGGTCGAGCCTGACGGTGGCCGGCTTCGGCTGGTCCTGCCTGGTGCTGCTGCTGGCGGCCGATCGGCGCGATGGTGCCCTGGTGGTCCTTTTGCTGCCGCTGGTCATGGTGACCGGGGCCGTGACCCATGGGCTCAAGGCCTGGTGGGCCACCACGCGGCCGGCGGGTTCCGTGATCGGCGAGCAGCTGGTCGTGGTGGGGGATCGAATCCAGGGGCTGGGCTCCACCCCCTCCGGCCATGCCCTGGCCGCTGCGGCCACTGCGGCCTTGCTGGTGTTGTGGTTCGCGCGCCCGGGCTGGGGTTGGGCTCGGCCGACCCTGGTGCTGGTGCTGGGCGGTTTGGTGGCGGTCTCCCGCGTCCCGGTCGGGGCCCACTGGCCTTCAGATGTCACGCTCGGGATGGGGCTGGGCCTGCTGTCGGCACTGGCGGTGGTTCGCCTCTGGCAGCTGCCCCCCCTGGCGAGGCTCTGGGGTCGGCTGGGCGCGCGCACGGCCAGTCCCCGGGGGCAGCGCTGGGTGGCCGTCGCCGAGATTGGGGTGGTGGTGGGCTTGCTGGCCACGCCCACCGGCTATCCCTTGGGCTGGCCGATGGAGGTGGCCCTGACCGGATTGGGCCTGGGCAGCGCCGCGTTCCGTTGGCGGCGGGCCTCGGCGGCGACCGCGCTGCAGCGCGGAGCGGATGCATGAACCCACCGGCTTCCCGCTGGAGATCCTGGCTCAAATTCGGCCTGGGCTGCGCCCTGCTGGCCCTGGCGTGGCATTGGCTGCTGCGGCATGCCGACCTGGCCACGCTGGCCCAGCGGCTCGGGCAGTTGCCCGCCTGGGCTTGGCTGCTGGCCGGACTGGCCCTGTTGGGGGGGCATCTGGCCCGAGCCTTGCGCCTGCGCCAGGAATGGCGCGGCCAGGGCGATCCCGGTCTGGCGGCCTGCCTGCGGCTGGTGCTGGTGCACAACGCCGCGGTGATTCTGGTGCCCCTGCGCGCGGGCGAGGCCGGCTATGTCTGGCTGGTGCACCGCCAATGGGGAGTGGGCTGGCGGGCAGCGGCCACCAGCCTCGTGCGCTGGCGGCTGCAGGACACGATCGTCCTGGGAGCCTGGGCGTTGCTGCTTCTGTGGCCCGGCTCCTGGGCGGGCCGGCTGCTCATGGCCTTGGCGCTGGCGCTGGTCCTCCAGGCGATGTTGCCGTCGCTGTGGGCCTGGCTGGCCCGGCGCGGTGGCCTGCCCGAGGCCCAGCCGGAATCCGATGCCCTGGACGCCTGGCGGGGCGCCCCGGCCAGCGTGGCCCTGTGGACGCTCAAGATCCTGGCCAATGGCGGCCTGCTCGCCGCCCTGGTCGGGCTCTCGCCAGAGACGGCCCTGCGTGCGGCCCTCGGGGG